>Ga0310811_10003884_pt1 | contig 18821 bp, 19 predicted proteins | sample YCmetagenome_FD_207642 | JGI IMG/M metagenome (GOLD analysis project Ga0310811, IMG submission 207642) | Soil microbial communities from experimental microcosm in Duke University, North Carolina, United States - YC | ecosystem: Engineered > Artificial ecosystem > Soil microcosm > Unclassified ...
TGCTGGCGACCGCCGCGCCCGCCGGGAAGGTGCGCATCGGCCCCGAGTTCGCGAGGCTCGCCTCGTCCAGCCAGGCCGAGCTGCGGGCCGCCGCCGAGCCGTACCTGCGGCGGATCTTCGACGAGACCGGCGAGACAGTGGACTGCTCGGTGCTCGACGGGGATCGCGTCCGGGTGATCCACGGCATCCCAGCACGTCATCACTTGCGGGTAGCCCCCGACGTCGGTTCCACCTTCCCGCTGCACTGCTCGTCCAAGGGGCGGGCGCTGCTTGCCGCCTACCCCCCGGAGGTGGCCGCGCGGATGCTGCCCGAGGTGCTTGAGCGCTTCACCGACAAGACCGTGACCGACCGCTCCGAGATCCTCCGGATTCTGGACACGGTCCGGAAGACCGGGATTGCCTATAACCACGAAGAAGCGACACGGGGGATCTGCACGGCGGCCATCGCCATCCGCGCCAGGTCTGGTACCTGGCTGGCGATCTCCGTCCCGGTGCCGAGCCAGCGGTACTGGGACCTCGAGGACAAGATCACCCGGGTGCTGCTGGAGGTGCGTGCGGAAGCGCTGGCCGCGCTCGGCCAGCCCGACGCCCGTGCCTAACCGGTGTGACCCACTTCATGGAATTTCTGTCCCGCACTGTGAAATAGTTGACCTCGACCTGCTCGTTTAGCCGTCCCTGCTGGACGCCGGGCAGGCGTAGCGGAGGTGCGGTGCAATGCGGCTGTGCACGTTCAGGACGACGGATGGCCCCCTGGAGGGCTGGCCGGGACGGGTCGAAGGCGACCAGGTCGTCCAGCTCGATGCCCCCGACCTGGTCGCCGTGCTCGGGCAGCGCGGGCAGGTGCGCTCGGGCGAGGTCTTCCAGGCGGCCGACGTCGAACTGCTGGCCCCGGTCCCGAGGCCGCCGTCGGTACGGGACTTCTTCGCGTTCGAGCAGCATGTCGCCACCGCGCGGGCCAACCGGGGTTCGACCGTGCCGTCTGAGTGGTACGAGTTCCCGGTGTTCTACTTCACCAACCCGGCCGCGATCGTCGGTCCCGGCGTGCAGGTTCCTTACCCGGCCGGCACAGGTGAGCTTGACTATGAGCTGGAGGTGGCGGCGGTCATCGGGCCGGACGCGGAGATCGCTGGGTTCACGGTCATGAACGACTGGTCGGCGCGGGACGTCCAGCGCAAGGAGATGCGGGTCGGGCTGGGCCCGGCCAAGGCAAAGGACTTTGCCATCAGCCTCGGCCCCGTGCTGGTCACCGCGGACGAATTCGACGGCTCCCACGCGTTGATGACTGCCAGGGTCAACGGCGAGGAGCGCTCTCGCGGTGACCTGGCCGACCTGCACTACTCCTGGACGGACATCCTGGCCCAGGCCGCGCGCAACACCGCGCTGCGGCCCGGCGACGTCGTCGGCTCCGGGACCGTGGGCACTGGCTGCATCCTCGAGCACAACGACGGCCGCTGGCTTCGGCCGGGTGACGTTGTGGAAATGGAAGTGGAGGGCATCGGGATCCTGCGCAACCAGGTGGGGCCGCCGCGGAGCCCGCAGGGCCCGCGATGACCAGCGCTAACAGCGACAAGGCGATGCTCGACGTCATCGTCATCGGCGCCGGCCTCGTCGGGCTGGCAACCGCGATGGCGCTGCTGGCCGAGCGCCCGGGGCTGCGGGTCGCCGTGCTGGAGAAGGAGGAGGCGGTCGGCGCCCACCAGAGCGGGCACAACTCCGGCGTCATCCATGCCGGCCTGTACTACCAGCCGGGCAGCCTGAAGGCGCGGTTCTGCACGGCCGGGCGGCGGGCCATGATGGAATTCGCACAAGAGCACCACATCCCCTGGGGGCAGCCCGGCAAGCTGGTGGTCGCCACGCGGGACAGCGAGCTCGCCCGGCTGGACAACCTGGCCGATCGGGGCCGGGCCAACGGCCTGGCGGTCCGGGAGGTGGGCCCGGCGGAGATCGCCGAGATCGAGCCGTCGGTCCGCGGGATCCGCGCGCTGCACATCCCGGAAAGCGGAGTGATCGACTACCGGCTGGTCGCGGGGGCTTACGCGGAGACGGTCGGAAAGGGCGGCGGCCACGTACTGTGCGGCCACGGCGTCCGCCGGTTGACTCGCGGCCAAGGCGGCTGGCTGGTCGAGACCGAGGTCGGCCCGCTGCGCGCCAGGGGCGTAGTGGCCTGCGCGGGGCTGCAGGCCGACCGGATAGCCGCGATGACCGGACAGGGCGGCCGCGAGTACCGGATCGTGCCGTTCCGCGGTGACTACTACACGTTCCGGCCGGATAAGGCAGGCTTGGTCCGCGGCCTGGTCTATCCTGTGCCCGACCCGGCGTTCCCGTTTCTCGGCGTGCACTTCACCCGGGGCGCGGACGGAACGCTGCACGCCGGGCCGAACGCGGTGCCCGCGCTGGCCCGCGAGAGGTACGGGCGGCTGTCCGTCAACGGCAGGGACCTGCTGAGCAGCCTGGGCTTCCCAGGGCTGCGCGCTCTCGCCCGGAACTATGCCACCACGGGACTGAAGGAGATCTGGCGCGACCTGGTCAAGCCCGCCTACCTCGCCGAGATGCGCCGCTACATTCCCGAGATCAGCTCACAGGACGTCACCTTTGGGCCGTCCGGAATCCGCGCGCAGTGCCTGAGCCGGTCCGGGGCGCTCGTCGATGACTTCCTCATCGAGGAAGGCGACCAGGTCATCCACGTTCTCAACGCCCCCTCCCCGGCTGCCACGGCCTCCCTCGTCATCGGCCGCCACATCGCCTCCCGCGCGATCGGTTCCTTCGCGCTGTAGCTGTAATGGCAATCCCGCTCTAATAGAGAGGCCTTGCCTCCGCCGCTACCGGGGCGGGTCGCGCCGACCTGGACCACAGCCAGGGTGACCGGCTCGGTGCCGAGATTGCGCCAGGCGTGGCGAGTGCCGTTCTGGACCACGGTGTCGCCTGTGCGCAGGTGGGTGAGCTGCCCGTCGTCGAGCTCTAGCCACACCTCGCCGGAAAGCACCACGACGTAGTCCACCGAGTCGGTGGTATGCATGCCGGGGTTATCCGGCTCGAACAGCTCCACGATGCCGGGCGACGCAATGCGCTGCTCAGCCTCAGCGGCCGAAGCGTCGAACGAAGGATCGGCGTAGACCGAGTCCGGCGGGAAGCGGACGATGAGGAAGCAGGTCCCGCCGGGCAGCGGTACCTGGCTCGCCGCGCGGGGGGTCGGGTCCGTGTCGTCCAGCGGAAGCGGCTCACCCGGCCCAGTCGCCCAGAGCATCGCCTGGCTCATCCCTGGGATCTGAACCAGATCGTGGCTGCGCGGCGGCGGCCCGTCGCTGACGACCGCGGCGCGGCCCTCGGCGTCCAAGCCGGTAACTACCCGGCGTACTTGCATGGAATGCTCCCTGGGACAGCTTGTGACCAGTGCTTTCAGGCGATTTCGTGCCTTGACAAACTTTGTCGGGCAACTCTAATGTCTCATTCTGCGGATGAACATTACCGTATCGTGGGAGGAACTGGAGATGGTAACCGAACCGGCGACGGGGCTGAGGTTCATAGAGCTGAGCCATGAGTGGGGGCACTACACCCCCGCCTTCCCCGGCTACGCGGACATCCAGGTCCACCGCGTCGCCACCATCGCCAAGCAGGGCGTGCTGACCCAGCACATCGTCACGTCGATGCACCATGGCACGCACGTGAACGCGCCTATCCACCTGGCCCAGCGCGGCGCCGGGGTGGGGGAGCTGCCGCTGGAGGACTTCTTCGGCACCGGCGCCGTGCTCAACATCCCGAAGGGCGAGTGGGAGTACATCGAGCCCGCTGACCTGGAGGCGGCCGGCCAGGTCCAGGCCGGTGACATCGTCGTCATCAACACCGGCTGGCACCGCCGCTACTCCGACAACATGGAGTACTTCGGGCATGGTCCCGGCCTCAGCGAGGCGGCGGCGCAGTGGCTGGCCGATCACCAGGCGAAGATGGTCGCGATCGACACGGCGACCATTGACCACCCGCTGGCCACCTCGCTGGCCCGGCAGCACCGGTTCGTGGGCCCGCACATCGTCGAGCTGCCGCGCCGGTACCGAAACCGCACCGGGCGGGACGTGACAGCCGACTTCCCGAAGTGGAGCCCGGCCGGGAAGCTGCTGGCCAAGGCAGGCATCCCGACGATCGAGAACGTCGGCGGCGACGTGGACGCGGTGTCCGGCAAGCGAGCCGCGTTCCACGCCTTTCCCTGGTTCTGGCCCGAGGCGGACGCGTGCATCATCCGCTTCGTGGCAATCCTTGACCCCTCGGGCACCTACCGTCTGGAGAGCGGATCCTGATGAGCCTGCGCTTTTACAACCTGAGCCACCAGCTCGGCCACAACATGGTCCAGTGGCCGTCTCCGTTCAGCAAGCCGTTCGTGTCCAACCGGCTCTACTACCACGCTATGCACGACTTCTACTCGGTCGAGTACGACGGCATCATGCACCGGGGCACGCACATGGACACCCCGGCCCACGTGGAACCGGACCAGCCCTACCTGGACGGCTTTGACGTGTGGCGGTTCTTCGGCACCGGGGTGGCGGTCTCCATCCCCAAGAAGAAGTGGGGCGTCGTCACCCTGGAGGACCTGGAGAACGCCGAGCCAAAGATCCAGCCGGGCGACATCGTGATGATCAACACCGGCGCGCACCACCTGTTCGGCGACAACGACGAGTACTTCGCCTATTCGCCCGGGCTCTACACCGAGGCCGCGCAGTGGCTGGTGGACAAGGGCGTGAAGCTGGTCGGCATCGACGTGCAGGCGCTGGACCACCCGCTGGGCACCCGGATGGCCGAGCACGGCCCCGGGCCGATCATGCCGCACCTGCTGGATGAGTACCGCGCCGAGACGGGCCGGGAGGTCAGCCAGGACTTCCCGGACTGGGAGCCCGCGCACAAGGTCATGCTCACCGCCGGGATTCCCGGCATAGAGAACATCGGCGGCGAGCTGGACGCGGTCACCGGGAAGCGGTGCACGTTCATGGCCTTCCCGTGGCGGTTCCCCAAGGGTGATGGCTGCCCGATCCGGGTGGTCGCGGTCATCGACCCGGACCAGACGTTCCGCATCCCGACCGGGAATGAGTGAGATGGCCGGCGACATCCTTCGAGACCCGATGTCCCTCTTCGACGTCTCCGGCAAGGTCACCGTGATCACCGGTGCGTCCGGCGCGCTGGGCCGGGCGGCGGCCATCGCGCTGGGGGCGCTCGGCGCCAGGCTGCTGCTGGTCTCCGGCTCGGCTGACTCCCTCGCCGCGGTGGCCGACGAGGCTAAGGAGGCCGGCGGTGAGGTGGCCACGCTGGCCTGCCGTCCGGACACCCAGGACGACACCGACGCCATCATCGGCGCGGCCCGTGCCGCCTACGGCCACCTGGACTCGGTGCTGGTGGCATCCGGCTACAACAAGCCGGCCCTGATCGAGGACATGCCGTACGAGGACTGGCGGGCGATCATGGACGCCAACGTGCGCGGGCCATGGCTGATGGCCAAGTCCTTCGGCCAGTACCTGGCCGGCCGGTCCGCCGCAGGCGAGGACGGCCGCGGCAAGCTGGTGATGGTCTCCTCGGTCCGCGGGCGGCACGGCAGCCCGGCCGGGTACTCCGCGTACTGCACGTCCAAGGGGGCCATCGACGCGCTGACCAAGACCCTGGCCACCGAGTGGGGGCCGCGCGGGATCAACGTCAACGCGATCGCCCCCACCGTGTTCCGGTCGGCGCTGACCGAGTGGATCTTCGCCGACACCGAGGCGGGCCGTGCGTCCAGGGAGCGCAACTACCAGCGCATCTCGATGCAGAGGCTGGGTGAGCCCGAGGACTTTGTCGGGATCCTGCTGTACCTCTTGTCCTCCGCGTCCGACTTCGTGACCGGGCAGGTCATCTACGTGGACGGCGGATACACGGCGGCATGAGCGCGACCCCGGACCCAGGCCGGCTAGGCGGCCCCGCTCCGGCCGGTCCCGCCGACGGAGGCCCCGTTGATGTCAAGGTGGCGGTCATCGGGGCGGGAGTGATGGGTGCAGGCATCGCCCAGGTGTTCGTGGCCGCCGGGGCGCGGGTGCGGGTCCACGACCCGGCAGCGGCGGCCCGCGAGGCGCTCCACGCCCGCGTCGCCGCGGGCCTGGAGCTCCTGGGCCGCCCGGCAGGGCAGTTGGACAGCCTGCTCAGCGCGGAGGCGGACCTGCCCGTCGCGGTGGCCGAGGCCGACCTGGTAATCGAGGCGGCACCCGAGTACCTGGAGACGAAGCGGGGCATCTTCGCCGCCGTAGCACGCGCCGCTCCGCCGGAGGCGGTGCTCGCCAGCAACACCTCGGCCATCCCTATCGGGGAGATCGCCCGCGACCTGCCGCGCCGGCACCGGGTACTAGGCACGCACTTCTGGAACCCGCCGTACCTGGTGCCGCTGGTGGAGGTGGTGCAGGCTACCGACAGCGATCCGGCGGCGGTGGCGTGGACGATCGAGTTGCTGGACCGGATCGGGATGAAGCCGGTGCACGTGGCGGCCGACGTGCCGGGCTTCGTCGGCAACCGGCTGCAGCACGCGCTCAAGCGTGAGGCGATCGCCCTGGTCGCCGCCGGCATCTGCACGGCGGAGACGGTGGACACCGTAACCAGGTACGGGTTCGGTGCCAGGCTCGGCATCGTCGGGCCGCTGGAGCAGTCCGACCTCAGCGGCCTGGAGCTGACCCTGGCCATCCACGAGACGCTGATGCCGGCCCTGGACAACACCCCCGCGCCGCACCCGCTGCTAGTGGAGAAGGTCCGCGTCGGCCACACCGGCGCGGCGGCTGGACAGGGCTTCCGCCGGTGGCGGCCAGGCGAGGCGCAGGCCCGCCGTGATGAGATCACCCGCGAGCTGGTCGCCCTGGCCGCAGACAGGCAGCAGAAAGAAGGAGACCAGTCATGACAGGCAGCACGGGGGAGGGTCCCCTATGACCAGCCTCTCCGGGAAGGTGGCGCTCATCACCGGCGCGGGCAGCGGGATCGGCAGGGCGGCGGCCAGGCTGTTCACCGAGGCCGGCGCCCGGGTGGGCATCACCGACCTTAATAAGGAAGCACTGGACGAGACCGCGGCGCTGTTGCCGGCGGACGCGACGGTGAGCGTGCCGGGCGACATCATCGACCCGGCCACGATCGATGAGCTGACCAGCACGGCCGTGGCCCGGTTCGGGCAGGTCGACGCGCTGTTCAACAACGTGGGCATCCTGATCCTTAAGTCGCTGATGGACACCACGCCCGCCGACTTCGACAACCTGATGCACGTGAACTGCATGTCGTACCTCATCGCCATGCAGCGCGTGGTGCCGGAGATGCTCAGGAAGGGGGGAGGGGCGGCGGGTCGGGGGTCCATCATCAACGTCTCGTCCGTCGGCGGGCTGGTCTCGCTGCCCAACGTGAGCGCCTACTGCCCGTCCAAGTCGGCGGTGATCGGGCTGACCAGGGCGGCGGCCGCGGAGTTCGCCCCCGATGTCCGGGTCAACGCGATCTGCCCGGGCGGGGTGTCTACCCCGATGTCGGACGCGCACCTGGAGAGCTTCGAGGACAAGGAGGCGGCGACCAGGCTCCTCACCGGGCGTCAGTTGCTCAAGCGGTACGCCCGGCCGGAGGAGATCGCGAACGTCGCCCTGTTCCTGGCGAGCGACCAGGCGTCGTTCATGACCGGTGCGGTGGTTCCCGTCGAGGCTGGGCACACCGCGTGGTGACCCGGGACGAGGCGGCCCGGGTGGTGACCGCGCTGGAGTGGCACGACGAGGTGCGGGTCCTTGGCAACGGCCGGATCCTCGTCGCCGCAGTCGACCGGCTCGGCGGGGTAGCCCCCGAGATGATCGACTGGTGGTTCAGCCGGATGGACGAGCCGACCTACTTCATGTTCCATCCGGTCGACCACAAGGCGTTCGCCTGGGTGCGCGGCAAGGAAGCGGGCCGCCACGTCGGTGCCACTCACCTGACCCACCACTGCTACGGGGGCAACCCGCCGCTGCTGCCCAGCGAGATCTCGTTCGTACCGCCGGATGAGTTCCTTGACACCGCAATCTTCACCGAACACGGCGTCGGCGCCGCGATCTGCGCCGTCGTGCACCGGCTCGACGCGGACGACCAGCCCTGCCCGGAGGAGGCCGGGCGCTTCGCCCACTTCGCCGTCCGCCGCGGGTACGGCACGGAGCTGCGTAGCTGCTGGTGGCTGAACCTGACCCCGGACATGGACCTGGACGCGGCCACCAACCGGCGGCTGCGCCACGTGCACGAGGAGTTCGCGTACCTGACCGGGTTCCTGCCCGGCCTGTACGCCAAGGAGGGGCCATGACGCTGCGCTTCGCGCCCAACCTGTCGCTCCTCTGGAAGGACCGGCCGCTGCCGGAGCGCTTCGAGCGCGCGGCCCAGGCCGGGTTCGGCGCGGTCGAGCTGTGGTGGCCCGGCCAGGCGGACGCGGAGCTGCTTCCCGAGCTGACGGCCCGCTGGGGGCTGGACCTGGCGCTGCTGAACTTCGACGCGGGCGACATGGCGGCCGGCGAGCGCGGCCTGGCCGCCGATCCGGCGCGCCGGGACCAGTTGCGCGCTAACGTCCCCGTCGCCCTGCGGATCGCGCGGGTCTGCGGGTGCACACGGCTAAACCTGCTCGTCGGGCTGCGCCAGCCGCGGTACTCGCTCCAGGAGCAGATGGAATGCGCGGCCGGGAACGCGGCCTGGGCCGCAGACCAAGCCGCGGCGGCGGATTGCACGGTGCTCATCGAAGCGGTGAACACGATAGAAAACGGGCCGTACCTGCTGACCACGACCAAGGAATCCGCCGACTTCATCGCGGCGATCGGCAGGCGGAACGTCCAGTTGCAGTACGACGCGTACCACATGCAGCGGATGGAAGGTGACCTGGCCACCACGATGGCCGCCCACTGGCCGCTGATCAGCCACATCCAGATCGCCGACGTTCCCGGCCGCGGCGAGCCAGGGACGGGCGAGATCAACTACCGGTTCCTGCTCGACAACATCGACCGGCGGGGCTACGCGGGCTATGTCGGGCTGGAGTACCGGCCGTCCGGCGGCACGCCGGAGGACTCGTTCGGCTGGCTTGAGGAGTTCGGCCTGCCGCGCAGCCCCGTGGCACCGTCGGCACTGGGAAGCACGCCATGAGCGCGCTCGGCAGGGTCGGCTTCATCGGGCTGGGCGTCATGGGGCGGCCGATGGCCAGCAACCTCCTCAACGCGGGCGCCGGCCTGGTCGTTCACAACCGCACCAGGGACGCCTTGGCTGAAATCGTGGCGCGCGGTGCGGCCGCCGCGAGTTCCCTGGCCGAGGTCACCGCCGCCACGGACATCATCATCACGATGCTGGCCGACGACCAGGCGGTGCGCACCGTGGTAGGCGCCGGGCTGCTCCCCGCCGCCCGGCCCGGCACGCTGATCATCGACATGAGCACGGTGTCGCCCTTGCTGAGCAGGGAGCTGGCCGGCCAGGCCGCCGAGCGGGGCGTGCGCATGCTAGACGCCCCGGTCAGCGGCGGGGACGTCGGCGCACGCGAGGGCACCCTGTCCATCATGGTCGGCGGGGACGCCGCCGACCTGGAACGGGCCAGGCCAGTGCTCGACGTGCTGGGCGGCAGCATCGTGCACTGCGGGCCGTCCGGTGCCGGCCAGGTGGTCAAGGCCTGCAACCAGGTGCTGGTGGCCATCACGATCGCCGGCATCAGCGAGGCCCTCGTGCTCGGCGGCAGGCTCGGCGTGGACGCAGGCGTCATCCTGGACGTGCTGTCTCACGGGCTGGCCGCGAACCGGGTGATGGAGCTGCGCCGGGGCAACTTCACCGGCCACACCTTCGTTCCCGGCTTCCGCGTGGACCTGCACCACAAGGACCTGGACATCGCGCTGTCCAGCGCCGGGCAGGCGCACGTGCCGCTGCCGCTGACCGCCGGCACGCAGCAGCTGTTCCGCCAGTTGCGAGCCGCCGGACTGGGCGGACTGGACCACACCGCGGTACTCGCGGCGGTCGAGGCGCAGGCCGGCCTCGGCACCCTGGCTCCGGAGTGAAAGGACCCGAAGTTGACCATCCCCAATGGCGGGGCCCTGCTGAGCGCGCTGATCACCGGCGTCCTGCTTGGCGGGATCTTCGCGATCACCGCACTGGGCCTGTCGCTCGTGTTCGGAGTGATGCGCCTGGTTAACCTGGTTCACGGTGAACTGCTCGTCCTCGGCGCCTACATCGCCCTTGAGCTAACGCGGAACGCGGGCATCGACCCATTGGCGACCATCGTGATCGTCGCGCCCCTGATGTTCCTCGTCGCGGCACCGCTGTACCGGCTGCTGCTGGAGCCGCTGATGGGCAAGGGGCCCGAGCCGGCCATGCTGACAGCATTCGCCCTGTCCGTAATCGGACAGAGCGCATTTATCCTCCTGTGGTCAGGGGATACCCAGTCGCTGCAGGCGTCCTACGCGACGGCGTCTCTGTCGGTCGGCAGCGTGCGGATCCCCGCCATGTACCTGATCTCGTTCGCCATCGCCCTCCTGCTCTGCGGCGGGGTGCACCTGCTGCTGCAGCGGACCGGGTTCGGCCGGGAGATCCGGGCGAGCTCGGAGAACTCCGTGGCCGCAGCCGGGCTCGGAGTCAACGTGACCCGGGTCCGGATGTTCGTCTATGGCCTGGCCGCCGCCTGCGCGGCGGTCGGCGGCGTGCTGGTCGGGCTGACCTTCGACTTCACTCCTACCACCGGGACGACCTACCTGCTCACCGGGTTCGCGGTGGTGGTCCTGGGCGGCCTCGGCTCGGTCAAGGGCACCCTGCTCGGGGGCATAATGATCGGCGTTATCGAGAGCGTCGGCGCCGCGTTCGTCGGCGACGGCTACCGCGACCTGATCGGATTCGTGGCCTTTCTTATCGTCTTGTCCCTGCGCCCGCAGGGCCTGTTCGGACGGGTGCAGATGTCATGACGCGACGCAGGGTCCTGACCGTCACGCTCCTCGTGGCGGCCCTCCTCGTGGCCGCCATCGGACCCAGCTACACCACCCTGTACGGGATGCTGGTCGCGTTCGAGATCGTCCAGCTGATCGCGCTCGCCCAGGCGTGGAGCCTGCTGGCGGGCTACGGCGGCGTGGTGTCCCTGGCTGTCGCCGCGTTCGTCGGCGTCGGCTCGTACGCCACCGCCGAGGCCGCCTCCAAGGCGGGACTCGGCCTGATCCCCTCGGTCCTGGCCGGCGGTGCCATCGCCGCCGTGTTCGCGCTGATCATCGCCGTGCCGATGCTGCGGTTCCGCGGCCTGTACTTCACCATCGGATCGCTGGTCCTGGCCGAGGCCCTTGCCATCTTCATGTCCAACTACAACGGGTTCGGCGGGAACCAGGGCATCACGCTGCCCGGCACCGCGCCGTCCCTGCCGACGATCTATATGCTGTCCTTCATCGTCGCCGTGCTGGCCACCGGAGCCGTGGCCTGGCTGGTCCGCAGCCGGCTCGGCCTCGGGCTGCGCGCGATCAGGGACGACGAGGACGTGGCGGAACGGGTCGGCGTGCCGACCTTCCGGACCAAGCTGACGGCCTTCCTGATCGCCGCGGTCATCATGGGCCTCGTCGGCGGAATCCAGGCTCAGTACACCGGCTACGTCGAGCCGACCGGGGCATTCACCCTGGACTGGACGATCAACACGGTCAACGCCGCCATCATCGGCGGGGTGGGCACGATCACCGGGCCGCTGGTCGGGTCGGTCATCTCGGTGGAACTGGCGCAACGGCTGTCCAAATACCCCGAGGCCCACCTGATCATCCTGGGCGTGCTGCTGATCGTGATCATCCGGCTCGCGCCCAACGGGCTGTGGGGCCTGGCCGTCCAGCTCTGGAAGGCCGGGCGGGGGCGGCTCGCAATGAGCCGCGGGGCCGCCGGGGTGACAACCACGGCCGTGCCCGTGGACGCTGAGTCGGCGGGCGCTGCCGCCACGGACGCATCAGGCCCTGCGGCCACTTCTGTCGCTCCGGACAGGCCGGCGACTGCGGCAGTCGGGCCGGAGGCGCAGGCTGGTGGCCCGGACGTTAAGAATGGCCCGGGCGGTAAGGACGGTGCGGGCGCGGCCGACGAGCTGCTGCTGAAGGCGGCGGGGGTTGGCAAGGTCTACGGCGGCGTGCGCGCGGTGGACGGCGTGAACATGGAACTGCGTCGCGGTGAGGTGCTCGGCCTGGTCGGCCCGAACGGGGCCGGCAAGAGCACGCTCATCGGCTTGCTGTCCGGGGCGATCTCCGGCGACGGCAGCGTCGAGTTGTTCGGCCAGGACGTGACCGCGATCGGCGCCCAGCAGCGTGCCCGGCGCGGCATCGGCCGGACCCATCAGGTGCCGCGGCCGTTCGGCCAGATGACCGTCATGGAGAACCTGCTGGTCGCGCACATGCACGGGGCCAAGAGCAGCGGCCGGTCGGCCAAGGCAGAGTGCGAGCGCATCCTGGCCCGCTGCGGGCTGCTGGATTTCGCCGACGTGCGGGCGTCCGACCTCGGCCTGCTGCGGCTGAAGCGCCTGGAGCTGGCCCGTGCCCTCGCGGTCAAGCCGCGGATCCTGCTGCTCGACGAGATCGGCGCGGGCCTGGTCGAGTCCGAGCTGCGGGAACTGATCGAGCTGATCAAGGTGCTTCGCCAGGATGTGGACGCGATTCTGGTGGTGGAGCACATCCTCGACGTCATCAGGGAATGCTGCGACCGGCTGATCGTGCTCGACGGCGGCCAGCTGCTGACGGCGGGAAACCCCGACGAGGTGCTCAGCGATCCCCAGGTCGCCGCCGTCTACCTCGGCACCTCGGGCGGGCAGGAGACCAGCCGCCCGGCCCGCCGGCCGAGCGCGTCCGCCCGCCCGCTGCTCGAGGTCAAGGGCGTGGCCGCCGGGTATGGGGCGTTCCGCGCGCTGCATGACGTTTCGTTCAGCGTGGGGGAGGGCGAGGTGCTGGCCCTGCTCGGCGCCAACGGTGCCGGCAAGACCACCACGGCGCGGGCGATCAGCGGCATGGTGCCGGCCAGCGGCGGCGAGATCTGGTTTGACGGGCAGCGTATCAGCGGTCGCCAGCCGCACGAGATCGTCCGGCTCGGCGTGGCGCACTGCATGGAGGGTCGGCAGATCTTCGGTGACCTCACCGTCGAGGAGAACCTGCTGCTAGGCGCGCGAGAGGCATCAGCCAAGGAACGCAGCCGCCGGCTGGAGACCGTGTACGAGGTGTTCGAGGCGCTCCGCGAGCGACGCGGCAACTCGGGACACGGGCTGTCCGGGGGGCAGCAGCAGATGCTGGCCATCGGCCGGGCGCTGATGGCCGGCCCGCGGCTGATCGTCTTCGACGAGATCTCGCTCGGCCTCGCGCCGATCATGGTCGACAGGCTCTACGAGACGCTCACCGAGATCAACGGCCGCGGTGTCGCGATGATCGTCATCGAGCAGAACGTCGAGCGCGGCCTGTCCCTCGCCGACCACGTCGCGGTCCTGGAGAAGGGCCGCGTGGCGCTCACCGGCGCCCCCGGCCAGATGCGATCCGACGACCGCCTGCTCTCGCTGTACATCGGCGAGGCCAAGGGCGCATCCCTCGCGGCGCCGCCCCAGGCCCAGCCAGTCCAGGCCCAGTCCGGCCCCGCGGACTGACGGCACCGCGGACTGACCGCAGCCGTCCCTGGAGAACGCGCAGCCCCGCCGCACGTCTTACCCTTCGTGCGGCGGGGCTGCGCGTTCTCCGGCTACTGGCGTTTTCGGGTCTGGGGAGTCGGATGGTCGCCGCAACGCTGCCGGCAGATGGCCCGCCAGGGCCACCGCGCAGCGGTGCCGCAGGTGGCCGTAATGCCGGAGGGCGGCCGTACCATGCACGGCATCCGCAACTCACGCGGCAGCCCCGGACGGCCCCGTTTTCGCCTGAGTCCGCACCGCCCGGGCTCCCTGGCGTGCCTGAGTCGCAACGGCCTGGGCTCGCCCGCTGACGGCGCGCACTGCAACGGTGCCGCGTCGCTAGGGCAGGCCAGACATGCCACTGCGCCCGGCCCCCAGGGGTAGGGCCAGGCGCAGTGTGCTTGCGGTCAGGCTGGCTGCCGTCAGCCGTTCGGCGGAAGCGGGAAGATCACCTTTGCGGTCGCGCGGTTGGTGGGCGCGATGATCACGTTCTTCCCGTCCTGCCACTGTTCTTCGACCATTGGCAGGGTCGACGTGTGCTGGGAGTTGAACTGGATGTGCCCAGCGGCGAACGTCCCATTGGTCTTCGCGATCTGTTTGTTGATGTCCGTCGCGTTCAGCGTGCCGGCCCGCTCCACGGCCTGGAGCAGGATCTGGGCCGCGGTGTAGGTGTCCGCGATGTGCTGAGAGCCGGTCTGGCCGGTCTGCGACTCAAATTCCGCCATGAGTTGCTTCGCACCGGGGAACGGGAAGGACGGATCCCAGTAGCCGCCGACCATGACGCCGTTGGCGAGCTTGCCGAGCGCCTGAGCGAACTGCAGCGGCTCGGCGCCCTCCTCCTCGACGAGGATCTTCGGGTCATAGCCGGTGGAGACCATCTGCTTGCGCAGTGCTATGGCCCCTGGGGGTGAGATCACGACGAGGAGCATGTCGGCGTTGGCCGCCTTCGCGGCCTGCAGCGAGGAGGTGAAGTCCGTCTGGGTGGGGGGGACCGCGGTGTTGTAAACGACCGTCCAGCCGTGCTTCTTCGCCCAGGCCGGCCATTCTTGGGTGCCGATGATGTTCTCGTTCTTGCCATTGGAGTGGATGATCGCGACCCGGCTGTTGGTCTTCGCCTTCAGGCCGAGCTCATCGGCGGTGTTGAAAGGCGTTTCCGTGAGGTCCTCGGAGTTGAAGAACAGATCCCACGCCCAGGTCCAATTCGCGGTGGCGCCGAAGGTGTTGGTAGCGGCACAGGGAGTCACCATCGGGACGCCCGCCCGGTTAGCGATCAGCGCGCCGGGCTCGACCAGCGAGTCGGTGCAGGAACCGAGCAGCGCGGTCACGTGGTCCTGCGTGATGAGCTGCTGCACGTTGTTTACGGTGGTGTTGGGGTTCGTCTGGTCGTCCAGCAGGATCAGCTTGACCTGCCGCTTCTTGCCGTCCACGGTGATGCCGCCGGCGCTGTTCACCTCGTCCACGGCATGCTGATAGCCCCACTTCTCAAAGTAGCCGAAGCCGGCCAGCGGGCCCGTCAGTGGGATCGACGCGCCGATCACGATGGGGCCTGAGGAGGAGGACGGCGACGCGTTGCTGCCTGACCCCACGGTCCCGGCGCACGCGCTGAGCGTGGTGGCGAGGGCGAGACCTGCCGCCACGCTGACTATTCGGACTGGGACTCTCATCGAGAGGTACCTCCGGCTTCTCGGCGGCGATGCCATGACCGCGCCTCTAGCAAATATCCGTGATGCGGTCTTTTTATCCCGTGTGATGGGATAGTGGAATCTAACCTGTGTCGAACGCGCAGGTCAAGGGTTCGCCTCCCGAAACCGAGCCGCTTAACACGTTCGTGCCATGAGCATGAACGGCTCTTGACACTTCCGTTCTGTGGGTTGAAGATTCCGTGCTATGGAATCTGAAAGGAGCCAAGGCCCGGTGGCGCCCAGCTCCGGTGTCCCGTCGGGCGGCCCGTTCGGCGTGGCCGGAAGTCCGTTCTCATCACTCCTCACCGCGTGGATGTACGCCGACGGCGAGCGGGGCAGGGCGACCCGGGACGCGATGCTGTCCCGCATCCCCCTCGGTCGGCTGGCAGAGCCGGACGACCTGACTGGGGCGCTCCAGTTCCTGCTCAGCGACGCCTCGTCGTTCATCACCGGGCAGGTGCTCTACCTGGATGGCGGTTACCCGGCGTGCTGACCGGAGAGGGGTTCGCCAGGGCCGCCGTGGTGGGTGCCGGGCTGATGGGCCGCGGCATCGCCGGGGTGCTCGCGGCCGGCGGGCTCGACGTGGCGCTCTACGACGTCCAGCCGGACGTGCTTGACCAGGCGGTGCCCGCAGCGAGAGCGGTCGCGGCCGCCCTATCCCAGACCGCCGCCGCGGTTGCCGGACGCGGGCAGGTCACGGCGTCGGCGGACCTGCGGGCCGCGGTTCGCGGCGCCGACCTGGTCGTGGAGGCCGTGGCCGAGAACCTCGAGGTCAAGCGGGAGGTGCTCGCACGGGTATCGGCCATGGCCCCCGCGGCCGTGCTGGCCACCAACACCTCCGTTCTGCGGGTGACCGCGATCGCGGAGCGGGCCATCGATCCAGGACGGGTGCTCGGGACGCACTGGTGGAACCCGCCGGACCTTATCCCGGTCGTCGAGGTGATCCCCGGCTCGCTCACCGCTGAGGAGGTGACCCAGCGGGTGATGAACTTCCTGGGTCACATCGGCAAGACACCTGTGCGGGTAAGCCGCGATGTCCCTGGATTCATCGGGAACCGGCTGCAGCACGCGCTGTGGCGGGAGGCCATCGCCTTGGTCGCCGACGGGGTCTGCGACGCGGACACCGTTGACCTGGTGGCCAGGAACACCATCGGCCTCCGGCTGGGGCGGATGGGGCCGATCGAGAACGCGGATTACGTGGGGCTAGACCTGACCCTCGCCATCCACTCCGCGGTACTGCCCGCGCTGAGCGCGGACACCAGTCCAAGTCCCATGCTCCGTGCCCTGGTGCAGCGCGGTGACCTGGGTGCCAAGAGCGGACAGGGCTTCCTGCCCTGGCCCGCGGGCGCCAGGGAGACCGCGGCACGAGAGCTCGCCGTGCATGTGCGCGCACAGGAGCCAAGCCGAACCAGCAGATGCGGCAAGAGAGGAACCCCAGCATCATGACCTTCCAATGGCCCAGCAGCCCCAAAGAGGCGGAGCTCGAGTTCTACGACCTGTCCCACCCTTGGGGGCACGGCGTGCCGGCCTGGCCGTACTTCGAGGACGTCAAGATCGAGCGGGTGCACGGCATGGCTAAGAGCCGGGTGCTGACCCAGAAGATCACCACGGTCATGCACTCGGGCACGCACATCGACGCGCCTGGTCACGTGGTCGAGGGCACCCCGCTGCTGCATGAGATCCCCCTTAGCGCGTTCTTCGGTACCGGAGTCGTGGTTTCCATTCCGAAGAAGAAGTGGGAGGTGGTAACTCCCGAGGACCTGGAGGCGGCCCGGCCCGAGATACGGCCCGGCGACATAGTCATCGTGAACACCGGCTGGCACCACCATTACAGCGACAGCGCGCAGTACTACGCCTACTCGCCCGGCTTCTACAAGGAGGCTGGGGAGTGGTTCGCGGCTCGCGGGGTCAAAGCGGTCGGCACCGACACGCAGGCCCTCGACCACCCGCTCGCCACCGCCATCGGCCCGCACGGGCCCGCGGAGGCGCAGGGTGGCCTGCTGCCCTGGGCGGTCGCCGAGTACGAGGCGGAAACGGGCCGCAGCGTCCGCGATGACTTCCCCGAATGGGAGCCCTGCCACCGGGCCATCTTGTCCAAGGGCATCTACGGGTTCGAGAACGTCGGCGGCGACCTGGACAAGGTGTCCGGCAAGCGGGTGACTTTCGCGGCCTTCCCGTGGCGCTGGGTGGGCGGGGACGGTTGCATCGTGCGGCTTGTCGCCATCGTCGATCCCGTCGGCAGCTACCGGCTCGAGACCGGCCAGGAGGCCTGACATGCGGGTAACCAGGCACTCGGCCGCGCCGGCCTACGTGGCCAAGGCGCACCACGACGTGGCGACCATGCGGCTTCAGGGGCACGAAGCGGGCCAGACCGAGCGGTTCTGGGTCGGCCTCTCCTACTACCTGCCCGGCGGCGGCGCGGATGAGTCGCCAACGTCGGAGGAGACCGTGTACGTGGTCCTCGACGGCACGCTGGTCGTGAGCGCCGACGGTCGGGAGGAAGAGGTCGGGCCGTTCGACTCTGTGCACCTGCCGAAGGGAACGGTCCGCCGGGTCGACAACCGGTCGGCGAGACCCGCGACGCTCCTAGTCATCATCGCCAACCAGCAGCCGCCCGCGCCATGACCGCGATCATCACGGTGGCAACGACCGGGCCGATCGCCACTAAGGCCGACAATCCGGCGCTGCCCACTACCCCGGAGGAGATCGCGGCCGAGGTGGAGGCCGCCTACCACGCGGGCGCCTCGGTCGCGCATATCCACCTGCGCGATGAGGCGCAGCGGCCCACCGCTGACCTCGGCATCGCCCGCCAAGTCATGGACCTGATCGCGGCCCGGTGCCCGATCCTGGTGCAGATGTCCACCGGGGTGGGCCTCGACGTGCCCTACGCGGAACGCGCCCGGCTTGTCGAGCTCCAGCCCAGGATGGCCACGCTGAACCCGTGCAGCATGAGCTTCGGCGCGGGTGAGTTCCGGAACCCGCCGCTGGAGGTGCGCCGGCTGGCGGCGCGCATGCGCGAACTGAGCGTCAAGCCGGAGCTGGAGATCTACGACACCGGCCACCTGGAAGCCTGCCTGAGGCTCCACGAGGAGGGGCTGTTGGCAGACCCGCTCCAGTTCAGCATCGTCCTTGGCGTCAAGGGCGGCATGGCGGCCACCGCGGACAACCTGATCACCATGGTTCGCCGCCTCCCCCCGGGAGCCGTCTGGCAGGTCATAGCCATCGGCCGGGCTAGCCTCGAACTCACCGCGATAGGGCTGGCCCTGGGCGGGAACGCGCGGGCCGGGATGGAGGATACGCTGTACCTGCGCAAGGGCGAGCTGACCTCGGGAAACAGGCCCCTGGTCGAGCGTGCCGTCCAGCTGGCCCGCGACCTAGAGCGCAATGTCGCCCCGGTGGCCGAGGCCGAAGCGCTCCTCGGCCTGCCGTCAGCCGCATAACTCGCAACCGCGGCCCAGGCAAAGCCGTTGCGCGGAATCAGGCGTCGCGTAGCCCTACGCTATTGCCGAAAGCCGGGACTACTTATCACCACAGCTGCGGGGAGG
>Ga0310811_10003885_pt1 | contig 18819 bp, 11 predicted proteins | sample YCmetagenome_FD_207642 | JGI IMG/M metagenome (GOLD analysis project Ga0310811, IMG submission 207642) | Soil microbial communities from experimental microcosm in Duke University, North Carolina, United States - YC | ecosystem: Engineered > Artificial ecosystem > Soil microcosm > Unclassified ...
ATCGAAGATGCGATGGATAATTTTTCAAACAACTTTGAAACAGAACACACCTCGCTTCTTTCTTTTGATTGCAGTAAACCAAAAATAATAAGAACAATTTCACAAGGTATCAACTCAAAATTATGCATCAGTATGAGCTATTGTGATAATATCGATAACCGTCGTATAATTATCGATATTTTTTTCAATTTTCTATTTACTTTTTACACTTTATCTTCACAAGATATTTAAACCTATATTGATCGGCATTGAATATAACGTATTCGTTATATAAGAAACTCGATTTGTTTGAAAGTCCCTCTCTTTTAGCGAGACCTCCTTGCGGACATTTTACATTGCCTTCCAAAATACACGTTTTTGTAACATCCGTTTGACCCAAACCCATACGACTCGTATAACCTTTAGGTAAATCGGATGTATTAACAGTTTCACATTCGTCTATTTTGTTGCCTAGCGCAACTTCACATAACAGTACAAAACCGATATCGTTGGTTTCATGACTATTACAATAATTAAAACTTTTAGATATAACATCGGCAAAGTATATACCTCGACCTAAGATTGATCCGTTATTGACCTGTGATGATGAAGGAATGCGCAAACCTGTCGATAAAATGCCCATAAAATTGGACATTCGTGAACCATGAACCAATAACATGCAATTTGTTTTAAGGAAAGTATTACTCGGATCTTCGCGCAAACACGAATATCCGTTTTTGTTGCTTCCCTGTTCTTTGCTTACGTTAAATATCTCCAATACTTCCAATGTATAATTGTGAGATGGGGCTTTCGTAAAGGCAACAAAGTTTTTAATCATCTCAATCTCTTTATCGTTTGAGCACACTGTAATTTTAATCTTCAAAGAATCGTAAACGTTTATAAAATGATCGTCATGCAAGTGCGAAGACCGCTTAAGTATTTGATTCGCAATCTTTGAGTTTTTCATTGCATCTAATAAATCCGCACAATTATTAACTTGCTCTAAATTATTAATGAGAGGAGGCGGTTTGTTTCTTCCACACGCGTACGGTATTCTTGTCCAAAATTCGTTACTAAGACTGTATAACATACTTGTAACGTAAGAATCATCGAGTTCCAATTCTATTTTTGACCGATGCCATTCACCATCATTAATCGCTTTGACAATCTCCGATAATGCATACAGAATTGTGTTAGCATCGTTGATGATACTGTTACTAATTTTGCCTAACGGTAATTTTCTTGTATCAACACCGAACTTGCGCATAGTATCTATGTGTATTTGTTTATTACCGATAAGTTTGATGAGATCGACAACTTCTTGTTGCAAAGTGCATTTTGGATTTATGACAGTTCCGCAATTAACTGCAGATTTATCATCGGTATATAACGAATCGACCGATGATTCATCTGCAGCGATACTAACTTTGAGATCGTAATATTTATTCGGTTTGGGTTGATCAGTACCGCCCCACTTATTTCCTGTTTTTGATTTGTATTGTGAACAATAAGCTTTGATAACTTGCGCGGGATCATCGAACCATTTCAAATAAGGATTACCATTTTCGCCTGTTCTACCGTATTTTGTGTACAAAGCATAATGTTGATTATTTACACCAACATTGCTGAATATAATTTGCATAATGTAAAACTTGTTAGAATTCATACCAATATTGGAGAAATTGAGGGCACAAAAATACTCGTAGGTTGCATCACAGTAAATTTCAGCATCGGGTACTTTACACCCAATATCAACAACAAGTTTTTTCTTTGAATTATGAACAATCATAAAAGCGAAAAAAGATACTATTTATTCCTAATTAGTATCACAAGATTATTCCACTTTTATTAATGGAATATTCAAATAACGAAAGTTACGACATTTTGAATTCTGCAAAAGAATGTAGTGTGTGCTGCGATAAGTTTAAAACACCCATAACGTTGGAGTGTGCGCATACGTTTTGTTATTTGTGTATCAAAAATTACGCGATGGTCGCAAAGAAGGAGGGCAATGATGCGTGTTGTCCTATATGCAGAAAAGTATTACCGGTTAACATTGCGAATTACGCAAAAACGAGTGTTGATAAATGTGATTATACTGAAGATGAAGAGGTAACTAATTTGTCGATACAACAAGATGGTGAAAAGGTTTGTGAAAAGAAGTTCTACTGGATGTATCAATCTTTAGATGGTGGATGGTGGTATTACGAATCTTCACATAACATCGAAATAGAAACCGCATTTTTGAAGTATATGAAATTCATTGATGAAAAAGATGATGATACATCCATATCGTGTGACGAAGAAGATTTGTTGTATAATCATGTTGAAATTGAAATTCTTCAAAAGGTGTACATTATTGATTTTGTTTTGGTTATCCAATGTCCTAAAAATAACCCAAATCGCGTACGAAAGATTAAGCGCGTTGATAAATACGATTCCAGCCGTTCAAAAGGTGTTGCAGGTTTGCGTTACACGTAAAACAAAATATTGGGACGTGCCCGAATTGATGTGTAATATTAATATTGAAGGATCCTTAGTAAAATACTAAGGATAACTAAATTCAATAAAATACGTTTATATACGGAGACATACGGAGATATGTTACTTAACAGTTTGTTTACAAACTTTATAATCCAAATAACCATATTTATTATGTCGATATTCCCAGTACCCGTCCTTGTATGTATCCAATATCTTGATGATTAACGGTTTTACATGATCCCAATTTCTTTTATCGAAACCTGGAATATTTCGCCCATTATCGTGTTGTTTGGGTGCGGATAGGGCGTTTGGATATTTTTTGTGTAAACGATCAATAACTTCTTTTGCTCCTTCGTGTTTATACGAATGTTCGTTATTTATGATAGTTTCGTCATCAGCAGATACACTAACACGATCTTGCACGCTATCCGAATCATTTCCGTGTGGAATATGACAATATTCATTGTCACTCGACGAGTCGGAAGAGGTAAATGAATCGCCACCTCCGTCAACCCATTCCATAAAATCTCCGTATATGCATTTAATTAATGAATGTTTAGCTTTTGACGCTTTTTTGTAGACGCCAACAACAAATGCATCATGACCATCGTCGTTATTATATTGAATAAGAACATATACACTCTCTCGTGAAGCATTTTCCATAATAGCGTATAGTATATGGTATTATACGATACGCTATTATATTTCAATTTTTGCTATAACCAATTTAATAATTATTGCCAGTGACGTTTTGCTGTAAAATTGAAAAACAAATTAAAACAAAACAATAACTAATTGTGATTTATGTTTGTATGAATTATTGTCATTGTTACACAAATTTGTCAGATGGAACAAAACAGCATGCACGTTATATATTCGCGTGCATGGGGTTATTACTTGCACATAACATGTATTGCGTCATTCTATTGTGTACAGGTTATTACACGTGGATGCCCATACATATGGTTATTTTAGATAGTTTAGCTGTGATTGGTTTGTGTTCCCGTATGTGGTACTTGATAGCAACAGATACGATCGAGTGTTCTACAGATACATGTTTTGGATTTGGAGTATTGATTACAGCATATTTTGGCTTTATATATTGCGTAATAGTCGGATATTTTGCATGCGTTTTTGGACCTAAAAATGATCCGTTCATTGCGCTCGAACTTGTTGCAATAACACCATTTTTACTTTTATTAGCTGGATGTGTAATTATTTTTGTGGTCATTATTTTTACTTGGTTCGCATCGATCGTCGATGTTACTATCAAAGCTGTTAATGATCGAAATGTTAAAGTGGAAGTTATTGATTTATCTGAAGAGGAAAACCTTAAATGTGATCCGTAAAGAATGTGCGACAATTCTAAATTTGTACTTTAAATGCATATTACTTACTACGTAAGTAATAATTAATGAATTTTGTAATAATTTTTATATTGGCCATATTGATCTGTATTGCAGCTCCCTTTTTTGCGCAAATACATTTGTACACAATAATCGATTTCATAAAGTATAAAAGTAGGAAAAAAATAATAGAATATTTAGATTTAGACATTGAATACGTTGGTAAAGTCATGTATGTGACATATTTTAGGGAAAGTGAAAAATTCAGAATAGCTGCACCCATAAAACCGGGTATACGGTCAATAAAGAACATCGAGGTAAAATATATTGTTGATCCGGAAAACACTTTGCTTAAACAAAACGGAACTGATTTTGCAGCGAATCTCAAATTAAAAGAGTTTGCGGGACCACACCGAGATTTTCACGGTATACCCACAACTCCCAATATGTTGGGTATCGATCAGCCAATTATCATCACATATTACAACAATGTAGTGAGAGAATATGTTGGTAACGAAATAATTGAAATTAAACCTCCCGAACAAAAGTGATGAATTATGTTATTATCTTTCTTTAAGTTTACTTAAAGAACAAACAAATACTCAATAAAACAACACTTGGCGCAAGTACCGAGTGTTAAGCTATAATATTTATTGCAATATACATGTATGAATCAGATATCAACCTTATCGATTATATTGATCACTCTCAAATGCAAACTTATTCACAGGCTTCAATTACTGTGAATACATTCGCTAATGAAAAGAGAGAACCTGCGAACAGTTCCGTTTTGCCTAAGCAAAACATCACGATTGTTTTCGATGAGGGTTACGCATTTTTTCCCATTATACGACCACAGTTAATAAAGTACTATCATGAGCAAGTACACGCACATTGGGTGCCAACAGATATTGATATGCGGCAAGATCGCCAAGATTTTGATATTCAAGATGTTGATATACAAGAAACGGTAGAAGGTCTCATTGCATTTTTTGCACCTTCCGATGGATTAATTAATGAGAATATATTCGATAATTTTCAGAAAGATACATCTTTCTGGAAAGAGGCAAAAGCATTTTATGCCGCACAAGCATTTATGGAAACGATACACTCGGAAATGTACTCGATGATGGCGCAAGTATTGATACGCGATCCTGTCAAACTTCACAAAATTTTACACGCCGAGAGAACATATCCATGTGTTGAACGTATCGCTAATTTTATGAGGAAATATATGAATAGATCGATACCCTTAGCCGATCGTATTATCGCATTCGCATGTGTCGAGGGTGTACTTTTTACGAGTGCTTTTGCCTATATCCATTGGTTGAAAAAACGTAATATATTGCGTGGATTTTGTAAAGCTAATGAATTTATTGCAAGAGATGAAGGTATTCACACGCGTTTTGCTGTTGCATTATATTGGTTAGCAAGTCAAGAAAGCAAAATTACTCCCGCAACAATAACGCGCGCACATGAAATTATAGAGGAAGCCGTTACTGTTAATGAACAGTTCATCAAAGATATTATTAAAGTCGATCGTGTTGGTATGAGCGCAGGAGAATTGATACTTTACACAAAATGCACAGCCGATGCTCTTTCCGAATCGCTGGGTTGTGGAAAAATATATTATACAGAAAATCCATTGGACTGGATGGCTATTATAAGCTTACCCAACAAGACTAATTTTTTTGAAGACAAGGTATCGGAATATACGCAACAAACCGAAGGCGAATTCGTGTTTGATGAAAATGCTTATTTTTAAGCAATAAAGTAATAATTATTACTTGCTCAAAACTTCGTGTAAACACGAAGTTTTGTTTAATTATAAGATGATAATCATTATTCAATGTGGTGTGCTTGCACACCACATCGCGTAATAATTCTTATTACATTTACTAAATTAACTTCTGTATTTGTGCAGAAGTTTTATCCCTTCATTTTTATATTTACGTACTAACCCCTTAAGAATCGGTACCATGAGTTGGCTGCAGTATTGTATATATAAGTGACCGATGTTCCACCGGTACTCGCGAGAAGAGCAGCTGTTGCATCAAGAGTAGTAATGCCGTTCACAACAGTTCCACCATTTCCATTATTAACTATCGTAACATTTTGATTTGTATTTGTTAACAGAACAGAAAAGAACTGTCCATTTGTTGGACTTGCGGGGAATGTTATTGTAAATCCGGTTCTACTACCGGAGAGTGTTATTATAAGAATACTTGTTGTTGATTGTACAGCAAAACTTTGATTATTACCATTCACCGTAACCGATTCCGATGATGTATTCGCAAATAATGTTCCAATAACAAACGGCAGAGACGTATTAATTGTCGCTGTATTCATCGACATCCTTTGAACACCATTCGTGTCGAACGATAAAGTATTAGCAGTACCGGCAGATATACCCGTATTTGTACTTCCAGTAAATTGTAGTGAAGGAGTTGTAGCACTACCCGCAGGTAAAGTTAGTGTTCCTGTCATTGTATCACCAGTTTTCAGTACATTAAGTGAAGAAGCTCCTGTTATGCTCGCGGTAATAGTACCCGCAGAAAAATTGCCAGACGCGTCGCGTCTTACTATTGCGCTGGCCGTATTAAGGTTTGTCGCATTATTTGCTAAAACAGTGGCAGATGCAACATTAGTAGCAGATTGTCCTCCAACAAGACTAACTACTGTTGCACTTTGTGTACCTGTAACATCTCCACTTAAAGACCCAGAAAAACCTGTAGAAGAACCGTTCAATGTAGCTGTAATAGTACCGGCTGAAAAATTACCCGACGCATCACGTTTCACAATAGTGTTAGCAACATTAGAACTAGATGCGCCATTAGCAAGAACGGTCGCGGCTGCAACACTACTAGCCGATTGACCACCAACAAAACTAACAATCGTAGAAGTCTGCGTACCTGTTACATCGCCGAGTAATGAACCAGTAAATCCTATAGAAGAACCGTTCAATGTAGCTGTAATAGTACCTGCCGAAAAATTACCTGATGCATCTCTCCTTACTATGGCGCTTGCTGTATTGGAACTTGTGGCATTATTTGCTAATACTGTTGCCGCGGCAACATTTGACGCAGATTGGCCTCCAACAAAACTGACGATAGTAGAAGTTTGTGTACCTGTTACATCACCATTTAAAGACCCTGAAAAACCTGAAGATGAACCATTTAATGTTGCAGTAATTATATTAGCAGAAAAATTTCCAGAGGGATCACGCAGTACAATAGCACTGGGAGTATTAGTACTTACCGCGGTTGTCGCAGAGTTTGCAACTTTACCCGCAGTAGATATTGTTGCTAGTTTTGTATCTATAATATTAGCAGCAGCATCTATATCGGCATTAACAATAAGTGAACTGGATAAATTACCCGATGCATCGTTATGAACGATACCCGCTACTGTGAACGCATTTATTGATATTGCTCCACCAGAAGATATTCGCAATCTTTCTAACGCATTAGTACTAAACGATAAATTACCTGTATTTGCAGAAAGTCCAGCGGTTAAACTACCTGTAAATATTAATGACGGCGATGCTGTAGAACCGGCAGGTAATTGTAAAGTTCCAGTCATCGTATCACCCGATCGCGAAACTTTGTTATTTAGTTGTGTTTGAATGGATGATGTTACTCCCGATAAGTATCCAAGTTCTGTTGTAGTTACGGCACTTGAAGAAAGTTGATTTGTGATAGAATCTGTAACCACAGCTCTATTCGGTGTTAATCCCCCGACGATAAAATTACCATCCGTTTTCAACACCGCAGCAGAGCTTCTATAAATGTCTGTATCACCACCAAAAATTATTTGAGTTAAAGATGATAAATTCAATCTGTTGTTGACACCATCGATATTCATTACTTCATACTGTGGAATAATAGTTTGGCCAATGGCATCACTATTTTGGTAATTAAACGAAAGGTTTCCTGTTGTTGCATTTTTATTTATATCCCAACCTCTTAACGCTGACGTTCCACCAACAGGAGAGCCCGTATCAGACACGAGTCTTAATCCAGATATATTCGCCCTATTAGTTGTAATAGATGTAATATTAGCATTATTTTGTGATAAAACAAATAAACTTGAGGGATTGGGCAATACATTATTGAAACCTATTGCTTGCGTTGAATAAAGTGATGATCTGTATTGTATTTCTGGATGGTTTGTATTATTTATACCTGCTTGTATTAAACTCGTATTAGTGTCCGCAAAAGAGCCGATTGTAAGAATATTGTTATCGCCTACGTCAAAAAATGCTAGTGAAACATTGGTTGAATCGTTGATCGTGATATTATTTGCTGTTGCGACGCCCCCGTTAAATACCAAGGTAGATGAACCTTCTTGGATAATATCGGTCGTACAACCACCGATAGTAAAACTTGATGCCTGAAGTTTCGTTGAACTCGTGTCTATCGTAACGCCAACTTGAATTCCCGTAACGTAATTACTGATTGTTCCACTACTAATATTCACTGTTGCATTATCTGAAACAATCAACCCAATCCCTTGAGGGGAACCTAATTGATCATTACCGTTAAATTCGCATCCTATTATGTCCGCTATGGTTCCTGCTCCACTAATTTGTATATCTATATCTGCTGAACTATTAGTTAATTCAATAGTTGATGCTGCTAATGTCATTCGCGATCCTCCATCTTGAATAATATCAAACGCATTAATCCTAAAACTAACACCATTGACAGATACGATAGAATTATTAGTAATGTGAATACCCGTTGTACATACGCCTACGACACCACCCGATATTATAACAAGTGCCCCAGAACCGGTTGCGACAATACCAGTATTTGAGGCAGGACCAACGAGCGACGAAGTTCCGAAAAATGTGCAACTATTAAATTCTGTATGCACATCATTAATGTTTGTCGCTGCGATATTTCCTATAAACAAGCAATTATTAAAACCATAAGAGCTTGTCGCATTGCCCGAACATAAAATACCAACGAGAAAATTGTATACATACACGTTTTCAAAAACCGTTAAACCTACCGCAGAAATTGATATAGCCGTCGCTAAAGGAGAAGACGATTCTAATGTGATATTACTGATAATCACGGCATTACCGATGGAAAATAAATTATTTGTTGGTGTGTTTGGAATAATAATTACGCTCGTCGAAGACATTCCAACAATAGAAATACCATTAGAGATTATAGTTAAAGCACCAGAACTATTATTTTCTACGTATATACCAGCACTTATAAGAATATTGATGGGATTGCTCGATGATGCAAGAGTATTAGCCACACTAATGGCTTTTGATAAAGTTATATATGGGGAATCAAATGATCCATTACCTGTAGTATCGTCACCGTACTTAGCTACAAATATCGTTTGACTACTTACGGGTGATACCGACCCTCCTTCTGTGAACCATTCCAAATTAGTGGGCGTCACACTATTTGCACGTATTATTTGACTTGCTGTAGGAATTGTAGTAGGTAATGATAATGTGTAGCTTGAAGGTACGATACTTTGTGCATTAATGCCGACATATTGACCACCAGATGCATCCTGAAAACGTATTTCATTTTGAGTGAGCATATTGAGGGTACCTGTCATCGAGTCGCCAGCTTTCAATACATTATTCGACGCGCTACCTGTTAGGTTCGCGGCAATTGTTGTTGCGCTAAAGTTTCCAGATGCGTCACGTGCAACAATAGTACTTGCAGTATTGGCACTCGTCGCGTCAGTACTAACAGACACCGTATCGGAACCTGTACTTATTACTGTATGTGCATCACCTTGGAGTAAGGTTCTGAAATTTAGTGTAGCTCCTGTTTTACTTTGAAAGATTTGCCCTGTACCTGCGCCAACATTTGCACCTGTTGTCGTATCGGGTAATGAAAATAACTGAAAAGATATCGGATCGGTATCAATAATTGCAGATGGCGTACTACATAACCATGCTGATCCTGCTTCTGTGTTGCCTGATAGAATAAGTACATAAGCTTCACCTGCCGCCGTACCTGTTGCAAAGTCCGCAGGTCGCGTCCATGCACCAGCTGCAACAACCCATAAACCATTCTCTATTGGATTTGTTTGACCTGTTAAAAGAACACGATTTGTTCCGCTTGGAAATGTTACACCATCGATAGTAGGAAAACCGGTTAGAGTTTGATTACTTAAACTTACTACGACCGCAGGTGTATGTATGACAAGACCCGTTGATACAGCAGCATCTACATATGCTTTTGTTGCTGCGTCTGTTGGATTCGTAACCGTACCAATGATTGTAATTTCATTGGTAGAAAAATTTCCCGACCCGTCGCGTACCACTATGGCATTTGCTACATTAGAACTAGAAATCGATGATAGTTTTGCATTAGTTATTGTTGCATTTGTAATATCGCTATTGGTAATTAGTGAACTAGATAATAATCCTGATGCATTATTATGTACTACACCGGCCGTATTAAATGCGTCTACGGTGACGCCTGAAGAAGAAATATTCATAATTTCGACGCCATTAACATCTATTGACAATGTATTGGGTGTTCCCGCTGATATACCAGTATTGGTACCACCACTAAATAATAGAGATGGGGTTGCGCTACTACCCGCCGGTAATGTTAATGCTCCTGTTAATGTACCACCTGTTAGAGGAAGATCTAAAGATGCGTGCCCGGTTACAGTGCCTGTCAAATTTGCTGTTATAGTACCTGCCGAAAAGTTACCCGATGGATCACGAGAAACGATCGTATTTGCATTATTAAGATTAGTTGCTGTTGTTGCTGAATTTGCAACTTTACTCGCAGTAGATATTGTTGCTAATTTTGTGTCTGTGATTGCGGCTGACGCATCTATATCGGCATTTACGATAAGCGAGCTGGATAAATCACCCGATGCGTTGTTGTGAACAATACCTGCCATAGTAAATGTATCGATTGATATTATTCCACCGGATGATATTCGCAATCTTTCTAACGCATTAGTACTAAACGATAAATTACCTGTATTTGCAGATAATCCCGATGATGTTGAACCAGTAAATATTAACGATGGTAATGCGGTAGAACCAGCAGGTAATTGCAAAGTTCCAGTCATCGTATCACCCGACCGAGAAACCTTATTATTTAGTTGTGTTTGAATGGATGATGTTACGCCCGATAAGTATCCAAGTTCTGTATTGGTCACAATACTAGAAATTAATTCATTTGTTACAGCATCCGTCACAACGACTCTATTCGGTGTTAATCCCCCAACGATAAAATTACCATCGGTTTTTAAAACACTTGCTGCACTTCTATAAAAATTTGTGTCACCACTAAAAACAATTTGTGTATTATTTGTAGGTAATTGCAATAGATTATTTTCACCATCGAGTTGCATGATCGTATATTGTGGTTTGAGACCCAGTAAAAGAGGGTCACTGTTTTGATAGTTAAACGAAAGTTCCGCCGTAGAAGCATTCTTGTTGATATCCCAACCTCGTAATGCCGATGTTCCTCCAACTGGAGAAGCCGTGTCGGACACTAACCTCAAACCAGCAACTTGAGTACGATTCGTTGTAATAGCGGTAAGATTCGCACTATTTTGAGATAGTACATACCAAGAGATTGGAACATTGTTTTTGTTAATATAACCTAATGCTTTGGTAGAATATAGTGATGGAAGATAATCAATTTGAACTGTATCGAGCACAGACACATTGGCAACAATTAATGCCGTGTCTTGATCAGCTGTGGAACCGATCGTTAGTGCATTTTTGTTGTCTACATCGAACAATGCGAGAGCAACATTAGTGGCATCGTTAATGCTAATTTTATCACTTGTTGCCGTGCCCGCATTAAAATTTAACGTCGTAGAACCTTTTTGTAATAGATCTGTTCCACAGTTAGAAACTGTAACCCCTGATGCAGACAGTACAGTTGAACTGGTGTCCGACGTAGTACCTATTTGCATACCAACAGTGTAATTTCTTATTGTACTACTGCTTATATCAACGATCGCATTATCTGTCACAACTAAGGCTATTGCTTGGGGTACACCAAGTGAATTATTTCCATTAAACTCTGATCCAATAATTATCGCTTTTGTTCCAGCACCGCTAACCTGCATTTCTATATCACCACTATCAGACGTGATTTCGAACGTACAACTGGAAATAGTCGACTGGGCAGCAGTTGTTTGCACTATATCAAACGCGCTAAGTTTAAAACTAATTGCATTTGCGGTTGTACCAGAATTATTTTGTAGCAATAATCCTGTTTGACAAAGAGAACAGGTACCTCCATTAATAATTAGTGTTCCGTTAGCTCCCGTAACGCTTAGTCCAATGCCCGCTGGTACCACAAAATTTGTTGAACCGAGTACCGAACACGTATTAAGTTCAACAGCAGCATTATTCACAAAAACACCTGTTCCATTCTGTACAAATAGGCAATTGTTAAATACGTATGTATTATTAACTCCTGAACATGAAACACCAATATTAAAGTTAAATGTCTGAATGTTATTAAACGATGAAAAAGCTCCCACAGTAAGAGAAATACATGTCGCTGTAGACATGCCGTTCGCAATAAACCCGACATTAGAAAACTCTATCGTCTCATTTACTAGTAAAAGGTCGTTTGAAAGCGTATTAGGAATAAATGTCGTTGTATCAGCAGCATATCCAACAATAGATATTCCTTGTGCTGTAATTGTTAACGGTCCAGAGCTATTATTTTCTATATAAATGCCGGGATTAATGAAAATCGCTATAGGATTGAAAGAAGACGCAAGTGTATTAGCAACACTAATCGCTTGAGAAAGAGTTGCATATGGCGTATCAAAAGATCCATTGCCCGTTACATCGTTACCATATTTTGCAACGTATATAACTTCACTGTTAGCAGGCGTAATTGAACCTCCCTGTGTTATCCACTCTAAATTAGTGGGCGTCACACTATTTGCACGTATTATTTGACTTGCTGTAGGAATTGTAGTAGGTAATGATAATGTGTAACTTGAAGGTACGATACTTTGCGCATTAATACCAACATATTGACCGCCTGACGTATCCTGAAATCTTATTTCATTTTGAGCGAGCATATTGAGAGTACCCGACATTGAATCACCTGCTTTCAATACATTATTTGATGCACTTCCCAACACATTCCCTGTTAAATTTGCGGTAATATTACCGGCTGAAAAATTACCCGACCCGTCACGAAGCACAATTGTATTTGGTGTGTTAGTATTTACGGCGGTTGTTGCCGAATTTGCAACTTTACCTGCAGTAGATATTGTTGCAAGTTTTGTATCACTTATATTCGCTCCCGATCCAATATCGGCATTCACAACAAGAGAACTGCTCAAAAAACCAGAAGAATCGTTATGAACCACACCTGCTGGATTAAAACTAGGAATAGTAAGATTATTAATCGTTGCGTTTGTAGAAGTAAGATTAGTGACAGTTAAATTCGTCACTATCGAAGGTATGCCACCGGTCGCTCCAGTGGAACCCTGTGTACCGGAGCCAACAGAGTTCCATCCATTACCCCCGCTTCCATAATATATTAAATTATCAGTTGAATTATACGCTAATCCTCCTAATGATGGTGCTAAAGTACGTGTATTTGGATCTGCTAAATTAGTACCTATAGGAATTGACAATTTATTGGTTGCAACAACAGTATGTGCACTTGTGCTAGAAGATGCGTATTGTGACATAAATTACAAATCTACGAAATAGAATTTTTGTACCTGTTATTTAATATCATTAACATACAATGTTAACACAAAACTTCTTTACGAGTGAAGAAGTTTTATAATAATAAAATGAATCAACACGTGCGCGCACGTGTTGATTAGTAATAATTTTTATTACAATAAAATCGGTCCTCGGTGGAACACCGAGGACCGCGTAATAATTCTTATTATAATTAATTCATGTTATGAATTTTATCCACAGTAGATTACTGTAGATACACTAGAATAATTATCACCCGTTTTAAGCCGTATTCCCATCCAACCTTCTCTTTTTTTTTTCGTCATCTTCTTCGTCATCTCTTTCATCATAAATTAGTTTATATCCCCAAAATCGATTCTTATCACCGTATCCATATATTTGTTTCTCAGGGTCTTTTATCTGCCCCATCCGTTTAATCATCTCCCCTTTAACGATACCCGACCCCGGTAAATCTCTTCTATAAGAAGGGTGATTTTCGGAATGCCAATCTTTAAACTCGCTGTATAAACTAGACATACCGATATAAGCCTTTTTGGCTTCATCGCCTTTAACTTTCTCAATTTTTTCTTCAAAGAATTGTTTGTAAATATTATTTTTAGTTTTGTATGCATCGGTAGACATCATCACCTCGGCAGGTTCGCGTAATCCGTTTCCCGGTTGTTTATAGACATCATTATAGTGACGAAATAATTTCCACAACAACACATTCGCAAATTCGGCTGTCCTTTTCATTAAACTGGGGTTCGCGCGAAATCGTTTCATTTTAAGTTGTTCTTCGAATGTTTCTGGAACAGGATAATCTTTCAAATCGGAATCGATAACGAAATGTGATTCAAAATCGAGCAATCTCATTCTTGACCATGTTGCCTCATCGTTACCCGGTACTCTCGGTGGCTCATTGCACTGAAAAATTGTGGAGAATTGAAAAGCTATATCTCTTTCCTCCTCTTGGTACATGCCTCTCGCAGAAACAGTATCATTACCCGACATTTCTTTGAGAGGACCAATATCGAAATTATCCATATGTGTAATTTCCTGTGTTGACATAATTCTTTTACCTTCGGCTTTAATCAGTTCGGGTCTTGCCGAACCAACAGATGCTCCTCTTCCTCGTAAAAATAATTCTCTGGGAAATTTACCAAAATATTCACCGAAAGCCAATTCAAGCATTCTCATCATTCTCGATTTACCTCCATTAGCTTTACCTGTGCAAATAAATATACGTTTGTTCGTATTACCACCCTCCAAACACGATGCTGACATATCCAAAAAATAATTACGCAAATTGGGATTGGGAAAGGTCTTAATCAAGTCTTCTTCCAAGTCTGTTAGTGCGACATCCCCATCTTCGTACTCTTGATAATATTGTCCTGTTGAAATGGTACAATAATCATCGGGTTTACCATCACGAAAAATACCTAACTCCAAATCGAGTACGCCGTTCTCACAACATACCAACATCGTATTGGCATTGGCCTTCTTGAAGAACCCTTCATCGGTCATTCGTATTTTACACATCTTGATGACATGTTCCTGAAATTGAACATTCTTTAATCGATCGACTATAACCCATATCTTTTTTTGTTGTTGCCCGATTGCCGTTCTCCTTTGTTCATCCGTTGATGCCTTTGCTTCTAATCCTAAATCGGCATTATAATTAAAATAATCTTGTATAACATCATCAACGAGCATACGCTTTAAAGCGAGAGCATCGTTTGCTTTGCGCCAACGATGATTATCAAACTCATACCAAATATCCTTTTTAGGATTGACACATTTGAATCTTCCATCGGCACTCGCAACAACAACCATAGACACATCGTAAGGATTCGGTTTGAGTGGAAATAAACTTTGTTCAAGGTATCCGTATTTATTTGTGTTTTTCCACCGTTGATACTCTTCGGGACTATCTGTTCTAGCCAACGCAAATAAACCTGCAATTGTTTTATTTCTCACTTCCATTGTTTCCCACAAATCTTCACATTCACCGGGTTTATATCGTTCGGATGAGCGTTGTGAAAATTCGATCCACATATTTAACCCCTCCTCCTTCCCATTAGCGATATTGAATAAAATAAATCCAACATCGATCCAATCATCGTAATTATTAGCTCGATCGATACTTAACATATCCATAATGTGCCCATCGGTAATCTTTTTAAGATCCTCATAAACATCTTTGTCAGAACGATTTTTGTTAATTATTTTTGCTCCTTTACGCTTTGGTTTTTTGCTCGTCATATACATTTTCTTTTCTATTTCTGGTTTCAATGGAGTAACCTCCGAGTATCCACGTATAGACATGAATATTGGCAAATAATATCGAATACTATTTTGTCTGCCAATCATTTCTTCCGCAAAGACATCTTGCATAGGAATTTCATTAAGGTGCAAATCGTACACATGACCCCATTCCTTTTCTATTTTTGCCCATGGATCTTTATTCACCAATTTTGATTGTTTTCTATTATACATATAAGGCGTTGATTCGTTTGTTTTAAAATTCATCGAACCATACATCATCCATGGTTTCGATGCAATATTACTATCAATAATTTTATCGAGAGGTGTTAATAAACCTTTACCCGCAAATAAAGGTGTACCTACAATCTTATTCACAACTTTCTCACGTAAATATTCATCTTGGACCTTTGCCTCACAAACAAAATGAGGAAAGTGAAAATGAAAACCATCTTTTAACTTGCCGTCCTCAACTCGCGCATTTTCTTTTTCTAATACAATACACACCAACAATTCGTCTCTAAAGTCATCGGGATTAATAATTGCTCTTATTTCATTTTGATAATATTTAACTAAACATTTTACGTCATCTTCTGTATAAAATCGATCTGTTCCATAATGAATATCCGCTTGAAAATCAAAGTCTACACGTAAAGGCGCATACGGTTGACCTTTTTCGGCAATCGTTATTTTAGCGCCGCTACGTACGGCATTACATATACTCGTTTGGAACTCCGATTCCTTTTCTCTAGATATAAAGTACTTCCCCGGCAAAAAATATGGACTAGACTTACTAACATGCGTGAAAGGCTCCCCTTCTCTTACGCGTGTACCGGGTGTTTCCAGTATACCTTTGAGGGTATTCATGGATCGACTTGTACGATTAGGTTTCATAATCTTTAGTCTTATTTTATGAATTGAATGCGGATGGATTAATTTACCGGATTTACCGATATTTTATGCACTTATGCGTGCCCAATATTGTGTTAAAGAAAAATGCGAGGGTAACCCGTTTTTATATTTATACGGGAATTATGGTAAAATAATAACGTATAAATTTTATACGTTATTGTGTCGTATAAATACTCGCACAAATACTTGTGATAAATTGAAAAATTCTAACCATAATATTAGCATTTTATTGAATTATTTCAATAGAATGAACAAAGTTATTTTATCACAAAGTACCGTGTGTGGATTTGTATCCGACTTGTTGTGTGCAGATTATCATTATGTGGAAGCTGTAATGGATAGTGGTAGAATCGATTACGATTTACGACACATAAATGAAACATCACCAAAAGATTCGCTTTTATTCTCTATTATTCAAAACGGGTTAGTGCGTATGTCGGATATAATTGACGGGCGAGTATTGTATATTTTTGCTCATGCATTATTTTTTCCAACAGAAGATAAAGAAGATATAAGTTTACTAGAAATGCATCGTTCTTTTATCGGTTCCGTCATTAATAGATTTGGAGATGCGACCAAATATGGGGAAGAGATTGAAAAACGATGTACTACAGGAGGTTGTCATATGAAAGACATATTAGATATTGGATATTTAGGCGGGGAACTACAAGATTTGCAAACTTATATAGACGTGTTTACACGAAGGTCCCAATAATATTTCATATTATATGTTGATGGCGCCGTATATCCTTCTATATTTGTGACTTAATAAGTCACAAAGTTTGTTATGGATCGTTTTATTTTAACAAGTTGGTTCTTGATGAATCATTTTTCTTAATTCTGTCGGCGTTGAGCGCATGTGATATTCTGTATAAAACTTTTGAGGTGCCATTCCTTTGGGGGTGTCGTTAGCACACTCATGACACTCTGCAGGTTCAATGTAGCCGCGACTTTGATGACCCGTGCCATACTCCACCGTTTGGGGATATCTATTATATCCAAAACGGGATGATAAAGGTGTATGTATACTTCTCTCTTTGCATGGAAGATGCGAACCCGGTTCCCGCATAGGGTCGGGAACATACGTATACAGTAAAGTTGTATCGCGGAATCCTTCTAAACTTGGTGATAAATTTCCCATAGGGTATCGATCGTATATATCACGCGGAAATACACTTGCTGTATGAGGGTCTTGTATAAGCGTGTTCAATGCATCTTGCGCGTTAGGTACAGAGTACCTTAGATACTCGTTCTCCACTGGTGATATACGGTAAGGTTTGCGTATACGATGCGAACCTTTTGGAAAATTCGAAAGGTTGTGACCCTCTACAGGATGATATTTACAACTTTCCGCATCTTGTGCAAAAGGCGCACGATTATTTGTACACACAGGACAGGACATTTTTAATGATATTATTATTGCTTTAGTATTATTACACATTGTTTTTGTATTAATTATTGCTCAATTCCCAGCGGAACACTGGGAATTATTTACGTGTGTAAAAATTTTAAGGAATAATTTCAATAATTACGTGATTTCAAAAATGGATGTTCGCGTTTCCACAATCCCCAGTGATAACTACACAATTCACATTTATACACAGCTTTTCCGCATTTTTCACCTTGTCTATTGCCCATTATAAGTGTCTTTTTGCAAACCTCGACGTTCGCTAGTCTAGGTAAATCATTAATAAAAGATGTGTCGGATGTGTTTGCAATATTACCCAAAACTTCGTTTTGCATATCCGACATAAACTTGTTGTTTAATGCTTTGACGAGAGCTGGAGAAGGTCTATGCTCTGTAAACATATACGGATTTTTAATAGGCGCAGGTGGACATTCTGCAGACTCCGTCGATTGAAAACTATCACTCTCTTCTGAATACGAGTAAGAGAGTGTTTCCTCAGTTGAAAAATTCATGGATGTTTACTAATTTCACGTATTTAAGACGTGAAATTAATCTATATTTTCATTTTTATTGTAATAAGAATTATTACTAATCAACACGTGCGCGCACGTGTTGATTCATTTTATTGTAATAAGAATTATTACACAATGCGTTGTGCTTGCACAACGCATTGAACAATGATTTTCATTGTAATAAAACAAGGCAATAATTTTTATTGCTTTATTGTCTTACGCCATACTTTGTGC
>Ga0310811_10003886_pt1 | contig 18819 bp, 17 predicted proteins | sample YCmetagenome_FD_207642 | JGI IMG/M metagenome (GOLD analysis project Ga0310811, IMG submission 207642) | Soil microbial communities from experimental microcosm in Duke University, North Carolina, United States - YC | ecosystem: Engineered > Artificial ecosystem > Soil microcosm > Unclassified ...
GCAAGGAACTGGCACCGCGCGAGCCGTTGGAGCCGGCGAATGCCCAGGTTGCCGCGGCGATCGGGGCCGTTACCGCCGTCTCGTTGCATGTCCGCCGGGGCGACTACGTGAGTGAAGCCCACACGAATGCCTACCACGGCGTATGCTCACTGGACTACTACCGTGAGGCCGTCGAGCTCATCGCCAAGCGTGTGCCGGACGCGCATCTCTTCGTCTTTTCGGACGATCATGAATGGACACGGGAAAATCTGGCACCTGGTCTGCCGACGACCTATGTCGATGCGAATCCACCGGACCGCGGCTTCCGCGATATGCAGCTTATGATGCAGTGCCGGCACCATATCATTGCCAATTCCTCCTTCAGTTGGTGGGGGGCCTGGCTGAACCCAGCTCCTGACAAGATTGTCGTCGCTCCCAGGCAGTGGTTCGCTGCCAGCGATAACAACCCGAAGGATCTTATCCCGCCTGCATGGGTGCGCCTCTGAACACGCCAACCGTCAGCGTCATCCTGCCAGTTTATCATGGCGCAGCCGACGTGCCGGCTGCGATTCGCTCGATCCTCGATCAGGACTATGAGGACTTCGAGCTGATCGCGATCGATGACGGCTCCTTCAAGGATGACTCGCGCGCCGTGTTGCGGCGAATCGCAGCGGAAACCGGCGACCCTCGCCTGCGGGTTGTCGAGCTCGAAAGGAACATCGGGCTGGCCGCCGCCCTGAACCACGGCATCAGCCTCGCCCGTGGACGCTACATAGCCCGCCAAGACCAGGATGATATTTCGAAGCCTGGCAGGCTCGCGGCGCAGGTGCGTCATCTGGAAGCCGATGCAGCCTGTGCCATGGTAGGGACCCGTGCCGAAATCTGGATCGGCGACAAGGCAACCGGCCGCGTGCACGACCATCCGACCGAAGATGGTGTCCTCAAGTTCGACCTGCTGTGGAACAATCCCTTCGTGCATGCTTCCGTCATGTTCCGCCGTGAGGTAACCGAGGTCATCGGGGTCTATTCGACTGACCCGGCTCGTCAACCGCCGGAGGACTATGAGTACTGGTCACGCATCGCGCGCCGCTATCCTGTTGCCAATCTACCGGAGCGGCTGGTGATCTACCGCGAGACGCCGTCGAGCATGTCTCGACAGGGCCCCAATCCGTTCCTCGATCGGCTATTGCTCATCGCGGCTGAGAATCTTGCCCATTGGAACGGCCTCACCGAGCCTGACGCCGCATGCAAGGACGCTGTGGCACTGCTGAACGCGGCGCACGATCGCCTCTCGCCGAACGCAGACATCGGCGCCATCAGTGCCCGGGTCGCGCGCGCCGGCGATGCGATCGCCGCGCTGGGTCCCGCACCCGCGCTGGCCGCGCGTCGAGCGGAGGCCGAACTGGCGCTGCGCCATCACGCCATGCTGGCTCGCGGGGTGACACCCGTATTGCAACCGCTGCTGCATCTCTGGCGCAAGCTGCCGCTCTCAGCACAGGTGCGCCGCGGTGTCAAAAGGCTCATTCTGCGATGAGCCGGATTCCGAAGATCACCTGACATGCGTCTTTTGTTCTGCTGCGAATACTATCACCCCAGCCGCGGCGGAGTGCAGGAGGTGATGCGTCAGATCGCGGAGCGCATGGCAGCGGCCGGACATGATGTGACGGTAGCGACAACGCGCCTGAAGGAGCGCAGCTTCACGACGTTGAACGGCGTCCGGATCGAGGAATTCGACATTGCCGGGAATCGCGCGTCCGGCATGCGTGGCGAACTTGAGAAGTATCGCGAATTCCTTCGGTCGTTCGATGGCGATGCCGTGCTGATCAAAGCAGCACAGCAATGGACGTTCGATGCCGCCTGGGACGTCCTCGATGCCATGAGGCCACGGAAGGTCTTTATCCCCTGCGGCTTTTCCTGCCTCTACGAACCGGACTATGCCGCGTATTACGAACAAATGCCGGCGATCCTGGCCAAGTTCGATCGGCTGATCTTCTACGCGGAAGACTACCGGGACGTTGCCTTTGCCCGGCAACATGGTCTGACGCATCTGTCGTTCTTGCCAAACGGTGCGAGTGACGTCGAGTTTGCTGAACGGCCGCCGCCGGGGATCCGCGCTCGCCTCGGGATTCCCGAGGATGCGCTGGTGATCATGACGATCGGCACACCGATCAACGCCAAGGGTCACACCGAACTCGCACAGGCTTTCTGCCAGCTCGATTCGCAAAATCGCAAGCTGGCGCTGATCCTGAACGGCCGTTGGCCGACCCCGGCCCCTCCGCCACCCCCGCCGGTTCCAGAGGAGCCGGTTTCAGAGGAGGAGGAGGAAGAAAGCCCGCCCCCTCCGGAAATCGAGATAGAGATAGAACCGAAGCGCAATGTGGCCGACATCGGGCAGCGGGCGCTTTCAACGTTGATGCAAGATGGGTTCGTGACCTTTCTCGGCCGCACGGCACTTTGGCTTCGCTATCGTTCTCAATGGCTGCTTGGTTCCATCCTTTCGCCGTTTATCAGAGCCGGTGCGTGGACGATCTATGGCGTCCGTCTGGCGCTGTATCGGGCCAAAGGGGAGCCCGAAGACATACCCGAACCGGAGCCGCCGCCGCCAGCGCCAAAAACCATTGACGATTGGATCGCTGAAGCGGAGGCCCAGCCGGGAAAGCAGGTGCTTCGGCTCAATTTGCCGAGACGGGAACTGGTCGAGACGATGTTCGCGGCCGATCTTTTCGTCTTCGCTTCCAATGTCGAATATTCGCCGTTGGTCCTGTTCGAGGCCTGTGCCGCCGGCCTGCCATTCCTGACCGTACCAGTCGGCAATTCCGAGGAAATCGTGCGCTGGACCGGTGGCGGCGTTGTCTGCCCCGCACCGAAGGACGAGCGCGGCTACACCAGGGTGGACCCGGCGGTGTTGGCTCCCCACATCGAGAGGCTGCTGGCTGATGTTGCTATGCGGCGGGCGCTTGGAGGGGCCGGGCGGGCCGCGTGGCAGAAGACATACAGCTGGAGCAGGATCGCGCCTCGTTATGAGGCGATCTTGCGTGGCGACGGCGGTGTCTGCTAACCCGAGGCTGGTTGGTGCGAAACGGTATCAAAGTTCGTGGCGGGTCGGGGGCTTGTTCCAGGCCCCACAACAGGAGGCCGGGGCACCTGTCGTTCTTGTCGAAATGGCGCGGAACGCTGGAATTGGTCCGGGACACTCTGCGGAATTCCGCGTTTGTCACCCAAGCCCTGCAACATCCTAAACTTGTCACGCAAGCGCTCCGGGACAACGACCTTGTCACGCAGGCGCTCGAGGACAACGAACTTGTCATGCAGACGCTGCAAAACAAACAGTTGGTGACCGAGGTTCTGGAGTTTGCGCCATTCGTCCGGGACACGTTGCAACAGCGTGATCATCTGCGGGAGGTTATGCGGCTTGGGCCCTTCGTCCGAACAGCCCTGGAAGAGCGTTACTGGCTGGAAGGAGCGATTGCCGACAAGCCCTTCGTCATGTCCCGTCTCGATGAAAAACGCGGCCAGGAAGCCGCATCCGCGACGTTCTGGTCGGAGTTCAAAGCTTTTCGCGCGGCATCGGAGGCCAGTGGAACGCGACTGCCGGTCCGCAAGGACGACGCGTTACCGCAACTGGGAGACCGCACCGGGGCGACACCATTCGATCGGCACTACACGTACCATCCGGCCTGGGCGGCGCGGATCCTTATGCGTACGAAGCCAGCAGAGCACGTGGACATCTCGTCGATCCTTGCGTTCGCAACGATGATTTCCGCCTTCATCCCGACGCGCTTCTACGATTTCCGGCCGGCCCCGTTGGACCTGCCAGGACTTAGCTGCGGTTCGGCCGACCTGACGGCGCTCCCGTTCGCGGATGGGAGCGTCGCGTCGCTCTCGTGTATGCACGTCATCGAGCATATCGGTTTGGGGCGGTATGGCGACCCTCTGGACGCTGATGGCGATCTGAAGGCGATACGCGAGCTGGTGCGTGTGCTGGCGCCCGGCGGCAATCTTCTGGTGGTGGCGCCGGTAGGCCGGCCGCGCGTGCAGTTCAACGCGCATCGAATCTATGATCACGAGCAGCTTGCCCGCGCGTTTGCTCCGCTGGAACTGGTTGAATTCGCGCTGATCGAGGAGCGCGGTGAGCGTGGGTTGATCGTCTCACCCGATCCGGCGCTCGTACATGCGCAGGACTACGGTTGTGGTTGTTTTTGGCTGCGACGGCCGGTGTGATGGGCGGTAGTCTTCCGGGCAGGATCAGCTCGGAGGGGATCCAGCCATCGGCTTGCGGGCTAACATGTTCAAAGACAGGAATTCACCAAACGGTTCATGCGCCAGTGAGTTGTCCCAGAACTCGCCGCCAACGAAATGTGGCTCATGCGGATATTCCTGCATGTCCACATAGCCGACATTCCGCATGATGTGCGACAGCCAGCAGAAGTTCCAGCCGGTCTTGTGGAAGTCGTGCGTATCGGTCTGGCCTCCATACAGCAGCCCGATCCAGGGGGAATGTCCATCTTTTTGGAAATGATCCCAGTTCTTCATGTAGATCTTGACGATCCGATCTATGTCGGGGACGGAGATGCGAATCGTGCCACCAGGCATCAGGACCCGAAGCCATGTCTTCAGGACCTCTGGGGCTTCGGCGTGAGAGAAGTGCTCGAGCACATGGCACGCATAGATCGAACTCGCGTAGTCATCGGGGAATTTTGCGAGAGTGGCGACATCATCGGTGATATCCACCGACCCCTGCGACGAGATGTCCACATTGCAGAACCCGGGCGCCCGTCGTCCGCCACATCCCAGGTGGAGATCGCGCGGGAAATCTTCGATACGCGACGAGATGGCAGCGGGGGCAGCATTGCCTCGGAGACGATGCACGATTTGTCCAAACATCTGCTCTTCCTTTGAAGGACGTGCTCCCCTGTCCGCTCTGACAAGGGTCGTCCGATGCTCCGGTGCCCGATTCGGCTCACCACGAACGAGCGGGCACGTAACTTACAGTTGCGCTTTTATTCACAATTGCACAAAGCGATGCAAGCTGCGAAGGAAAAGGCACACAGGCGTTAGGAGTGGCACGCCCAGATGACATCACCGGCGGTCAGCGTGATTTTGTCGGTCTACAATGGAGCGGAGGACGTTCCCACGGCGGTCGCATCGATCCTCAACCAATCGTACGCGGACCTCGAGTTGATTGTGATTGACGATGCATCCCCATCAGACAACTCGGCAGCAGTTATCCGATCTCTGCAAGAAGAACTGGGTGACCCACGGCTGAGGATTGAATTGCTGCAAGAGAACCGGGGACTTGCCGGGGCATTGAACCATGGAATTGGCTTGGCGCGCGGCAAATACATAGCGCGACAGGACCAGGATGACGTTTCGCTTCCTGAGCGTCTGGCCAAGCAGGTCGGTTACCTGGAGGCTCACTCCGATTGCGGACTCCTGGGTACGCGCGCCGAGATACGGATTGCGGACGCTCCGACAGGCCGGCGCCACATGCATCCGCTTGCGGACGCGGAGCTCAAGTTCGCCATGCTCTTCAACAACCCGTTCGTTCACAGCTCTGTGATGGTTCCGCGACAGGTGTTCGACGTCGTCGGGTTGTACACGACAGATCGGAATCGCCAGCCACCTGAGGACTACGAGCTTTGGTCGCGCGTCGCCCGGCGATTTCGCGTGGCCAATCTGGAAGAGTCATTGCTGATCTATCGCGAGGTTCCGAAGAGTATGTCGCGGGTTGGTCCCAATCCGTTTCTGAAGAAACTGGTTACCATCGGTGCTGAGAATTTGGCTTTCGCCAACGGCATGCCAAAACCCGACATCGCATGCCGCGAGACGGCCGCGCTGATGAATGCAGGCTACGACGAGGCGAGCGGATCTGTTGAACTTCCGGCGATGGAGCGGCTGATCACGACTGCGGCGACAGCCATCGAGGCGGCGAGCCCCGGCGCAGACCTGTCGGGGCCGTTGCGTGAAGCATTGGCCAATCTCGCCCACCATTATGCGATCCGCCACAGCCGCTCTGCACCAGAAGGCGCCGGTCAATCACTGCTTGAGCGGTTGCCGATACCAAGGGCTCTTCGACGTCGGTTGGGGGGCTGACTTATCACGTGTCGTGTTCCAGGGGGCGCCAATGAGAGACAGTCTGCTCGGCCGCTGGTTTAGGGGAACAGACCATAAATCCCTTCTTCGGCAGCTCAAGATGAGGCCAAATGACGTTGCGGCGTGGGTGAAGCTGATCAACGTCTGCCAGCAGCAGGGGATGCTCGATGAGCAGCACGAGGCGCTTGTGCGATCGCACGAGTTGCAACCGGGTGCCTATGTCGTAGCGACCTTTGCCGACACAATTGCCGAGCGTGGCGCTGTCGTGTTTCAGCGATGTGCCGAAGCTCCGATCCAGAATCTGTCCAATGCGATCGATGAGATCGTGAAGTGGAAGACAGCACTTCAATGTGGACACACCCACGATGTATCCAAGGGTTACTTCGTGGACGCCGAGCCCGTTATGGCACTTCAATGGGACAAGGTGATCTATCCGCTCATCCAGAATCTGGATTTTACCTGCGTGCTCGATCTCGCCTGCGGGCATGGCCGGAACACGGAATTCCTGCGCCGCTTCAGCAAGGAGATGCACCTTGTCGACATCAACGCGTCCTGCATTGACGCGTGCCGCGAACGCTTTGGAGAGGAGAGAGACGGAACTCGCTTCAACTACTACGTGACGGACGGCAACCACGTGCGGATGCTGCCCGACGATCAGCTCACCCTGGCCTATACGTGGGATTCAATGGTGCATTTCGACAAGCTGATCGTGCGGGATTACGTCGAGGACGTTGCTCGCGCATTGAAGCCCGGTGGGTGCGCCTTCCTGCACCACTCGAATTATGGGGCCGTCGCTCCTGATTCGAATTGGGCATCGAACCCGGGAACAAGGTCGGATATGTCTGCGGAATTGATGCGGGAGTACGCCGCGGCCGCGGGATTGGACGTTGTTCGACAGAAGCTGCAGGGGCGCGCCGAGGGATGGGGAATGGATGATCTGGACTGCGTTTCAATCCTGCGAAAGCCATAGCGCAGCGCGCGATTTGTCTGGCCGCCAGAGCTTGCGGTAACCGGCAGATGTCGGTTCGACCGATATTCCTGTATTGGGGGCGCAAGGGCATTACTGCTCTCACCTACGATATCGGTGTGGCGCTGGCGCATCGCGGTGATGTGGAATGGCGGCTTTCGGTGTCACGGCAAAACGAGCAGTTCGAGCGTTTTGCAGCGTTCGGCAACCGGCTGATGCCGGTCGATACCTTTACTCACGGCATCGGCTCGCTCAGGCTTTGGCGGTCTGCGGCACTGGGCCAGCGTCTGGCCAACCTGATCCGCACCGCCGGCATGACCGACGTTGTGACGCTCATGCCCCATGTCTGGTCAGCTCTCGTGGCACCTGCCGTTCGGCGTGCGGGCGCGCGCTATCATACCATTCTGCATGACGCGCAACTGCATCCTGGAGACCGCAGCGGCATCGTGTTGCCAGTGCTGTTACGTGATGCCGCAAGAGCCGATAGCGTCATCACTCTCAGCGACGCGGTTGCCGAACAGGCGCTGGCCCGTGGTCTTGCGCGGGCGGACCGGTTGGTGCGGCTGTTTCACCCCGCCAACGGCCCGGCCGGACCGGGCGTCGCCGCTGCACCAGGTCCAGGGGAGCCGTGGCGCCTGCTCTTTCTCGGCCGCATCCAGGCCTATAAGGGCCTCCCCATCCTGATCGACGCGGTATCGCAATTACGTGCCGAAGGCCATGCGGTCACTCTCTCCGTCATGGGAGAAGGAAGTCTGGGCGATGACGCCAAGAGGCTGGCAACTCTGGGTGCCACTATCGTCAATCGTTGGCTCAATGAAGACGAAATCGCTGCGGCACTCAGCACGCACCATGCGGTCGTGCTGGCTCATATAGAAGCAAGCCAGTCGGGGGTTGCAGCGAGTGCCGTTGGTGCCGGTGCTCCAATTGTCGCCACGCCCGTCGGCGGCTTGCTCGAACAGGTCGTGGATGGCGAGACGGGTCTATTGGCTGCCCGGCCCGACGCCGATGCTCTGGCCGACGCATTGCGCCGCCTGATCACAACGCCTGGGCTGCACGCTTCATTGGCTATGGGCGCGATGCACCGGCGGCACGAGCTGTCGACCGACCGCTTCGTCGCACGTCTGCTTGAATCGCTTCAAGCAATGGCAGCGATGTCCGGTCAATGCAGATCTTCGAGTACCGCGGCGTAATTCTGGCTCATCATCTCAACCGTATGATGGCCGTCAGCAAAGCAATTCCGAATCCGCGCGCGAACCTCGTCGCCCTGCAATTGATGCAACGCTTCTCGAATGGCCGGTTCGAGATGCTCTGGTCTCGTTGGATCAACGAGCACGCCATTTTCCCCGGGCCTGACAACCTGGTTGATGTCACCAACGTCGATCGCGACCACGGGACAGCCGGCTGCCAGCGCCTCAAGCACAACGAGTGGCAGGCCTTCATGGCTGGAGGTCACAACCAATAAATCTGCTGCGCCGAGCAGCTTCGCGACTTGCTCCCGCGTTTGGTGGCCAAGGCGCCGGATGCGAGACCCGAGTGGTGATGCGCGGATCACGGTATCCACGGCCGCTTCCAGCGGGCCTTCGCCCACCATCAGGCCCCGGATCGAAAGATCGTCCAGGGTGGACAGTGCCTCGACAAAAAGGCCCGGACGCTTTTCCGGAGCGAAGCGTCCGATCCAGACAAGCACGTTCTCCTCGGGAGCAATCCCCAGATGCTGTCGCATCGACATCCGGGATGAGGCTGCTTCGGCGAAGGGCGCTGGGTCGATGCCATTGTCGATCTGAATGATGCGAGTCGCGTCGATTCCGGCCGCGCCGAGGCTATTGGAGACGAGGCTCGATACGGCGACGTGCCTGTCCACGGCAGCCCCCGCTGCCACGGCCGCTCGGAAGACGCTGTCTGGCACCTCGGCGTGGGTGATGTGAACCCAGCGCATGTTGGGAAACGACGCCTTCAGGTTCGGCAGCGCAGTCAGCAACCAGGCTGACGCGCTGGACAGCCCGTGAGTGACGCCGCGGGTCCGGCAGAGATGCGCGAGAAAGGCAATGCGATCTGCCGGATCGATCGTCCCTGACAGATGAAACACTTCACCGGTCACCGAACGGAAATCGTCGGTCATGGCATGTGGGTCGGCTTCCGTGGTGACAAAAACGATTCGCCAACGCAAAGAGAGGGCTCGAAGGATCGACAGCAGGAGGACTTCGGCGCCTCCGCGACGCGCCCAGGCGACAACGATGAGCAGTCCTGGGAGTGGGCCGGGCGAAACGGCGGCTGAAAGACGTGCAAGCGCGCCGCGATCTGGTGGCACCAGCCGCTTGAGGCGACGCCGGAACGCGCGATTGGTGAAGGGAGTCGGGTTGCGCGCTCGTATCCTTGCGTGAAGTTCGTCTGATCGCTCCTTCGCTTCGCTGGTCATCGTGCGGCCGTGACGACGGTGCAGGAACAGCGGTTGGCGCAGCACCCGTCCACGCCGTCCGAGGCATGCAAGCCGAATCCAGAATTCCCAGTCTTCGAACCCACCGCGCATCTCTGGTGCATAGCCACCGGCCTCTGCCCAGTCGTCGCGCCTGAAGACCGCGCTCACTGCGGTGAAGTTGGCAATCAGAGCTTCATCGATATCAAACTCGTGCGTCTCCCATATCTCCTCGACGTCGCCGAAATAGCGTACATAGGGGAAGGCAAAACCGGCGGTGCGATCCGTCAGAAGTTTCGCGATTGCGGTCTCAAGATAGGTCGCATCGAGCATGTCATCCGCGTCGAGGCAGCAGATGAACTCGCCATTGGCGATGTCGATACCGGCGTTGCGTGCAGACGGAAGCCCTGCATTTGCCTGACGAAGGACGCGAAGATCCGGCGTTTTTTGGAGCTCGTCAACAAGCGCGATGGTGTCAGGCTCAGTTGAGCCATCATCCACGATGATGATCTCGCGCGATGTAACGGTCTGGGCACGCGCCGAGGCAATCGCGTCCGGAAGAAAGCGGCCGTAATTGTAGCAGGGTATGACCACGCTCACGAGAATTGAGGCCTGCGTGCCGGGATAGATCCAGCACCGTTTAGCGACGACACTCCCTGCCGCGTCCAGGCGCTGGGTCGCGGCATCGATCACCGTAGTGTCACGGCGTGGCCTTCGCTCGCTGCGTGCCGCATCAACGCCGGTGCGCCTGAGCTTGCGAATGGCGTGAGCCAGCAGTGCATCAACCTCGCTGAAGCGTTGCTGGTCGATCAGGCCAACCAGATATCGCGATGATGTCCGGATTTTGAGGCTACGCTGCCCGGCGAGCCTATCGATGCCCGTTAGCAAGAAGCGCAGAGCGGCATAACGGATGCCCATCGTCATGCAGAGGATGATGCGCCAAAACCCATGGGCAAGCCTGCCAGAAACGCGTCAGACGGTCACGCCCTGCGCCATCCAGGAAGAGGCCCATCCCAACGTTGCCTCAAGCCCCTGTCGCATGTCTGTTCTAGGTGCCCAGCCCAGCACATCGCGAGCTCGCTGGATGGCAAGCACGTTGACTGGAACATCGACAGGCCGGCCCTGTCGATAGGCAACTTTCAACGGTCGGCCGAGCAAGGATTCAAGTTCGCGGACAAGATCATTCAAGCTGTGGCCGATCCCGCTGCCCACATTGAAGACGCGGTGAGAACTCGTGTCATTGGCCGCCGCAACAAGAGCTTCCATTGCGTCATCGACGAAAATGTAATCGCGCACGACATTCCCGTCGCCCCATATTTCCAGTGGGCGATTGTCGACAATCCGCTCGACGAATGCCGCGATGACGCCCTGGCCCTTTGCGCTCCGCTGAAAGGGGCCATACGGGTTGGCAAGGCGGACCACTCGATAATCCAGCCCGTGTAGGTACTCGAAGATGGCCAAATACTTTTCGATCGAAACCTTCGTTACACCATAGGCAGTAATCGGCTCGATCGGCGCATCCTCGTGAATTGGAATGCTTTGAACGCGGCCATACACAGTGCCGCCAGACGAAATGAAGATGACTCGTCGAATTCCCGTCTCAGCGCATGTCTTGAGCAGGCTCACCGTGGGAACCAGGTTGTTCTCGATATCCATGACCATATCGGCATTCGCGGCCTGCGGTGTGGAATCGCTGATAAGATGGAAAACGACGTCGGCGCGGTGGATAGCCCGACCGACGGCCGCCTGATCGCGATAATCCCCTTCGATGCACTCGCATCCGGCAAGGACGCGCTGAAACGGCATGCTGCGGCCGAAACTGGTGACTTCGTGCCCGGCCTGGAGAAGGAAGCGGCATAGATTCACGCCGAGGAACCCCCCGCCGCCGAGGACGGCGAATCGACTCATAGTGCGCCGCCCGAGCGCCGGCCTGCGCCTGAAATTCCCGTCGGTTGCGACACCATCGTCGAAATCTACCTCTCATTCTCCATAGGTTGCCGGGATCGTCGGATTGGAGATTGCGGGCCTCGCGGCCACAAGCCCGACTCGGATAATCGTAGAACGCCCAGGCAGACGCCTCTAAGATCCTGGGCCAAGCCAGTCAATGGCAGGCCGCACCGTTCCAGCACCAAACCAGCAAAGAGTGAGGCGAGCCGGCGCGCCTTGGCCGACTTGCGCCGTGCAGTTTTTCCGGGCACCAAGTTCCGATTCGGATCGGAGACCATTGGCCAGATGGCTGATAAGACCGCACTGATCACGGGCGTTACCGGCCAGGACGGCGCCTACCTGGCGGAGTTGCTGCTGGGCAAAGGATACACCGTTCACGGTATCAAACGCCGTTCATCATCATTCAATACAGGTCGGATCGACCACCTTTACCAGGATCCTCACGAGACCAACATCCGGTTGGCACTCCATTATGGCGACATGACGGATTCGACTGGGCTGATCCGGATCGTGCAGCAGGTCCAACCTGATGAGATCTACAACCTGGCCGCTCAAAGCCATGTCCAGGTGAGTTTTGAAACGCCTGAATACACAGCCAACGCGGACGCGCTTGGAACCCTGCGTCTGCTTGAGGCGATCCGCATCCTGGGCCTGGAGAAGACCACTCGGTTCTATCAGGCATCCACCTCCGAGCTATACGGATTGGCGCAGGAAAGCCCGCAGAACGAGCGAACGCCTTTCTATCCTAGATCGCCGTATGGTGCTGCGAAGCTATACGGCTATTGGATCGTCGTGAACTATCGCGAAGCCTATGGCATGCATGCGTCCAACGGCATCCTGTTCAATCATGAAAGTCCCATTCGGGGCGAAACCTTCGTCACCCGCAAGATCACGCGGGGAGTCGCGGCGATTACACACGGCTATCAGGATCGACTTTACCTCGGGAATCTCGATGCAAGGCGGGATTGGGGACACGCTCGCGACTATGTTGAGGGCATGTGGTTGATGCTGCAGCAGGATAAGCCGGACGACTACGTGCTGGCGACGGGGGAGATGCACACTGTGCGCGAGGTGATCGAGCTCGCATTCAAGCGGGTCGATCGAGATATCGGATGGCGTGGCCACGGAGCGGACGAAGTCGGCATCGATCGGAAGACCGGTGCCGTGTTGGTGGCTGTCGATCCTCGATATTACCGCCCAACGGAAGTCGAGCATTTGCTCGGCGATGCACGCAAGGCCCGTGAACGCCTCGGCTGGAAGCCGCGTACCACGTTTTCAGAACTGGTCCAGCAGATGGTTGACGCCGACCTGGAACAGCTCCCCAAGGAGATCCACCGACATGCCCACGACTGAGCAGCCGTTCTCACTCGAAGGGCGGAGGGTCTGGGTCGCAGGCCACCGCGGGATGGTCGGTTCGGCGTTGATGCGCCGGCTTGCCAGCGAGAAATGCACACTGCTGACCGTGAGTCGCGACCAGTTGGATCTCCGCCGCCAATCCGACGTCGAACAGTGGATGCGAACAGAACGTCCAGACGTGGTGTTCATGGTCGCGGCACGGGTGGGCGGCATCCTGGCCAATGATCGCCGTCCGGCGGACTTCCTGACGGACAACCTGATTCTGCAATCCAATATCGCACAGGCAGCCGTAGAGGTTGGCGTGCGGAAGTTCCTGTTTCTCGGATCATCCTGCATCTACCCTCGGCTCGCGCCTCAGCCAATCCGTGAGGACGCACTGCTCACCGGGCCGCTGGAACCAACCAATCAGTGGTATGCCATCGCCAAGATTGCCGGATTGATGCAGTGCCAGGCCTATCGACTGCAGCACAACCTCGACTTCATCTCGGCCATGCCGACGAACCTGTATGGGCCGGGCGATAACTTCGATCCGGAGGGGTCGCATGTCCTGCCGGCATTTCTCCGCCGCTTCCATCTCGCCAAGCAGGAGGGGCATCGCGAGGTGACGATCTGGGGCAGCGGGACACCGCGCAGGGAATTCCTGCACGTCGATGACTGTGCGGACGCACTGGTGTTCATCATGAAGAACTACTCTGACCTTGAAACGATCAATGTGGGCGCCGGGGTCGACATCCCCATCCTCGATCTGGCGCGCTTGGTGGCCGAGGTGGTCGGCTACAAGGGTGAAATCGCGCTCGATCGCAGCAAACCCGATGGAACGCCGCGCAAGCTGCTGGATCTGAGCAAGCTCACGTCGCTCGGGTGGGCGCCGCAGATCCGGCTTCGTGATGGGCTGGAGCAAACCTACCGCGGGCTGCTGTCAGAATTTGCCGCGGGGAAGGCGCCGCGCGGCTTTCGCGCGGAAGATAAAGCGTCTGTGTGACGCCGCTGTTGTCGCGGGCTCACTCGGCAGCGGCGCGACGGCCTTCTGACGGCATCGCATCGCGCACAGCCTCGACGATGCGATCCTGCAGTGCCGAGTCAAGGTACGGATGCATAGGCAGGCTCAGGACTTCGCCCGCGAGTCGTTCTGCGACCGGCAGTCCATTTCCAGCGACCGGATAGTGACGATAGGCGACCTGCTGGTGCACCGGCTTGGCATAATGGATGGCTGTCGGGATGCCCTGCGCCTTCAGGGCCGCAGCGACGACGTCACGGGTCCCGCTTGGCAGGCGAATGGTATACTGTGCCCAGACCGAGGTCAGCCCTGGCGCAACCTCGGGAACCACAGCCACATCGGCGAGTGCCGCGTTGTAGCGCTGTGCAATGCGCTCACGGACTGTGATCTCGTCCGTGAAGACCTTGAGTTTCTCAATCAGGACGGCGGCCTGAATCGTATCGAGCCGGCCGTTTATGCCGATGCGGACATTGTCGTACTTGTCGGTGCCCTGACCATGCACGCGGAGAGACCGCATGATCGCGGCCAGTTCGTCATCATTGGTGAAAACGGCGCCGCCGTCGCCGTAGCAGCCCAATGGCTTGGCTGGGAAGAAGCTGGTTGTCGTTGCAAGGCCGATGGTTCCAATGCCGCGCCCCTTGTAGGTCGCGCCGAAGCTCTGCGCGGCATCGCACAGCACCCAGATTCCCTCTGCGTCACAGATCGGCAGAAGCGCATCGTAATCCGCGGCCTGCCCGAACAGGTCCACCGGGATCACGCCGACTGGCCGCAGCCCAGCGCCTTTGGCCGTCGCGATTGCCTGTCGCAGGCTGGCAGGGTCCATGTTGAATGAATCTGGCAGCGAATCGACGAATACCGGCGTTGCGCCTACCCAGGCCACGACCTCGGCGGTGGCAGCAAAGGTGAAGCTAGGGCACATGATCGCGTCACCTGGCTGTACACCCTTCGCCATGATGACCAGCGCCAGTGCGTCGGTGCCGCTGGCGCACGAAATCACGTGACGAGCCCCGCAGAAGCCAGATAGTTGCTCTTCCAGCGTCGCTACCTCCGGTCCCATGATATATGCGCCGTGATGCACGACCCGCAGCACGGCCTGATCCATGGCATCGCCAAGGCGCCTGCGCTGCGCAGCGAGATCGATGAACGGAATCGGCGCGTCCGGCATCAGGTTACCTCCTCAAGCTCGGCAGGCTCTGTCTCGCGATAGCAGGTTCCAGTCAATGGGCAGACCAGATGCGGACCGACGGGCCGGTGAGCTCTGCGCCCGTCGCAACGAAGCCGTACCTGCGATGAGCGGCGCCGTCGGCGATCTCCGACTGCCGTCATGGACGTTCGTCAATACACAGGGCATTCCGCTACAGCCGTCGGGGCGAAAACCAGCACCGTCCATCATAGCGCCGGATAGTCGCCATAACTCCGCCGCGATGTCGATCAAGCATCTGTGCCATTGATGGAGTTGGCCAGCATGTTCAATCCCCTGCACAAGCTGTCGGTCGTTGCCGTTGTCTGTGCCGGCCTGATCGCCCTCGCGTCCCCAACGGCCAAGGCCGATTGGCACGGTGGCTGGCATGGGGGAGGCGGTTGGCACGGCGGCGGCGGCGGCTGGCACGGCGGCGGTTGGCATGGCGGGGGCGGCTGGGGTTGGCGCGGGGGTGGTTGGGGTTGCTGCTACCGCGGCGGCGTTTTCGTTGGCGTAGCACCGCCGGTCTACGCGCCGCCGCCGGCGTACTACTACCCGCCTCCGGCGTACTATCCGCCGCCCTATTACCCGTATTATCAGGCGCCCTACAGCTACGGCGGTTGACTGCGGCTTGCCAGCCGGGCTGTAGAGGCGGAAGCTCCTTCCAGCGGATCTCGTTCCATGGGAGGGACAAACAATGCGCTATAATCGTATCTCCGCCGACTGCCATCTCGACATGCCGTGGATGCCGCCCACGCTGTTCGTCGAGAATGCATCGCGCGAGTTGAAGGATCGCATGCCGTATGTGACCGACGGTCCCGACGGACCAATGTGGGTCACCAAGGGCGGCGCGAATTTCGGCCTGAAGAATGGCGTTGGCCCGAGCGGAGCGAAGCTGGTCCCTGGCCAGAACCGCCGTGTGGACATCATGGCCGAGACCGGCCTGTTCGAGGACGGCAAGAAGGACATCCGCCGGGTCAGCGACCCGCATCTGCGCGCCAAGGATATGGACCGTGACGGCGTCGATGCCGAAGTGATTTTCGGCATCCTTGGCTCCGCCTCGAAGTTGCAGGACCACGCCGCAGCCGCGGAGATGTTCAGGATCTATAATGACTGGCTGAAGGATTTCTGCAGTCACTATCCCGACCGCCACATCGGGCTCGCCTGCCTGCCCTATGGCGATATCGAATGGGCGGTCGCGGAGATCCATCGCTGCGCCAAGATGGGTCTGAAGGGGTTGGAGCTGTCCTGCTCCTGGGACATGGAGCCGATGTGGCACCCCTGCTGGGAGCCGCTGTGGAAGGCCGTTGATGAGGTGCAGCTGCCGCTGCATTTCCATACCTTCCCGACCACTCCCCCGCGGGCTCGCGAAATGACATCCGGCCAAGTACGCCGCGCTGCCATGTTCACCGGCGTATCGGCCTTCCAGATGGGCCTGATCCACATCCTGGCGGCGATGATGGGTGCCGGTGTGTTCGAACGCTATCCACGCCTGAGGGTCTCGTTCGGCGAGAGCGGTATTGGCTGGATTCCCTATGCGCTCGATCGCATGGACTTCGAATTCGAGGACCGCTTCCGCGATCTGATGAAGCTGAAGCCCAGCGAGTACTGGCAGCGCCAGTGCAAGGCCACGTTCCAGTTTGATCCGATCGGTCCGAAGCTGATCAACGTCAACAACCTGATGACCGTGGATACATTGATGTGGGGCTCCGACTACCCCCACACCGACGGCATCTGGCCCGAGTCGACGAAATACATCGACGAGCAGTTCCAAGGCCTGTCAGCCGCGGATATACGCAAAATCACCTGCGACAACGCGGCGAAATTCTACAACCTGACCAACTGACGCTGCGGCCATTGTCGTTGCGAGCGGAGCGAAGCAATCCCGTGCGAGATTGCTTCGCCTCCGGCTCGCAATGACATGATTCGTCATTCTGCCACATGTCGCTCGATCAGGCGCGCCAGGGCTTCGCAGCCAACTTGATCGCCCATGTCGAACCGCCCGACCAAGGGGCTGTCCAGATCCAACACCCCGGTGAGCAGATCTCCGGCAAACAGCGGCACCACGAGTTCCGATCGGGAAGCGACGTCGCAGGCGATATGACCCGGAAATGCTTCCACATCTTCAACCAGGATCGTCCGCCTGTCGGCGGCCGCCGTCCCGCAGACCCCCTTTCCGACGGGGATCCGTACACAGGCGGGACGGCCCTGGAACGGCCCCAGGACCAACTCGCGTCCGCGCAAAAAATAGAATCCTGCCCAGTTCAGATCCGGCAGAGAATAGTAGATTGCCGCTGCTGCATTGGCGGCGTTGGCGACGAAGTCCGGTTCGTCGGCCAGCAGGCCGCCAAGCTCGACCGCAAGTTCGCGGTAGAGTGCCTGCTTACGCAGCGTTGTCGTTCCGGCGCTCCAAGGCGTCGGGCGGGCAGGATCATGCATCGGTCAGGTCCCCGGTGGCGGTCCCCTGATAGTGCCGCCATCGAGACCCGACAATCAGTGGGTCGCGCGAACCTCACTGCCTGAGCGCGAACGCGCCGGAGCAGGCTCGGCAGTGATCCGCATGGCCGTTGCTGCATCGCGAAGAATTGTACGGAGCTCCCGCAAAAATGCCATGCCCGTCGCGGTCCGTTGCACCAGCACGCTGCGCCGATCCAGTGGGTCGGTCTTGCGTCGAACCAGGTCGAATTCCGACAGTCGATCAAGCGCGCGCGTGATTGCCGGCTTGGAGACACCGAGCTTGGCGGCGAGGCCACGCACAGTCTGCGCCTCGGTCTCCAGATAGCATGTCAGGAAAACGCCCAGTTGCCGAGCTGACAAATCTGGACCGTCGCGTCGGACCAGCTCGACAATCGCCGTACGCAGGATGCCCGCAAGTCCATCACTGACTTCATTCGTAATCATGTTCCCACCTTTCCCGAACCAAAGGGGCGACTGCCCGTCCCCACGAGGTTATGCAGCCGTGCCACGGAGCCTGTCATAAGCCAAGGATTCATGTCGCGTAACGAATGGGTTACCCGCGCGGCATAATCCGTTGCCCTCGCCCGGCTCGGCGCATCATGAGGACCGGCACGCCCGGAGAGGCGCCGCCAGGGGAGCAACACCCATTCCGGTCGTGCCGGCCAACACCCTGCGCCTCCCGAGGGCAGGACCTGAACCATGGTCCTGGCCGTCTGTCGGCAGTCATGCCGCCACATTACGGTTGCGTCAGGACGTCCTAGACGTACCCGCAATAGTCACATTCTCGATATTTGCAATAGTGGCTCAGATTGCCACCCGCACACCCAGTTCGACAACCCGGTCGGATGGGATGCGGAAGAACTCAGTGGCCGGAACCGCGTTGCGCGCCAGCACCAGGAAGAGCCAGTGCCGCCACCAGGGCATTTTGGGAACGCTCGCCGGGACAAGCACTTCGCGACCGAGAAAATAGCTGGCCTGCATCGGATCGAAGGCGATACCAGCCGAATTCAAATCCTCCAGCGCACGCGGAATGTTCGGGCTCTCCATGAAGCCATAGCGCAGGATCACGCGGTGGATGCCAGGAGCCAGCTCGGCAACCTCGGTGCGCCGGTCGGCATTCACCTCCGGTTCGTCGACATTCTCGACGGTTACGAACAGGACCCGTTCATGCAGCACTTTGTTGTGCTTCAGGTTATGTAACAGGGAGGTGGGTACGTAACCGGGATTGCCAGTCAGAAACACCGCCATGCCGGGCACACGAACAGTGCGTGACTGCGGCAATCGTGCGAGAAACGGCGCCAGTGGCAGGGAGTCCTGTTTCCAGCGCGCCAGCAACAGGTCGCGCCCCCGCTTCCACGAGGTCATCAGCGCGGTGAGCGCGATACCGAGCACCAGCGGGACCCATCCGCCCTCCAGGATTTTCAAGGTAT
>Ga0310811_10003887_pt1 | contig 18817 bp, 12 predicted proteins | sample YCmetagenome_FD_207642 | JGI IMG/M metagenome (GOLD analysis project Ga0310811, IMG submission 207642) | Soil microbial communities from experimental microcosm in Duke University, North Carolina, United States - YC | ecosystem: Engineered > Artificial ecosystem > Soil microcosm > Unclassified ...
AGTGCTTTATAAGCACTCGGAGTAAGCAACGCTGACGGGTTTGCATATCCAGCGGCTGCTCTATCGGAGTGGGGTACCCGAAGATGTTTTTGCGGCAGTAGTGGGAAAAGGAAATGCGGGGGAGTGGTTGCTGCAGTTGCCGTTGAACGGTTACTTTTTTACGGGCAGCTACCGGACGGGCCGGCTTATTGCGGAGAAGGTGGCTTCGAAGCTGGCGCCCTGCCAGCTGGAGCTTGGAGGCAAGGACCCGCTGTATGTGATGGATGATGTTGAAGATGTGGAGCGGGTGGCGGCGGCTGCGTTGGAGGGGGTGGTATATAATAATGGGCAGAGCTGTTGCGCGGTGGAAAGGATCTATGTGCAGGAGGGAGTGTATGATGCTTTTGTCCGGGCCTATGCGGAACAGGCGAAGAAGCTGGTGGTTGGCGATCCGATGGAGGGGGCGACGGAGGTTGGCGCGTTGACGAGACCGGGGCAGCTGGAGTTCCTGCTGGGGCAGATCGATGATGCGGTTGCCAAAGGGGCAAAGGTGCTGGCGGGTGGAAGACGGATCGATCGGAAGGGGTATTTTATCGAACCTGCGGTGCTTGTGGATGTGAATCATGGGATGAAGCTGATGACGGAGGAGTCCTTTGGGCCGGTGGTCGGGATCCAGCGCGTGAAGGATGACGCGGAGGCCGTGGCATTGATGGGGGATACGGAATATGGGTTGACGGCGGCGGTGTATTCGGCGAGCTTTGAGCGGGCGGAGAAGGTGATGCAGCAGTTGAATACGGGGACGGTGTACTGGAATTGCTGTGACCGGGTCAGCGCGGGGTTGCCGTGGAGTGGGAGGAAACATTCCGGCCTGGGGATGACGTTGAGCTACCAGGGGATACGGGCATTTGTGCAGCCGAAATCCTACCACATAAGGCCCTGATAAAGAATCTTGTGCGAGGGTTTGCACAGGGCGTGTATATTGAGGGATTGGCGGTGCCGCGGATGATGGTTAATATTATGGAGAATAAAATCAGTGATGGGTAAAGTATAGAATAGGACCCTCGCCTTTGGCGAGGGTTTTTCATAAAATATAAGAGGGCAATAGACATTGCCCTCGCGTCACGACTTTGTGACCATTCAAAACTAAAAATATAAAAGAAGTTAATATTTCGCGGTACTCCAGATAACTGTCAAATTTACCATTCTAATTCAATTTTACAAGCACTCCGGCTTACTAATATACGGATTTAGCAAGAATTTAATGGGTTTGCGTACGAGCTACGCAGTACGGAAACGTTTGCGTAAGCTAAAAAAAGTGGCGTGCAAAATTTTAGTAAACCGGCGCGAAATTTTTGCAGGCGGTTAGAGCAACAATTTATCGGGGTTGGGGATGAAGTTGAGGAAGGCCTGGAAGTTGGCTTTGTATTTTCGTTTGTCGAGCTTGTAGTAGAAGGCGCCTTTTTTCGAGTTGGCTTTGTCTTTTTCCTTTTGTTTGATGAGAAGCTCGGTGGAGAGTACTTTGCGGCTGAAGTTGCGATTATCGAAGGCCGTGTCATAGATGCCTTCATAGAGGATCTGCAGCTGAGGGATGGTGAACTTGGCGGGCAGCAGCTCGAAGAGGATCGGATGGAGGGCGGCTTTGTAGCGGAGCTGTTTCTTTGCGGCTTCGACCATGCGTTTGTGATCGAAGATCAGCTCGGGCAGTTTTTTGATGTGAACCCATTCGGCGTGGTATTCGTTGCTGAGCTGTTTTTCATATTGGTGGATATCGATGAGAGCGAAGTAGGCGATGCTGAGGGTGCGTTCGACGGGGTCGCGGCCGGGTTCGCCGAACGCGCGCAGCTGTTCCATATATACGCCTTCGAGGCCGGTGAGCTTTTTGAGGATGCGGTTAGCGGCTTGTTCGAGGCTTTCTTCGGCTTGGAGGAAGCCGCCCATGAGAGACCACTTTCCTTTTTCGGGTTTGAGGCCGCGTTGGATAAGGAGAAGTTTTATATCTGTTCCGTCGAATCCGAAGATGATGCAGTCTACGGCTACCAGCATGCGGGTTTCGCCCGAGTAACGATTCATTTACTATTTGCTTTTTGCGTGAATATAGGGCTTTTACCAGAATTTAACATATAACCCCATTAGAATGACAAGGGTAACCACGATCAGCACCATGGTCGATGGCTGAACTTTGAACATGGACCGGTCGAGCTCGAACGCGTGCGGGTTGATCCTTGGGCCGCCCAGGCTAACGGCCACCATGACGATGACGGTGAACAGGAAGGCGAGGCCCATACAGATGAGGAAGGGGATCTGCCAGACGGTAGTCAATGTTCCGTTGACGAGCAGCTGGGTGGGATAGGCGGTGTAGATGAGGGTATGGTGACCGAGGGTTTCGGGGGCGAATTGGTTGAAGAAGACGCAGAGTACGAAGCCGGTTACGAGGCCGGCGACGGCTGCGGCGCCGGTGGTCCTTTTCCAGAACATGCCGAGGAGGAACATGGCCAGGACGCCCGGGCTGATGAAGCCGGTGTATTTCTGAATAAAGGTGAAGCCGCCGCTGCCGCTGATGCCGAGGAGGTCTTTCCAGGTGAAGATGATGCCGACGAGCATGGCGATGCCGACGGTGATGCGGCCGGTCCACACCAATTTCTGTTCATCGGCTTCTTTGTCGATATATTTCTTATAGATATCCAGGGTGAAGATGGTGGAGATGCTGTTGATCTTGCCGGCGAGGGACGAGACGATGGCGGCGGTGAGGGCGGCGATGGAGAGGCCTTTCAGGCCGGCGGGCAGGAAGCCGAGGACGGCGGAGTAGGCGTAGTCCTTGCTACCGCCTTCGAGGTTGAGGTGTCCATGCTTGTAAAGAACGAAGGCGGCGATGCCGGGGAGCATGACGATGACGGGCATGAGCAGTTTGAGGAAGCCGGCGAAGAGGATGCCGGTGCGGGCGGTCTGGAGGTTGGCTCCGAGTGCGCGTTGGGTAATGTACTGGTTGCAGCCCCAGTAGTTGAGATTGACGATCCACTGACCGGCGGCGTACATGGCGACGCCGGGGAGGAGGAGGTATTTATCGATGTCGAGCTGGGGGGAGGTGGTCGAGGGTTTGTCGAAGATCATGCGGAAATGTTCGGGGGCGTCTTTTAGCATCGCGTTGAAGCCGGCGAGGGCGTTGTGGCCGAGGCCGAAATTTTCAGCTACGACGGTGAGGGCGAGGTAGGAGGTGGCGAGGCCGCCGATGATGAGGACGCCAACCTGGATCACGTCTGTGAAGCCGATGACCTTCATCCCTCCGAGGGTGATGAGGAGGGAGAAAATGGCCAGGGCGATCATGATGGTGTGGAGATATTGCCCCCCTACGAGGCCGTTAATGGCCACTGCCCCGAGATAGAGGATGGAGGTGAGGTTGACGAAGATATAGAGCAGCAACCAGAAGATGGCCATGACGAGGGCTACGGTCTCGTTGTAGCGTCGCTTCAGGAATTGCGGCATCGTATAGATCTTGTTCTTCAGGTAGACGGGGATGAACCAGATGGCGATGATGATGAGGGCTATGGCGGCGATCCATTCATAGGCGGCCACGGCGATGCCGGCGAAGAAGCCGTCGCCGCTCATCCCGATGAACTGTTCGGCGGAGATGTTGGAGGCGATGAGTGAGGCGCCGATGGCCCACCAGGTGAGGGTGCCTTCGGCGAGGAAGAAGTCCTTGGTGTCGGTCACTGCTTTCTTTTTGCGGCGATAGATCCAGATGCCGTAGGAGGCGACGATGATGAAGTAGACGACGAAGACGACGTAATCAGAGGGGACCAGGTTGCGGTTCATGGGCAATCGTTTTTTCGTTTAAGATTTTGGGGGGGCGGAGCCCCCTCGGATTTTAGGGAGGGGGCGGAGCCTCTCCCGGTTATTTTTTGTTTTGATAATAGGCTTCGTTCCAGCGGAGCTCGTTCCGGAATTGGTAGAGGTCGGTGTTTTTGCCGATGAGGGCGAATTCGATGCCGGCCATGTCGGCGAAGTCGCGGAGGTGTTCGGCGGTGAGGTTCTGGCTATAGCCGGTGTGGTGGGCGCCGCCGGCGAGGATCCAGGCTGTGCAGCCGGTTCGCATGTCGGGGTAGGGTTTCCAGAGGACGCGGGCGACGGGGAGCTTTGGCAGGTGGTGGGTGGGCGCTACGGCTTCGACCTCGTTGACGAGCAGGCGGAAGCGGTTGCCCATATCGATGATGGAGGCGTTGATGGCCGGGCCTGCGGCGGAGTTGAAGACGAGCCGTACGGGGTCGGCCTTGCCGCCGATGCCGAGGGGGTGAATCTCGGCGGCGGGTTTGCCGTCGGCGATGGATTCGCAGATCTCCAGCATGTGTGCGCCGAGGACGAGGTTGTTGCCGGGTTCAAAATGGTAGGTGTAGTCTTCCATGAAGGAGTTGCCGCCGGGCAGGCCGCTGCCCATTACTTTCATGGCGCGGACGAGGGCCGCAGTTTTCCAGTCGCCTTCGCCGGCGAAACCGTACCCGGCGGCCATGAGGCGCTGGGCAGCGATGCCGGGCAGCTGGACCATGCCGTGGAGATCTTCGAAGGTGTCGGTAAATCCTTTGAAGCCGCCGGCTTCGAGGAAGGTCTTGAGTCCCAGCTCGATCTTTGCCGCGTCGCGGAGGGAGCTATGGCGGCTGCCGCCTTTTTGGAGAGGGGAGGCCACATTGTATCTATCCTGGTATTCTTTTACGAGGGTGTCGATGGCTTTGTCATCGATGGCATCGATGGTTTTGACGAGATCGCCGACGCCGTAGGTGTTTACGGAGTAGCCGAACTGCATCTCTGCTTCCACTTTGTCGCCTTCTGTGACGGCCACCTGGCGCATGTTATCGCCGAAGCGGACGAATTTTGCGCCTTGCCAGTCGTTCCAGCCGGCGGCGGCGCGGGCCCAGGCGCCGAGGCGATCGAGGGTATCGGGGTCTTGCCAGTGGCCGGTGACGACCTTGCGGTCGAGGCGCATGCGGGACATGATGAACCCGAATTCGCGATCGCCGTGGGCGCTTTGGTTGAGGTTCATGAAGTCCATATCGATGTCCCCCCAGGGGATATCGCGGTTGAACTGGGTATGGAGGTGGACGAGGGGTTTTTGGAGGATGCGGAGGCCGCCGATCCACATTTTGGCGGGCGAGAACGTATGCATCCAGGCGATGATGCCGATGCAGTTGTTTGTGGTGTTGGCTTCAAGGATGGTTTGGTAGATCTCTTCGGGGCTTTTGACGGTGGGTTTAAAGACGACCCTGACGGGGATCTGTTTTGAAGCGTCGAGAGCTTTTGCGATGGTTTGGGAGTGGGCGGCTACTTGTTTGAGGGTTTCTTCGCCATAGAGGTGCTGGCTGCCGGTAACGAACCAGACTTCGAAATTCTTTAAGTCCATATGCAGGTTTAAATAGATAGTTTATTGTAATATTTGAAGTTATTGTCCGTAGTAAGAGTGTGGGCCGTGCTTCCTTTCGTAATGTTTTTTAACGAGAGAATCCTTTAACCGGGGGCAGTCCTTGCGGAGCTGTTCGGTGAGGTAGGCCATTTGGGCAACCGATTCGAGGACGGCGCTGTTGTAGACGGCTTTATCGGCGGTCTTGCCCCAGGTGAAGGGGGCGTGGTTGCCGATGAGGACCATCTCCACCTCTTGATAGCTGAGGTTTCTTTCGCGAAAGGTATTGAGGATCTGGAAGCCGGTCTGGTATTCGTAGTCGCCGAGGATCATGTCATCGTTCATCGGCGGGGCGCAGGGGATGTCGACGGTGTTATGGTCGGCATGTGTGGTGCCGAAGATGGGGATGTCGCGTTGGGACTGGGCCCAGGCGGTGGCGTAGGTGGAGTGGGTGTGGGCGATGCCGCCGACTTTCTCCCAGTGTTTGTAGAGAACGGCGTGGGTCAGGGTATCGGAGGAGGGGCGGAGCTTGCCTTTGACGGTCTTTCCGTCGAAGTCGACGATGACCATTTTTTCGGGCGAGAGCTCGTTGTAGGGGACGCCGCTGGGTTTTATGGCGAAGACGCCCTGGTCGCGGTCGGCGGCGGACACGTTGCCGAAGGTGAAGACGACGAGGCCGAGCTTTGGAAGCTGGCAATTTGCTTCGTAGGCGGCTTCCTGGATCTCTGTGTATTTGCTCATAGTTTTATTTGCGAGTAAAAGCTTATTCGGAGGTGATGGTGGTATGTTCGACGAAATGTCCGAGTTGTCCGTAGTGCCGGAGGCGCCCCTCATAGAGGGCGGCGCGGGCCGGGTCGGGAGAATAGGTGGCATCGAAGCCCTGGCCGATGGCGGCCATTGCGGTCTCCACTTTTGGATAGAGGCCGGCGGCGGTGGCGGCGAACATGGCGGCGCCGAGGGCGCAGGTCTGTTCGGAGGAGTGGATGCGGAGGGGGCGGTTCATGACGTCGGCCATCGTTTGCATGATGAAGGGGGACTTTTTTGCTACGCCGCCGAGGCCGATGAGCCCTTTTACGGGGACGCCTTCGATGATGAAGCGGTCGACGATCGTGCGGGCTCCGAAGCAGGTAGCTTCAACGATGGAGCGGAAGATGCGGGGGGCGTCGCTGGCGAGGTCGATGCCGGTGATGGCGCCTTTGAGCAACTGGTTGGCGTCGGGTGTGCGGCGGCCGTTGAACCAATCGAGGGAGAGTTCGGCTCCGGGATCGGGGGGGAGGGTGGCGGCCTGGCGGCTTAGTTCGGGGATGATGCGATCGACGATTGCGGCGATGCTATCGGGGGAGATGCTGGATGCGGCGGTATTGTTGGCGGGTGTGCCGGATGCGGCGGCATTGGCGCCGGCGAGGTGTTGTAGGGGCCAGGAGATGAGGTTGCGGAACCAGGCGTAGGCGTCGCCGAAGGCGGATTGGCCGGCTTCCATGCCCATCATGCCGGGGATGACAGAGCCGGGTACCTGGCCGCAGATGCCTTTTACCAGCAGGCCTTCCACATCCTGAAGAGGGGCAACGAGCATATCGCAGGTGGAGGTGCCCATGACCTTGCTGAGGTGATAGGGTTCGATCTGGCCGCCGACGGCGCCCATGTGAGCGTCGAAGGCGCCGATGCCGATGACGATGTCGGTTGAAAGGCCGAGGCGCCGGGCCCATTCGGGTGAAAGACGGCCGGCGGGCTGATCGCTGGTGTAGGTTTGTTTCCCCAGGCGGCTTGTGAAGCCTTTTAGGAGGGGGTCGAGGGAGGTGAAGAACTCATCGGGCGGGTAGCCGTTGAATTCTTTTGCCCAGAGGGCTTTGTGGCCTGCGGCGCAGACGCCGCGTTTCAGTGCGGCCGCGCTGCTGCCGCCGGTGAGGAGGAAGGGGATCCAGTCGCAGTGTTCGACCCAGGAGTGGGTGGCATTTCTAACGGATTCGTCTATCCTAAGGATATGGAGCAGCTTGGCCCAGAACCATTCGGAGGAATAGATACCGCCGACGAACTGGAGGTAGTTGACGTCGAAGCGGGCGGCGTGGGTGTTGATGGCGGCGGCTTCCTTTACGCTGCTGTGGTCCTTCCAGAGGACGAAGAGCGCATTGGGGTTGTGTTCGAAGGCGGGGAGAAGGCCGAGGGGGGTGCCGGTTTCGTCGACGGCGACGGGTGTCGAGCCGGTGGTGTCGATCGAGATGGCCCTGACGGCTGCGGCTGCGGCGGGACCGGCCTGGGCGAGGCAGCTCTTTATCGTGTTCCCGAGGCCTTCGATATAGTCTTTTGGGTGTTGGCGGAAGACGTTCTCCGACGGATTGCAGTAAAGGCCGTCGCGCCAACGGGGGTAATGGAAGACGGAGGATGCGATCTCACTGCCGTCGGCTGCGTTCACGAGGAGCGATCGGACGGAGTCCGTACCATAATCTACTCCTATGACAAAGTTATCTGTTTGCATATGGCTTGTCGTGTGGTCTCTGTTGATCAAGACCTGTCAAAATAACATTTATTTTTTTGTTTTTTAAAAAATATTTCGTGGGGGTTTGGTCTACATTCGTGGGGGTGGGACTGTGCCGAAAAGGCTTTTATTTTGTTGGGGCGGCGGGGTGGAGAAATTGGGGAGCGTGGAGGGGATGTTGGGGGCCTGGTGCAAGGATCGGGTGATGGTGGGCTGGGGAGGGGTTGTTGGGGCGGCGACGATGGGATGGTGGGGGTGCCAGTGTGGTGGAATGGGGTGAGTGGGTAAAAAATGCTGCGGGCCGAAGTTTTGCAAGGATGAAAAAGTCAGTCATCATCCGGCGGGACGGACGAGGGGTCGACCGGCCGGATATATTACGCAAAATAAAATACCAGCGCCTTTCCCAAATTTCTCTGCCTGTTGTAAGATACGTAAAGATTATTTTATAATACGACATAGTTATCTAAAGATACGCTGAGTGTATATTAACTGCTCGGAAGACATTGATTCCTAGAAGTTTACCATCAGTTTTGCGTATTGGTTATACGAGAAATAACCTAAATTGTCTTACCCCTCAAACCGCTGGAGAAATGGAAAACAAGATTAAAATCAACAGGATCAAAGCCGTCTTAGCAGAAAAAGATGTATCGCATAAGGAATTGGCGATCAGAGTCGGCATCGCGCCCAACAGCGTGACCAGGATTTGCAACAATGAATTTCAGCCAACTCTAAAGTTATTGCGCGAGATCGCGCTTGCGTTGGATGTGGATATCCGGGAGCTTTTGATCCCGACCCGGGTCCCTCAATCTTCCCAGTAATGGCGGTCCCGGGTCATCCGGGGTGGGTCCTGCGGGTCATCCGGGAGTGGGTTCCATGGTAATCCGGGAGGGGTCCCGGATCACCTGGGGTCGTTGACGTTGATCCCGGTGGGGAGAAATTTCCGATGCTTTTGGGAAAGGGATGGGAATTGGGGAGTGTGGCGGCGGAGGGGAACAGGGAAGGAGAGCGGGGCGACCGCGGGAAGTGGGATGGGGCCTGGAAGAAGTGTCATTTTTTTATAATGTGATGAATTGCAGCCTGAACTTTTGTGGAGGATGGTATCTTTAGGGCATGCGAAGCTTATCCTTCCTTCTTTTTTTTGTTGCCGGCCTGCGGGTGTGTGCGCAAGGCCCGGATGATTTCTTTACCGATAGTCTTAAGAAGCGGCTTGCGGGCGCGCAGACGGTGCCGGACAAGGTGCATTTCCTGATGGAACTGGCCAGTGCCGTACCCGATTCGGCGCAGGGGGAGGTGTATGCCGGCGAGGCGTTGATGGATGCGGAGCTGAGCCGGGACCGGCGGGTCATGGCGGACGCCTATATCCGCAACGGCAGCCGGTATTATAATAACCAGGGGCTTGTGGGGAACCTGGAGAAGGCCCGGCATGCCCTGGAAATGGCCGGCCAGGTGGCCAAGGAGGCGGGGCTTTCGATGTTGCTGACCGATAGCTATGCCTGGCTTTCTTCCGTTTGGGAGAGTAAGGGTGATAATGAGAAGGCGTTGGCTTTTAGTAACATGGCATTGGCTGTCGCGATCAATACGGACAATGATACCGCGAAGGTGAGGGCTTATGTTTCCCTGGCAAATGTTTACCGGGATATGAAGAACATGCCACTGGCCTATGAGCATTATTCGCAGGCGATGTCCATTGCGGAGGAGGGCCGGAATGACAAATTGTTGCGGAGCGTGTACTGGGGGTTGAACTTCTTTTATGCGGCGATGCATGATTATGGGAAGGCCATCGACCAGACGATGAAGGCCTATGCGTTGGACCGGAGGCTTTGGGACGGGTATAGTATGTTGAGGGATCTCAACCGGGTAGGCGAGCTGTTCGGGTTCAACAAGCAAAGCGATCTTGCGCTGAAGGTGTATGAACAATCGCTTGCCCTTGCGGATACCCTGCATTACGGGCTTTTCAAGATCAATTGTTATTTCCGCATCTTCAACCTGTATTATGAGAGTAAGCAGTATGTGAAGGCGGAGGAATATCTTCTTTCGCGGCGTGAGATGCAGGATTATCTCACCCATTTCGGCTATAGCTTTTATCCCCTTCAAATCCGGGCGGCGGCTTTAACGGAGGAAGGCCGGTATGACAGCGCCCTTTATTATTTCCGGGAGTCGGAGCCATTGGTGCTTGAACGGGCCAACAATGATGTACAGGCGGGATTCTTTCTATCTTTCGGCGACTACTTTATCAGCCGAAAGCAATATCCAGAGGCGATCGCCTATTACAAAAAGGTTTATGACATCTGTTCTGCCACGCAGGACCTCGAGCACGCGGAGATCTATGCCGACACCTTGCGGAGGCTTTATGAGCGGGCGGGTGATTGGAAGGCAGCGCTGGCGTATAACCGGCTGGCGGGGGATGAGCGGGACAGTCTGCGGGCGAAGACGCAGGAGACGGAGCTGATGAAGCTGGAGGTGGAGACGGAGAACCGGCGGAAGGAGCGGGCGGTGAGAGTGGAAGAGCTGAATACGGAGCGGCGGCATAACATCCAGTATATGGGTTTTACGGCGGGGTTGGTGCTTCTTTTTATCAGTGTGGTGCTTCTGGGCCGGTTGCGGGTACCTGTGCCGGTGATCCGTACGGTGGTGTTCCTTTCCTTTATCTTTCTTTTTGAATTCATTATTTTATTGTTGGACCGGTCGATCCAGGCCTGGACGCATGATGAGCCCTGGAAGGTGCTTTGTATCAAGATCGTGCTGGCGGCGGGACTGGTGCCGTTGCATCACTGGCTGGAGCACCAGGTGATCCATTATCTTAGCCGACGGCATAAGCCGGCGGCGGTTCCCACGCATAAAAAGAGTACTGTATGAGGGTCGTGATCGCCTTTGCCATTGTGTATATCGTTTGGGGTTCGACCTATTTTTTTATCCGGCTTTCGGTACAGCATATCCCGCCGATGATGGTAGGGATGATGCGTTACCTGGTGGCGGGGCTGCTGATGCTTGGCTGGTGCGTGATCCGGCGGGAGCCGTTGTTTACGAAGGGGGTGATCGGTCCGGCCTTTGTGTCGGGTTTCCTGTTGCTTTGCGGGGGGAATGGTATCCTGATCTGGGCGGAGCAATATGTCCCGAGCAGCCTGGCGGCGGTGTTGCTGGCTTCGGGGCCGATCTGGTTTGTGGTGCTGGACCGGAGGCAGTGGGGTGTGAATTTCCGGAGCAGGAGTACGCTGGTGGGGCTGGGGACTGGGTTTATCGGGGTGCTGCTGTTGTTTGCGGAGCGGCTGCGGGGTGGCGGGGTTGTGAGCGGTTCGGGGGTTGGGGAGGCGGCTGCGGGTGCAGGTGCTTCGGCGGCGGCTCTCGGGAAGGGAACTGTGGCCTTGCTGATGTTGATCGTTGCGTCGATCTCCTGGGCGGCGGGTTCGTTGTATTCCAAGTACCGGAGTGCGCCGGTGTCCAATTCGGTGAATGCGGGCTGGCAGATGTTGCTGGCGGGGCTGGTCTTTCTTCCTGCGAGTGGGATCAGCGGCGAGTGGGCGAGCTTTCATTTCCGGGAGGTGCCGTTGTCTTCCTGGCTGGCGATCGCTTATTTGGTGACCATGGGATCGCTGGCGGGTTATAGCGCGTTTGTGTGGCTGCTGCAGGTGCGGCCGGCCACACAGGTGAGCACCCATGCCTATGTCAACCCGGTGGTGGCAGTGCTGCTGGGGGTCTTTTTTGCCGGCGAGAGCCTTACGCCGATGCAGCTGTTGGGACTGGCGGTGATCCTTACGAGCGTGCTGCTGATCAATCTTGCCAAATACCGGGGAAAACTTCTTATGTCTAAGTAACAGATATTGTTGTCAAATGTCCCGATTTCAAACAGAATCGGCTATAATTTGTTAATTTTCTGCCATGGATCACCAAACTCTATTGGAGCAGGCCGAACACTATGTGAGGAGTAGTTACGACACGAACGTCAATGAAAAACTACACTATCACAATCTGCGTCATACGGAGCAGGTGGTTGAGGCGGCGACCCAGATCGCGCAGCATTACCAGCTGAGCGATGTGGATTTTTTTACCGTATGTGTGGCGGCCTGGTTCCATGATATCGGGTATCTGACCGGCGCCGCTGCAGGGCATGAGGAGCGGGGTGCGCGGATGGCGCAGTCGTACCTGGAGGGTACCTCGGTGGAATTTGGGGTGATCGAGGCGATCAAGCGGTGTATCATTGCGACCCAGCTGCCGCAGCGGGCGGTGGGCCTGACGGAGCAGATCGTTTGTGATGCCGATCTTTTCCATTTGGGGACGGACGAATTTACGGAGCGGAACAAGCTGATGCGGAAGGAAGCGGAGGCGGTGCAGGGGAGGAAGATAAGCAAGGAAGAATGGCGGCGGGGCACGATCCGGTTCCTGGAGTCGCACCAATATTACACGGACTACTGCCGGCTACTGTTGAACGAAAAGCAGCATGAGAACCTTATGAAGCTGAGGGCGAAGGACCCGGAGGCGGCGGAGGGCGGGATCAACCCGATCAATTCGCTGTTGCGGGAGCATGGACTGGAAACCGGCCGAAACGAGGAAGAGCAACCGGTGGACAGGAAAAAGAAGGAGAAGAAAAAGGACCCTGGCCGGGGGATCGATACGGTGTTCCGGATCACCTCCAACAATAACCAAAAGCTGAGCTCCCAGGCTGACAGCAAGGCGCATATCCTGATCCAGGTGAACGCGATCATCATTTCGGTGCTGCTGAGCCTGCTGCTGCGAAAGATCGAGGATCATACGAATCTTGCGATCCCTGCGACGATGCTGCTTGCCGTGAACCTGGTGACGATCGTCTTTTCCATCCTGGCCACCCGGCCGCATATCCCGCCGGGTACCTTTAACCAGGCCGATCTCGATGAGAAGAAGGTGAACCTGCTGTTCTTCGGGAATTTCTACAAGATGAGCCTGGAGCAGTATGCCAACGGGATGCTGATCATGATGGATGACCGGGATTTTCTGTATGGCAGCCTGATCCGGGACGTATATTTCCAGGGGATCGCGTTGGGGAAGAAGTATCGCTGGCTGCGGCTTTCTTACAATGTATTTATGTACGGGCTGATCGCATCCGTAATGGCTTTTTTGATTGCGGCGCTGGCTTTTCCGCCGCAGAAGTAGGAGTTAAACTATGCAAAATTCAGTCATCCATATTGTCAAGGAACTGGAGGGTGCGGGGCAGGTGGATTCCCGGCTTTCGTTCGACGGGTTTATCCATTTCCTGAAGAGGCGGCGTGAGGAGGACCGGACCATGCGGGTCAAGTTCCTGAATTTCGTCATTCAACATTTCGAGGAGCGGCTGCAGGGGAGGCATGTGATCCCGGTGGAGGAGATGGCTCAGTATGACGACCTGCTCGAGCTGGTGTATACCGTGTGCTTTCCGCCGGTATCCGACGAGCGGGATACGGCCTGGGCCGTTGGGGTGCCTGTGAAGCCCATCATCCTCTACGGAACGGATTTTTTCTATAACAAGCTGCGGAACCCCCAGACACACGAGATGAATGCCTGTATGATCGACGAGCAGAACCAGGTGCGGACGAAGGTGAACCTGGAGTTGATCTATTCGATGATCCTGCGGCAATGCTATGGGTATTCGTTGCCTGCGGGCAACACGATGATCAAGGGCTTGCGCAACGAGGAGACAGGGCTTCCGGGGTATTACCGGTTGAATATCGACAACAGGTTTGTAGAAGTAAGGCCCAAGAACGGGCTTCCGTTCTTCAATCCTGCGCAGCTGGACAGGAAGAAGCCGGTTGCCGAGGTAACGGCCTGGTTGCTGGAACATTTGCCGCTGGAGGCGTTTATTTTCGAGGGCATTGTGGCGTTAACGGTGACGGATGTCACGGAAGAGTATGTGGTGGAAAGCGTCAAGAACCTGATCCTTAACCCCGATCTCTGTACCGGAAGCAGTCATCATGCGGAGGTGATCAAATATCTCGCGGTACTTGCGGGGACCAGGGACCTGAACTTCGGGCTTTTGCCCTTGCTGCAGGTGAACGGGCGGCCGGTGTATTCGGAGTCGAGCTGTTATCATAGCGTGCTCAGCGAAGCGGCCGGCAGTGATGAGGAAACGGAGGAGACCTTTCTCTGTCTTGCGAACAAATATTTCAGTGACCCGCGGCTATTGCTATATGAGACGTTGCCGAAGGCTGAGGCGGGGGAATATTTCTTTCTCGGCATCCTGCGGCGTGGAGGTATCGCGTCCTATGCGATCGTGCCGGTGTATCACAATAACCGGGTGGCGGGGGTGCTGGAGGTGTCTTCCCGGAAACCGGGTATCCTGACCGCTGACCTGCTGGCGCGTCTGGAAGTCCTTATGCCCTTGCTGGCGCAGCTGCTTCAGCGGGGTATCGATGAGTTCGAGAACGATCTGAAGGCGATCGTCAAGGAGAACTTTACCTCGATACAACCGGCGGTGGAGTGGAAGTTCAACGAGGCGGCCTGGCACTATGAGCGGATGCTGGAAACGGGGAAGGATGCGGTCGCGTTGGAGACCATTTATTTTAAAGGGGTCTATCCGCTTTACGGGGCGGTCGACATCCGGAATTCGACGCTCGAGCGGAACAGCGCGTTACGCCGGGATCTGCAAACACAGTTTAGCTTGCTGACGGCGACGTTGTCGACGTTGCAGAAAGTAGTGACCTTACAGCTGCTGGATGAGCTGCTGCACCAGGCCGAAAAATGGGAGCAGGCGATGAATGGGGCGTTGACGACGGCCGATGAGCTGAACCTGAACAGCTTTCTCCGGGACAAGGTGGATTTTTTCCTGACCCATTTCCGGGAGACGAGACCGGATCTTACGGACCTGATCACGCCGTACCTGAAGGCGACGGAGGAGGAGGAAGGGGAGGCGTACCGCCACCGGCGGGAGTTGGAGTCCTGTATCCAGCTGGTCAACCAGACGGTGAACGCGCAGTTGGAGGAGACGGTCAGCGAGCTGCAGAAGTCTTATCCATTCTATTTCGAGAAGTTCAGGACGGATGGGGTCGAATATGATATTTATATTGGTCAGTCGATATCGCCTACGCGGCCATTCGACCTGTTGTACCTGCGAAATCTCCGACTTTGGCAGCTGAAGTCAATGGCGATGATCGCCCGGCAGACGCACAACCTGGTACCGGAGATGATCGCGCCCCTGTATACGACCCAGCTGATCTTTGTCCATTCGGCGTCGATCGATATCAGCTTTCGCAAGGACGAGCGGCGGTTCGACGTGGAAGGCGGCTATAATATCCGTTACCAGGTGGTGAAGAAGCGGATCGACAAGGTGCGGGTGAGGGATACGAACGAGCGGCTGACGCAGCCGGGGAAGGTCGCGATCATCTATCTCAACGACCGGGAGAGAGAGGAATATGAGGGGTATATCCGGTATTTGCAGGAGAAGGCGGTGCTTGCGCTGGAGGTGGAGCAGTTGGAATTGGAGGAATTGCAGGGGGTGAGTGGGCTGCGGGCGTTGAGGGTTGGGGTGTTGTGGTAGAAAAAATGAATAAACCTATAATACTTGTTGTAGCCCTGACTTGTTTGGCGACTGTTTCCTGTGGGGGTGGGCAGGAGCCGAAAGTGAAGGAAAAGGACCAGGCGAAGCCTGTTGTGGCGACGGTCCCGTCGCCGCGGGGGTATGACCTGGGGTCGCCGAAGAAGACGGTGTTGCCCGAATCGCTTCATGAAATATCGGGGATCACTTTTTTGCGGAATGACCAGGATACGCTTTATGCGATCGAGGATGAGACGGGGCGGCTGTTCTATTTCCATCCTGGGGACGGGAGGTATCCCAACTGGAAGTTTGGGAAGCGATGGGAGCCTGTTCGTTTTCCCGGCCAATATGGTCCGGAGTGCGGATAATAAGGGAGTGAAGCTGTATGAGCATATTTTACCCAAAGGCGAATATGAGGGACTTTATGGCGATGACGGTGGGAAGCTGATCGCGCTCTGCAAGAACTGTCCGGGGGACAACCAGCGGGACGAGGTGTCGGGATATGTGCTGCAGTACGATTCGGCGCCTAAGTTGAGGATCACCGATCATTTCCTGGTAGAGGTTTCACCGAAACATTTGAAGAGCATTCATAAGAAAGTAAAATTTCATCCTTCGTGTGTTGCGAGGAATCCCGTCACCCGGGAGTGGTTTATCATCTCCTCGGTGAATAAGGTGTTGCTGGTGCTGGATGATGCGTGGAAGGTGAAGGGGATGTTCGATCTTAATCCAGACCTGTTCAAACAGCCGGAGGGATTGGCTTTTGACGTGAAGGGGAATATGTATATTTCGAATGAGGGGGTGCAGGGGAATGCGAATATCCTGTACTTTCCTTACAAGCCTTAGACAAATCGTGATCATGAGAAGAATAGTACGAATCATCGGCCTGGCGCTGTTGGCCAGCGGGACCATATCATTGGGGTACGGCCAGTCCGATCCTGTCATTCAGCGGATGTTCCTAGTCGGGGATGCGGGGGAGCTAAAGGATGGGCATCATCCGGTGTGCGACTGGCTCAAGCAGCATGTCGACTGGAATGACAGCAGCAATGTGCTTGTCTATCTCGGGGACAATGTCTATCCGCACGGGGTGCCGGCCGAGGGGGCAACGGACCTGGATATGGCCCGGAAGATACTTGACTACCAGGTGTCGGTGGTGGCGGGGAAGGCAGCCAGGGCCTTTTTTGTCCCTGGGAATCATGATTGGAAGCAGGGGAAGATCGGCGGCTGGCAGCAGGTGAGGAATGAGGAAGCGTATATCAGTAGTCTCGGGCTTCCCAATGTCGATCTGTTGCCGAAGGACGGTTGTCCGGGGCCGGTGGCGGTCCCCATTGGTAATAAGATGGTGCTTGTGTGTATGGACAGCCAGTGGTGGTTGCAGGAAAAGAAGGAGCGGCCGGGCCTTGAATCGGCTTGTGACTGTAAGGATGAGAAGTCGTTGGTCAACTCCTTGCGGGATATTGTGAGCCTGTACCCGGACCGGTTGATCATACTGGCGATGCATCATCCCTTTTATACGCATGGGGAGCATGGCGGGTATTATACGTTGAAGCAGCATATCTTTCCCCTTACCGATCTGAAGCCGGGGTTGTTTATTCCCTTGCCGGTGATCGGATCGATCTATCCCGTGTCGAGGGGGGTATTCGGGAATGTCCAGGATACCCGGAATCCAAGATACAAAGAGATGAGGGATGCGTTGGAAGACGTCATCCGGGGTCATGCGAATATTATACATGTGGCGGGGCATGAGCACACGCTGCAGCTGTTGCAGCGTGACAGTGTGTACTATGTAGTGAGCGGGGCCGGTTCGAAGAACACGAGAGTGAAAATGGGGGCAAATTCGCTGATGGCGAGAGAGAATATCGGGTTTGCGACGATCGAGCTGCATGCGAGCGGAAGGAGTGAGATCAAGTTCTACAATGTGGCGGCGGACGGTCTTGGCCAGAGCTTTTACACGGCGGCTGTGCCGCGGCTTCCGCCGCATGTTGATACGACGGCGATCGTCCGGAGCTTCCCGGCCAGCGTGACCGCGGTGGGTGATTCCGAATTCGTTGCGGGTAGTTTCAAGCGTTGGTTGCTGGGATCCACTTACCGGAAGGAATGGGCGGCGCCGGTGAAGGTAAAGGTCTTCGATATGACCGGCTGGACGCCCATACAGCGGGGTGGGGGCAGCCAGACGCGGTCTTTGCGGATCGCGGATGCCAGCGGCAAGCAATATGTCCTGAGGGGGGTGAAGAAATATGTCGATGACCAGGCGCTGCCCGAGGTGTTGCAGGGGGATGCGTTTGTGCGGGACATCGTAAGCGATGGCGTATCTGCGTCCTATCCGTATGCGTGCCTGTCGATTCCTCCGCTGGCGCAGGCGTTGGGAGTACCGCATGCGACGCCTCAGCTGGTGTATGTGCCTGACGATCCCCGGCTGGGAAGATTCCGGGCCGACTATGGGAATCTATTTGCTTTCCTGGAGGAGCATGAGCCCGGGAACGGGAAGAAGACCTATAATATGTGGGACCTGGAGCGGTACCTTAAAGATGACAACGACAATGTCGTCGACCAGCGGGCGACCCTGCGGGCGCGGTTGCTGGATATGTTTGTCATGGATTTTGACCGGCACGAGGATCAGTGGAGATGGATGGCTGTGGATAACGGAAAAGGAAAGACGCTGTCGCCCGTGCCGCGGGACCGGGATCAGCCCTTCTTTATCAGTAACGGCATGATCAGCTGGCTGGTGGGATCGGCATGGGCTGTTCCGCAATTGCAGGGATTTCGGGCGAAGGCCAGGAATATCGACGGGTTGAACTATGCGGCACGGAATTTCGACCGGAACTATCTGAATGAATTGACCGAGCAGGAATGGCGGGCTGGGGCCGAGGCGGTGGTGGCGGCGATGACCGATTCACTGATCGAGTCTGCATTGAGGCAGCAGCCGGGGGAGATTGGGGGATACAGGAGGGATTGGATCATCTCGACGCTGAAGCAGCGGCGGAACTATTTTGTCGGTGAAATGATGCAGTATTATGCATTCATCTCGAAAAGCGTCAGTATTTACGGCAGCGACAAACGCGAGCTGTTCGACGTCGAGCGGCGGAGCGGGGATTCGGTGATCGTGATTGTCTACAAGCTGAGTAAGGAAGGAAATGTGGGGAAGAGGCTGTACGGCCGGAGCTTTGCTTCGAATGTGACAGGAGAGGTACGCATCTATGGGCAGGGCGGGGATGACCAGTTCCGTATACATGGGGAAGGCGGGGGGCGGACGATCGTCCGGATCGTTGGTGGCCCGGGGAATGATGATTACCGGAACGAGGTGCGGGCGCCGGCGGGCAAGACCAGGATCTATGACCTGGAGACCGAAAAGAATTCCTTTGAAGGAAATGGGTCCGAACGGAAATTCCTGTCGGGCGATCCTTCGGTGAACTCGGTGGTCCGGATGGGGTATGTCGGGAATTCAGGGCTGGGATATCACTACAATATCTTTGCGCCGTCACTCAGCTTTGCCTATAACCCTGATGAT
>Ga0310811_10003888_pt1 | contig 18816 bp, 20 predicted proteins | sample YCmetagenome_FD_207642 | JGI IMG/M metagenome (GOLD analysis project Ga0310811, IMG submission 207642) | Soil microbial communities from experimental microcosm in Duke University, North Carolina, United States - YC | ecosystem: Engineered > Artificial ecosystem > Soil microcosm > Unclassified ...
CGTGTCTGTTAGTGTGCTCATTTCCGAAAAGTGGTTAGCGCATACAACACTACCGTGGTCTGACGCGATCCGTTCCGGCAAATCTGATCAGTTCGCTCGATCCTGTTTGGCGGCGTCGGGGGTTATCACTAATCCCGCCGATTCGGTCAGGATAGCGGACGATGCATTTGGCGAACCGAGGTTGTGTGTTGCATATAGCGCTAAGTACATAGATGAACTGTCCCAACTTGCGAGCGAAGTAAACGGCAGACTAGACTGCATACTTCCAGTCGGCATTGCTGCATGGTCCTACGCCAAGCATGAAGAAAAGCGAATGAAGGCCTTTGCGGTTGTGGAAAAGGACGCCATTACGCTGGGATACGGTTCGCAAAATCTTCAAGAGATTTCGATTCGTTCCGGAAGTAATGAGGAGACCGCCGATCCGAACGAATCGGCGGTCGAACTTCAAAGACTGTGGCAAAGGGCAAAACTAAGAAATCCACATTTCCATAATTTGAACAAGCTGTATGTTGTCAATCTCCTTTCATCGGACGTTCCGCTGCCAAGCGAGTCTTACATACAAATCGATACGGGGAGGTTAAGAAGAACGGGAGCATTACAGTCACCAGCACTTCTACTCGCTGCGAACATAAAAAAAAGCTACGCGCACAGTTTGAACGTCGTGGCAACGCCCAAGCGGATGAGCCCCGCGGCATTAGTCGTTTCGTTAATTGCTTTGATCGTGGCACTTGGCTTGTCGGCACAAGCCTGGAACAAACAACAGCAAATTAAAAGAATAACGGATGGGAGAGCTGCAGAAATCGTCGCTAGGTCTGCTCGTCCCGTCCAGGTTTCTTTAAGCAAGGAAGAAATAGTTAAAGCGAAAGCTTATAACGCTGCAATAAGGGAACTGAATCTTCCTATTGCTAGCCTTCTGCGTGCTCTGCAGCCGCCTTCCGATATTCAAGTCGCGGTGCTAAGCGTAGATACAGGGGGTGACATGACAGATGACGATCGGGGGGCGGTGGTCAAGATTATCGGTGAAGCAAAAAATGGGATCGACATGACGCGGTACGTCAGCTTCGTTTCCGATAGAAGGCCATTTTCAATGGCGTATTTGACACATCATGAGATCGACGATGCGCGAGCTGAAAGGCCATATCGCTTTTCCTTGGAGGCGAGTTGGTCCCAATGAAAATGACAGAGATGGGCGGTTCGGCCCTAATTGCGGCACTTCAACGCTCAGTCTGGGAGATTTGTCGCCTAGACCTCAGCTTTCGCAGGCGCTTTGGCATTGCTGGGTATCTTGTCCCAGTATGTTTGATTGTCAGCTGCTTTTCACTCTTGCTGCAACATTCGATGATTCAGTCGGAGCAGAGATATCGCCATCCGTCCACGCTCCTCAAGCCGCCTCAAAAAGATGAGGGCTATCAATCGGACGCACGTGTCAGGATGGCGGCTTTCGAGCAGCACTTGCTTCCGCACGAACAGATACCGGATGTGATTCAAGCCTTACTTGATCTCGCGGATACTGAGCACTTGGCGATATCTCGTGGTGAATACAAATCGTTCGTTGACGTTGAAGGTCAGTTTCTGAGATACCGCGTGACGATGCCGGTCAAGGGAAATTCGCAAGCAATTTATCGTTTCATCAAAGAAGCGTTGCACACGCAAGGTTCTCTTGCCTTGGAAAGTGTTCAGTTCAAAAGGGAACGAATTCAGGCATCGGAGATGGATGTCCGAATTCAGTGGGTAATACTGGCGCGTTTGCCAGATAAAGCAATTAAAACTACGCGTGGCTTCGAATAATCATGAAAGTAAACCGGCGAAATGTGGTGTTAGCTCTTAGTCTCACCGCGACTTTGATTGCAGTCTATTTTTCACCATCTGCCGAAGGAAATGATGTTGTGCTAAGTGCACGTGCAAGCAAAGTTGAGAGCCGGGTAAATGATCCTTCGAACAAGGTAAGAAGTTCTTCTTTCAACTCGATAGAAGTTCTCGTTGTTCGTACTAGGGATTGGGACGAGGAGGAAGACGCTTCTGTATTCGCCACTTCTGATTGGACGCCGCCTAAAGCGACCTTGAAACCTGTTGAATCTGTGGAGAAAGCAGTGGCTCAAGAGCCGCAGATCCCGCCCGTCCCATTTCAAGTAATGGGACGGTACGTAGAAAACGGAAAAATCACCGTTTTTTTACAGTACAACGACCAGAACCTGGTGGCTCGCGTCGGCGACACGTTGGCTGAATCTTACAAGGTGGAGGGACTCGATGGCGGAGTGATGACACTTCGCTACCTTCCAATGAACGTCCAACAGACATTACAAATTGGCGGCGCGATTTAGAAGAGTGGCGAATGAAGAATCATCGATTAGTTTCCCCTGAAATGAATTTGGCACGCGCTCGGACAGGTGGGATGGATAGTGGTCGTTTTGCTGCTCGGCGTTTGTTGTTGTCGCAGTTTTGATTCTCTCTGGGTGCGCCAGCACTCTCGCTTATCGGGAAGGGAATAAGCTTCTTTCCGAAGGAAAAACAGAGCAGGGATTGGCTAAACTCGAAGAAGCAACCAATCTAGATCCGAATAACGCGGAATATCGCATTGCGTTCTTAAGTCGGAAATCGCTGGTCATCAATCGGCTTAATTCAAGCGGCGAAGCCGCGCGCAGGGAGGGGCGGTTCGCTGATGCGGAGAAAGCATACCGCCAAGCTTTGACTTTTGATGCGAACAATCAGATGGCCAAACAAGGTTTGGATCAACTTGTAATGGAACGACGCCATCGCGAAATTTTATTGGAGTGCGAAGAGCTGCTGAAGAAAGGGGCGGACACAGATCTTAAGGAAGCTCTGATAAAACTTAGGCCCGTCCTTTCAGAGAACCCTCAGCAAAAGCAAGCACTTAATCTCAAGGCGCGAATCGATGAAGTACGGACGAAGGAGCATCGGCCGGAAATAAAATTGGCTGCCTCATTTCGTAAGCCCATATCTCTGGAATTTCGTGACGCGCCGCTTCGTTCGGTGTTTGAAGTCCTGGCAAAAGTCTCGGGTTTGAACTTTTTTTACGACAAGGACATTCGTCCTGATCTCAAGGCGACCATCTATGCAAAGAACACGTCGGTAGAAGACGCATTGAGGCTCTTGTTGGTAACAAATCAGCTAGAGCAAAAAGTACTCAATGAAAATTCGCTTCTTATCTACCCTAATACCCCGCAGAAGTTAAAGGATTATCAGGCGCTTGCGGTTCGCAGTTTCTATCTGTCAAACGCGGACGTTAAAGCAGTATCGAATTCGATCAAAACGATTCTGAAGACAAAAGATATGGTGGTCGATGAGCGGCTTGGGATCATCATCATGCGCGATACGCCGGATGCAATCCGAATGGCCGAGCGCATCGTGGCGCTGCAGGACCTGCGTGATCCGGAGGTTATGCTCGAAGTGGAAGTATTGGAGATTAAGCGTTCCAGACTGATGGAGCTTGGCATTCAATGGCCGAGTCAAGTTTCGCTATCACCGCTTCAGTTCGATGGCGTGCCTCTTGTCGTAGACGATCTCCGTCATTTGAATTCGCGGAATACGCAGGTAAAGATTGGGGACGTTCTGATTAATGCTCGCAAGGAGGATCAAGACGCCAACATCCTGGCTAATCCTCGTATCCGGGTACGTAACAAAGAAAAAGCGAAAATTCTGATTGGTGATCGCGTCCCTGTCATTACAACGACTTCAACCTCAACTGGATTTGTATCTGAATCGGTAAATTATGTTGACGTCGGTCTGAAGTTGGAAGTGGAACCAAATATCTATCTAGACGAAGAGGTCGCAATCAAGGTAAACCTCGAGGTGTCGAGTGTGGTCCGTGAAATCGTTAGTAAGTCGGGGACGCTTTCCTATCAAATAGGTACACGCGGAGCGAACACGGTTCTGCAACTTAAGGATGGCGAAACGCAAATTTTAGCTGGACTGATCAGCGATGAGGACCGCGTTACGGCAAACAAGGTTCCTGGTATTGGGGAGATGCCGGTCGTTGGCCGACTTTTTGGTAGTCAAAAGGATGACGCCCAACGAAGCGAGATTTTGCTTTCTATTACACCTCATGTTGTGCGTTCCATTCGTCGGCCAGATTTATTATCGGCTGAGTTTGATTCCGGAACTGAATCTGCAATTGGCGCAGACTCTTTGCGTCTATCAACGATCGCACCGATAAAAACGGAAGCGGACGATGGAAAAATCAATGGCGCATCGGCACAACCGACTAACGTGAATTCGACGCCGGTGAATGAGGCAAGTCCTGCAACGTCTATGGGAGCTGTTAGCCTGGCATGGCAGGGACCAGCTGAGGTAAAAGTCGGCGAACAGTTTAGCGCGGTATTGAGGGTAAACAGCCAAGCGGCGCTGCGCGGTTTGCCAGTCTTGGTGGGATTCGACCCTCAAGTACTGCAGGTTGTAAGCGTACAAGAGGGGGACTTCTTTAAGCAGGGCAATGGGCAAACAAATTTCAGTCAACGCATTGACCCAATGCAGGGCAAGATATTTGCGACGACTGTGCGTCAGAACGCCAGTGGAACAGATGCTGGTATCAACGGAACGGGTGGTGTCATCACGGTCAACTTTAAAGCCATAAAGCAGGCAGAAGCGGCGAAGGTTCAACTGCTGTCGGCATCGCCAGAGCCGCCGCCTTCGAATCCTGTATCGGTTCCGCTGGAGCAGATATTAAGGATTAACCCATGACGAATCGGTACAAGCATCATAGTGGGTACGTCTATCAACATAACTCTGGGTTTACGTTTATTGAGTTGATGATGACGCTGGCCATCATGGCTGTGCTGCTCCTAGTCGCGGTTCCGATGGCTCAGATCACAATTCAGCAAAATAAGGAACGCGAACTTCGACGCGCGTTGGTTCAGATCAGGGAGGGTCTTGATGCTTATAAGAGGGCCGCAGATCGTGGCCGAATTGCCGTCAAGATTGGCGAGTCCGGATATCCGAAGAAGTTAGAAGACTTAGTCGACGGAGTACCTGATCAGCGTAGTCCCGGACGGGAAAATCTATATTTCCTGCGTTCCATTCCGAGAGACCCGATGTATCCGGATCAGACTACAAAACCTGCCGAAACATGGAAGTTTCGTAGCTACGCTTCACCTCCGGATGAGCCAGCGGAGGGGGATGACGTATTTGATGTCTATTCCAAATCGGATAAGGTGGGATTAAACGGTGTGCCTTATCAGAAATGGTAACAACTATGCCTGATAACAATCGACAGCCCACGAACTCATACGTTTCGCGAGGGTTTACGCTTATTGAAATGCTCGTCGTGTTGGCAATCGTTGCGTTACTGCTGACGATTGCCGTACCACGGTACTTTGGTTCGCTGAATAAATCAAAGGATGTGGCGTTACAAGAAAACCTTCGAGTCGTACGGATATCTCTTGATAAATTCTATGCTGACAAAGGGCACTATCCCGAAACACTTGATGAACTGGTTGAACAAAAATACTTAAGAAGCGTACCTGTCGACCCAATTACTGAATCCAGTCAAACCTGGATTTTGGTGCCTTCGAAGGATTCAGAAGTAAAAGGCATCGTCGATATAAAGAGTGGTGCCTCGGGGCAGACATTCGACGGAAAGTCGTATGACGGCCTTTAACCGAATCGGTTGCCGCAATGGCGAAAAGGGTTTCGCCTATATATGGGCTCTATTGCTTGTCGCGTTCATGGGGATAGGTCTTTCTCTCGAGGCCGAAGTTTATGTCACTTCGGCGCAGCGTGATAAGGAGAAAGAACTCCTCGCAATTGGTCATCAATTTAGATATGCCATCGGACGCTATTACGAAAGTCAGGTCGGTGGATTTCAGGCGGCGGGAAAACATGACTATCCGAATAGTCTCGAAGATCTACTTAAGGATAATCGCACGCCGGATATTAATCGCCATCTTCGAAAAGTCTTTATTGACCCGATGACGGGGAAGGCGGAATGGGGACTCTTGCGCATCGGAGGAAAAATCGTCGGTGTTCACTCTTTGTCTGACAAGCGGCCGATCAAGCAGGGAAACTTTGAGGCCGATGATATGAGTTTCAATTCCAAAGAAAAATACAGTGAATGGGTATTTACGTACCCATCTGATTTGCTGTTGCGAGTAGAAAGCAGCATGGCTTCTCCTCTCACTTCTTCATTGGCACCAAGCGCCGTTAGCCCAGTGCCGACTCAGCCTGCGGTAAACCAGAGCGTTAACCAACCAAAAAATCCATGATTACGCTTCCTTCTTACGTTGGGGCCACTCTCTGCCGGGTTGGCTTTGTACGGGCGCTACTTGTTTCGGTGCTGTATGTGTTCGCCAGTACGACATCGGCATTGGCAGAGCAATCAAATCAAGGCGTTCCTGAAGCATTGAAAGGCATTAAGCAGGCAAATGGCGTCTGTTCAAAAGAGACGTTTTCCAGTTCTCTTGGCACTGGTGGCAAGGAACGCCGCGCTTTCGCTCCGGATCTCTCGTGTAGCAGGTCCATACCAGATGTGGCGAAGTCCTTAAAGGACCCTGACACAGTAGTGATTGATACGAGGGTGTCGACACAATACGTCAATTCACATATGGATGGCGCTATTAATCTTCCGCTGGATGCTATTAAAACCAAAGCGTTTTTACGAAATAAGGAAATTATTCTAGTCGGCAGCGGAAAGTCGGAGGAGGAGCTATATACGGCATGTGCCGAGCTAAAAGCGAACGGATTTCGAAAAGCAGCTGTATTAAGAGGTGGTATGCCGTTCTGGCTCGGTAGCGGTCACCCGTCGGAAGCACAGATGGAAGTTGACATCCCTTCCGTGGAGTTAACTGCAGCGGAGTTATGGTCAGAAAACCGATTCCAAGCAAATCTCGTTATCGTGGGCGCAAGTGATGAGATGCATCGTCAATTGCCTGGCTCGTTACTTTTAAAAGATATGAATAGCTCGGCGATCCGATTGGCTATTGATAAGCGAAGGCGCGACAAGAAGTCAGCTATAGCCACCGTGGTTCTCGTTGGGGCATCATTGGATGACATACAAGTTCGAAAACTGCGAAATGAGCTATCGTCGATTCCACTGCTGTTTTATCGAGGAACGGCTGAGGCATATAAGCGCGCAATTTCCCAACAAAATGCAGTGTGGCTAGCTCAGGTAAAAGGGCCGAAGCAACCGAAGTGCGGTCTTTGATGTTAACTTCACTTAATAGTAAGAGACGCCTGTTCCACAAACTCTGCATGGTGATCGCCGCTGAAGTGACTATAGCGCCGGCGTTTTCCGAAGTAGATAAGGATGGGATCGAAGTTATACGCACTGTTCGGTTCACATTGACCATTTCGAATCCTTCTCCTCAGGAGTTGCGGGATCAAGCGATATGGCTTTATTTACCGATCAACCAAACGTCGGTGCAAAAGGTCGAATCTATTAAGGTTTCGGTGCCACATGAGGTTGTGCTTGATAGCCTGGGGCAAACGATCCTTCATCTTTCGTGGGACAACGTTTCACCATTTAGTACTAAGCTAGTTTCGATTTCTACCGATCTTAGTTTGCGTGCTGATCCATTGGCAACACGCCTAACGGTCGAGGAGGAGTGGTTACGTGCCGAGCGTTATATTGAAACGAGCGACATACGTGTTCGTACGTTGGCGGCTAGGCTAACGCGGGAGTCTGACGCACAAACCGTACGTGCGATTTATGAGTGGACCAGAAACAATCTTCGGTACGCAGGATATGTCGCAGATGATAGAGGAGCCGTTGATGCTCTCGTTTCACACAGGGGGGACTGTACTGAATACGCCTATTTGGTAACGGCATTGGCGCGAGCAAACGGCATTCCCGCCAGAATGGTAGGAGGATTCGTGATGAAGGACAACGGGGCGCCTCGACCAGAGGATTACCACAACTGGACTGAAGTATATTTTGATGGCACCTGGCAGATAGTTGACGCACAAAAGGAAAATTGGCTATCACCGGCGGATCAGTATGTGGCATTTCACTTTTACCGGGATGAAATCATCAACCCTATAGGATTAGCACACCGTTTCAAGGCAACTGACGGGATTAATATTTCGTTCTAAAACCGCTTATGGAACAGTTTTTGGTTGGCTGCGCCGTCACTAACGAAGTATTAGAAAGCGAAATTGCTGCTGATCGAAAGCGTACGGCAATCTGATCATCGGAAGTTACGAACTTTCTCTAATTCTCCGTCCTAAGGATCGCATCTTTTAATGACGGGGAAAGAGCCTATCGCAGCATCTGATACGAGCGCCCCGCTTTCACAATATTTTTTGGTATTAATCGTTATCAAATTTTGTATAGGACCCGTTTTCATTTCAGCGTAGGGCTTTAGCATTCCACTCGTGGCATCGAAAGGTGCACAAGTGTAGCTGCTAAATGGTAGCTTGATCGCTATGTTGATCTTTCAGGGTATTCGTTGAGAGGGGCGGCAAGCCAGATCGGGCGCGTCTAGAAACGGCAAAACCGCTGATGAATCAACGGTTTTGCTTAAATCGTGGTGGAGGCGGCGGGAATCGAACCGTAGATCAATGGCCTTTAAAAATCAACAAGTTATCAATACGCTAGTCATCCCTGTGGTACATGGTTGTGTAACAGCTTGCCGATCATCCTAAGTACCGCGACCTTCAATAACGTCTTTACTTTGACGCTTCTCTAGTTGCCTCAGCTTCTACTACGGAGGGCTTTTGATCTTGAAAGTGAAAGCCGGGCAGCGTTAGAGGGCCTCCAACACATCTAGAAGTGACAGACAACAGCATCTCTCTGGAGGCACTGTAAAGCATTGAGGCCCCATTAACGACGATCAGGTCGCGTCGTTCTATAGGTGACGTTCCCTTCGATAGCCATTTAAAAAAGCCCATCGCCTTCATCCGTACCCTATATGGGCACTTTTTTTGCCCGCGCTCGTTATCGATAACTATCTCAATCGATACCATCATCGGATAGGGATGTAATTCTTCGCTACCTTCAAGCTCTCCGTGACCGATCCCGCAATGAATACTGACTCCTTCGAAGTCAAAATTCGCTGCCGATTGATACTCGCCGTTCTCATCCAACTCCGGATCGACATTAACGAACTCAAATACGATGCCTTCTGGCTGAAGTGGGGACACTTTCATGCAACACATCCTGCAGCGTAAGAATTGGCCTCATAAGAAACCACAACCTCGTTTGCTGCTTCCATGTGAGGTTCAGTTAGTCCTTTGCACATCGTAGGGTGAATATTCTGAACCCAGAAAGGTTGAGCTGAGCCTCTCAACGACTTCAGCACTTCCTTCGAATATCTAGAAACTATTGAATGCACTGAGCCGTATCCGTGAATCGTCGTAGCTTCCATAGATACACTTCTGGTAGATTCAATGTCCACACCGTGACGCCTACCTAATTCATAAATTAGAAATTCGTGTTCACTCAAAAGCCATAACAGATTATCCATCGCGTCAGTTGGCGCGAGCTCCGAATGTTCATACTTGCTGAATGCAGTCGGACCACCACCAATTATTCTTCCAGCAATCTCTTGTTTCAGGCCCAAGTGCTTTCGAATGCTTCTGATATCAGAAGCCGTCAAGCGACCATCTGCGATCTGCTTCGCGTCCAAAACTGTTTTTGCGTTAAAACGTGCGTCCTCTTTCAGAACGACCTCTGTCCCACAGAAATCGCACTCATGAAATTGATTTTTCGCTTGCAACTGCTTATGGCTGTGCGTGAAGGACATTGTCCTTTCGTTTGCTTGAAGGTGTCCCTCATTACAAACTGGGCAAAGATTAGCCATTTAATTTCCTTCTATCCAAGTGTTATGAATGTATTGAAACAGTAAAAATTAACTCTTCTTTTACATTGGCACACATCTTTAGATATAAATTCATTCGGTAAGCTCCATAACCACTGTCGTGCAAAACATCTATGGAGTACGCATCACAAGGGAACCATAAATTTTCGGGTTTTGCCTTAACTTGAGTTTTTGTCCCTGTATGACACCACATAGTATTTTTGTAGTGCTCATTCCTGAGCTGGAGGATGAAGTCAGCGACATCAGAGACCGAAATGCCCTCCTTCGCCATATCTTTGTTGCAATCTTCTGTAACTGGATAGATTCGCTGAACAGTACTAGTCAAACTATCTTGGGCGATCCCCTTAAGAAGGTTCAGATCCCACAATGGAGTTGTACCAATGAAGCGAGTAGCGGCCTTATCATCACCATTTTGAGGTGGTGGCCATGGCAGTTGCGGTAGCTTGAGGACATATTGATTAATATGCATCATCAATTTCTGAGTTGGATTGCTATTATTTACCATTAAGGTAAATGCTGCAAGGATTTTCGTTTTTGTTGAGAAAGTGCAACCCTGCCGAATTTTACTACTCGGCTTCGCGATCATTCAAATTCTCAAAAATCTTTGAGCCTATCTTCAATTCGCGAAGAAACGGATTTTCCCCCTATACCCATGCGCACCTTGACAATGCCTCTCCTTGCTTGCCATAAGGTTCTCCTTGCGGACACCCTTCGGGATACCCTAAAGTTGGGTGTTCAGAAGTCGATCATTTTGTTATGGACAGTGTACATAACTAAGTGGTACCTTGCGGACATCCAACGTCTTAAGGGTAATGCTCGTGGCAACTATCGCATATGTCCGTGTCTCCACAGGAGACCAAACGACCGACAATCAATTGCTTCAGATACGGGAAGCAGGGCATGTTCCGAAGCGCGTCTTCGAGGACATCCTAAGCGGGTCTTCTATGGAGCGTCCCGGCTTCGCCTCCATGATGGAGTATGTCCGCGAAGGCGACACCTTAGTGGTATCGGCTATTGATCGGCTTGGGAGGAATACCATCGGTGTCCTTGAGACGGTAGAGGCTTTGAAGGTTCGTGGCGTCCGAGTGGTCTCCTTAAGGGAATCCTTTGACCTCACCACGCCGGTAGGTCAAATGATACTCACGATGATGGCCGCTATGGCTCAAATGGAGAGGTGCCTGATTGCTGAGCGGAGGGAGGCTGGCATGGCACGAGCGCGAGCGGAGGGTACTCACATGGGGCGACCAAGGGTGACCAGCGTGGATTCCATCAAGGAGGCATTGCTGCGATTGGATGGCAACGTGTCGGCCGTAGCCAGAGAGCTCGGTTGTTCTAGGCAAACCGTGATGAGAGCGAGATAGAACCTCACATGTAGAATCTCAAGTGCATCTGTATCGCACTGAAGGCGTCTCCGATAAACCTCCATTGAGTTCAACTATGGCGAAACCGAGATTTGAGGGGCCTAAACGGCAGCACTACCTTCCTCGAATGTATCTGAGCGGTTTTGCGCAGGATGGGGGTGTCGCCGTATTCGACAGGCGTACCGGAGAAATCAGACGCCAGACCGTAGATGGCACCGCAGTGGAATCGCACCTTTACACATTTGGAGATGCTGAAGGCAGACGCCGTTACGACATCGAGGAGATGTTTTGCTACATCGAGGCAGGGATGAGTAACGCCATTCCCCGCCTACTTGAAGCTGCTGCCTATGCCGAAGAGGACATTCAATATCTGCTAAGTTTCATTGCTTTCGCAGAGCTTAGAACCCCGGGTGCGCTGGAAGATGCAAAGCGCATAGAGGCTCACTTTGCCGACACCCTAGGATACGTAATCTCCCAGTCCGCCGAGCGGACAGCGCGGATTTTGGCCTCTATGTATGAGGATAAAGGCGAACAGCGCACTCCAGAAGAACTCAAAGCAGAAGCAGAGCGCGTCGTTAAATTCGTCCAGGATGGCAATTACAGCGTTGAAGTCAATAAACAGGTCGCCCTTATGCGTACCTTGAGCTTATGGAGAGTTCTCATCGATTCTTTTCAGCATAGAGATGTCCTTATCATTAAACCATCTGACCCAAGTTCGCGCTATGTCACTTGTGATTCGCCCGTTGTCTTGGAATCCAGCTCCGGCGGTAACGATATCGGATTTGGTTCCGATGATGCGATCATACTTTTCCCTCTTACGTCGCAATGCTTAATCTCTCTCTCAGGGAGTAAGCGCCGTATAGGCAGGCGATCTGCCGGACCCGAGCAGGTCCAAAGAGTTAATGAAATTCTTGCGCGATCTGCACGTCGCTATGTGATCAGTGAGGACGAGGCTTCGCTTCGCCAGCTTACCGGCCCTCTTCAACTCACAGGAACGAAGCCCAGTGAGAAATATGTTGTCGGACGTGAGCAGGCCGCTGATGGTGTCATAGGTTTCGTTCGTCGGACATTCCCGCATCGCGAGCCCCCTATAAATCTCGATTCGACTCCGCCGCAGTAATGGCTCCTTGGTCTGTCGCTATGCCCCCGTGGTGGCGCGTCGAGACCGACCTTTATGAGCTCTCATTGGCTTTGCTTCGCAGGGCGATCTTTAAAGTTTAGGAGTTCCGAAGGGGGCACCTCAAGCGCCTCCGCGAGTCGGCAAATATTTACCAACGCGATGTTCCGTTGTCCACGCTCCACGCCGCCCAAGTAGCTCCTCGCCACCCCGGATTCCAACGAGAGTGCCTCTTGGCTCCATCCTTTGGCCTTTCGTAGCTCGACGAGTCTTTTCCCGAATAGCTCCAGTACGTCCAAAGCGGTCCCCCTAAAGGGAAAAGATGCTAAGGACAGGGCCACTATAAGACGACGCCCTATGAGTGACAATTGCAATCAGGCATGTTAACCTTGATGTCACTCATATAGGTCGAATGGGGCGGCGATGTTTTTGGTAATTGCAGTAGCAATGGGCTATCTAATCTCTACCAACGCATGGGTAGAAAACCAAGTTCAACGAAGTATTGGCGCGTCATACGCCAGTTCAACGTTAGGTAGACTGTCGTCCTTGGGCGGCTTTGCTAGTTGGACCTGCTTGTTTCCTGCTGCGTATTTTTACGCCGTGTCAGACTACGACAAGACTTACTGGCACGGGCTGTTGTTCTTCGTTTGTGCTTTTTTTGGCGGCTCCGTCGTCTCTGCGCTTATCAATTCCCGAGGCTTGCGATATCGAGTAAGCCCGTTCACGATAATCATCAATCCGGCACTGGCCTGCTTGGCGTACTTCATGAGCGCGCATTAGTGGCTCGCTATTCCACTGTAACGGCTTCAATCATATGGGGGCCATCGTTACCCACTCGGTTCACCTCACGGGTTACCGGACGCCACTCAAAGGCCTCTGCCGGCAGCGCAGAGGTTCTTACCAGTTCCTCCATCTGTTCCGCTGACCACGACAGGTCCATCCACATTGCTGCGTCCTCCGCGCTCAGAACTACAGGACGGCGATCATGGACATCCAGCATCCCTCCAGACGCTTCCGAAGTAAGCAGCGCAAAGCCAGCTCCATACCTTTGTTCCTCCGCGCTGGGTTTGAACTGGGTGAGGGCACATATGTATAGCGGCCTGCCGCCTTTTTCCTGAATGAACCACGGCTGCTTATCTCCTTTTTCGCCAGTCCACTCAAACCACCCGTCAGCCGGGACGATCGCTCTTCCGGTCTTCCATAGGGAGCGCCAATAGGGTGACCGTGCCTTTTCTACGGTAGCGTTGATCGACGGGGGGAGCCTCTTTTCCTTGGCCCACGAGGTGTGATGGCCCCAGCGTATTGCGTCCAACGCTATGCAGCCTTCAAGTGAGTGGAGCACCGCCACGTCGGTACCTGGCGCTATGTTGTAACGACGTGGTGGCGGCATCTTTTCGAAGATGACCGATTCAGGCAGCCCGAGACTGGTGTAGTAGTCCATCAAGTCTCTGGCTTGAGATATCCGACCGCACATTCTTCCCTCCAACGTTAGCAGCCCTCTGCACTAAAGCTAAGGCATCCGCTATGGGGTCATTGTTCAAGTCCAAGGCTCGATTTCCGTACAAAGTATAAAAGGCGGAGTGGGCCTCGCGTGTCGTGTATCCGTTCGCCAGTAACGCGAGAAGCCACAGTCTGTGCCAGCTTGCTTCTGTCATGGTGTCACCTGTTGAGTTCGATTGGCGCGGCGTTTCTTCCATTGCCAAACCCCGCTAGCCTTCATTATACTGTACATACATACAGTAGTACGGGCTAGCCTTAAATGAACATCTTTCGCCGCCGACAGCCCTTTTCGAGTCTCTTTTCACCGCTCTTGGATGCACCAAGGGTTCGTATCCCTCTATTCGGCTCCAAGGTCCCCGCAGGAGCGTTTCCGTCTCCCGCCGATGAGTACATCGAGAAGGTTCTTGACCTGAATGAGCTCTTGACGCCAAACCCTATCGCGTCCCTGTTTTTCAAAGCGGCAGGGGAATCAATGAGGGACGCGAACATATTCGATGGCAGCGTTTGCGCCGTGGACCGCTCACTGATTCCTCGTCATGGACATATCGTTTTAGCGTCGGTCGATGGCGAGTTCACGGTAAAGCGCCTATGTGTAGTTGAAGGCGTCATCGAACTACATCCCGCAAACCCGGCGTTTAAGCCAATGCGGTTTGCTGAAGGGCAGGAGGTCAGAATCGTTGGTGTCGTTAGGGGCGTTGTTTCTAAGTTCTCGGTCTGAAGATGTTTGCTTTAGCAGATGCCAACAATTTTTACGTAAGCTGCGAGAGAATCTTCCAGCCTAAGTTAGAAGGCAAACCCGTGGTCGTCCTATCGAATAACGATGGGTGTGCAATAGCCCGTTCGAATGAGGCTAAAGCGTTAGGCATTCCCATGGGGGCACCTTGGTTTCAACTCAAGGACCTCGCTAAGAAACACGGCATAGTGGCGCTCTCTTCGAACTACACGCTCTACGGCGACATGAGTAACCGTGTGGTCCAAGTGCTTCGCATGTATTCCCCAAAGGTGGAGGTGTACTCGATCGATGAGTCATTCCTAGAGTTAGAGGGCTTAATGGGCCTATGGGGTTCATATGGGGCCCTAGGGCACGCGCTAAAGGATCAGGTGAGGATGTGGACGGGTATCCCCGTAGGAGTCGGCATAGGGCCTACAAAGACCTTGGCGAAGCTCGCAAACCACCTCGCAAAAAAGCGCAGCGAGTTTAACGGGGTATGCGACCTCTCTGCCTTGACGAGGGAAGAGCGCCGAGGGTATTACGCGTCGTTAGACGTGAGCGATGTTTGGGGCGTCGGAAGGCGCACGGTAGAGAAGTTACGTGCACTCGGTATCGAGACAGTAGATCATCTCCGTTCGACCCCACCACCATATCTTCGACAGCAGTTTGGCGTCGTGATGGAGCGCACGGGGAATGAGTTGCGTGGTATTTCGTGCATTGAGTTCGAAGATGTCGCACCACCCAAAAAGCAAATCGTGTCCTCGCGTGCCTTTGGCCGGATGGTCACCGACTTCAATGAATTACAGGAGGCTGTGTCTACATACGCTTGGCGGGCAACGGAGAAACTCCGCAAGGACCGTGCGGTGTGTAGTGGTGTGCACGTGTTTGTCGAGACGAACCGCTTTCGGGAGCAAGATCGGCAGTACAACAATGGGATGAACGTCACCCTGTCGGAACCAACGGACGACGTTCGGCGAATTACCGGAGCGGCACTCTATGGCCTCAGGCGGATTTTCTTAGACGGCTACCTCTATAAAAAAGCAGGGGTGATGCTTCTTGACCTTGGTCCGACAGGAATCCGACAGGCTTGCCTCTTCCGGAGCGCTGACCAGCATTCGAGCAAACTAATGGACGCCCTGAGCGAAATAAATGGAAGATTCGGGAGAGAGACCGTTTGGCTTGGTTCGTCTGGAACTCAAAAGCCTTGGGCCACCATATTCGAACACAAGACTCCGCGATATACGACACGGTGGGACGAACTGCCTACTGCCGATTATTGAACGTGGTTAGGGCGAAGAGGCAAACCGTCCAGCGTTACATAACGTTTCAGAAATGGATAAATCAGAATGTTGATCGCAGCGTTTCTTGCAATCGTAGTTGGAGTATCAGATGGGGACACCGTGACCGCTCTGACGCACGATAAAGAACAGGTTAAGGTGCGCCTATCCGGCATTGATGCGCCCGAGTCCCGACAGCCCTATGGACAGCGTAGCAAACGGCATTTGTCGGACCTTGTGTATGGGAAGGAGGTTGATCTGTCCTGCGGGAAGATCGACCGTTATAAGCGCCATATTTGCCTCATTCGAATAGACGGTAAGGACGCCAATCTGGAGCAGATCAAGGCTGGCTTAGCATGGCACTACAAAGCCTACGCAAAGGAGCAGTCAGCTAGAGAGCGGGAGGTATACGCGTTAGAAGAGGTAGAGGCTCGGGAGCGCCGCGAAGGACTGTGGAAGGAGACTGATCAGGTCCCACCATGGGAGTGGAGAAGAAAGAAGTAGGGAGCGGGGCGTAATTAACCCACACTATAGTGGGGGGCGAAAGGTTATATACCTATAGGTACCCTTATGGGCTCTAAACAGGTTTTCACCGCAAAGGACCTTAAGAGAGTAATGGAGACCACATAGGGCCGAGGTGATGGGTAATTAACCCACCCTATAGCTAAGGGGGGCCGAAAAGATATATACCTATAGGTACCCTTATAGATACCCCTTATAGATACCCCTTATAGATACTCCTTATAGATACCCCTATAGGTACCGTTATAGATACCCTTATAGGTGGCCTTATAGGTGGCCCTTGGGGGGATCCCCGGAAGGGGAGAGGGCACACGCTGTAGATTAATAGCTATTCCCTGAGGATGGCTGCTGGTGTACCACCTAGGCCAATGGCTCTCAGCAGATACCTCAGGAAGGATTGGGTATCTCCTATACATGAATAACTACGGCTAGGGGCATCGCACCATCCAGTCTGTAGCTCCCCAAGAGCCCCAAGGGGGCGCTACTTAGGCCTCTGTAGGGGTTTCCCCTTGGAGCCACGTCTCGAATGTTGGTAGAGCCCTGAGGGGGGCCTCGGGGATCGCTTTAGTGATCGCGCTTAACATCGTATGAATAGCCGGTCCCTTGGAGTATCGGCCATAGGTGACATCATCGGAAAGGGAGTGTCCAAGTATCCTCTTAGTGAGAACCTTATCGATGTTCGCTTGCTCCAGCAGCGTAGCCATGGTGTGCCTAAAGGAATGGAACGACAGTTTGTCATCCGTCACTCCCGCATGCCGCCATAGAAAACTGTCCGACTTGGTGTTATGTCCCGAGAACCAGCTAGTTATCTTGCTGCCGTAACCGTTTTTGGTAAGGGTAAGCTCAGGAAAAAGTCTGATGTAGTTCTGGTGTCGCAAGGTCTCTACATACGTCCGGAGGCCCAGTCGAATCAAAGCTGGATGCAACGGTATGTTCCTCTTGCCGGAATCTGTCTTCGTGGCTTTTTCTCCGTCATTCTGCTGTGTGATGGCGATATATGGGACATCGTCGTCCGTATGGATGTCGCACAAACGCAGAGACGCCAACTCGTTCACCCTCGCTCCCGTGAGGTATCCCAGTAGGGGAGCCCAGTAATGGAAGCTTGAGACCTTACCACTTGCCGTCACTCGCTTCTTAGCAATAGCCCCGAAGATCGCCGCTATCTGCTCTTCATTAAACATCGCTCGGGCATCGCTTGCTTTTCTTCTCTGGTTAATCGAAAGACCCTGAGCAAAGTTCTGTTTGATGTAGCCATGACGCAGAGCCCAATCAAGCAAGGAATAAACGCGAGTAAGGTACTTGTTAACCGTAGTTAAACTCATCGGCGCTACATCGGGCATCTCAAGAATCTCGCGCTTCGACTTACCACGATATCTGGGGTCCTTATTCACATTGGCAGGCAGACGCTGCAATGCCGCTTTAAACGCTATTGTTTGCGGATAGCCGAGCTCCGCAGAATCTATATCGCCAATGATCTCTAGGAACAGAGTGAAGATCGCACGATTCTCCAAGCCAGTTTTTCCCTGCCAGCGCCCCGCTATTTCTTGTTCCTGTGAGTATTGCTGGATGATGTTGGAGAGCAATGTCCCGCTCTTATTGGGAGAGCGTTCAGGATGGCCTAAAACAGCCTCTGGAGTTCTATCTTGAGTCGGTGCGAACCTACCCATGTTGCGGTGGTTTATCAGCTCCAGCGCCCTTAGAGACGCTTCGGTGATCGTGAAGGTAAGCTCGGTCTCGAGCTCGCTGTTATGCGGGACGTTAAGGTCTAGGCGGTACAAGTAATTGCGTGTAGTCGTCGTCATCCACTTCCGACTTATGCCCCCACTACCGGCATATGTCAGTCTCGCGTGATCTTCCAAAACGTCCATCGCACATTCATGCGACTCAGAACGATTCCCAGATTTGCGCTCGGCTTGGTCTTCTTCGAGAAGATCATGGAAAAATTCTTGTCCAACTTGGCGTATCTGCTCAGCCGACATCGCTTCGACTCTCCCAAGCTTTGAAGTGCTGCGCAATGTCTCAAACTCATCGGAGTAACGAGAGAACTCTAGCTTCGCCTTTCGGTTTGCCTTGGACAAATCCTTCGTGTGGAGACTAAACAGAAATTCTTTTTTTCCGTAATGTTCGACGAGATCGGACGGGACTCTCATGCGGAAATAATAAGTGGTCCCCCGGAGAACCACATGCGTATGTCTTGGCATCGATTTATCAGTCATGTGTAGCACTCACAGGGAATAGGGACGAAAAAAAGCCCTTGAAAACCAGTAACTTACTGATTCTCAAAGGCTCTTTGATGTTCTGGTGGAGACGGCGGGAATCGAACCCGCGTCCAGAAGCACTCTACAGTCAGTTCTACATACTTAGCATCGCCATTTGGTTTGACCTGTGCGACGCGGACGTGCACGCTGCACACAGGCGAGTCACCTATTGTTTAGCGTCCTGCCAAGTGACCCGACAAAACGCGATTCCCTGTGTATGACTCTACTGCCGTTGCCGGCCCGCCCCAGGGAAGAGACGGTGTAGAGCTAGAAGGTTCTTAGGTTTCTAGTGGTTTACG
>Ga0310811_10003889_pt1 | contig 18814 bp, 13 predicted proteins | sample YCmetagenome_FD_207642 | JGI IMG/M metagenome (GOLD analysis project Ga0310811, IMG submission 207642) | Soil microbial communities from experimental microcosm in Duke University, North Carolina, United States - YC | ecosystem: Engineered > Artificial ecosystem > Soil microcosm > Unclassified ...
CGATCCCGAAGCAGCTGTTGCGCGGCTTCTGCAGGTAAATCGTCCGCCCGTCACGAAACAGGATGGTGTCGTCGTCGATCACTTCCATGCTGTTCGTTCGATAGTTGCGAATGCAGCGCTCGGGCGGCCCCGGCGTCCGGCCGGCCAGCGCTTCGGCGAGATCTTTCTGCGCCCTCGGGCTCGGCGCTTCCGCCACTGGCGTCGATGAGCAGGACAAGAGCATTGCCGACGCGCCGGCTGTGAAAAGCGCAGACATTCTCATATGGACTTACCCTCGAACGTTGCTGTGCTTAGCTGGCCTTCCGATAAGGCACGAATTCGCCGAACACGCAGGATCCATAACCGTATCCAGAAACCCGATCGACCAGTTCGCCGATCTGGCCGCTGCAAAGCCGGTTGCTGCCGGCGATACGGGTGACGAGGCTATAGTTGCCGTTGCCCAGGCCGTAGCATCCGCCATGCGGCTTCTGGACGTAGATTGTCCCGCCTTCCTTGAACAGGATGGTGTAGTCGTCGATCACCGTCATGTCCGAACCGCGAGTGTTGCTGATGCAGCTAACCGGCTGGCCGGCGGTGCGGCCGGCCAGTGCCTTGCCGAGCTTTTCGGCGGACTTGGCGCTGTAGGAATCCTTCTCGGCGACGGCGATAGTTGATGTCGCGATCAGCGCTGCGCCGGTGGCCGCGGCGAGGAAGTAGGGACGGAGGTTCATGGCGACTCTCCTTGAGTGTGAGTTGCTAATATAAACGCATCAGCCTGAACTTAGGCAGAACGAAATACATCCTTTTCTGCGCGCAAATCCGCAAAATGTTCGACGTCGCGGGCCAGCAGGAAGGGGTTGGTGGCCCGCTCCGCGGCGACTGATGTCGGTACGGTTCGCTCGCCGGCCTCTCGTGCCGCAACGATCTGGCCCAGCCGCTCGCCAATCGCTTGATTGCCGGGAAAGACATGCGCGGCGAATTGGGCATTGGCCAGCGTATATTCGTGCGCACAGTAGAGCTGGAAATCATCCGGGAGGCTGGCCAGCCGGCCGAGCGAATGGTGCATCTGCGCCGGGCTGCCTTCGAACAGCCGACCGCAACCCATCGCGAAAAGGGTGTCGCCGACAAAGGCTACCCGGTCGTCATGGAAGACATAGGCGATATGGCCGAGCGTATGGCCGGGGACTTCCCACACCTCTGCTGCATGCGACCCGATCGAAATCCTGTCCGCTTCCTTCAGCGCAACGTCGAGGCCGGGGATACGCCCGTTCTCGCCGGCCGGTCCGATGATCGTCGCTCCGGTCGCCTCCCTGATCGCCAGATTGCCGCCGGTATGATCGGGGTGCCAATGGGTGTTGAGAATCCTAGTGATTTGCCATCCGCGCCGGTCGGCCTCGGCCAGAACGGGCGCTGGATCGCCGGGATCGACCACCGCCGTCTCACCGCTCGCCGCATCATGAATCAGCCACAGATAATTGTCGGCAAAGGCCGGGATGGCGACAATCTCAAGCATCTTCGCGGCTTTCCATGATGGCCAAGCCATTCTTGGCACGCTCGCGGGTCAATTGGGTTGCAGGTAGGCGTTAGGCAAGGGCCGCCGACTGTCTAGCAGGACGCTCACCAACTGCCTGTGTTCGGCATCGATAGCCAGGGCTCGGCCGGCTCGAGCTTGCCCTGCTGCAGCAACTCGACCGAAATTCCGTCGGGCGATTTCACGAACGCCATGTGGCCGTCGCGAGGCGGCCGGTTGATGGTCACGCCATTGTCCATCAATGTCCGGCAAGTAGCGTAGATATCGTCGACCCGGAAGGCGAGGTGGCCGAAATTGCGCCCGTCCGCATAGCCGCTCTCCTCCCAATTATGGGTGAGTTCGACCTCGGCATCGTCGCCCGGCACGCCGAGGAAGATCAGCGTGAATTTTCCTTCAGGCACTTCCATCCGCCGCCGTTCCTCGAGGCCGAGCAGTTGAAAGAATGCAACAGTCGCTTCCGGATCGGATACGCGCAGCATCGAATGGAGAAATTTCATTTCGCAAGCACTCCGTTCATCGCTATATATGCACGGTTCGTCGACGGTCCGTGACCGGCAATGGTGACCGGTGGCCGTCCAAAGTGACGACGAACCGAGAGAGTCGTTCCATGTTAGAGCGATTTCAAGGTGATCGCGCCGTTTTGCTCGGCGCAGTGGCAATTTTTGCCCTTGGCCTAACCACCAGCGGATATGCGCTGGGTGACGGATTCAGGCGTTACAAATTGGCGGAACAGAGGTCGATCCAGGTGCGCGGCGTGTCCGAGCGCGACGTCACCGCCGACCTTGCGACCTGGTCGATCACCTTTTCGCACGAGGGGACCGAACTTGGCGCCGTCCAGCAGTCGGTCGACCAGCAGGCGAGGTCGGTTCGCGCTTTCTTCCAGCGGGCTGGCTTCCGGCCTGATGAGATTACCGACAGCGACGTGTCGCTCAGCCGTTCGCAGCCGACCGACCGCGACGGAAATCCGGTGGGCGCGGAAGAGCTCACGGTTCGCCGCTCGATCGAGCTTCGTACCAACGACGTGATGAAGGCGCGCGCTGCCTATGCCGCCCAGGCCGACCTGCTTCGCAACGGCGTTGAGCTGTCGGGCAGCAGCATCAGCTACAACTTCACCAAGCTCAACGACCTGAAGCCGCAGATGATCGCCGAAGCGACCAAGCACGCCCGCGATAGCGCCGAGCAATTCGCCAAGGACAGCGGCGCCAGCGTCGGTTCGATCCAGAGCGCCAGCCAAGGCTATTTCTCGGTTGGGCCGCGCGACGGCGACAGCGATCAGGAAGGCGAATCGAGCGGCTCCGGCTCGCCCTTCCAGAAGGTTCGCGTCGTGACGACAGTCGATTACGACATCGACGCCGGTTAGTGCCGGTCCTGGCCCTCACCGTCGCCATAAGGTTGCTTGGCGACCTCATTGGTGACGGTGAGCGGCGCGTCGCTCATTGCCAGCGCCTCGCGGGCGGCCTTGCCCGCCGGGCCATTGGGGTCTGCATTTAGCGCCTTGGACCAGAAGTCGCGGGCCTGGGCATTCTCGCCCGCGGCCTCGGCGATGTAGCCGGCCTCGAACAGAACTTCGGCCGAATCCGGGGCCATCGCCAGCGCCCGGTTGATCGCGACCTTTGCTGTCGGAATATCCTCTTCGCGCACTGCCAAGGCCGCGGAAAAGAACCATAGATAGGGGTCTTCGCTGATCGTCTTGGCGGCTTCGGTTACCTTGGCCCGGGCGGTTTTGAGGTCGTTCTGCGCCTCGGCCGCGCGGGCACGGTCGAGCAGGGCAAGCCCGTGCTGCTCGGCCTGCAATCCGGTCCCAGCCAGCGCCTTGTCGAGCGCCAGCGCCGCCTTGCCAGGCTGGCCCGCGGCAATCCACATATTGCCGGCCGCTGCCAGCGCGCGGTCCTTGGCGGGGTCGCCAGCGGGCGTAAGGTCCGCCGCGCTTTCGAACGCAGTGGCCGCCTCGGCAAATCGTCCCGCCTTGCTCGCCTCCACTGCCCGGCAGGATTGCGCGGCCTGGGTCAGCACGGTGGGGCAAGGAGCCGCCGATGGTGCTGCTTGGGCGGCAAATGCGGCGGCGAACAAGATGATCATGCAATGCGCTCCAGGAGCCCGAGGAGTTCGACCAGGATCGCGTGGATCTCATGCGGTTCGCTCAGGCGATGCCCGGCCCCTTTGATCAACCGAAGCTGGACATCGGCTGAACGCAGGTCCGCCATCAGCTTGAGCGGGACGCCGGTATGCACTTCCTGGTCCTGCTCGCCATGAACAAGCCGGATCGGAATGACGAGGTCGATTACACTGTTGAGCAGCCGGTGCTCGGCGCCCGATTCCCAGAATCCGCGCCAGATCACGGAGGGCTCCGGGCCGTAGGGGCTGGGCCGCTCCAGCTTGCCGTCGCGGCGCAGCGTTTCCTTTTCCTCCTGGGTGTAGCCCCAGTCGGTGAAGTCGGGCGCGGCGGCGATCCCGAGCAGCGCCTTGACCCGGTCGGGACGCCGCAGCGCCGCGTGAAGTGCCAGCCAGCCACCCATCGAAGATCCGGCGAGGAGGAGGTCGCCTTCGGTCAACAAGTCGATCGAGGCCAGCACTTCTTCGAGCCACCGGCTTAGCGTGCCGTCGGCGAATTGGCCTCCGGACGAACCGGTGCCCGAATAGTCGAGCCGAACGCAGCCGATCCCGCGGGCCGCGCAGAAGCCGTCCATCGCCAGAGCCTTGGCGCCTTCCATGTCGGAGGCATAGCCGGGAAGGAATAGGACGGTCGGAGCGCCATCCTTGGGCGCGTGCTGGCGATAGGCGATGCGGCGGCCGTCGCCGGGATCGAAATAGGCGAGCGCTGCTGGAGCGATGTCGGGAGTTGGCATGGGCGCGTCCTTGGTCAAAAAGACGGGCGGGGACAAGCCTCGGCTATCTTCCTTTCTCTGCTTCTTCCTTTTCGCGTTCGGCGTCATGCTTGAGCGGGCAAGCGTCGCGCATCGCTTTGTAGTCGCTGGCGGAAATGACTGGCGAGTATCCCGTCCCAGGGCGATACGCCGCAGCGAAACGCTTGGCCCGGTCGCCACTGGCCGGATGGCTGTTGAGGAATTCGGCTGCGGCGAAGTCCGGGCCGTCTTCCTTGTCGAGCTCGCGGAACAGTTCGGCAGTCGGCCGCGGGTCGATCCTGGCGCGGCCCAGCGCGGCGATGGCATCGCCGTCCGCCTCATATTCATTGGCCCTGGTGTAGCTCAGCGACACCAATTGCTGTGCATTGGCCCCGACGTCGCCGGCGAACAGCCGGATCAGCGCGCCGATGCCGAGCTCCCGGATCAGCGCCTGGGTGACATGGCGCCGGCGGACATGGGCCATTTCATGCGCCAGGATGCCGGCCATCGCGTCGGGATTTTTAGTATCGCGCAGCGCCCCGTCGAAAATGACGATTTGACCGCCGGGCAAAGCCGCCGCGTTAAAGATGCCGACATCGATCAGGGTCATGGTGATTGGCGCCCGGCCGCCAGTGGCGGGATCGATCCGCCGGGACATCGCCGCCAGTGCCCGGCTTGCCGCCGGGTTTCGGCAGGCATTGTCGCCGAAATCGCCGACCATCGCGGTGCCGAGGTTGCGCTCCCAGCTTTCCGGGACCAGCGGCGCAATGATGGCTGGCGCGGCATAGCCGATGACGAGCACTCCCGCTGCAACGGCGGCCAGGACGAGGCTCGCCTTGGCGAGGCCGATGCGGTCGATCCAGCTGCCGTAGCGCGTCGGGTGGGGAAGCCTGGCTCGAAATTCCGGGTCGATCGGCTGCTCGAAAATCAGCCGCCAGCCTGCGGAACCGGCACGCGACAGGACGAGGCGCTCCTTGTCCTCGTCGGTGACGGCCAATTCCGCAAGCGGGACGCGGTCAGTCCCAACCTGCAGCGACTCTCCGTCGAGCCCGACGTCGATGTCATGACGGTCGGCGGTAACGCCGTCGTAATATACTGCCCGCATGCCGGCCTGGCCCTAGAGGGCGCCGATGTCGAAGGCGTCGGCAAAGCCTTCGGCCTCGCCCGGCGCATGGGTTGTCGACTGGGTCAGCCGGCTGGCGTCGACCTCGCCATAAAGATGGAAATGGCGGATCATGAACGCCCAGTTGCGGTAGCCCCAGAAGGAAATCCCGAAGCCGAGCGTGACGATCGCAAGCCCGATGTTGCCGAGGAACAGCTTGAGCCAGTCCCAGGTGCTGGCGTCGAAGCCGAATTCGAGGTCGCCGAGCGACAGCTCGTCGGCAGCCTTGCGGTAGAATGCGGCGTACCAGTTGAGCGTCATCAGCGGGATGATCAGGTAGACTGCGAGGAAAAGCCCGAAGATGATCGCGAAAAAGGTCGGGTTGGGCTCGGAACCGCTCATCGCGGCTCCCAGGCCGATCAGCGCGACAATGACGCCGGCCACCGCGAAGGCAGCCATCGGCACCAGGTAGACAGCGGCCCAGCACCCCTTGAGTCCCTCTGCGTCAATTTCAGTTCGGAACTTTAGCGGGCCGAAGCTCATCTGGTTCCAGCGGCCGTTCCACAACCGCGTGGCCGCCCACGGCCAGGCAATCCACAGGGTCATTGCCGATAGTGCGACGCGGCCAAGATATTCGCCGCCATAGTTCCAGCCCGGCTCGTCGCTCCCGCCCCGGATGCCGCGCCAATAGGTGCGCGACAGGCGGTAGCGGAGGGCACGGAACCTGGCGAAGCCGCCGAGGTAGATGAGACCGATGTAGAACAGCAGCATGATGCCGCTGGCGGCTTCCATCTTGCCGCGCGCGACCAGCGCCGGGAACAGGAATTGGATGAACAGGAAGAATGGGATCAGCACGGCCATCACCATCAGGAAGCCGATGAACATCTCCTTGCCCGAGCCGCTCCACTCCAGCCGGTCACCGATCACCTCGGTGCGGCTCCACAGGTATCGGCGCTGGCGGGCGGTGGCCCAGAATCGGTAAACGCCGAGGGTAACGATGGTCAGCAGTACATTGGTGGCTGCTATCGGCAGATATTCGCGCCAGTATCCGGTGAACCGCACGGCCCGGTCCGAACCGGCCGCGGCGCTCGTCATCGCATCCATCTAAATTACGCCCCCAAACTTGCCCCGAAGTCCGAGACTAGCAACCGATCGGAATTAGGGAAGAGTCATAATTGGTTAGCGGCCGGTAGGGATCAAATTTCGATCGGAGAGGCGAAGACCTGCTCGATCATGCCATCGGCTTGAAGCTCATGCTGCGCTGCACTAGGGCAAATCCCATGTCCGAGATGTTCAAGATCAAGCTTCCCGACGGTTCCGTCCGCGAAATGCCCGAGGGGTCCACCCCGGCGGATGTTGCCGCAGCGATTGGTCCCGGCCTCGCCAAGGCAGCGCTGGCGGCGCGTATCGACGGCGAGGTCCGCGACCTCAATCGGCCGTTCGAGGGGGACGCAAGCCTTGCCTTGATTACGTCGAAAGACGAGAAGGACGCGCTCGAGCTGGTACGGCACGATTTCGCCCATGTCCTCGCCGAGGCGGTGCAGAAGCTCTTTCCCGGCACGCAGATAACATTCGGGCCGGCGACCGACGACGGCTTCTATTACGACTTTGCTCCGGCCACCGAGCGTGGTCCCTTCACCGACGAGGACCTGCCGGCGATCGAAGAAGAAATGCGCCGGATCATTGCCGCCGACGAGCCGCTGGTCCGCGAGGTATGGACCCGCGGCCAGGTCCGCGACTTCTTCAAGCAGAGCGGCGAAGCGTTCAAGGCCGAATGGGTGATGGAACTGCCCGAAGGCGAGCCGATCACCATGTATCGCTCGGGTAGCGGGGACGGCGCCTGGATCGATCTTTGCCGCGGGCCGCACCTCGCCTCGACGGGAAAGCTCGATCCTCAGGCGTTCAAGCTGACCCATGTCTCGGGCGCCTATTGGCGCGGCGACCAGAACAACCCGATGCTGTCGCGGATCTACGGCACTGCCTGGCTCAACAAGAAGCAGCTGGCCGAGCATCTCGTCCGGCTGGAAGAGGCAGCCAAGCGCGACCATCGCAAGATCGGGCGCGAGATGGACCTATTCCATCTGCAGGCGGAGGCGCATGGCAGCGTCTTCTGGCATCCGAATGGCTACATCATCTGGCGCCAGCTGGAGGCCTATATCCGCCGCCGGCTCGACGCCACCGGCAATGTCGAGGTCAAGACCCCCCAGCTGATGGACGCCCGCCAGTGGGAGAAAAGCGGCCACTGGGGCAAGTATCGCGAGAATATGTTCGTCGTCCCGGATGAGATTCCGTCAACTGACGATAACGCTCCTGTGCTATCGGGACATGCCGACTTGATGGCGCTGAAGCCAATGAATTGCCCAGCGCACATCCTCATCTTCAAGCAGGGGATTACCAGCTACAAGGAACTGCCGATCCGGCTGGTCGAAGCTGGCTGCTGCCATCGCAACGAGCCGCATGGCGCGCTCCATGGCCTGATGCGGGTCCGCCAATTCACCCAGGACGACGGCCACATCTTCTGTCGCGAAGACCAGATTATCGATGAGGTGCGGGCCTTCTGCGAACTTGCCGACCGCGTCTACAAGGATCTCGGGTTTGCCGGCTATGCCGTCAAGCTCGCCCTGCGGCCGGACAAGAGGTTCGGCAGCGACGAGGATTGGGACAAGGCCGAAAACGAACTCCGCAACGCAGTCGTTGAGGCCGGCATGGCCAATGACGATTTCGGCTGGGAGGAACTGCCTGGGGAGGGGGCGTTCTACGCACCCAAGCTCGAATGGCACCTCAAGGACGCAATCGGCCGTACCTGGCAGGTGGGCACGATCCAGTCGGATCGCGTCCTGCCGGAAAGGCTCGATGCGACCTACATCGGCGAGGATGGCGAAAAGCACAGGCCGATCATGCTCCACCGCGCGATCTTCGGGTCTTACGAACGCTTCATCGGCATATTGATCGAGCATTACGCCGGGAAGTTCCCGCTGTGGCTGGCGCCGGTGCAGGCAGTAGTGGCGACGATCGTGTCGGATGCGGATGACTATGCGCGCGAGGTCGTCGGCAAGCTGCAGGCGGCCGGACTTCGCGCCGAGGCGGACCTGCGTAACGAGAAGATCAACTATAAGGTGCGCGAGCACAGCCTGGCCAAGGTTCCGCTGCTCCTCGTCGTCGGCAAGCGCGAAGCGGAGGAAGGGACGGTCGCCGTGCGCCGGCTTGGCTCCGACGAGCATCAACAGGTGATCAGTCTCGATGAGGCGGTCACCCTGTTTGCCGCAGAGGCAACGCCGCCGGATATGCGTTCGGATTCATAGCGGCCAGCTGCTAACTGTCGGTTTGGATGGAATAATCCGCCGTTCCGACGCCACAGCGCGCGGCAAAAATTCATCTGATCCGGCGCCTGCCCTTTTCATTGCAGGACTAAACCCCTAATTCGCGCCCTTGAACAAACGACTCTAGGAGATTGCGCTATACCCCCGCCCACCCCGCGCCGCCCGCTGGCGCCGCCGCAAATCAGCGGCCCTCGCTACAATCAGTTCATTCAGGCGCCCAAGGTGCGCGTGATCGACGAAAATGGCGAAAATCTGGGCGTAATGTATACGCGAGAGGCCTTTGAGCAGGCCCAGGAAGTCGGCCTCGACCTGGTCGAAATCAGCCCTGGCGCCGATCCGCCCGTCGCCAAGTTCCTCGATATCGGCCGTTACAAATATGAGGCCCAGAAGAAGGCCAACGAGCAGCGCAAGCGGCAGAAGACGCAGGAGATCAAAGAGATCAAGATGCGTCCGAACATCGACGACCATGATTATCAGACCAAGATGAAGAAGGTCTTCGAATTCCTCGAGGAAGGCGACAAGGTGAAGCTCACCCTGCGCTTCCGCGGACGCGAAATGGCGCACAACCAGCTCGGCATGGCGGTGCTTCAGCGCGTCGCCGAGGACACGTCAAAAATTGCCAAAATTGAACAACATCCGCGGCTTGAGGGCCGGCAGATGCTGATGGTGATTTCGCCCAAGTAATAAGCGAACCAAGGAGGTTCAAAAAGGCGCGACTTGCCCTTACGGCAGGCGCGCCTTTTTCATGTTGCGCCGCATCATGTGACATTTCTGTCGCAAGGGCCTGCTTTCTGTCCTGTAAGTAAGCCCTTTGCTTTGCAGCCGTCTGCTTTCCGCATAATCCTGACGGCAAAACAACAATATTTCAAAACGGGGAGGATTTGAAGATGCGCAAGTCGATGTGGCTGCTCTCGGCTGGCCTGGTCGCGCTCTCAATGCCGGCTTATGCCCAAACGGATACCGATCAGAACGCAGCCCAGCCGGCCGAAGGGGCAACGGCGCAAGCGGCAGCGGTCGATCAGCCTACGGAAGAAAGCGAAATCGTCGTCACGGCCACGCGCCGTAACGAGGCGCTGTCGGACGTTCCGCTCGCGGTCTCCGCGGTCACCGCCGAGACGCTGAAAAACAGCGGCGCGAGTGACATCCGCCAACTGACGCAGGTCAGTCCGTCGCTGCTGGTCTCCTCCACCTCGTCCGAAGCGGGCGCAGGCGTGGCTCGCATCCGCGGCGTCGGCACGGTCGGCGACAACCCCGGCCTGGAAAGCTCGGTCGCCGTGTTCATCGACGGCGTCTATCGTTCGCGCACCGGCGTCGGCCTGACCGAGCTCGGCGCCGTCGACCGCATCGAGGTGCTGCGCGGTCCGCAGGGCACGCTGTTCGGCCGCAACGCATCGGCCGGCCTCATTTCGATCATCACCGCCAAGCCGCGGTTCAAGACCGAGATCGGCGGCGAGCTGAGCGTCGGCAATTATGATTTCAAGCGCGCCGAGGCCTATGCCACGGGCGGGCTTAGCGACACGGTCGCGGTCCGCCTCGACGGCGTGTGGATGAAGCGCGACGGCTTCCTCGAAGACGTTATTTCCGGCCGCGACGTCAACGATCGTGATCGCTGGATGCTGCGCGGCCAGGTATTGTTCGAACCGTCGAGCGACCTGTCGATCCGGATCGTCGGCGACTATGCCAAGCGCAACGAAGAATGCTGCGCCGCGCCCTATCTCCCGGCTCGTGACTTCGTCGCCAATCGCGATGAACCTTCAACCATCAAATTCATCGAGGAGGGGCTGGGCGGGATCATCAACGACGACCCGTTCGAACGTGACGTGTCGATCACGCCGGGCCGCAGCTATCGTTCGGACGTCAAGGACTACGGCCTTTCAGGCGAAATAGTATATGACATGGGCTGGGGCGAGCTGACGTCGATCACCGCCTATCGCTACAATAAATATATCCGCGGCCAGGACGCCGACTTCAACAATCTCGACATACTGTACCGCGACGACGACGGCAGCGCGTTCAACCGCTTCAAGACCTTCACCCAGGAAATTCGCCTGCAGGGCGAGGCGTTCAAGGGCAAGCTCGACTGGCTCGTCGGCGGCTATTACGCCAATGAGAAGCTCGCGCTCGACGACAACCTCAAATATGGTAACGATTACGCTCGCTATGCCAACTGCCTGGTTGCCAACAGCTTCGCGGCGTCGGCGCCGAGCATTTTGCAGCCGACCTCGCCAACATGCTTCAATCCGGTCGTGGCACCGCTGGTTCGCGGGGGACTGCTGGCGCAGCTCGCCGGAGCGCCCAATGCTACTGCTGCGGCGAATATCATCAGCAACATCACGGCCCTCGGCGCCTTCGCCCAGCTCGACAATTCTGGCATATTGGCGCTCCCGCCTTCGCAGCGGATCAACTTCAGCGCGACGCCGCCATTCAACACAAGCGGCTTCCACAATCTTGCGTTTGCGCTCAGCGGCGGCCTCGTCAACGGCACGCTCAACGGTGTCGGGCTGGATGACAGCTATCGCCAGAGCAGCAACAACTGGGCGCTGTTCACCCACAACATCTTCGACATCACCGACACGCTCAGCCTGACGGTCGGCGCCCGCTACACGCATGAAAAGAAGAAGCTCAGCGCCGAGCTGACCGATAACAACATCCTTTGCACGGTGCTGTCGGGCACCGGCCTGCAGCAACTGCCTTGCGTCATCCCGAGCGCCCCAGGCGGAGCCCTCGACATCGACGACAGCAAATCCGAAGGAAAGCTGTCGGGCACCGTCGTTCTCGCCTGGAAGCCGGTCGACAACATCCTGACCTACATCAGCTACTCGCGCGGTTATAAGGCCGGCGGCTTCAACCTTGACCGTTCGGCGCTGTGGCGCGCGGTAGCGGTTCCGACTACGGTTCCTGCTACCCCCGGCAACACCGTGTTTAGCAATCCGGCACTGTCGGGCAGCGGCGCAATCTGCACCAGCGTAGGCCAAACCGGCTGCCAGCAGCGGGTTGCGTCCGGGGATGACCTCCAGTTCAAGCCGGAAATAAACGACGCGTTCGAATTGGGCCTTAAGTACAACGGCCGCGGAATTGACGTGAACGTCGCAGCCTTCCGGCAGCTGTTCAGCGACTTCCAACTCAACACGTTCAACGGCCTCAATTTCATCGTCGAGAACATCAACGCCTGTAAGGGGCACCTGGTGGGTGGCGACGATGCCGACACGGACAACGACTCCCTGACTGGTGCCTGCGACGGCGGCACCAAGGCCGGCGTCGTCAGCAAGGGTGTCGAGATCGAAGCCTTCACCCGGCTGATCCCGAACCTCAGCTGGAATGCCGGTTTCGTCTGGGCCAATACTAAATATCGCAGCAACCTGGTCGGCGCCGATGGCCGCGCCCTGACCAATGCCTTGTTCCAGCTGCCGGGCCGGCGCATCTCCAACTCCAACCAGTGGACGATGACCAGCTCGGTTGCCTGGACCCCGCCGATCGGCGGCTCGGGCATGCACGGCCTCGTCTATGCCGACGTGCGTCACATGAGCAGCTACAACACGGGTTCCGACCTGGACCTCGAAAAGGTCCAGGACGGCTATACCGTGTTCAACGCGCGGCTCGGCCTGCGTGGACCGGACGATATGTGGTCAGTTGAAATCTGGGCGCAGAACCTGTTCGACAAAAACTATATGCAGGTTGCCTTCGATGCGCCTGTCCAGGGTTCGGGCACGGAGCGGGCCGTCACCCAATTCGGCGGCACCACCCGCGCCACCCAGTTGTTCGGTGCCTTCCTCGCCGAGCCGCGTACTTGGGGCGTGACGTTGCGCGGCAAGTGGGGACCTTCGGAGCGCGCTGCACCGCCGCCACCTCCGCCGCCGCCACCGCCGCCGCCTCCTCCGGCGACGCAGACTTGCGCGGACGGATCGGTGATCCTGGCGACGGACACCTGCCCGCCGCCGCCACCTCCGCCGCCGCCGCCGCCGCCGCCGCCGGAACCGGAACGCGGCTGAGATCAGGAACAAAAGGGGGAGGGCCTCGCCATCGGCGGGGCCCTTTTCCTTTGGGTCAGTCGTGCGATCGCGCGACAGCGAGCAGCGCTTCGCGCAACTCCGATTCCTCCACCGAATTGAGCTTCTGGCCGCTAGCCGAGGTCAGGTAAAAGACGTCGACGGCCCGTTCGCCATAGGTTGCGATGTGCGCCGAGTGGAGCTGATGCCCGGCGGCATGGATCGCGTAGGCCAGCCGAGCGAGCAGGCCCTGGCGGTCGCGGGCATTGACCTCCACCACCGTGGTTCGTGACGACGCCTTGTTCGACACCAGCACGCGCGGGGCGACGGCGAAAGCGCGTTCGCGCAGGGAAATATCTCCTGCGGCGGGAAGCGGCGGCTCGGCGTCAGCCCGTAGGGCCTTGTCGACTGCGCCGGCCAGTCGCTTGCGCAGCCGTGCATCGTCATAGGCTTTGCCACGGCCATCGGTGACCAGCAGATTGTCGAGCGCCATATGGTCGCGGGTGGTATGGATCCTGGCGTCGATAATCGCCGCTCCGGCGCGGCTTAGAGCTGCTGCGATGCGGTAGAAGAGGCCCGCCCGGTCGGGCGCGAAGACCGTGACTCGGGTCATGCCGGACAAACTGTCGGGCTGGGCGGTCACCGAGGGTTCGGCATCTCCGAAATGGGCTTCGGCCGAAGCGACCTGCAGGGCATTGGCAAGCTGCCACTCCATGGGTTCGGCCAGCCAATAGCTGTCGGGAAGCCGGCGGGCATGGGCCTTCACTGCCGAGCGTTTCCACGGCAGGCTTTCCATCAGGGCCTGTTGGCGGGCGGTCACTTGTTCCTGCCGGCCGCGCTGCTTGTGACCGAGCCTCAGCCGTTCCTCAGCGGCGTCGAACAATGTCCGCAGCAGCTGCCGCTTCCAATCGTTCCAGGTGGTTGGACCGACCGCCCGGATATCCACGACGGTCAGGATCAAGAGCAGCCTGAGCCGTTCCGGGCTCTGGACGGTGCGCACGAAGTCTTCGACTGTCTTGGGGTCGGTAACATCGCGGCGGAACGCGATGTTGCTGAGCAGCAGATGATAGCGGACTAGCCAGGCGACTGTCTCCGTCTCGGCCTCATCAAGTCCGAACCGGGGGCACAGCTCCAGTGCTACCGCTGCACCCAATTCGCTATGGTCGCCGCCCCTGCCCTTGGCGATGTCGTGGAGCAGCACCGCGACATAGAGCACCCGGCGCGACGCGATCTGCTTGAACAGGGCGGTCGACAGGGGATGGTCGTCGGCGAGTTCGCCGCGCTCGATCCGTGACAAGAGCCCAATCGCACGGATCGAATGCTCATCGACCGTATAGTGATGGTACATGTCGAACTGCATCTGCGCGACGACGCGTCCGAAGTCTGGCACGAACCGTCCGAACACGCCGGCCTCGTTCATCCACCTCAGGGCGAGGTCCGGGCGGTCGCGGGCCGTGAGCACCTCCAGAAACAGGGCATTGGCTTCGGGATCTTCGCGCACCGTATCGGCCAGCCGGGCATCGCGCGTCGCCAGCCGCATCGCATTGGGATGGATTTCGAGCCCCTCCCTGGCTGCCAGCGCGAACAGTTCGACCAGCCGCACGGGATTATCCGCCAGCCAGTGATCACTGGGCACCGACAGCCTTCCGCGATCGATATTGAAACCGTTGAGATGCTTGGGCCGCCGTTTCAGTGTCGGTAGTGCGAACCGCCGGCCCTTGGCGCCCAACTGCTCGTCAAGCTGGGCGAGGAACAGGCCGGTGAGGTCGCCAACCGCCTTGGCGTTCAGGAAGTAGAATTGCATGAAGCGCTCGACGGCGGATTTGCCCGGACGGTCCGCGTATCGCATCGCTTGGGCAATCTGGCGCTGCAGCTCGAACCCCAGCCGCTCCTCGGCTCGCCCGGCCATTAGATGGAGATGACAGCGCACTGACCAGAAGAAGCGCTCGGCGCGCTCGAACCGGCGAAATTCGGCCGCGCTGAACAGTCCGCGATCGACCAGTTCGGCAGGCTGCTCCACCCCGAACACATATTTGCCGATCCAATACAGCGTGTGCAGGTCGCGCAGTCCGCCCTTGCCGTCTTTGACGTTGGGCTCGACCACATAGCGGCTGTCACCCATTCGCCGATGGCGGGCGTCGCGCTCGCCCAGCTTGGCGGCGACATAATCGCGCGCGGTCCCCGCGACGACCTCGGCCTGGAATCGGCGCATTGCGTCATCGTGGAGTTCTTCGTCCCCCCAAATCCAGCGCGCCTCGAGGACCGCCGTACGGACGGTGACATCCTCCCTCGCCGCGGTGATCATCTGGTCTGGGGTGCGGACCGACTGCCCGACTTTCAGCTTCAGGTCCCAAAGGAGGTAGAGCAGTGCCTCGATTGCTTTCTCGCACCATGGCGATCCGCGATCCGGAACCAGGAACATAAGATCGAGATCGCTAAACGGGGCCATCTCGCCGCGCCCGGTTCCACCCAGCCCGACCACCGAAAGGCGGCAGGAGGTATCCGCGGGGCGCGGCTGGATTCGCGTCGTGACCAGGTCATAGGCCAGCCGGATGACCTGGTCGGCCAGGAAGCAGTAGGAGGCAGCGATGACCCGGCCGCGGCCGGGCTCGAGCGCCAGGCGACGCGCGATTTCCTGCCGGCCCGAATCAAGTGCGGCACGGAGCAGCTTTCCGGCTTCGGCTTGCAGGTTCGTGTCCGGTAGCGCTGCCAGCTGCTCGCCGAGCGCGCGGCGATCGATGATCGCGCGCCGGTCGGCAATGAGCAGGTAGCGCGATGGCTGGCGCATCAGCCGTCCGTTGCCAGCCTCTTCAGGGCGTACAACGCCTCCAGCGCCTCGCGCGGTGTCAGCGAGTCCGGATCGATCGAGGCGACCGCTTCCGCCAGCGGATCGGCTTCTACATGCTCGGGCTGCTGGCTGGCGAACAACGGCAGATCGTCGAGTCCGGCGGCGATGCCGCCGGTGGCGTCACGCCCCGCCTCAAGTTTTGCCAGCACTGACTTGGCCCGGGCCACGACCAACGGCGGAAGGCCGGCGAGCTTGGCGACGGCGATGCCGTAGCTCCGGTCGGCCGGGCCGTCGCCAACCTCGTGCAGAAGCACCAGGTCGCCCTTCCATTCGCGCGCGCGGACATGATGCAGCGACAAAGCCTCGAGACGGTCCGCAAGCCGCGTCAGTTCATGGTAATGGGTGGCGAACAAGGTCCGCGACTTCACCTGGTCGTGCATCGCTTCGACCACCGCCCAGGCAATGGCGAGGCCGTCGTAGGTCGACGTGCCGCGCCCGATTTCATCCAGGATTACCAGGCTCCGCGGCGTTGCCTGGGCGAGGATCGCCGCCGTCTCGACCATTTCGACCATGAAGGTGGACCGGCCGCGCGCCAGATTGTCCGCCGCCCCGACCCGGCTGAACAGCCGGTCGACAATTCCGATATTGGCTCGTGCCGCCGGCACATAGCTTCCGGCCTGCGCCAACAGGACGGCGATCGCCACCTGGCGAAGGAAGGTCGACTTGCCACCCATATTGGGCCCGGTGATCAGCCACAGCCGGTCGCCGGGTCCTACCGAACAGTCATTGGCGACGAACCGCTCGCCTTCCCGCCCAAGCGCATCCTCGACCACCGGGTGACGGCCGCTTTCGATTTCCAGGCTTGGCTGGCCGGTGAGAGCGGGAAGGCACCAGCCGCCCTCCGCCGCGCGCTCGGCGTGGCTTGAGGCCACATCGATCCGGGCGATCGCATCGGCGGTCGCCGCAATCCGTGGGCCCGAGGCGACAGCGAGCGAGGCCAATTCCTCGAAATGCGCCGCTTCGGCCGCCAGCGCGTGCCCGCCGGCTTCGACCACCCGGCTCGCCTCCGCATGGAGGTCGGGCGAATTGAACCGGACGACCCCGGCAAGGGTCTGGCGATGGGTAAAGCCGGATTCCGGAGCCATCAGCCGGTCGGCGTGCCTGGCCGGCACCTCAATATGGTAACCGAGCACGGCATTGTGACGGATGCGCAGCGTGGCGACGCCGGTCGCCTCGCGATAGCGCGCCTCGAGGGCGGCAATCGCGCGGCGGCCATCGCTGCTGGCGGACCGCAGCGCATCCAGCGCCGCATCATAGCCTTCGGCGATGTAGCCGCCCTTGGAGGAATCAAGCGGGGGCGAGGGGACGAGCGCAATTGCAAGCCGGTCGGTCAGCGCCGCATGTCCACCGAGGTCGGGCAACAAGGCGGAGAGCAAGTCTGGCCGTTCGCGCTCCGTTTCCAGTTCGGCTTTCAAGGCGGCGGCGGCCTGCAGCCCATCGCGCAGCAGGGCGAGGTCGCGCGGGCTGCCCCGTCCGGCCACCAGACGTCCGAGCGCTCGGCCGATATCGGGCATCGCCTTCAGGTTTTCCCTAACCCGCCCGCGACGGATCGGATCTTCATGCAGCCATTGGACCAGCGCCAGCCGCGCTTCGATTGCCCGAATGCCGGTCAGCGGCGCCGACAGGTCGGCGGCAAGCAGGCGCCGGCCCGGTGCCGTGACACACCGATCGATGCAGTCCAGCAGGCTCCCGGCCGCCGCGCCGGTCTGCGTGCGGCAAATCTCAAGGCTGTCACGGGTGGCCGGATCGATTGCCATATGCTCGGAGCGTGCAACCCGGCGCGGCGCGGCAAGAAATGCCACGGCGTCTTTCTGGGTCGCGTCCAGGTAGGCGAGTAGCCCGCCCGCCGCCGCCAGCTCCGCCCGGCCGGGCGAACCGAAACCGTCGAGCGTCGCCAGCCCGAAACGGTCCTTCAACGACCGCTCGCCGGACAGGCTGTCGAACCCGCCCTTGCCGCTAGTCGTAGCGATTCCCGGCAATTTCTCGGCCGCAACGATCTCGGCCGGCGACAGCCTTGCCAATTCGGCCTGCAGTTCACCGGTGCTGCAGGCGACCAGCTCGAACCGCCCCGTCGAAATGTCCGCTGCTGCGATTGCCCATTCGTCGGCCACCCGTGCCACCGCCGCAAGCCAATTGGCGCTGGCCGAATCGAGCAACGTCTCTTCGGTCAGCGTTCCCGGCGTCACCAGCCGGATGATGGCCCGGTCGACCAGCGCCTTGGAGCCGCGCGCCTTGCGCGCTTCGGCCGGGCTCTCGGTCTGCTCGGCGATCGCCACCCTGAATCCGCCGCGGATCAGCCGGGCGAGATAGGATTCCGCGGCATGGACCGGCACGCCGCACATCGGCACCGGCTCCCCGCCGTCCTCGCCGCGTTTCGTAAGGGCAATGTCGAGGCATGCAGCGGCCGCCTTGGCGTCCTCGAAAAACAGCTCGAAGAAATCGCCCATCCGGTAGAACAGCAGTGCGTCGCCCGCCTCCGCCTTCAGCCGGCGGTACTGCGCCATCATCGGCGTCTGCTTGGGTTCAGGATCGTCGGCGCGTGCCATTGCTCAACTCGTAGCGGCAAAGGCTGCGCCAAGCGAGGGTGACTCTTTGCGCAAAACCCCGCTAAAGGCTCGCCAACGGGAGAGCAAATTGAGCGAAAGCAACGTCAAATTCACGCGCGACGAGGCGCTGGATTTCCACTCGCGCGGCCGGCCGGGCAAAATCGAGATCATTGCCTCGAAGCCGATGGCGACCCAGCGCGATCTCAGCCTTGCCTATTCGCCCGGCGTCGCCGTGCCGGTCGAAGAGATCGCGGCCGATCCGGGCAAGGCCTATGACCTGACCGCCAAGGGCAATCTGGTCGCGGTAATTTCCAACGGCACCGCCATCCTCGGCCTCGGCAATTTGGGCGCGCTGGCGTCGAAGCCGGTGATGGAAGGCAAGGCGGTGCTGTTCAAGCGCTTTGCCGACGTCGATTCGATCGACCTCGAAGTCGACACCACCGATGCCCAGCGCTTTATCGAATGTGTCGAGTTGCTCGGTCCCAGCTTCGGCGGGATCAACCTCGAGGACATTGCCGCACCCGACTGCTTCATCATCGAGCAGGCGCTGAAGGAGCGGATGAATATCCCGGTGTTCCATGACGACCAGCACGGCACCGCAATCATCACCGCCGCCGGGCTGATCAACGCCTGCCACCTGACCGGGCGCGAGCTCAGGG
>Ga0310811_10003890_pt1 | contig 18813 bp, 16 predicted proteins | sample YCmetagenome_FD_207642 | JGI IMG/M metagenome (GOLD analysis project Ga0310811, IMG submission 207642) | Soil microbial communities from experimental microcosm in Duke University, North Carolina, United States - YC | ecosystem: Engineered > Artificial ecosystem > Soil microcosm > Unclassified ...
CGTACGCGGGGATCGTGCACTACTACCATCGCGGTCAGCTTGGCCGGACGGTACGCCAGCATGCTTGCGGCGTGGTCGACGAGGACGGACACCGGACCTCCCTGAAGGTGGAGGGTTGGACCGGTCGGCGAGGGTGGAGGGGCCGGCCGGACGAAAGGGCCTGTGCTCTAGCCCTTCCGGGGAAGGAATCGGCAATGTGGGCGACGACCTTTAGCGTGAGCCGGACAGCGAAAGGCCGCACGCTTCCTCCGTCCGGGCGAGACGCGGACGTATGGTCCTCACTCGGACGCAGTAGCGGATTCGACCGTTCCGCCCGGCTCGGGCTGGGTAATCCGCCGTGTGGGTAACCTCTATACCCGCTGGGCCGTCCGGTTAATCAATTTCGAATGTCCACCTGTTTGGCTCAATGGACATCCGCTCATGCGATCACTGGATGTCCAGGGACGGGTCCGATGCCGGGATGTCGGCGGCCATGTCGGCGATATGCCGCTCGGCAGTCGGTCAAGGCGATCGCCGACCGATGCATTGGCGGGTGTGCGGCGGGACCCGAGGCGGAGTCGCGTTCGAGGAGCTGCGACCTCGGCCGATACTTCGATGAGCGACGAGTATGACGTTCGTCGGAGTGCGATTCTTGGTGGAGCGGTCAGCGGCCGACGCGGGGCAGTCGTGCGATGCCGGCAAGCTCCGGCGGTAGCCCGACCGCCGTCGCCAAGCACTCCGACCAGGCCTCGACGTGCGCGGCCAGACCCGTCCAGGCCGCCTCCGGCGTCCAATCGGGCGCCCATGGCCCTGACGCCTGCGCTCCCGCCGTCCCGCCGAGACACGTGTCGGACGGCAGCGGTGACCAGGAGGCACGTAGCTCGACCGACGTGCTGCAGCTCTGGCCGGCCAGTTCGCCGAAGCCGGAAGACGAGCACCGCGAGACTGTGCCGCCGAGCGCCGCGAAGCCCAGCGGGGCCAGCGCCTCGCGCAACCACGACCACGTGACTTCCGCCAGAAGCGGATCCTCGGCGATCTCCGGCTCGAGGTCGGCCTGCATGAACGTCACGCAGCGCCAACTGCCGCGCCATTCCTCGTGGCCGTCCGGCTCGTACAGCAGTACGAAACGGCCGGAGCCCAGCTCGACTTCGCCCTCCGGGTGCTGGTCGGCCACCGTCGCGGACAGGGCGTGGCTGAACGCGGCAAGACGCCGCGGCGCGGGCAGCGGCTCGAACTCCAGACCCGGCCTGGGCCGCAGCGCGGCGATCCCGCCGACCGCTGCCGCGAAGACCTCGGGTGGGGCGCCGGGATCCCGGGGCGCCTGCGCGACCGGTCCGCGGTGCGAGGACGCTGGGTGCGGGTGCTGGGCCATGGTCGCAGCGTACGACCAGCGAGGGAACCAGGGCGGGTAGGCGCGCCCTAGCCGACGGGAAGTCAGCTGTGACGGTCCTCACACAATGAGCGGCCCCGCCGGTCCCTGGCGTCTTACCCCGTGTTCAGGGCGAGTACGAACACGGCAGCCCGCACGGGTATCGTGCACTTCGTGAGCAGCACGCAGCAGCACTCCGCAGCGGCCGGGTCCGCGCAGTCCGCCACCGAGTCCGCCACGTCCGCGACGACCGGGTCCGCACAGTCGCCGAACCCCGCAGCCGACTCCGCCTTCCTGCGTGCTTGCCGCAGGCAGAGTGTCCCGCACACCCCGGTGTGGTTCATGCGCCAGGCCGGGCGCGCGCTGCCCGAGTACCACAAGGTGCGCCAGGGCGTGCCGATGCTCGAGGCCTGCCTCATGCCGGAACTCGTCGCCGAGATCACCATGCAGCCGGTACGCCGCTACGGTGTGGACGCCGCGGTCTTCTACAGCGACATCGTGCTCCCGCTCAAGACCATCGGCCTCGACCTGGAGATCAAGCCGGGCGTCGGTCCGGTCATCGCCGAACCGGTGCGTACCGCCGCCGACCTCGATCGGCTGCGCGCCCCCGAGCCGGGCGAACTCGCCCCGATCGCCGCCGCCGTCCGGCTGCTGACCGCCGAACTCGGCGCCACCCCGCTGATCGGCTTCGGCGGCGCGCCGTTCACCCTCGCCAGCTACCTCATCGAGGGCGGGCCCTCGCGCGGCCACGAGCGCACCAAGGCCATGATGTACGGCGACCCGGCGCTGTTCACCGCGCTGCTCGACCGCATCGCAGACATCACCACCGCGTTCCTCATCACCCAGATCGACGCGGGCGCCTCGGCCGTGCAGCTTTTCGACTCCTGGGTCGGCGCCGTCGCCCCGGCCGACTACCGCACCCATATCCAGCCGTTCTCCGCCAAGGTCTTCGCCGCCGTCGCCTCCCGTGGCGTGCCGCGCATCCACTTCGGCGTCGGCACCGGCGAACTCCTGCGCGACCTCGGCGAGGCCGGGGCCGACGTGGTCGGCGTGGACTGGCGCGTCCCGCTGGACGAGGCGGCCCGCCGGGTCGGCCCGGGCAAGGCGCTGCAGGGCAACCTCGACCCCGCCGTGCTCTTCGCTCCCGGCGAAGCGCTGGACGCGGCCACCCAGCGGGTGCTCGACCAGGCCGCCGGGCTCGAGGGACACATCTTCAACCTCGGCCACGGCGTCCCGCCGAACGCCGATCCCGGCCAGGCCGCCCGCGTCGTCGACTACGTGCACGCCCACACCGTTCGGAGCTGACCGTGCCGCTGCCCACCGCGCCAGAACCGTCCGCGCAGCCCGCGGCGGCCGGGCGGCTGCTCGTCGTCGGCGGCGGTATCACCGGCCTTTCCGCAGCGAGGGCCGGCCTGGACGCCGGTCTCGCTGTCACGCTGCTCGAGGCCGGCCATCACTACGGCGGCAAGCTCGCGCTCGGCCACGTCGCGGGCTCCGCCGTGGACCTCGGCGCCGAGTCGATTCTGGCCCGCCGGCCCGAGGGGGTGCGGCTCGCCCAGGCCGTCGGCCTCGGCGACGATCTGGTGCATCCTGCCACCACCGCGGCCGGCATCTGGAGCCGTGGTGAACTGCACCCACTGCCTTCCGGCCAGCTCATGGGTGTTCCCGGTGACCTGCGCGCGCTCAGCGCCAGCGGGGTGCTCGGCTCCCGCGGCCTGGCCCGGGTACAGGCCGACCGGGTGATGCCCAAGACTCCGGTGACCGAGGACATCGCCGTCGGCGAGTACGTCGCGCGCCGGGTAGGCCGCGAAGTCGTCGACCGTCTCGTCGAACCCCTGCTCGGCGGCGTCTACGCGGGCCACGCGGACAAGCTCTCGCTGCGCGCCACGATCCCGCAGCTCGTCCCGCTTGCTGCGGCCGGCACCCCACTGACCACCGGTGTCCGCGAGATGCTCGCACAGGGCGCGGCCAACGCCTCAGCCACCGGCGAGTCGCCCAAGCCGGTGTTCGCGGGGATCCGCGGCGGGGTCGGCAGGCTGCCGGGCGCAGTTGCCGCCGACGTCGTCAAGCGCGGTGCTGAACTGCGCACCGACACGGCCGTCCGCGCGCTGCGGCGCACCGCGGAGGGCTGGCGCGCCGAGTTGTCCGACGGCTCCTTCATAGACGCCGAACGGGTGGTGCTGGCCGTTCCCGCGTTCGTCGCTCGGACACTGCTGGCCGGGACGGCGCCAGCCGCCGCAGCCGAACTGTCCGAGATCGAATACGCCTCGATGGCGATCACCACCTTCGCCTTCCATCGCAGCGCCTTCACCGCCGTGCCGCCCGGTTCCGGCTTCCTGGTGCCGCCGGTGGACGGCCGCTCGATCAAGGCCGCGACATTCTCCAGCGTCAAGTGGCCGTGGCTGGCGCACAGCGCCGGCGACCTCGTCGTGCTGCGCGCCTCGCTCGGCCGGCAAGGCGAGACCGAGGTCCTCGAGCGTGATGACGAGGAGCTCGCCAAGACCGCGCTCGCCGACTTGGCCGAGGCCGTGGGCCTGGCCGCCGCGCCGGTGGACCGGCACGTGCAGCGCTGGACCGACGCGCTGCCGCAGTACGCGGTCGGGCACCTGGACCGGGTCGCCCGTATCCGCGCCGCGCTGCCCGCCGGCCTGGCCGTCGCGGGCGCCGCCTACGACGGGGTGGGCATTCCCGCCTGCGTCGCCTCCGCCGAAACCGCCGTGCGCACCGTGCTCGGCGCCGGCACGCCCATCGAAGGGAACGAACAGCCATGACCGACACCACGCAGGGCGGAGCCGGCTCCGCCGACGAGCGTCCGGTCAGCCGCAAGGCCCGGGAGCTGAACGAGGAGATCCGCTACACCAGTTGGTCGGTGTTCAAGGCGGTCGCCGAACTGCCCGAGGACGAGGGGCTGCGGGCCGGCTACGCCGAGGAGGTGGAGCAGCTGTTCGCCAAGCTTGCCGCCGACCTCGACATCGTGGTGCGCGGCACCTACGACACCGCGGGCCTGCGTGCCGACGCCGACCTGATGATCTGGGCGCACGCGCCGTCCGCCGAGGCGCTGCAGGAGCTGTACTCCTCGTTCCGCAAGACCCTGCTCGGGCAGTGCTGTGAGCCGGTGTGGTCCAGCATGGCGCTGCACCGGCCCGCCGAGTTCAACAAGAGCCACATTCCCGCCTATCTGGCAGGCGAGGCGGCGCGCGATTGGGCGTGCGTGTACCCGTTCGTCCGGTCCTACGAGTGGTACCTGCTGCCGGACGAGGAGCGCAGGGCGCTGCTCGCCGAGCACGGCCGGATGTCCCGCGAGTACCCCGACGTGCGCGCGAACACGGTGCCCGCGTTCGCGCTCGGCGACTACGAGTGGATGCTCTGCTTCGAGGCCAACGACCTGCACCGGATCGTCGACCTGATGCGGCACCTGCGCGGTTCGGAGACGCGTCGGCACGTGCGGGTGGAGATTCCTTTCTACACCGGTCGTCGGCGCCCGCTCGGCGAGCTGGTCAGGGCTCTGCCGTAGCGGATGTGCCCGCGGATGCCCGGAGCGCCGCGCAGTGCGGAGCGTGTCCGTACGGTCGCGGCGAGAACGGGCGGCGGCGGGAACAGTCGGCGTAGAGTGACGAGGTGGCGACGAGCGGACGGATTTTGCGTCCCGATGGGGATATCGCTACCGGAATGTGATTAACATCCATACAGCGGTTGTCACTACGATCCGACCATGTCCTCTGAGAGGCCGTGGTCGGAACGAACGCCCGACCCTGCTGGCGCGCAGTACCCATACCAGGGTGCTGCTGCTGTCGGCCTGGGTCGGGATGACGGTTCGGTCCCAGGTCATGGTGCGGGCACGGACTACGGTGCGAGTGCTGGCGTGCCGCAGGCGCAGCAGTACTCGGGCAATCCGTATGACCGGAGTTACCCGCAACAGCAGGCATATCAGCATTATTCATATCAGCAGCAGGCGAACCAGCAACAGCAGGGGTATCGGCAGTACGTGCAGTACGAAGAGCAGTATCCGTCGCAGGCGCAGTCTCAGCCGCAGTACCCGGGCTCCGAGTATGAGGACCCCGGGTACTCGTCGTACGCGTCGTACCCCGGCACGCAGGAGCAATACCAGCAGGGCTACGGGCAGGGTTACCCGCAGCAGGACTATGCGCAGCAGGAATATGCCGCCCAGCAGGATTATGCGCAGGAGTATCCCCAGCAATACGGGCAGGGCTACGCGCAGGAGTACGGTCAGCAGGGGCAGCAGCAGGCCGGGTACCACGCCGAGTATCAGCAGGAAGCGGACCCGCTGACCTCGGCGCAGTACGGGAGTCACGCGCAAGGACAACCGCAGGCTGATTCGTACTACGGCGGGTACGGGTATGGGCAGGACGACGCGCTGTCGCAGTCGCAGTCGTCGCTCTCTCAGTCACTCTCGCAATCCCTTTCGCAGTCGCTTCCGCAGCCAGACGTGTCGGCTCAAGGCCAGGTGCCGTCGCAGGCACAGCCGACGTCCTCGCTCTCGCAGTCGCGGGCTTCGCAGGCATCACATTCGCAGGCATCGCAGGCATCACAGGCGTCGGATCAGTATTCGACTCAGGGCGGGTACTCGGCCGACGCCTGGCTTGATCCCGAGCCGGAGCCCGTGGACGAGCCGGAGCCGGTGCCGGCGCGCGCGCCCGCCACGGCGGTGAAATCAGCGTTCCGCGCCGAGCCGGCCGTCGATGACGTGGGCGGAGGGAACGAGAGAGCCAGCGCCGAGGCGCGTCGTCAGTCGGCTCAGCCAGCCCCGAAGAAGCGCAGGCGCCGGACCGTAGGCGTCGTGGCGGCACTGGTCATAGCCGGAGCGTCCGCCGCGTATGTGTATTCCGGGAACTCGTCGTCCCACAGCAACACGTCGGGCGCACCGAGCGGCGCAACCGGGACGAACGGTGCGGGCGACGGTGCGGCGGACGGGGCGTCCCCCTCCGCTTCCGCGTCACCGAAGGCCACGGGTCCGACACCGGTCGCGAAGATCATCTTGCCCGCGTCCGTCGACGGCCTGACCGCGATGACGAACACGACCGGCAAGAACGTCGTCAAGTCGATGAACAAGGCGAACGCAAACAGCCCTGACCTCTCGAACGCGCTGGTCGCTGCGTACGCGAAAAGCGGAAGCAGTTCGTTCTTAGCCGACCTCACGCTGGTTCAGCTGAGCAAGGCCCCCGATTTCGAGAACATCTACCAGGGCTCCAGCCCGGCTGCGGCTCTTAAGACGCTCGGTGCTTCCGGGTTCACCGACTCCGAGACGATCAGCACGAAGATTCCCGGCAGCGCCATGGCCTGCGGCCTGTCCACCGCCGGCGGCGTCATCCTGCGCAAGTGCATCTGGGTCGACGCCTCGGAATACGGCCTGTTCGCCGGCGTCAAGTCGCTGAGCAACAGTCAGGCCTCGGCGTACGCCGAGGCGATCGAGGCCGCCTCCGAGGGATCCTGAGGGCCTGGAACGCCGGAGCTCTTGTTGCAGCGGTCTGTTGACCGGACTCCGTCACACGGCCGGCTGCTGCTGGGTGATGCAGTGGATGCCGCCGCCGCGCTCGAAGATCGGCCGGGCGTCGACGAGTTCCACTTTGCGGTCGGGAAGCAGTGCCCCGAGGATTTCGGCGGCCTGCTGGTCACGGGGGTCGTCGAAGGCGCAGAGCAGAGCGAAGCCGTTGCCGAGGTAATGGTTGATGTATGAGTAATCCACCGGCTCGCCGTCGGCTTCGGCAAGGATCGTCGGCGCGGGCAGTTCGACCACTTCAAGGCTGCGGCCCTTCGCATCCGTCTGCTGCCGCAGCAGGCTGACGTTCTCCCGGCCCACCTCGTGGTCGGGGTGCACGGGGTCGGGTTGAGTGTGCACCACGACGACGCCGGGCTTGACGAAAGCGGCGACGATGTCGACGTGGCCCCTCGTGCCGAACTCGCCGTAGTCGCGGGTCAGGCCGCGCGGCAGCCAGATCACCTTCCGCACGCCGAGGAACGCCTCGAGCTCCCGCTCGACCTCTTGCTTCGTCCATTCCGGGTTGCGGCCCGGGTCCAGCTGCACGGTCTCCGTGATCAGTACCGTGCCCTCGCCGTCGACGTGGATGCCGCCGCCTTCGTTCACCATGCGGGAGATGAACCGGCGGGCGCCGGCCACCTCGGCCACCGCTTCAGCGATCTCGGCGTCCTTGTCCCACTGCGCCCACGCCTGCGCGCCCCAGCCGTTGAAGACCCAGTCCGATACCGCGAGTTCGCCCCTGCCGTCGTCACCGGTCCTGGTCAGGAAAGTGGGGCCGATGTCGCGCATCCACGCGTCGTTCAGCGGGCGCTCCAGCCGCTGTACCGCCGGGTCGAGCCATTCGTCGGCGGACGCGCGCGCTTCGGTGGACGGGTCGATGATCATCGACACCGGCTCGTACCGCGCGATCGTGTTCGCGACCGCCGACCAGGCGCGGTACGCGTCGGCCGGATTCTCACCGAGTGTGTAGCCCTCGGTCGGCCAGGCCATCCAGGTGCGCTCGTGCCGCGCCCACTCGGCGGGCATCGCGAAGCCGAGCTCGGCGGGAGTCGGTGTGGATGACATGCGAGGACTCCTAGAGGCTCAGGGGCCGAATGGGCGAAGGACGCGGGATCAGGACAGCATCAGAGGAAGTACAGGCGGGAGAGGGGCACTGAGTCGGCGGGCGGAGAGCTCACCGGCTCGCCGTCCAGGGTGACCATGCCGGTCGCGGTGGAGACGTCGACGCGGCCGAGACGGGCGTTGCGCACCATGCTCGCCGGTCCGATGCCACGGGTGCCGCGCACTCCGACCCGTCGTCGGCGGCTCGGGAACCGGTCGGCGTCCGCCTCGGCCGCCACCGCGGAGACGAAGGCGACGGACAGATCCGCGGCGGTCGCGCCGTGCGCGCCGAACTGCGGCCCGAGCACCAGCGGCTCGCATCGGTCGGTGGCCGCGTTCGGGTCGCCGACCACGCCGTACGCGGGGAATCCGGCCTTCAACACCAGTTGCGGCTTCGCACCGAAGTAAGCAGGACGCCAGAGCACCACGTCGGCGAGCTTGCCCACCTCGAGCGAGCCGATCTCGTGCACCAGGCCGTGCGCCAGCGCCGGATTGATCGTCAGTTTGGCGATGTAGCGCAGGATCCGCGCGTTGTCGTGCGGCCCGGGTTCGGCGCCGTCCAGGCCGCCGAGCTCCGACCTCATCTTCGCCGCGACCGCGAAGGTGCGCCGTACGGTTTCCCCGGCTCGGCCCATGCCCTGCGCGTCGGAGGATGTGATCGGGATGACGCCCAGGTCGTGCAGCACGTCCTCGGCGCCCATGGTGCCCGCCCTGATCCGGTCGCGGGCCAGCGCGGCTTCGCCGGGCAGATCGGGTTTGAGGTCGTGCGCGGAGACGATCATGCCGAAGTGTTCGCCGAGCGCGTCCCGGCCGAACGGCAGCGTCGGATTGGTCGACGAGCCGATGACGTTCGCCACGCCGGCCAGCTTCAGCACGTTCGGCACGTGCCCGCCGCCGCAGCCCTCGATGTGGAACGCGTGGATAGTTCGGCCGCCGAGCACCGCCAGCGTGTCCTCGACCGACAGGCACTCGTTGAGTCCGTCCGTGTGCAGGGCGACCTGCACGTCGTACTGCTCGGCGACGGTGAGCGCGGTGTCCAGGGCGCGGGCGTGGGCGCCCATGTCCTCGTGTACTTTGAAGCCGCTCGCGCCGCCCTCGACCAGCGCCTCGACCAGCGGATCCGGGTTCGACGAGGATCCGCGGGCAAGGAATCCGATGTTCACCGGCCAGGCGTCGAAGGCGTTGAACGCATGCCGCAGCGCCCACGGCGCGTTCACCCCGACGCCCCAGACCGGCCCGAACTCCTGGCCGATGATCGTGGTCACGCCGCTGGCCAGCGATGCCTCCATGATCCGCGGGCTGAGCAGGTGCACGTGCGTGTCGATCGCGCCCGCGGTGGCGATCAAGCCCTCGCCGGAGACGATCGTCGTGCCGGTTCCGACGACGACGTCCACGCCGTCGAGCGTGTCGGGGTTGCCCGCCCGGCCGATCGCGTGGATCCGCCCGCCGCGCACGCCGATCGAAGTCTTGCCGATCCCGAGGATCGGGTCGATCACCAGCACATTGCTGATGACCAGGTCGCAGGTGGCGCGGACGGCGGCCGCCTTCAGGTGCAGTCCGTCGCGGGCGGTCTTGCCGAAGCCGGCCAGAAACTCGTCGCCCGGTCGCTGCGCGTCGAACTCGACCTCGGCCACCAGCCCGCTGTCGCCGAGCCGGACGCGGTCGCCCACACGCGGGCCGTGCACGGAGATGTATTGCTCGGCCTCGAAGCTCATCGCGCCTCCCCCTGGGGCTCAGCTGCGGTCCCGGCGGTGGGCGCTGGTGGGGGCGCGGGTGCGGGTGCGGGTTCAGGCGCGGCCGCGGATGCCGCCGCCGATTCAGCGGCGGATTCAACAGCGGATTCGGCCGAGGATTCCAGCTTCTCGGCGGCAGCAGATTCCGGTGCTTCGCCAGGCGCCGCCGCGACGTCCGGCTCCGCGCCCAGGTAGCCGCAGGCGGCGGCGCGTTCCAGCGCCTTCTCTCGCTGACCAGGCGCGTCGAGGGGACCGTCGACAAGGCCGGCGAAGCCGACGGCGACGCGTGCCCCGCCGATCGGGACCAGTGTGACGTGCACGGTCGCGCCCGGGTCGAAGCGCACCGAGGAGCCCGCCGGAACGGCCAGGCGGCGGCCGTAGGCGGCGGCGCGGTCGAAGCGCAGCCGCGGGTTCGCTTCGAAGAAGTGGAAGTGCGACGTGACCGAGATCGGGACGGACGCCGTGTTGCGAACGTCCAGCTCTACCGGGTCGGCCATCGGCTCGGCAGGGTATTGCGACTCCTCGCGCGGGATCACCGAGCCTGGGCCAACGCCGTCTCCGGGGCCGAGCGGCGTGTCGATCACGGCGAGCCGGGTGCCGTCCTCGAAAACAGCCTCGACCTGCACCTCGGTGAGGACCTCGGCGACCCCGGGCAGGACGTCGCCGGGTCCGAGCACGGCGCGCCCGGCGGCGACCGCCTCCGCCAGCCGGGCCCCGTCCCTGGCCGCCTCGCACACCGTGTCGGCGATCAGCGCCGCCGCCTCCGGCACGTTCAGCCGCAGGCCGCGGGCCCGGCGGGCGCGGGCGAGCTCGGCGGCTGTGAAGATCAGCAGCCGATCCCGCTCGGTGGGGGTCAGTCTCATGGGGCCAGTCCACCACACCGCCGCAGCCTTCGACAGCGAACGGGCCGGTCAAGCTGTAGCTGATACGCGTCCCCGGCCGACAGGCCGACAGGCCGAGACGCGATAGGTCGGCGAGCCGGCAGAGCGGCGGCCGGCTCGGTCGGGAGTCGGCCAGAGGTCTCGGCGGTGCGGCCGGGCATCGGGCTCGGCCGCCGGCCCAGGTGGGGCGCCGCCCTTACAACTCGCGCTCAGGCCTACGCGTCGTCCGCGGCTTCGATCTCGGGTTTCCGGTCTCCGGTCCCAGGTCAGGCTTCGGGTGCGGTGGTTTTGGCCCCGGCCGTCGGCTCGAGGGTGAGCGAGATCGAGTTGATGCAGTAGCGCTGGTCTGTCGGCGTCGGGTAACCCTCGCCCTCGAAGACGTGGCCCAGGTGCGATCCGCACCTGGCGCAGCGCACCTCGGTGCGTACCATGCCGTGCGAGTTGTCGACGATCAGCTCCACCGCCTCGCTGCGCGCCGGGTCGTAGAACGACGGCCAGCCGCAATGCGAGTGGAACTTCTCACTGGAGCGGAACAGCTCGTTTCCGCACGCACGGCAGCGGTATACGCCCTCTGTCTCGGTGTCCGTGTACTCGCCCTTGTACGGGGCCTCGGTGCCGGCCTGGCGCAGCACCCGATACTCCGCCGGGGAGAGCTTGGCCTTCCACTCGTCCTCGGACTTCTGTACTTCGTATCCCATGCTCCGAGCGTACGTCTTGGCCGTCGGCCGCGCCCACGCCCGGCGCCGAGGTGCCGGTCGGCCCCGGCCCAGTCCGCCCGCGCCCGCAGCTGCGCCCCGGGGACAGGTGCAGGTGACCGTGCCGATCGACCGCCGCCGTGCCGTCCCGCCGCGCAGAAGCCGCCGCTCAACCCGCGCCGCTCAGCCGCGCCCTGCCGTCAGACGACCACGTAGCGAGCGAACAGGAAGCCGTCCTCGGTCAGCAGCGTGTGCAGGGTCAGCGGGAGCGGCTCGGGCAACGCCGGGCCCTCGAGAATGCGCAGGCCCTCGCCTGCCCGCAGTTGCGGCGAGAACGAGACGCACACCTCGTCGAGCCGCCCGGCGGTCGCGATCGCCGCCAACAGCGAGGGGCCGCCCTCGCACAGCAGACGTCCGCGGCCGGCGTCGGCGAGCCGGTCCACCGCCTCGGCCAGGTCGACCCGGCCGGTTCCGGCGATCAGCACCTCGCCGGCGGCGTATGCCGCCTCGAGCCGATCGGCTGGAGCGTCGGCGCAGGTCACGGTGATGGTGGGGGCGACCGCCTCGGTGTAGAGCGGGGAACTGAAGTCCACCTCGAGCGACGCGCTGACCACGGCGATCGCCGCGGCGGGCGGCTGCCCGGCCGCCGCGCGGGCCCCGGCGAACTCCTCCCTGACCACGACGGGCCGGGTGTAGCCCTCGGTGCGCACGGTGGCGGCGCCGACCATCACCACGTCCGCCAGGCCCCGAAGGGTGCGCAGCACCCGTACGTCGGCCGACCCGGACAGCCCGCGCGAGGCCCCGTCCGCCTGGGCGAGACCGTCCACCGAGGCCACCATGTTCGCCCGCAGCCAACGCCGGGTGTGGCCGGGATACGCGTAGACCGCGGGCAGTTCGGGCTCGGGCCGCGACTTGAGGGGCTCGGGGATCAGTTGCCGCATACGGTGAATGGTAGGCGCGGAACGAGCGTGAGACAGATCACGCCACGGGGTGAGGCAGCTCACGCCCCTTCCGGCCATGATCACATTCCGCGCTCGATAAAATGGATCATGTGACGATCGCCGAGCGCGGCTACGCGAACTCTCTCACCGAGCGCCGTCCCGCAGTCTCCGCCGACCGGCTGATCGCCGAGCTCGTGCCGCCGCCCCGATTCGCCGAGGCGCGCTTCGCCACCTACCTTCCCGACCCGGCAGAGCCGAGCCAGACCGCTGCCCGTGACCTGCTCACCGAGCGGGCCCGTGTCTGGTCCGGAGGCGCCGAGGCCAAGACCCGCCGCCGCGGGCTGCTGCGCCGCGCCGCGGCCGCGAACACCGAAGGGCGCGGCGTCTACCTAGACGGCGGCTACGGCGTGGGCAAGACGCACCTGCTCGCCTCGCTCTGGCACGAGACCACCGGACCCAAGGTCTACGGCACTTTCGTCGAGTACACCAACCTGGTCGGCGCGCTCGGCTTCGGCCCGACCGTCGCGCACCTGGCCACTCAGCGGCTGGTCTGCATCGACGAGTTCGAGCTCGACGACCCGGGCGACACCGTGCTCGTCTCCACGCTGCTGACCCGGCTCGCCGAGGCGGGCGTGCAGCTGGCCGCCACCTCCAACACGCTGCCGGGGCAGCTCGGCGAGGGCCGCTTCGCCGCCGCCGACTTCCTGCGCGAGATCCAGGGTCTGGCCGGCCGGTTCACCACGGTGCGCATCGAGGGCAAGGACTACCGGCGGCGCGACGGGGCGAGTGCGCCGGAGCCGCTGGACGACGAGTCCGTACGCAAGCCCCTGGATCGCGGCGAGCCCGGCGCGTTCCTCGACGGCTTCGACGAGCTCGTCGCGCACCTGAGCACACTGCATCCGAGCCGGTATGGAGCGTTGCTCGACGGCGTCGGCTCGCTCGGACTGCTCGGGCTGCGCCCGGTCGACGACCAGAACGCCGCGCTGCGCCTGGTGGTGTTCGTCGACCGGCTCTACGACCGGTCGATACCCGTGCTCGCCTCCGGCGTGCCGGCCGACCGGCTGTTCACCCCCGAGCTGCTGGCCGGGGGGTACCGCAAGAAATACCTGCGCGCCGTCAGCCGTCTGATCTCCCTCACCAAGGCCGGGGCTGCTCTGTCCGTCGGGTGAACGCCGGGAGAACGCTACTCCTCCGATGAGTGGACGGGACGATGCGCTATACCACCTTGCATGGGAGAATCCGCTCATGGCGCATCCGAACCAGGCCAAGCAGGCGAAGAATTCCACGGCGAAGGCCGACAAGCCGAGCAAGGCCGACAAGCCGAGCAAGGCTGGCAAGTCGAGTAAGGCTGACAGGTCCGGCAAGGCGCAGAAGGCCGACGACGGCAAGAAGCTCGACAAGGTGTTGAAAGCCAATGAGGCGCTGAGAGCCGAAGAGGCCGACAAGCCCGACAAGAAGGCCGCGAAGGCTTCTGCGAAGGGCGCTGCCAAGGCGTCGGCTGCGGCCGGCAAGAAGGAGCGCAGGCTCGCGCAGAAGCAGGCAAAGGCCGTGGTCGAGGATCTCGAGCTCGCGCCCGAGCAGGCCAAGGAGCTGGTGGAGCAGGTGGCCGCGGAGATCATCGCGGCCGACGCCGCCTCGGCCGATTCCGCCGAATCCGTTCCGCGGCTGACCGACCTGCTCCGGCTCGCTCCCGGCGCCACCGTCGACCTGCCTTCGATCGACCCCCGCTCCACGCCCGGCGTGAGCTCCCGCGCCCAGGCCGAGGCGCAGCTCGCCGCACTGGCCGACCGTGTCAGTGAACTGCAGGAGCGGCTCTACGCGGCGGCCGTGGGCGGCTCGAACCGGCGCGTGCTGCTGGTGCTGCAGGGCATGGACACCTCGGGCAAGGGCGGCACGGTCCGGCACGTGGTCGGGCTGCTCGATCCCAACGGCACTCGGATCAGGGCGTTCAAGGCGCCGACGCCGGAGGAGCTGGAGCACGACTTCCTCTGGCGCATCCGCGCCAACGTCCCGGACACCGGCCAGATCGCCATCTTCGACCGCTCACACTATGAGGACGTTCTCGTCGCGAAGGTGCGCAAGCTCGCGCTGCCGATGCACATCGGCCGCCGTTACGGCAGCATCAACCGCTTCGAGAAAAGCCTGGCGGACGACGGGTGCGTCGTGCTCAAGTGCTTCCTGCACATCTCGCCGAACGAGCAGCGCGATCGCCTGCTCGCGCGGCTGGAGAACCCGGCGAAGCACTGGAAGTACAGCCCGAACGACGTCGACGACCGGCTGCTGTGGCCCGACTACCAGGACGCCTACCGGATCGCGCTGGAGCGCTGCGGCACGGACGCCGCGCCCTGGCACGTCATCCCGGCCGACCGCAAGTGGTACCGCAACTACGCCGTGCTGCGGCTGCTCATCGAGGCGCTCGAGGGCATCGACCCGCAGTACCCGGCCGGGGACTTCGACCTCGAAGAGGAGCGGAAGCGGGTGCTCGCGTCCTGACGGGCCCTCCGGCCGCGCCTCAGCGCTTCCTGCCGAGCAGGGTGCTGCCGCCCCGGCCCGCCGGACGCGGACGTCCGGAGCGCGTGTGCCCGCCCTTCGCCGCGTGCCCGCTCATCGGCTCGAAGGCGGCCAGCGCCTCCTTGCCCCGGTGCAGCACGAGCCGCAGCAGCGCCGGATCCACGTCCTCCGGCGTCGTGAACGGCGCACCCATCGGTACACCCGGGGCGAGCGTGGCCACCCGGTCGGCGAGCAGCCCGGGCGCCAGGAAGTAGCCGGCGATCACCACGTCGGCCGCGCCCGCGGCCCGCGCCAGGGCCACCGCCTGCGCCGAGTCCGGGCGCGCGGCCCCCGCGTACGCCGGGACGACGCTGTGCCAGCCGGTGTCCGCCCAACGCTCGGCCAGGTCCTCGAGCACGCCGCGCGCGGCCCGGTCGGAGGTTCCTGCCGAGGAGAGCACCACCGCCGTGTCCGGGTCGCCCGGCCACACACCGAGTTCGCGCAGCCGCGACTCCATAGCCTCGGTCAACAGCGGGTCGGGGCCCAGAGGCGCGGACTCGGCGATCGCGGCCCGGGACACCAGCACCGCGCGGGCGGTGGCGACCGCGGCCGGCACGTCGTGCGCCACGTGGTAGCCGTGATTGAGGAACATCGGCACCGCGGCGATCGGCTCGGCGCACGGCCCGGGGATCTCCCGGGCCAGCAGCGCCGCCGCCTCGATCACGTCGGGGCCGCACAGCCCGAGGTAGCCGACCTGCGCCTGATGCCCGGCCTGCCGAAGCCGCCGGCACAGGGTCTCGAAGGACGCCGCGTAGCGCGGGTCCCGCGAGCCGTGCGCGATCAGCAGCAGTCTCATGCGCTGGCCAGTCCGCGGCTGCGCAGCAGGCGGCGCTCGATCGGGGCGAAGAACGCCGCGTTGATGCCGATGCCGATGACCAGGATGATGATCAGGGTGCCGAAGGCCATCGCCATGTCGTTGTTGTCGGCGGCCTCGGCCATCACCTGGCCGACGCCCGGGCCCAGGTGCGGGGAGACGGCGATCAGCTCGGCGGCCATCAGCGAGCGCCAGGAGAACGCCCAGCCCTGCTTCAGGCCGCTGACGTAGCCGGGCAGCACCGCGGGGAAGAGTACGTACCGCGCGGCGGACAGGCCGCGGGCGCCGAGGTTGTGCCCGACCCGGGTATAGATCGGCGGGATCTGGTCGATGCCGTCGATCAGCCCGATGGTGACGGACGGGATCGCGCCGAGCAGCACCACCGTGTAGATCGTGGCGTCGGTGATGCCGAACCACATGATGCCGATCGGCACCCATGCCACCGACGGCAGCGACTGCAGGCCGGAGAGGATCGGCTGGATCGCCGCGCGCAGCACCGGGACCCGGGCGATCGACATGCCCAGCACGGTGCCGACTACCACGGAGACCGCGAAGCCGATCACGCCGCGCGAGATCGAGTCCCACACGGCCGCGCCGACCTGGTACTGGCTCCAGTTCGAGGTGATCGCGTCCCACACGTCGGCGGGGCCGGGCAGCACCCAGGCCGGCTTGACCCCGGCGAGCACCAGCACGTCCCAGATCAGCAGCAGCCCGACGACGGCGAGCACCGGAGGCACGATCTTGGCCAGCAGCACCCGGCGCCACCAGGGGCTGCGCGTCTCGGCCGCGGACTCCAGGGCGTCCAGGCCGGCTTCCAGGGAGGTGAACTCGGCCTCGCGGCCGGGGCCGAGCGCGTCGGCGGTCTCAGTTGCCATGGCGGCTGATCTCCTTGTGCAGCTCGGCGGTGATCTCCCGGGTCAGTTCGGTGACCTCGGGGTCTTCGATCCGGCGGGGCTGGGGGATGGCCACGCGCCACTCCCGGGCGATGCGGCCGGGGCGCGAGGAGAGCAGCACGACGCGCTGGCCGAGCCGCGCCGCCTCCCGCACGTTGTGCGTGACGAACAGCACCGTGAGCCGCGTCTCCTGCCAGAGCTTGACCAGTTCCTCGTGCAGCACGTCGCGGGTGATGGCGTCGAGTGCGGCGAACGGCTCGTCCATCAGCAGCACCTGCGCCTGCTGGGCCAGCGAACGCGCCAGCGCGACGCGCTGGCGCATGCCGCCGGACAGTTCGTGCACCCGCTTGTCGTACGCGGAGCCCAGCCGCACCAGGCCGAGCAGCCGCTGCGCCTCCTCGCGCCGCGCGGCGCGGTCGCGCACGCCGCGCAGCTTCAGGGCGAGCTCGATGTTGCGGCCGGCGCTGAGCCAGGGGAAGAGCGCCGACTCCTGGAACATCAGCGCCGCATGGCCCGGCCGGGATCCGGTGCCGGGCAGTTCGATGCTGCCCGAGGTGGCCGGGTCCAGGCCCGCGATCAGGTTCAGCAGTGTGGACTTACCGCAGCCGGAGGCGCCGAGCAGGCAGACGAACTCACCGGGCGCCACGTCCAGGTCGATCCCGTCGAGCACCGGCACGCCGTCCTTGTCGAAGGATTTGCTCACCCCGGTCAGGCGCACGGCGGCGGTGGCGTCCGCGCCGAGCGCGTCGCCCGCGGCTGCGGTCACAGTCATGGCAGTGTCCTTCTCCGTTGCTTGCGGTCTGCGGGTGCGGCGGTCACGAGGTCGGCACGGCCGGTTCGCCCGCCTTGGCCAGTTCCCGGTTCAGCAGGGTCAGGTCGAAGATCCCGTCGAGCGAGGTGCTCTTGAGCTGCCCGGTGGCCACCGCGTGGGCGAGGTCGCTCTGCAGCGAGGAGACCAGCGGGTCGTCGGTCACCGACTCCTCGGTCCAGGAGCGGGCGATCTCACTCGGCTTGATCGTCGATCCCGTCAGCTTCTTGATGGTGTCGCTGATCAGGGTCTGCGCGGCGGACGGGTTCGCCAGGATCCACTTGTTGGTGGTGATCTGCGCGTCCAGCAGTTCGGCCACGGTCTGCGGGTGGGCCTTGAGGAACGAGGTGGACACCGCCAGGTTGGTGGTGGCGAACGCCCCGTTCGGCCACAGGGTTTTCTCGTCCACCAGCACGTGGCCCTTGCCCTCGATCACCAGCCGCGAGGCCCACGGCTCGGGCAGCCAGGCGCCCTGGATCTTGCCCTGCTCGAACAGGCTGAGCGTGGTGGCGTTGGCCTCCGGCTGGATGGCGACGTCGCCGCCGCCCTGCAGGTTCGTGGCGTAGCCCTGCTGCTTGAGCCAGTAGCGCAGTGCTACGTCCTGGGTGTTGCCGAGCTGCGGGTCGGCGATGGTGGTGCCCTTGAGCTGCGCGGGCGAGGTGATCTTCGAGTCGACCACCAGTTCGGCGCCGGCGGTCTCGGCCCCGGCAATGATGGTCAGGCCCTGCTTGTCGGACTTGGTCCAGGCCGACAGGGCGGAGGACGGGCCGACGTACGCGGCGTCGAGCTGGCCGGAGAGCAGCGCGGTCATCTCGGTCGGGCCGGCGCTGAAGATCGAGGTGCTCAGCTTCGTCGAGCCGAGGTCCTTCTGCAGGGTGCCGTTGGCGACCTCGGTGATCGCGGTGGAGTGGGTGACGTTGGCGAAGTAGCCGAGCCGCAGCTCGGAGGCGGGGGAGCCGTTCGAGGCGCCGGTGCGGGTGGCGGCCGCGGCGTCGCCGCTGGTTCCCGCGGTGGCGTGGGCACAGGCGCTGGTGACCGCGAGGGTCAGCGCGCCGAGGGCGAGGGCGGAGACAGTGCGGAAGGCTATACCGGTCTTTCCGGATCTGGGCATGGAAGTCCTCGCGAGGAGTCGAAGGGTTCGGGGTGGAACGGAACGGCGCAGGTGCGGGTGGTACACCCGCTCAGCCGTCCGGTGCTCCTCGGCTCGATCGCGCCGGAGATCCCGGCCAGGACGAAGTTGAATACGGACATGTCGGTGCGCTCAGTCCTCGGTGCCCAGCGGCACGCCCACCATGCCGGCCGTCAGGGTGGTGCCGTCGGCGTCGTCGATGAGCAGGAACGAGCCGGTGCGGCGGTGGTCGGCGTAGTCGTCGAGCGGCAGCGGGGACGCGGTGCGCACGGTGATCTGGCCGATGTCGTTGGCGTGCAGCGCCTCGGGGCGCGGCTCGCGCCGCAGGGTCTCCAGGTTCAGCGTGGAGTCCAGCGAGCGCACGACGGCCTTGACGGTGGCGGTGCCGTGCCGCAGCAGCACCCGGTCGCCGGCGCGCAGCGG
>Ga0310811_10003891_pt1 | contig 18812 bp, 17 predicted proteins | sample YCmetagenome_FD_207642 | JGI IMG/M metagenome (GOLD analysis project Ga0310811, IMG submission 207642) | Soil microbial communities from experimental microcosm in Duke University, North Carolina, United States - YC | ecosystem: Engineered > Artificial ecosystem > Soil microcosm > Unclassified ...
CTCCCATTGTGTTGACACTCCACAATTCCCCTGTTCTCCTATTCTCCCATTCCCCAGTTATCTCATTCAATTTTTGATTTATTTATTTGCTTACATTACATAGGTCATACAAAACCTATTGCCAAATCTGTGCTGCACTCAAAGTTTTCATTGGTGCTTGAAAACACATGACAAAGCCATGCAAGATTTCCAAAAAGGAATTAAGTGAACTAAGCACAAACCATGTGGCCTTTAGTGAAATAAGTGAAAGCCATGTAAGCATTCCCATCTGTTCCACCTTACTTTATAGATGCTGATTGGTGCAACCAAGAGCATCAGTGCATGTGAGAGGCAGACCAACAGTGTGGCTCCCCCATCCTTGCATCACACAGAAACATGAGATCCCCCCAATTAGCTGGATTGCTTCCAGACACAGCTATTGACAAATATGTGCAAGAACCTCAGCATCATGTTGAGTTTGGGTGCTGCACTTGATTGGGAGATCAATCAGCTGGATATCAAAACAGCTTTCTTATATGGGCTTCTCAACCCCAAAGAAGTCTGCTACATGGAGCAACCTCATGGATTTGTCACATATGGGAACTACAATGAGGTTTGTATGGTATGAAACAAGGAGGATTAGTTTGGAACTGAACTATGAACCAGGCGATGCTTACCTGGGGTTTTACTCAGCTAGAATGTGTGAAGGTCATACTCAATAGGGTTCAGATCCAAAGGGCTTTGGCCTCAGCTTGTATGCTGTGCCCCTTTCCCAAGTATAGCCCCATATTTCAGAATACTATACTTATTGTATCCGAAGGTCCGGACGACTATCATATGATATCCAGATGTAGAGACAAGTATTGTATTCCTATCTGAAGATAAGGAATAGTATTGTATATTTATCCAGAGGGCATCCAGATATCGGACGGAAGTATAAAGGCTAGTCTAAGACTAGAAACTACAGAGTATAGACTATCCAAAGATAGAGGCAGATGCATTTAGACTATCGGATACAATCCTCAAGTCTCGGAGGGTGACAAGAGTTGATAAGACTTGAGTCCAGATAGCAGAATGAGGACAATCTAAGATGATATTCGAACTGGGGTGCTACAGGACATATACAAGAGTTTATATATGATAGAACCAAGTGAAAGGCTATGCACAAAGTATCGCAATGTATAAGCAACGCTTATTAGAAGTCAAACATAGGCTGGAAATTAATCACAGGTGAATGGATCAGTAAACATAGCCAGAAGTAAGCATAACCGATATACTGGAAGGGAAGATATACTAAATGGAGGAAATAAGCAGTATTTATTGTTATATGAACAGGATATGAATGAAGAAGCTTATCATAATGGATCCGGTACAGATCAGATCAGATCTGGTATCTGGAACTTCAGATGAGAAGTGCAAATGTATGGGATATGACAGTATCCCCCCTTTGGGGCCAATCCCTAGAAGGCCAAGAATCATAGATCCAGTCTGGATAAGGAATGCGAGAATCAATGGAGAAGAATGATGGTAGTATTGCTAAGTTCAGATTTCCACAGATATACCAATGTCAAAGTGTCGCAGGTGATTCCTACCCCCCACTTATTAACACACACTAGCTTAACTTGAAAAATGTCTGGCAAAAACTCTGGAGCTCAGAAATCTGCTAAGGCTAGACTTGAGGAGCTTAGGCAACAGATTTTGGACGTGGAAGAAGCAGCCCAGATGGAGGAAGAGGCTTTGAGGGCTCAAAAAGCAGAGCGGATCTGGAGAAAGTAAGGCAAGCAGAAATCCAGATCCAGCAAGTGGAGGAGAAAAGACATCAGGAGATATCTAAGGAAATGGTGCATTTCAGATCTGTTTGCTAGTCTTTCACTAACATTTCAGATAGACTCAGAAGATATCTTCTAAGGAGGACAGATCCTGTGCACGTTGCTCTGGTGAGTCATCCAGAAGTTTCAGATCCACATTTTTTGACATCCAGATAGATCAAGTCTTGTGACACTTGCCAGAAGGACAAGGCCACTTGTCCTGGACAGCCTGGATCTGTCAAGGCTTCCAAGGGTATGAAAAGGCAGCGTGCTGCCAGATCTCCTTCCCCCAGGGGCAAGGATAAGAAATGTCAGCAGAGTCCCACTCCAGAGGCCCCAGATTACATGGAGTATGATGACCAGGCTTGGGTTGCTGCTGCTAACAACATAGTAGTGGAGCTGGCTAGGACTAACTCTCTCCTGAAGAAGAGTATTGAAGCAGCTGAGGGAAGTAGGGCTGCCATGGAGCAGATGTGTTCCAGATTGGAGTTGTTCCTTCAGCAACAGAGGGAGTTCCAAGCCCTCTTGTTCAAGGAGCTTAGGCTTGACCCCCAGATTGCTTTAGATAAGGCTTGGATGGGTCTGGATGAGGAAGAGGAAGGTGATGAGGAGATGGAAAATGTGTCTGGAAGTGAGGAGGACAGATCTGGAGGGGATGAGGGGCCTATGGGAATGTAGATATTTTTTGATCCGTTTTCTTAACTTCCACTACTTGTACTTGTATTTTCTGTTATGTACAATTTGTATACTTCAGAATTGAATAGGACCAGGCTTATCTGGATATGCTGAGTGATAATCCAATACTAGTTTGAACGCATTTCCAAGTTCTGTAGCTAGCAACTATGAAGTCTCTTCATCCATTCCTTCATATCCAGACCATCGGATGAGGTATAAGAGTTGACATTGTCTTCTTCGTCAGTCTAGCTTAGAGTCTAGGATTTCAGATATCTCATACTCTGGTTCTCTGTTAACTTCTACTGGAGGCAGAGGGGGTTGGATACGATTAGGAATGGTGTTCGGTGTTGCAGGTTCTAATTGGGACACATGGAAAACAGGGTGGACAGAACGCATAGAATCTGGAAGTCAGATGGTAATGGAATGTAATCCCAGACAAGCTATAATCTCAAATGGACCTAAGTTCTTTTCCGATATTTTCTTGGATGAATGAGTGGAACGGAAGTATTTAGCTTTCACGAATACTTGTTCTTCAACCTTGAAGTCCGAAGCAGGTATCCGATGCGTGTCTGCAGGTCCTTGATATCTTTTCTGCGCAAGAGACACCTCTTCTCAGAGGAATAGGTGTAGTTTGTTAAGGTCTATAGCATAGTCGTGGGCGAGGGCAGATGAGAGGTCGCATTCTGGATGGATGGATATGTTCAGATGATAATCCTTATTGGCCAAGAATGGTGAAACTCCAGTGGTAGCACTTGGAGTGTTATTATATGCGAATTCTGCCAATGGAAGGAGTTCCGACCAGTTATCCTGCTGATAATTGCAGTAGATGCAGAGGTATTGTTCTAGGGTTTGGTGGGCTTGTTCTGTTTGTCCATCTCCTTCTCGATTATATTCAGATGTGAAGTGGAGGATCATATCAAGTGCCTTTCCTAGAGAATGGAAGAAATGGGATACAAATTCCATACCTCGGTCCAAAGTGACATGAGAAGGAATTCCATGCTTAGAGAATACATGAAGCAGGAAAAGTCTAGTGAGATCCAGAGAGGTAATGGTATCATGAGTTGGGACAAATATAGCTTGCTTGGATAAATGATCAATGATAACGAGGATGGCTGTATAGCTGGATGAGTCTGGAAGTTTTTCGATGAAATCCATGGATATGGAATTCCAAGGTCTTTCCAGTATGGGGAGTTGTTTCAGTAGTCCGAACAGCTTATGTCTCAGAACCTTGGCTCAGGCACAGGTGGTACAGGATTTGATGTAGTCCTTAACATAGGTGCATATACTGGGCCAGGTATATTCATGTCAGATAAGCTCTAGGGTACAGTTCTGACTGAAGTGTCCTGATAATGGATGGTCATGGGTATTCCAAAGGACAAGAAGCCCAAGGTCATTGGATTCTAGAATGTATATGCAATTGTCACAACAGAGGAAACCACTATCATCCATGGTCCATCTATCGTCCAGAGGATCAGACATGCGTGCAGATCCAATAGGGTCATTAGGGAGTGTGGATAGGATATCCTTATGAAGCTGTTCAACATCCATAAGTACAGCTGCATGGAGCACTGGGAATGCTAAGGTTGATGCTCATAGGGACAAAGCTAACTGTTCAGATGTGAATATGGGACAGAAATTATGAGGGTTAACTTGAGCATAGTCCTTATCCCCCTCTTTGGGATAGACATCCCAGCGTCTAGTAAGGGAATATGGTTTAGCTCCAAGTTTTCCGGGATGGAAATGGATGATCATATTGAATTGGTGGAGGAATTCTGACCAACAAGCCTGATGGCAAGAGAGGAATTTGGTAGTTGTGAAATACTCAAGGTTCTTATGGTCCGTGACAACATCAATGGGCTCAGATGAGCCTTCTAGATAGTGTTGCCAGGTCCAAAAAGCCTTGTAAATAGCTAAGAGTTCCTTATCATGGGTATTGTAATTGAGTTCCGGAGGGGTAAGGGTTCTGGAATAGAACACTACTGGATGGATTTCAGAATCCGGACATACTATGGACAGTATGCCAGCAATAGCATAGTCCGAAGTGTCCGTTTCCACAATCAAAGAAATGTTCGACATCCAATGCATTAGTATCAGAGCCATAGTGAAAGCTTTCTTGAGAGTTTCAAAGGATTTCCAGCACTCATCTGAAAAGTTCCAAGGTGCATCCTTGCGGGTAACCTGCGTAAGTGGAACTACGATATCTGAGTAGTTATAGATAAATCAATGATAGAAATTTGCAAATCTAAGGAAGGATTGAATATCCTTAACCTTCCGAGGTTCTGGCCAGTCTACGATAGCTTGTACTTTCTCGTTAGACATAGTAAGGCCATGATAAGAGATATTGAAGGTACTCCACAGACATGGAATGGAATTCACATTTTCGGATCTGGCATAGAGCTGATGCTTGCGGAGGCGTTGAAGTACTTCTTGGACATGATTCTTATGGGATGCGAGGTCTTAGGAATATATAAGGATGTCATTCAGATAGATGATAACACATATGTCTAGCATATCAGCGAAGATGCTATTGACAAACTGCTGGAAGGCGGCCGGTGCATTGGTAAGACCTTCAGGCATAACCAACCATTCATAGGAACCATAGCACATTTGGAAGGCAGTCTTCCACTCATCTCCGGACATGATCCAGACAAGATGATAAGCAGAATGGAGGTCAATTTTCATATAGATTTTGGCATGGCTAGGGGATTCTAATAGGTCAGATATGAGAGGTAATGGATATTGGTCTTTTTTGGTTATCTGGTTGAGGCCATGGAAGTCCATGCAAAGGCATAAGAAACCATCCTTTTTCTTGACAAAGAGGACAGGTGCTCCATGAGGAGAGGAAGAGGAACGGAGGAGTCCAGTGGTGATATTTTCATCAAGAAACTTTCTAAGAGCTTCAAGCTTTACTGGGGATAACAGATAAATAGTTCCAAGGGGTGGGCAGATCCTTCCTTCAAATCAATCTTGAGATCATATGGATGATAAGGAGGAAGTTGACTAGCCTTTCCCTTATCAAAGACATCCGCAAACTCATGATAATCTGAAGGCACTCTGGATAGGTCCAGACCTTCAGATGAGAGCTTAGCAGAATGGAGATCTACTCCAGACGGATGAAGGTAAATGCTGAACTGAGTGGATCCTTCTAATTTACAGGCCCTGCAAAGGGCTACTGCATTGATTAGTGATATATTAGGAACTGGATTATCAGCGGATGGTTCTGGCAAAGTCGGAGGGTGGGGTTCCACTGTAGGAATGGGATCTGGAAGTGGAGGTGACATTGGTACCCATGTGACTGATTTTGTCCTTAATACAAGCTAGAAGTCTTTTATAGAATTGGCGACGTAAGGCTCCATCACCCCATCCGCAGACTTGTGAAGCAAGCCTTTGGAATTCTACAATGTACTTATTGATACATTGTCCTTCACGCATATTGAGTTGCTTGAGTTGCATCTCGGCATCTCTGGATGGGTCATGGGGTCCAAAGTTCTAGCATGAACTTGGAGTAGTTATCTATCCAATCCAGATGAGAGCTTAGCTCATCTGAAAGGAGGTTGGGTTCAAACCATTTGAGGGCCATGCCCTTAAGATAGGACTGGGTGAAGTTAACTTTGGCTCGATCCGAATGGAAGGTCTTGGGTTTTCTCTGGAAATTAAGCTCACATTGAACAGAGAACGTGTGCAACTTCCTAGGTTCGGATCTGTCAAAGGTATCTGGCTCATGAACTTCGACTTTGGAGTCATCTGAAGAGGAAGTGCGATGGTTATTATGCACAAGGTTATTGATGGCTTCAGATAACTGCATGAAAATGCAGTCTTGAGCATTAAGCCCATCATCTTCATTGTGGTCTGGTTCATCATCTGGATATCCACCTTCATCATCAGGATCTTCATCGGCGGGCCTAATCCAAATGGAGTATGCATAGGAGTTTCCAGATGCCTACAGTTCATCAACTCAGATATACTCTGAGCTGGTCCGGAAATGCTAGAGTGGAATTGAGAGAAACTGGTGAAGGTATTGACTATGGGTGTAGGGTCTTGTTGTGTGGACACAAGTCTAGCATTACAGAGGGAATTCTGTGCAACTCTAGTAGGTGCAATGGAGAGTGTTGTAAGTATACTCAGAAAGGTGTGAGTTCGAATATACTGTTAAGGTCACTCTCAATAGGGTTTGGATCTGAAGGGCTTCAGCCTCAGCTTGTACACTGTGCCCCTTTCCCAAGTATAGCCCCGTATTTCAGAATACTATACTTATTGTATCTGAAGATCTGGATGGCTATCATAGCATATCCGAAGGTCCGAACAACTATCGTATGATATCCAGATGTAGAGGCAAGTATTGTATATTTATCTGGAGGGCATCCAGATATCAGACAGAAGTATAAAGGCTAGTCTAGACAAGTCTAAGACTAGAAACTACAGAGTATAGACTATCCAAAGATAGAGGCAGATGTGTTAGACTATTGGATACAATCCTTAAGTCTCAGAGGATAACAAGAGTTGATAAGACTCGAGTATCTAAGATGATATTCGAACTGGGGTGCTACAGGACATATACAAGAGTGTATATACAATAGAACCAAGTGAAAGGCTATGCACAAAGTATTGCAATGTATAAGCAATGCTTATTAGAAGTCAAACATAGGCTGGAAATTAATCACAGGTGAATGGATCAGTAAACATAGCCAGAAGTAAGCATAACCGATATACTGGAAGGGAAGATATACTAAATGGAGGAAATAAGCAGTGTTTATTGTTATATGAACAGGATATGAATGAAGAAGCTTATCATGACGGATCCAGTACGGATCTGTGGATCGGATCTGATCAGATCTGACATCCGGAACTTCAGATGAGAAGCGCGAATGTATGGGATATGACAGAATGCAAACATTGCATCTACTATTGCAAAACTGATACAGGGACCATCCTAGTCACAATCCACATGGACAATTTCTTTACTGTTGGTGACAGCAAAGCTATGATCAATGAATTTAAGACACAACTTCAAACTAAATGGACTGTGTCAGATCTGGGTGCAGCATGTTTCTGCCTTGGAATTGCTCTAGAATGAGACCACACTTCCAGAACTATTAGTCTATCTCAACATGCACTTATTGACAAGGTCATCAAACAGTTCAGCCTCACCAAAGCGGCCCCAGTATCAACCCCAATCAAACCTGGTCTCTATCTGTCCAGAAAACAGCACACCCCTTCCTCTGATCAAGAATGTGAGCTTATGAATTGAATGCCTTACTGCTCCCTCATCAGCCCACTTATGCTCAGACATCGCATTTGCCATTCAGCAATTATGCAAGTTTCTTGACTGTTATGGTCCAGTACACTGGGAGGCTGCAAAACATGTCATCCATTACTTAAAAGGCCCATGTGATATCACATTGACTCTCAGTGGTGATCACTCTGTGCATCTCTTAGGCTATACTGACGCAATCTTGCAAGCTATGTTGATACATGTCATTCAGTTAGCACTGCACCCTGGGAAGTGGAATGGTAACATGGAGTGTGTGTCGGCAAAAGACTGTTTAGCTCTCCACATGCAAAGCAGAATATGTTGCCACCTCTGAGGCTGCATGCAAGCTCAAATGGCTTTGCACACTGCTTACCAAGCTCAACTTCTCTCAGTTATCCACCACACCACTGTTATGTGACAATAATGGCAGCATTGTTCTCTCTGAGGATTCATTCTTCCATGCCTGCATAAAGCAAATTAACATCAAATATCACTCTATTTGTCAGCACATCAAACAAAGATGACTCAAACTTCACTATGTCAAATCCAAAAACAATCTGGCAGATATCTTCATGAAAGCACTACCATGAAAAGATTTTGAATGTCTACATGCTTGCCTGGGACTGTTGAACTCCAAGACAACTGAGATGAAGATGACCAAATGGTCCAATCTAGGAACAGAGAGTGAGTAAGAGGTACAAGTGCAAGCAGATATGTCAGGGGGAGTTAGATGCTTTGACATCAGCTCAAGAAAACATTTATTTTATGTCTTTCTTTTATTTAAAGCACTTAGCTTAAAAGCACCATCAGTAGTGCCCAAACATCTCAGTCATTTATCAAACACTGAGATGTGAGTTATTCCAATGTCCTTTTCACCATCACAATGTATCTAATGTATCTTAGTCTTACTTGTGTTATAAGTAGCCAAGCCATATACAATGAGTCATTTATCAAACACTGAGATTCTTACTTGTGTTATAGACTCCTCATTCCCATCACTCATCTCATAATGTGAGGGACTCCTGTAAATCAATCAAGGAGGAGTTTTGACAACATGGATTGAGTTGAGGAGGAATGTTGATGCTGCTGCATAGTATGACATGATCCACATGATATCAGAGTATGATGTTTGGAATACAGAGCTTTTAATATATATGTTTGTTTTCTTGTTGTCCCACGCTTCCCTCAGTCCGTTATGTCAGACTGAGGGTGAGTTACTTAATCTTTATCTCACCATATTCAGATCACTCATATTTGTACCTAGGATACTGATATCAGTCTCTAGTCTTATTATTCAGGAGCACTGGACCTTGTCGTATTTCTTTTTATTCCAAACACCCTTGCTTTTTTGTCCTTTAAGTAGTAGTAAGTGCTCACAGTTTCCTTTCCCCATTGCTACTAATGATTCAGATTTTATATATTACATTATCTCCTTGCTTTATCTCCTATTAATAAGCCTTGCCCTTTGCTTCAAATCCTCCTCCTTTCCCCTTTCCACATGTTAGCACCACCATCACTAGTTCCCTTCAAATCACATATCACATGACTCATGATGGTCTCCCTCACATGAGACCAAAAATTTCACCTTTCACATTGCCCTTTCAGATTCCCTCGAATGGTCAGTCACATGACTTCTGTGCCACCCACTTGCTCACTCACTCATGGTTTAGCCTCATAAGTGTGAAAGTGCAAATATATGCACCTTGTAGGATTACTCTTACCACTGGGCTGACAGATAACCACACTATACCTGCACAATCACAAGCACTCGCTTGCACTTTTGCATCACAACTCTCACATCTGCTGGTTCACAATTTTTTCACAGGGATGGGGCATAGTAGGTGAGGGGACATCTAAATATTAGAGTTAGATGGTGAGACAGTACGGCCCTCATATCTAAACACATCCAACAAATTTCTCATTATTTCTTTCAGAAACTGTGTCCTCACAGAGCTTGCAGAACAAGAATCAAGCTTTTCGCTAATGTTCCCCACAAATCCACCTCCTTCACTTACGGCTGGTGTAACATTGTCAGGCATGCCCATAGATCTAGCTGTTTGAGTGTTCAGGTTGAATCCTAGCCATGCCTTGCAGCATCCAGGGCATTACTACTATGTGACCGCTTGATGCACGGAAGCATGCAGGAGAGGCTCTTGGCCAATGAGGTATGTTTATTGTCTCGATCCATTGATCCCTTAACCATATCTCACTTCAAGGTATCTTGCAAGGGAGAAGTGCGGTCCTAGGATAAATAAACGAGAGGAAAGTTGACCATCTGGCATTGACTCTTGAGGTCTGTCTGTTTGATTGATTATTCAGATGAGGTCTTCAGAAATATATACTCCTGAGCTGCTGGACTGTTTAATGTGGGTGTTATCTTAGTAAGGTGAGATAGACAGTTCATACACCTGTCTACAAGTTGTGAGCATGACTGATACCTGCACAAAACAGCTGGACCATTGAAATGCCACATGGCCCATGTGTTTCTCATGACATATCTACAGTTATGCTGCGCTGGTTGACTTTACTCCAGCCCATCCGGTGTGATGCACAAACTTGGCTAGGTAGTAGGATCACTCCCTAACCAATATGTGGCCAATACCCTGCCTAGCTGCTATGTCCTAGAAGACAGTGTTTGACCCTAAAGGGTTTCTGATCTAGGCTCAAGCTCAGAGGTAGTGAAAACTCATCAAACTTCAGACTGGTACTGGTGAAAGGGAAACATGCTTATATAAGCCACAAAGTAATGAATGTAAAGGTAAGTAAGTATAGCTAATATCAGCCCAAAGAAAACTAGATTGTCACACCAGGTTCTTCAGCTTGGGAGAAACAACTGTTCTAGCATTATGTAAGTTACTCCCAATGAGCACCATGAATGTCGTGAACAACTGTTTCTATCCAGTGTTCAACATTATCCCCACGAATCTCATCAAGTACTGACACTACTTGATGAAGAATGTCCCATTGTCATCAATCTCACAAATGTTGATTAGTGGTATCTGGATGTTGTTGTTGATGTTTTGCTGCAGCCGATTGAAGTGGATCAATGGTTCATTCTCTCACTGACCTGCAATACCTCTTTAAAAAGCTCAGTACATCATCTTCAACTCAAGTGTTCCTTAAACAGGGATAATCCGTTTGCAAAGGTACTTGACTGCTCATTGGATGATGATATATTTCCAGACAGTGAGTCTCTCTTCTTACCATGTGATTTGGCTAGATGAATGTGTCAGAATGCCTCAGCAGTGAGTTCTGCAACAGATATTACTTAGCCTATGGGAGGAGTAGGTTTGGGGTGAAGGGAAGTCACTGGTCCTGGCAACTATGAGGTTGTCTGGCAAAGGTAATTGCAACATGTTGACGATAATGCTTAAATACATATGACAAGATGCTTCCTGACAGGGGTGGTGAGAGACAGTTGATCATGTGGTTTGCACTTTTGATGATCATGATTCTGCAGGATGATTTATTTGCCCTTCTTGATGCCTGTAGCTTTGCAAGGCTCCATGGGTTGACACCCATACATTTAACAATCTACAATCGGCACACCTCCCACTCTGCCAATGTCACCATCATGTTTGATCTTAATCCCTCTGGCACATTTATCATGGCTGGCTTGCAGAACAGTCACCTTCTGACCCTTTTATCTGGCCCTGAGGAGAAACTCTCATGGAATTTGATCCTGATTGAATGTGGTCAAGTCAGGACTGCACATATCAAGGTTGTGGATGTGTGATGCACTGCTCTGCCATCACAAAGTATTGGCATGCAGAGCATGGAAGTTGATGTGGAAGGATATGCGGTAGAAGTGGTTGATTTATGTGCTGACTGAAACACTGTGAAGGTCAGAATTTGATGTTCTATTCTGGCCCATGAGTAAGTTTCTCTACCCCATCATTTGCATTGAGCACTCACATACAAATGCGCATCTTGTCCAGTTCTGTCCTTTCAACCAGTGTGCCTGGATTTCCTTAGAATTCCATACCAATACAAAAAGGAGAAATGTTTCCTGGGTACGTTATTGATATCTATGCCTGATGTGTGAATCACGCACTCATCACACAAGCACAGATATCAATCCCAAGGGCCTCATCCCTGCAATTGAGTACCGGGGCAAGGCTCTATACAAGTTGCTCATCTTGTGCAAGTCAGCTTACCCCAACCATAAGTCACACCTCTATCCCACCCCATTGCACTGACTGGACAGTAATAATCCAAATATGATGATTTAAAGTGGCAACAGCCTAAGTGAGAAGGACCTGGGGATGTAATAACAAGTGAACTCAAGAAACAAAGTTCATATAATACTCATGGCTTTTATTACATAATCAATCAGTTAACCTTGTTTACCATGTTTGTAGAACTGCTAATTATCAACTTTGTGCTTTAGTACATTCCAATCACTCGACTGGATGCAATTTTATTTAATTGATAATCTTCATGTGTTCAAGACCTCAATGCAGGAAAATATCTTTATTTGAAGATGCAGTATGCTATCTTCTCCTTGCTTCATCCATCACAATGCTGGGTTGGCCTGGGGGCGATGAGCAATTGCAGGCAGATCACTACCATGGCAATCTGTATATTGATGATGCTGCAGACCCTCTGATGGGATTACCAGTCTATCCTGATCATTGTCATGATCAGGCTCTGTATTGCTCATTTATGCCTCAGCCTGTTCACCATGGAACAGCCACAGACCTGGTGAGTTGATTATGTTGAAACTTTCAATTTTTATTCATCACAGACCACCAGCAGGGTGACAGCCATCATGTGCTACAGATAGTCGACACCACAGTCTCCACATCCCCCACTGGTTATGTATACAGGGGATCATCATGATGGTGCTTCCATGCATCAAAACATGACCTACCCTGTGCCTGGGTCAAGTCACCAGCCTGAGATTGTGGTACCAACATTAAGCCTAGAACTATTCGATAAAGTACCATCTCAGTCAAGCATTACCCTGGAATCCTCCTTCAATTATGATCTTGACAACATCACCCAGCACACAAAGATCAGCCATCACTGCAGTAAGGCTAGCACTGCTCACACAGTCTTCAAGACATCCAAACTTGTCGGCATGGAGTGAGCCCAGCTCACCAGGAAATGTAATGCTGATGCATCTTCCACCACCACCCAAAGCTCATCTGGGCAGTCATTTGAGGTGAAGATTGTCCCTGGGTCAGGCACCAGAAGGCTGTTGGAAAGTCTTCAAAATGGAATGAGAAAAACTATATTCAATCAATCAATATTGCCCACAGTCAGTTCCCTCTGTACAATGGTGGATTCTTCATGGCAAGTTGTGGCCAATGGATTCAATGGTAAGTTTTGTCCAAAGTTCTCAGTAGATATGGGACTGATTTGAAACAGGAACCAACAAGGATTGGGCCCTGGAGATGATGAATAACAAGAATTATGTTGACAACAAGATGGAATCCATGATAAATGAAGTATCTGAAGAGATGTTGGCTGTGGCATGAGTTTTTGCATATCATTGGTATGGACTCAGCTTTGACAATGTGGCCATAGTGGTAGAGAAGTAAGACACTGACAACCACTCAAATTATGTTTGAGGTCTGCTAAAAGATGACATATTCATCTATGGTAAACTGTTCTCTGTAAGTTTTTTGGCTCAAATTTCTAAGTCGATGCACTGAGATCCTTTGAGGTCAATTCCATTGACCTTGGCACTACCGCATTCACAAACTCAACCATCATCCAAATGGCTTGATACTTATTACATGACAGCCCACATCTATTTCACAGGTACGTCTCTAATGGCAAGTATGGATCCTTGTTGGCAATAACCACTATGGTATGTGAGTGGGTATTGCACCAATATGAGACAGGTTTATTTGTTGAAAGCAAGTTTGTGCCAGAAGAAAGCACGCACAAAAGCGCCCACTACCTGGGATTGTTCCACAATATGGACCCTGGTGTTGTCACTACCCTTATCACATGATTGACTAGTAATTCTGCATTGGCTCGAGCTTCACTCATTACACCTTGAATATCTTCACCTTATTTTCCAATTCTTACTACATATAGTGACCATGATAGTGACATTGTACTTGTAGCTTATAATCTCAGGTTCATTTTTAGGGTGTTCATTCTTGCAAGGCATGCAGTTTGGTGACTATCATTGCAGTGTTTATTAAGTGAGTACATATTATTCTGGCAGATGGCTATTACAAAGTTGCTTGCTGGTCTAGTACCAAACACAGAAATTGAGTGATTGACAATGCCATGACAGGCTAGGTCATTTCAGGCAATCATAGGACTTGACATTTGGTAAATCCATTGAACTCTGATTATACTGACCTGCCTGACTTGAATGATATAAAGATTGGGTGGGCAAAGTAAGTCTACATTGCCCATCATTAGTGCACAATGCCTCCCACTCACAAAAATCACATTGATTCTATTACATCTCCTTGCCAGCACTCTCAGCTTCAAACTGCTGCCTATCTTATTGGCACACATAAAGAGCTGCCCGATATCAATGAGGAAGAAATAAATTGCACTTGTGCTATTCAATTATGGTATAAGTCAAAGGCAGTGGAAGGACAACTGACAAACCAGGAGCCTGACAAGAAAGGTAATTCTGACAATTGCTCTCGACAGCAACTTTGAATACTCATGCCCAACATACTACTAGTTGAATTTCAGATTCCTTTGAACACTGCCGACACAACCAAGTCTATGACATACATTGACCATTTTTATGCTGAATCAGACTAAAGTCCCCTGGATTTGTTCAATTCTTTGAGGGCCACAATGAATCTTCCAAAGACCTATGAGCATTTAGGGAGGTGCTTATCTACAGCCTGCCGTATGGACCTGCCACATTAACTTTTGATGGCTCAAGATATCAAGAGCGCCTTCAAAGCCACAAGGGTGGAACAGCTCTCTAGATGGCAAAAGAAAAAAGTTGTGATTGAAGTCATCAATACTGTATGTACTTTGCTATTCACAAGTTGTTTGCATGACATGACAGGTGACCTTACCACAGCAGATGCCCATGTTAAAAGGGATAATAAGGCAACATGCAGGTACTACTTGTTCTTCAGGAGATCTATCCAACACACCCTATTTCGATGATATTCGCATGACACGTAAGGAAGGAACTGCATCCCTTCAGTGGGTGTCAACAAAGCTCATATCACCCATCATCCATAATCACATTCACTTTCTATCTATGATCAATGACATGTGGACTTCCAAATCTAAGGGTGCACTTTCTGAACAACAAGGTAATGGCTCCACAGCTCCTCGACCCCTCAAGAGGACATATGCACTCTACTTTGAGAGTGACGAAGATACCAATGATGAGGAACAGCTGCAAGGCATTGACAATGTCCTTGCAAACATCCATTCTTGCTACTCAGCAATGAACTTTCTGCAATACATGAAAACATTGAAGGAGCATGGCATCTTTTATCTGTCCACCACAATGCACTTTAATAGTAGATTTTATGTGGAGAAGGTTGGTATGTCGGAGGGCACTGCATTTACATTTCACAGTGGTATTTCTAAAGCTCACATGAAGGGTAGATGTGCAAAGGCAAGAAAGAAGGGGAAAGGGAAAAACAAGGCATGAGCTGATGATGAAGAAAACATTCATGCTGACTGACGCTCTCAAATGACTTGAATGTGCATCACATTCCTTGTGTATTCACTTGCTGACTCTGCATTTTCTATATAGTATCATAGTATGGCCACAACTACTAGTAGTAGCAAGTAATACTCACTGGTTGTGGTCACCATTGCTGTCTCTGTTTTATAGGATTCTTACACTACTGTCATGGCTGAGATTCATAAGTCTGTCTCACATAGAGTCTTGGTGACTCCTTTTCCCCTACTGCCTTTAATACCCACTTTTGATTCCCCTGACCCAGAGTCAATTTGCACCTGAATTGTTTGGATTTGACTGCATCCTAATCTTCATAGCTTGTTTGTTTATTATTTATCACTAGTTACAACTTAAAAGATATCATGATAGCTTGCCAATTAGTAACTTTGTGCCAAAGCAACTCCAACTACTATTCCCAGCCCATGCTGCTGATGTAGAACATTTCTTGGATATGGGTAGCACTCAGTCTCCATAGCGCTGCAATCTCACAGTAGACACGTTTGAAGCACTGGCAAAGATTCAAGCAAATCTTCATTACCATAGTCATCAGAAGGCCGTGGCTAATGGAAGGCCAATTCATCAATGTCATGCACACATGCACACCAGCACCCAGCCAGGCATCAACATTGATGTAGCTGCCGACCTAGAAGCCAATTTTGCATAGGCACCACCACTCGCATCTCCACTCCAAGTTAGACTCAGAACATCAATGATGGTCTTGCAGGTCCTTTTGGGCCAAGGTATGTGCCAGTGTGTCTACCATGTCACAGTTGTCCCAGAGTGTCTGACATTGTCTCAGGTGCGATTCACTTCTACTCATGGCGGTCTCAAGGGGCTTAACATTGTCAGCAGGTATGTTTCAACATGCATCTCAACCTTACGATGCTGACGCTATGTCTCCGAGAAGAACCATCATACAATTCACCTTCGTTCATGTTGGACCAATTGACCATGTCTTCCGAACAACCCTGCCTTTAGGCCTGCTGTAAAAACAACAACACAGTGAGGCACAAACAATGCTCCTGACTGTATCTATAATTGTTGTAGGTCGCGCATTGCCTAGTCTGCTATACCTGAGATGACAAGTGCATTCAACCCTAAAGGGGAAGCGAGTGCAGCAAGGATCTAGTTGTATGTGCTGAAGGCACTACTGGTTGGCCAATACAAGGCACGAGAAAGTGCAGGTGCACACAAGGCATGAAGGTGTGGGAACACATGCGTGTGCTGTGTGAAGCATGGGAAAGTGTGTGCATATATGCACAAATGAGAGAGTGTAAAATGAATGGATTTCTACTATGTTCTGCTGGGTAAATACTGGGTAGGAAAGTTCTGTCAACCGAAAAGTAATCCAATAGTGAGTACTGCTGGTGCTTATATATGGTGCCTAAGTGCTGTCATGCAGAGCCAAAGTGCTACTGAGTAAGGTATGTAAAAGTAAGGGTCCATGATAAAAATAAAAGTGGAATGATATGCAAATAAGGGAAATAGGAATATATGCACTTAGAGAGCTTGGTGGACAGAGGATGGATGCTTCTGGATGGCTGGCACTACAGGGCGCTCAAGCACAGGAAAGCGCACGCATTGCGTGGGAAAGCTGCACCTCATATAGGAATAGCTGCAGATAGCACCCAGAGTGGTGCTGCAAGTTCGTGCCATATACTCCGTAGTGAAAAGTGCCATATCACACAATGAGAGGCATTATTCCTTACACCGCTCAGATTCACGCACTAGTGGACATCTTCACCAGCAAATCAATCAAGGTAAGCTTGGTTTATTATTCACTAGATATAGATGTCAAGGTCACTGTCTTTCAGCTTTGAGATGTTTTGTCTATCATCCAAGTCAAAGGCACTGATTTCCACACTCATGACATAACTGTACAACAATCCCATCAACATCTACAACCATGAAACTGGAGCACTTTTCAAGACTCTCAAGGTCTCTTTTATCCCTTGTATCCTGTGTTAAGTTCATTCTCCAAGGAAACTGTTTTGCTGCTGGCTTGGACAACTTCCAACTGCGCATCTTTAATTACAATACACATGAGAGGTTGTCACATTCAAGGCCCACCCGCTGTGCACCTAACCATGAGCATCATGCTCACTGAGAGTGATAACATGTCCATCAAAGCACAGGATTGGGACAAGCAGTGAAAATGTATTCAGGTGCATTGACTCAGTCTACTTTCAGGCTCATTGAACTCATGCAAGGTCTCTGAAGGTCACACACTACATCTTGAACATCATTTTCAATCCCAAAGACTCAAATCAGACCAGTGTCAGACCACACCAAATCCACTGCAGCTGACTCATACTCTCAAGTTCTGCCAGTTACCTCAAAATTTCAGTCATACTCTCACTAAGAGCTGGTCATCTCATCATCCTGTCTGTAGGCTATTGGTAATGGTCTTGGTATCATTTCACTATGATATGAAGTCATCTCCGAAGACAGTGAAGGAGACAAACAGCATCTTCTGGGCTGAGTGCTATTTTACTGTCGCACTTCTGAGTTGTGCCACTGGCTGATCAAAGTTTAGGGTGAATGATGGTGCTTTCAAGTTGGATCCATTGGTCAAACTCCATCTCCTAGAAGCTAGAAGTATTACTCCTTCAGCTCTACCCATTACTAACCCCTTACCTCGACACAAGCACTGGCAAGAGAACATTTCCACCAGTCAACCCTGATTACCTCAAGATGTGACATGACAAATTACTTGGTCAGCAGCAGAACATTATTTGAATAAATGGTAATGAAGTGACCTACTACCTTAGGCTATATTACAGTGGCACTCGTAAACTCCACATGCTGTACACCCACCAGATCTTTGATTTCCAGGCTTTAACTAACCTAAAAATGGTTCAAGAGAGCATAAGTGATTGTCAATGGATTACCAAAATGGGCTTGAGACAGACTACTAGGTAAGGCAAATTTCAGCTGGTTATTCAAGATTATATCATGTAGAGTTTTCAAAATGGGTCATGAGAGCTTTCAGTAAGTATATAAGACAGCCTCGCAGTGTCAAATTTCTCCTTCACCCCATTTATCCCTGCTTCATCTCTGGTATGTCATCCAAGAATGCCCCTCCTTTGGACACATCACTTTGTGTCCAAACATCTCCTCATTCTATGTTAAGGTCATACTCAAGGGGTAACAGATCCGAAGGGCTTTGGCCTCAGCTCATATGCTGTACCCCTTTCCTGAGTATAGCCCCATATTTGTTAAGGTCGTGCTCAAGGGTAACGGATCCAAAGGGCTTCGGCCTCAGCTCGTACGCTGTGCCCCTTTCCCGAGTATAGCCCCGTATTTCAGAGTGCTATAAGTATCGTACACGAAGACCCGGATGGCTATTGTAGCGTATCCGTAGGTCCGGACGACTATCGTATGGTATCCGGTTAGAGAGAAAGGTAACGTATTCCTATCCGAAGACAAGGAATAGTATCGTAGGATATCCGAAGGTAAGGAT
>Ga0310811_10003892_pt1 | contig 18808 bp, 21 predicted proteins | sample YCmetagenome_FD_207642 | JGI IMG/M metagenome (GOLD analysis project Ga0310811, IMG submission 207642) | Soil microbial communities from experimental microcosm in Duke University, North Carolina, United States - YC | ecosystem: Engineered > Artificial ecosystem > Soil microcosm > Unclassified ...
GCAACGCGGCGCAGCTTGCGCGGGCCGATGCGGGCGAACTTCAGGTGGGCGACCGCTTCGTTGCGGACGACCGGGATGGCGGCGCTCATCTACTTCACCGCCGCCTTGTCGCCGCCGTGGCCCTTGTAGACCCGCGTCGGCGAGAACTCGCCCAGCTTGTGCCCGACCATGTTCTCGGTGATGAAGACCGGGATGTGGGCCTTCCCGTTGTGGACCGAGATCGTGTGGCCGACCATCGACGGGATGATCGTCGAAGCACGCGACCAGGTCTTGATGACCCGCTTCTCGCGCGTCGAGTTCATCTTCTCGACCTTGGCGATGAGGTGGTCCGCGACGAACGGACCCTTTTTGAGTGAACGACCCATCTTACTTGCTCTTCCGCTTGCGGACGATCATGTTCGCGGTCCGCTTGTTGCGGCGCGTCTTCTTGCCCATCGTCATCTGACCCCAAGGCGTCGTCGGCGGGCGACCCGAGGTCGAGCGCGCCTCACCACCGCCGTGCGGGTGGTCGACGGGGTTCATCGCGATACCGCGCACCGACGGGCGCTTCCCGAGGTGGCGCTGGCGACCGGCCTTGCCGATCACTTCGTTCTCGTGGTCGAGGTTGCCGAGCTGACCGATCGTGGCGCGGCAGACGACCAGGATGCGACGCACTTCACCCGACGGCATGCGGACCTGGGCATAGTCGCCCTCCTTCGCCATCAGCTGCGCGGCGCCGCCGGCGGCGCGCACGAGCTTGCCGCCCTCGCCGGGCTGCAGCTCGATGTTGTGGATCACCGTACCGAGCGGGATGTTCGTGAGCGGGAGGGCGTTGCCGGTCTTGATGTCAGCCCCGGGGCCGGACTCGACGACGTCGCCGACCTTGAGCAGCGCGGGCGCCAGGATGTAACGCTTCTCGCCGTCGCGGTAGTGCAGCAGCGCCAGGCGCGTCGTGCGGTTGGGATCGTACTCGATCGCCGCGACCTTCGCCGGGATGCCGTCCTTGGTGCGCTTGAAGTCGACGATGCGGTACTGCTTGCGGTACCCGCCGCCCTTGTGGCGCGTCGTGATGTGGCCGTTGTTGTTACGCCCCGAGTGCTTCTTGCGCACCTCGATGAGCGAGCGCTCCGGCGCCTTCTTCGTGATCTCGCTGAAGTCGGCGGTGGTGATGAAGCGGCGCGCGGCGCTGGTCGGCTTATACTTTTTGACAGCCATCGCTTATTGCTCGAAGTAGTTGACGCCGCCCAGTTCGATCTTCTGACCGGGGGCGATGGTGACGATGGCCTTCTTCCAGTCCGACTGCATGCCGGTGGAGCGGCGGCCGCGGCGCGCGAAGTTCTTGCGCTTCCCGCCGACGTTGACGGTGTTGACGCTCAGCACGGTCACGCCGAAGATCTCGGCGACGGCGTGCTTGATCTGCGTCTTGGTCGCGTGCGGGTTGACCTCGAAGGTGTACTGCTGGGTCGCGGTCCCGATCATCGACTTCTCGGTGATCAGCGGAGCGACGATGATGTCGCGGGCTTCCACTACTTCGACTCCTGCGTGTACTTGCCGGTGAGGGCGTCGTGCGCGGCCGCCGTGAGAACCAGCCGGGTGTAGCCGACCACGTCCTTCACGTCGAGCTCGCCCGTGTGCGTGACGGCGACCCGCTCGAGGTTCGCGCCGGCGCGGCGCAGCGAGGTGCCGACCGAGGCCAGCTCGTCGACCGCGAACACGACCAGCGTGCGCGTCCCGGTCTTGGCGGCCTTGGGCGAACCGAAGAGCAGCGTCGCGAACGCCTTGGTCTTGGCGACGTCGAGGCTCGTGGTATCGAGCACGGTCACGCCGCCGTTCTGGAACTTGTCGGAGAGCGCGGCGACCATCGCGGCGCGACGCTCCTTCTTGTTCAGCGCGGAGACGTACGAGCGCGGCTGCGGGCCGAACACGACGCCGCCGTGCGCCCACTGCGGCGAACGGGTCGAACCCTGACGGGCGCGGCCGGTCCCCTTCTGCTTCCAGGGCTTCTTGCCGCCGCCGCGGACTTCGTCGCGCTTCTTGGTCTTGTGCGTCCCGGAGCGCGGGTTCGCGAGCTCGCGGAAGACGGCGCGGAAGACCGCGTTGGCCTTCGCCGAGACGTCGCCGCTGAACGGCGCGGGGGTCGGCAGGTCGCGCACGACCTTGCCCTGCGCGTCGATGACCTGTGCCATTACGCGCTCACCTTCGCCTTGACGGACTGCTGCACGATCACGAGGCCGTTCTTCGGGCCCGGGACCGGACCACGGACCAGCAGCAGATTGCGCTCGGCGTCCGCACGGACGACCTCGAGGTTCTGGTGCGTCACGCGGTCGACGCCGTAGTGACCCGGGCGGCGCGAGCCGCGGTGGGTGTGACCGGAGTTGGTGTCGCCGTTCGAAGCCGGCTGACGGTGGATCATCGAGCCGTGGCTCGCGCCGCCGCCGCTGAAGTTCCAGCGCTTGATGCCGCCGGAGAAGCCGTGGCCCTTCGAGACGCCGACGACGTCGACGCGGTCACCCGAGGTGAAGCCCTCGACGGTCACGGTCGCGCCGAGCTCGACGCCGTCGATCCCTTGGCGGAACTCGCGGATCGTGCGCTTGGGTGCGACGCCGGCTTTCTTGTAATGGCCCTGCATGGGCTTGGTCAGGCGCGAGGGCTTGATGTCGCCGAACGCCAGCGCGACGGCCTCGTAGCCGTCGGTGTCTTTCGTCTTCTTCTGAATCACGGTACACGGGCCAGCTTGGATCACGGTGACCGGAACGCTCCGGCCGTCCTCCGTGAACACGCTGGTCATCCCGACCTTCCGGCCGATGATGTTCTTCACGTTGATCGATCCCCTTGGGATATCCACGGATCCTGGCGTATCATTTACACCTTCCGCCGCGAACGCCAAACGGCGCCCGCGACGCGGACCACAACCGCCATAGTCTACTAGAGTCGTGCAAGGGCGTCAAGGCCGAGGCCCGCGGCGAACCACGGGCCCCGGCGTTTCGGCCGCGAAGCTACGCGGGAACGGCTTCGCGGTCGGCTCGGCCCCAGGCCCGGTGCCGCGCGATCGCGCCGAGGAACGGCTGGGCGAGCGCGTCGGCGGAGGCGGCGACGACCAGCCCCTCGGCCTCGCGCCCAATCCCGGCCGCGTCGAGCAGCTCGGCGGCGTCCTCGGCGAGGGCGATCGCCTTGCCGTGCTTGTAGGCCTCGGCGAGGAAGTGCACCGCCTCACCCGAGCTCGCCAGCCGCCGCGCCGCCTCCCGCCCGCCGGGGACGTAGACGGCGTCGAAGACGACCGAGGGCATCGTGACCAGCGGGTGCTCGACGGCGATCGCGCCGCCCCGGCCCTCGAGGTTCCCGAGGCGCGGCCCGAGGACGGCCGCGTGCGCCCCGGCGCGCTCGAGCGCCCCGCGCACCACGGCGATCGAGCCCGCGTCCGAGCCCTCGGCGGCCAGGATCGCGACCCGGCGCGAGACGACGGTGTCCTTCACCGTCCCGGCCATGCTCAGCGCCGGCGAGGCCTTCGTGCGGCCGTTCGTCTTCGGCGGGGAGGCGGGCGCGCGCAGCCCCAGGTTCGCGGCGACCTGGCCGGCGAGCTGCCCGTCGACGTTTGCGAGTATCGCGACCTCGCGCTCGCGGATCGCCGGCGTCTTCACCTTGGCCAGCTCGAACGAGAAGGCTGCGACGATGTGCTCGCGCTCGGGCGGCGACATGCTGTTCCAGAACAGGGTCGCCTGCGTGAAGTGGTCCTTGAACGACTCGGCGCGGACGCGCCGCTTGTCGCCCTGCAGTCCCTCGAGGTAGCTGGCGAAGCCGCCGCGTTCGACCGGGACCTCCTTGGGCCAGCCGCCGTCGAGCGAGTTCGGGTCGTACGAGGTCTTGCCGACCGGGATCTCCATCTGGTGCATCCCGTCGCGCTGGCCGTTGTGGTAGGGGCAGCGCGGCCGGTTGATCGGAAGCTGGTGGAAGTTCGGTCCGCCCAGACGTGAGAGCTGCGTGTCGAGGTACGAGAAGATGCGGCCTTGCAGCAGCGGGTCGTTGCTGAAGTCGATCCCCGGGACGACGTTGGCGACGCAGAACGCGACCTGCTCGGTCTCCGAGAAGAAGTTGTCGGGGTTGCGGTCGAGCACGAGCTTCCCGACGCGCCGCACCGGGACGAGCTCCTCGGGGATGATCTTCGTCGGGTCGAGGATGTCGAAGTCGAACGCGTCGGCTTGCGCGTCGTCGAAGATCTGCAGCCCCAGCTCCCACTCGGGGAACTGTCCCTGCTCGATCGCCTCCCACAGATCGCGGCGGTTGTAGTCGGCATCCTTGCCGGCGAGCTTCTGCGCCTCGTCCCACGCGAGCGAATGGACCCCGAGCAGCGGCTTCCAGTGGAACTTGACGTAGTGCGACTCGCCCTGCGCGTTGACGAGGCGGTAGGTGTGGACGCCGAACCCTTCCATCATGCGCAGACTGCGCGGGATCGCGCGGTCCGACATCAGCCACATCACCATGTGCGTCGCTTCCGGCGTGAGCGAGACGAAGTCCCAGAACGTGTCGTGCGCAGAGGAAGCCTGCGGGATCTCGTCGCGCGGCTCGGGCTTGACGGCGTGCACGAAATCCGGGAACTTGATCGCGTCCTGGATGAAAAAGACCGGCATGTTGTTGCCGACCAGATCGTAGTTGCCTTCGTCGGTGTAGAACTTCACCGCGAAGCCGCGCACGTCGCGCACCGTGTCGGCCGACCCCCGCGAGCCGCCGACGGTGGAAAAGCGTACGAACACCGGGGTCTTGCGGCCCGGATCGCACAGGAACTTCGCGCGCGTGTACTTCTCGAGCGACTCGTACACCTGGAACCAGCCGTGCGCGCCCTCCCCGCGCGCGTGCACGACGCGCTCGGGGATTCGCTCGTGGTCGAAGTGCGTGATCTTCTCGCGGAGGATGAAATCCTCGAGCAGGGTCGGCCCGCGCCCGCCGGCTCGCAGCGAGTTCTGATTGTCGGCGATGCGGACGCCCTGATCGGTGGTCAACTCCGCGTTGGTCGCGTCGACGCGGAACGCGTCGAGATCGGGACGGCGCTCGCCGTCCGTGTTGCCCGCCATAGATGATGATCCTCGTCGTGTCGTCTTGGCTTGCGGGCGTGGTTCGCACACCCGCGGTCTGACGTGCCCGCCGCCGCGCGCGCTCACACACGCTTGCGCGGGCTGCGGGACGACGGGCGTCGCACGCGAAAGCCAGCGGGTCGTGTCGTCCGATCTCGTCGTCGCGCTCGATGCGGTGATCGTCGCGGTCTCCGACGAGGAGCCGCGCGTGCTGCTCCGTTCGCCCGACGAAGCGCTCCCCGCCGGACCGTTCGACCCGCATGCCGACCGCACGCTCGAAGTCGGCCTGCGCCGCTGGGTGACGGAGCAGACGCGCCTGGAGCTGGGACACGTCGAGCAGCTTTACACCTTCGGCGACCGCGACCGCGATCCGCGACGCACCGGCGGCCCGCGGATGCTCTCGATCGCGTACCTGGCGTTCGTCCACGAACGCCCGCCGGCCGGCTCCGACCAGGCGCATTGGCATCCCTGGTACGACTCGTTCCCGTGGGAGGACTGGCGCGAGGGACGCCCGGCACTCGTCGACGACGTGATCCTTCCCGCGGTCGACGCGTGGGTCTGCGCCGGCTCCGGCAACGAGCGGCGCGAGCGCGAACGGCGCGCGCGCCGCTGCACCGGGACGCGCCGTACGGCCTGGAACCCCGAACTGGTCCTGGAACGCTACGAGCTGTTCTGGGAGATCGGCCTGGTCGCCGAAGCGCGCACGCCGGGGCCGCGCACGATCGGGACGCCGATGGCGCTCGACCATCGCCGCATCCTCGCGACCGCGATCGGCCGCATCCGCGGCGCGCTGCGCTACCGCCCGCTCGTCTTCGAGCTGCTCGCCCCTCAGTTCACCTTGCTGCACCTGCAGCGCACCGTCGAGGCGCTCGCCGGCGTGCGGCTTCACAAAGGCAACTTCCGGCGGTTGGTGACCGCGGCGAATCTCGTCGAGCCGACCGGCGAGCGCGAGCGCGACACCAACGGCCGCCCGGCGGAACGCTATCGCTTCCGTGCCGACGTCGTCGCCGAGCGCGACATCCTGGGTCTAAGCATCACGCCGAGCGGCTGAACCGGTTCGCCTCAGACGAGGACGGCGCGCAGCAGACGGTCGCGTCGTCCGGAGGGACGAGAGAGGTACCGCTCGCCGAGGTCCGAAGGCTCCCTCGCTCGCATGACCTGGCTCGCGTTCGCGGTCGTCGTTCTCGTGCTGATCTCCGTCGTCCGCGCTCGGCTGCGCGGACGCGTGCGGGGGCAACCCCTCGCGACGGCGACACTCATCGAAGCCCCGCCGCCCCCGCCCGTCGCGCGCCCGCCCGTCGCGCGCCCGCGCGGCGCGCGCGCCCGCAGGCCGGTCCCGGCTCCCGCCCGCGGCGACGCGCATCCCGATCCCCACGCGGCCCTCGCCGCGCGCGAACCGCTCGCGCCGCTGCGCGCACTGGCGGCACGCGCGCCGCGCTCCGCGCTTCACCCGCTCGCACCCAAGGAGGTCGTTCCCCCATGGCGCTCATGACGGTCATCTCGACGCTCGACAACGACGGCCGCGAGGTGATGGGACCGGAGATCCTGATCTATCACTACCCCTCGGCGAACATCGTGAGCGGCTCGCTGCTCACCGTCGAGAGCAATCACTTCTGCATCCTCAAGTCGCGCGGCAGCATCATCAACGTCTACGAGATGGGGCAGTATCCGATCTCGACCGGCGACAAGCCGATCATCGGTTCGGTCGTGCAGGGTTTCTTCAGCGGGCAGAGCCCGTGGCAGTACGAAGCGATCTACATCAACCGCGCCAAGCTCGTCGTGCGCGCGAGCGGGATCGCGCTCTCGGCCGAGATGGCCGAGATGCAGTACGACGTCGACTACTACGTTCACGTCCCCGCGAAGGAAGGCGCGCTCAAGCTCATCCAGCACATGCCCTACTCCGGCCACGCGCTGACGACCGAGCAGCTCAACGCCTACGCGGGCCCCGTCGTCGAGCAGGCGATCAACCAGCTCGTGCAAGTGACGCCGCTCGAGAAGGTCAACGAGCGGATCCACGACCTCACCGAGCTGGTCCGCGGCTCGCTCGGCGAGTTCCTCGACGGCTACGGGATCGCGCTCGACACGGTGAAGGTGCTCGTGCGTCCGCGCGACGAGCGGATGCGCGCGCTGATCGCCCTCAAGGCGTTCGGCTTGGCGGAGCTGGAGGCGGTGCGGTACTACACCGCGATCCTGATGGCCGAGCGCGGCGTGGTGAGCGCGCCGAACATGGCGATCGGGCAGCCCTTCGCGATCGGCTCGGCGCTCCCGACCGTCCCGCTCGACGGCGTCGCGAAGATCTGAGCGGCGTGCTCGAGCCGCACGTCCCGGAAGACGTCGTCAAGGCGGTCCTCGACCCGGAACGGCCGTCGAACGATCCGGTCGTCCGGACCGTCCAGCTCTTGATGAGCGGCTTCGGCTACGACTTCTACGATGCGCGCAACGTCGCGCGCGCGAACGACCTGCTCGTGCGCGCGAAGGCGCGGGAGCTCCTCGCCGAGGCGGCGCGCGCGCTCGCGCGCCTCGAGCACGCGTTCCGCGACGCGTTCGTCCCGCCCGCGACGCGCGAGCAGCCGCTCCCGCCCGCCGACGTGCTGCAGACGCTGCGCAGCACCGCGCGGTTCGTGCAGCGGATCGACGATACGGCGGCGCGGATCGCCGCGCTCGAGACGCCCGCGACCGACGCGATCTGGTTTCGCGTGCGCACCGAGTCGGCGCTGCTCGAGCGGCTCGTCGCGTTCGACGTCGATCTGGTCGTCGCCGCGAACGACCTCGCAGCGACGGTCGCGGCGCTCGACGTCGACGCGCTGCACGGCGGACGCAGCGAACCGGTGACGCAGGGGATCGCGCGCATCGAGCACGCTCTCGCCGAGCGTGCCGCGCTGCTCACGATCCCGACGCGCTAGGCTAGGGGCGCAGCGTCTCGGCCGCGCTCGATTCCTGCACGCGCAGCGGCGGGCTGACCGGCTTCTCGTATGCGAGCCAGAGATACGCCATCCCGGCCACCGCACCGCCGATGAGCGGCGCGATCCAGAACAGCCACAGCTGCTGCAGCGCCCAGCCGCCGACGAAGACCGCGGGGCCGGTCGCGCGCGCCGGGTTGACCGCGGTGTTGTCGACGGGGATCGAGATGAGGTGGATCAGCGTGAGCGCCAAGCCGATCGCGATCCCGGCGAAGCCCGGCGGGGCGCGGCGGTCGGTCGCGCCGAGGATGACCATGACGAACATGAAGGTCATCACCAGCTCCGAGATCAGCACGGAGCTGAGCGGGTAGCCGCCCGGCGAGTGCTCGCCGAAGCCGTTGCTCGCGAACCCGGCGCTCAGCGTGAAGCCGGGCTTCCCGCTGGCGATGAGGTAGAGGACCGCTGCGGCGACGATCGCGCCGGCGACCTGCGCGACGATGTACGGCAGCAGGTCCGCCGCCGGGAAGCGGCGTGCGACCCACAGGCCGACCGAGACCGCCGGATTGAGATGGGCGCCCGAGATCGGCCCGATCGCGTACACCATCGTCAGCACCGTCAAGCCGAACGCCAGCGCGACACCGGCGAAGCCGATCCCGAGCTGCGGAAACGCGGCGGCCAGCACCGCGCTGCCGCAGCCGCCGAGCACGAGCCAGAACGTTCCGAGGAACTCCGCCGTCACGCGACGCGAGAGGGGCATGGCGCAACCTCCGATCCGGATCGCGATCGGGCCCGAGCCGGCCCGACGTCCCCCAACGATACGCGTGGACCGCGAAGGCTACAAGAGGCCGGACGTCACGAGGGACTGCCCGTCGCCCCCGACCAGCGCCGCGTGCTCTCGTACCAATGCGTCGCGACGGCGACGGAACGAGACGGCAAGGTGCTCGGCGACCGCGTCACCCCGCATCGCATTCGCATCGGCCTCCCCGATCAACGCTTCGAGCACGTCGAAGATGCGCGCGACGGCCGCGGCCTCGAGCAGCGCGCGCAGCTCCTGCGCGCGAAGGAACGACTCTGCTTCCAATCCGGTCCTCTTCCCGTACGGACGGAACTCCATACCGATGTGTCCGTACAGTTTTCGTTCGGCAAGCACGCCTCGCCGCCGCTGATTCGCCGTTCCCGATCTGCTGGTGCGTTGGTCCCTATCGCGCAGGACGTTCGTCCGGGGACCGGCTCATCGTCGCTGCGAATCCTCACCGCATGAGCACGACGGCGCCGGCCGCGCCCCCGCAGCCGCACGATTTCCTGGGGATCGACACGCTCCTCGCCGACGACGAGCGGCTGATCCGCGACACGGTGCGCGCCTTCGTACGCGACCGCGTGCTGCCGCAGATCGGCGAGTGGTTCGACCGCGGCGTCTTCCCGCGCGAGCTCGCGCGCGAGCTGGGGTCGCTCGGCGTGCTCGGGATGCACCTGCAGGGCTACGGCTGCGCGGGGACGAGCGCGGTGGCGTACGGGTTGGCGTGCTTGGAGCTGGAAGCCGGCGATTCGGGATTCCGGTCGTTCGTCTCCGTGCAAGGCTCGCTCGCGATGTACGCCCTCCGGGCGTTCGGTTCCGAGGAGCAGAAGCTGACCTGGCTTCCCCGCATGGCGTCCGGCGAGGCGATCGGCTGCTTCGGCCTGACCGAGCCGGATTTCGGAAGCGATCCCGCCGGGATGCGCACCGTCGCCCGGCGCTCCGGCAGCGATTACGTGCTGAACGGGACGAAGGCGTGGATCACGAACGGCGGGATCGCCGACGTCGCGATCGTCTGGGCGCGCGTCGATCCCGACGAGGGACCGCGCAGCGGCACGGTGCGCGGCTTCGTCGTGCCGACGACGACGAAGGGCTTCTCGACGCGCACCATCGAGCGCAAGCTCTCGCTTCGCGCATCGGTCACCTCGGAACTGATCCTCGATGACTGCCGTCTCCCGGCCGACGCAATACTGCCCGAGGTCAGCGGCCTGCGCGGACCGCTCTCGTGCTTGAACGAGGCGCGGTACGGGATCGTCTGGGGCGCGCTCGGCGCGGCGCGCTCGTGCTACGAGACGGCGCTCGCGTACGCGAAGACGCGCGTGCAGTTCGAACGCCCGATCGCGGCGTTCCAGCTCACGCAGGAAAAGCTCGTCGATATGATGCTCGAGCTGAACAAAGGGCTGTTGACCGCGCTGCACATCGGCCGGCTCAAGGACGCCGGCCGCGCGCACGCCGCGCACGTCTCGTTCGGAAAACTGAACAACGTGCGCGAGGCGCTCGCGATCTGCCGCCAGGCGCGCACGATCCTGGGAGCGAGCGGGATCACGCTCGAATACCCCGTCATCCGGCACATGAACAATCTCGAGAGCGTGCTGACGTACGAGGGGACGAGCGAGATCCACACCCTGATCTTGGGTCAGGCGCTCACCGGCGAGAGCGCCTTCAGCTAGCGGTTACGTGCGGCCGACGGCGGAGCCGGAGTTGAGCGGGTAGCGTGCGCCGACGGCGCCCTCCGGCGCGACCTCGGAGAGCCGCGTCAGCTGCATCGGCGAGAGCCGCAGCGCGGTCGCGCCGACGTTCTCTTCCAGGTACTTCACGCGCTTGGTCCCCGGGATCGGGATGATGTCCTCGCCTTGCGCGAGGACCCACGCCAGCGCCACCTGCGCGGGCGTCGCGCCGACCTCGCGCGCGATTTCCGCGACGGCGCGCACGATCGCCATGTTCTTGGTGAAGTTCTCGCCCTGGAAACGCGGGACGCTGCGCCGGAAATCGCCGGCGGGGAGCTGCTCGGGATCGGTGATCGCACCGGTGAGGATGCCGCGGCCGACGGGGCTGTACGGGACGAACGCGATCCCGAGCTCGCGCACCGCCGCGAACACCCCGTTCTGCTCGGGCTCGCGCGTGAAGAGCGAATACTCGCTCTGCAGCGCAGCGATCGGCGCGACCGCGGCGGCGCGGCGCACGACGTCGGCGCTCGCCTCGGAGAGGCCGAGATAGCGGACCTTCCCGGCCTTCACCAGCTCGTGCATCGCACCGGCCGTCTCTTCGATCGGCGTCTTCGGATCGACGCGGTGCTGGTAATAGAGGTCGATGTGATCGATGCCCAGGCGTTGGAGCGACGCGTCGCACTGTTGGCGCACGTACGCGGGCGACCCGTCGATGCTGCGCTTCGCCGGATCGGACGGATCGCGCACGATCCCGAACTTCGTCGCGACGAACGCCTTCGCGCGGCGGTCGGCGATCGCGCGGCCGACGAGCACTTCGTTCGCGCCCATCCCGTACATGTCGGCGGTATCGAGCATCGTGACGCCCAGCTCGAGCGCGCGATGGATCGTACGAATCGACTCCGCCCCGTCGGCAACCCCGTAGAACTCCGACATCCCCATGCAGCCCAGGCCCAGCTCGCCGACGAGCGGGCCGCCTTGGCCGAGTTGACGCTGGAGGATTGCGCTTCGCACGATCCGTCGCGTTCGGCCTTCGGCCGACCCGCCCTACCGGCGCAGGACGCGTTCGAGCTTGTCGAAGAGCCCCGTGATCGAACGCTCGTGTGCGTCCTCGAAGCGCTTCCAGAAGAGACGCCCTTCGGTGTCGGAGAGCGTCGCGCTGATCCGGTGGCGCAACAGCACCTTGCGGCCCTGCTGCTCGAGGCTGAACTCGTGCGTCCCGTCGACGCCCGGGACGTCGATGCGCCAGACGATGCGGTGCTCCGGGTCGACCTCGTCGAGCACGGCGTGGATCCCCTGGTGCCACTCCTCGGTGGTGCCGGGGGTGAGCGGTCCGGGGCTGCGCATGAACGGCTGCGAGGCGAACGGCCAGATCGCGTCCTGCGAGGTACCCATCTCGGTCAGGAGCTGAAAGATCCGGCGCGCCGTCCCACTGAACGCGCGTTCGTACGTGACGTCGATCGGCGTCGGCATCCCGCCTGTTTCGCAAGCGACCGAGGGAACACCGCCCGGCGTCCGGCACGGATGCCTTCGCTCGCGGCGCCGCGAAGCGCGAGGCATGGTCGAACGGCTCTTTGGCGACGCACCATGACCGAGACGAAGGAGGGCTTCGCGCCCTTCGCCGACCAGCGCGTCCTGGCCGATCGCATCTACGAGGCGATCAAGGACGCGATCCTCTCGCTGCAGATCCCGCCCGGATCGCCGCTCGTCGAGCGGAATCTCGCGCAGCGCTTCGCGGTCAGCAAGAGCCCGGTCCGCGACGCGCTGCAGCGGCTCGCGGGCGAAGGACTCGTCGAAGTCTTTCCGCACCGCGGGATGGTGGTGCGGACGTTCGACGCGCGCTACGTCGACGAGCTGTACGAGCTGCGCATCGCGCTCGAGGAGCTCGCCGTCCGGTTCGCGACGCCGCGCTTCACCGCGAGCGACGTCGAGGAGGCGCGCCGAATCCTCGACTTGGCGAAAGCGGCGATGGAGCGCGGCGATCCCGTCGAGGTCGCGCGCCTCAACCAGCGCTTCCACCTGCTCTTCAGCGAGCGCAGCGGCAACCGGCCGCTCCACGACACGCTGGTCACCCTGCAGGACCGCGTGCGCCTCATCGGGGTGGTGGGGTGGACGCACGGCGCCCCCATGGACGTCGAGCACGAGGAGCATCTCTCGCTCCTCCAGGCGGTCGCCGAGGGTCGGGCCGAGGACGCGGTCTCGCTTCTGCGCCGGCACATCGATGGGTTCCGGCAAGCCTTCCGCGCGGCATTCATGGAGATGTGATCTCCGGACGAGCCAAGGCGGGGGAGGAAAGTTTCAGCGCAGCCTCACAGTGAGATATCATATCTCATATCTGCGAGGGGCCGATGGAGCTTTTCGGGTCATACGACGTCGTCGTCGCGGGGGCCGGGATCACCGGCGTGGTGGCGGCGGTCGCCGCGGCGCGTTCCGGTGCGCGCACGCTCCTGGTCGAGGGGAGCGGGGTCGTCGGTGGACTGGTAACGGGCGGTCGCCTGACCAAGCCGACCGGCGTCGTGAACGGCGGCATCTTTCGGGAGCTTATCGATCGTGCCGCGGGCTACGGGGGCGCCGACGCCGCGACGCGCAAGACGTACTGGGGCGCGTACACGGGGACGTTCGACGCCGAGGTCATGCAGCGCGTGATCCTCGAGACGATCGCCGAGAGCGGCGCGGAGGTCTTGCTCTTCGCGCAGATCGTCGACGTCGTGCAGGACGCCGGCCGCGTCGCCGGTCTTCGCATCCGCACGAAGAGCGGCGAGAAACTGATCCTCGCCGGATCGACCGTCGACGCGTCGGGTGACGGCGACGTCGCCGTGCTCGCCGGCGCGCGCTTCATGCTGGGCCGCCCAGAGGACGGCTTGACGCAGCCCATCACGTCGTACTTCCGGCTCGTCAACGTCGACTTCCCCGCGTTCGCCGCGGACTGCGCCGCCCACCCCGACGACATGTGGGAGCTGCACCTCCCCGATCGCGGCGGAGCGCGCAACGAGGATTACGTGCTGCGCTTCAACATGACCGGGTTCGTCGAGCGGATCCGATACGCGCAGAGCGACGGCTTCGCCTGGACGGTCCCGAAGGACCACCTGACGATCCGCGCCGGGCTGATCCCCGGCGAGGTGAACGTCAACGCGACGCGCGTTCACGGCAACGCGCTCGACGATCGCGTGCGCAGCCGCGCCGCGATCGAGATCCGCCGGCAAGCCTACGTCACGTTCGACTTCCTCAAGCGCTACGTGCGCGGATTCGAGAACGCGATCTTCCTCGACGTCGCACCCGTCGTCGGCGTGCGGGAGACGCGGCGCATCGCGGGCGACTACGTCCTCACCGAAGGCGACGTGAAGGGCGAGGCGCGATTCGCGGATGCGATCGGCCTGTGCAACGCGCCGATCGACATCCACGAGCCGGGCGGCGACAAAGGCGTGATGATCGGCGTCGGCTCCGGGTACGGAATTCCGTATCGCTGCATGCTGCCGGCCGGCGTCCGCGGGCTGCTGGTCGCCGGGCGCTGCATCTCGGTCGACGCGGTCGCGTTCGGCTCCACGCGCAACACCCCGGCCTGCGCGCTCACCGGCGAAGCCGCCGGCTATGCCGCCACGATCGCCGCCGCGCGCGCCGTCGAGCCGCGCGACGTCCCGCTCGCCGAGATCCAAGCGGCGCTGCGCGGCAACGGCGTCCTGCTCGGCGTCCCCGACGACGACGCCGTCCTCGTCCCCGCCTGAACCTCGTCAACCTCTCTCCGAAAGGAGCTGTTTGATGCCGTGGTATCGCCAGGTCAACGGCGCGCAGTGGCGCGTGCTCATCGCCGCGATGGGAGTCTGGGGGCTCGATGCCGTCGACTTCCTTTTGCTCACGTACGTCCTCGTCGACGTCTCCAAACAGTTCGGCGTGCCCATCGCGACGGTCTCGCTCCTGCTCCTCGCGACGTACGGCGTACGCTGGATCGGGGGTCTGCTGTTCGGGAGCCTGAGCGACAGCATCGGACGCAAGATCCCCCTGATCCTCGCCCTCGTCTGGTTCACCGGCTGCGCGGCGTTGACCGGGCTTTCGTGGGACTTCGCGTCGATGGTCGCCTTTCGGCTCCTGCTTGGCCTGGGGATGGCGCCCGGCTTTTCGCTCGGCGCGACGCTGATCGCCGAGACGTGGCCGGAGAACATCCGCGCGATCGGCCTGGGCGCGCAGCAGAGCGCGTGGGCGCTCGGTGGGATCGGCGCCTCGCTGGTCTTCGGCCTGCTCTATCCGCACGTGGGATGGCGCGGGCTCTTCTTCGTCGGGATCGTACCGGCGCTCGTGCTCGCCGTCTTCATCGCGTTCTTCGTGCCGGAGTCCGAGCGCTGGCGCAGCGCTGCCTCGCGCAAGCGCGTCGCGGCGGTGCCGGCGCTCGCGCTCTTTCGCCGTCACCCGCGTACGGTGATCGCTCTTGCCTTCACGATGTTCTTCATGTTCTTCAGCGACTGGCCGCTGCTCGGGCTCTTTCCGACCTATCTGCGCTCGCTGCACTTCAGCGCGGGAACCGTCTCCGCGCTCGGCCTTGCATCGAGCGTCGGGCAGGCGCTCGGGTATTTCTCGGCCGGACTCGCCGCCGAACGGCTCGGACGTCGCCGCGCGCTCGCGTCGATGCGCGCGCTGGGCTGCGTAGCGATCGTCGTCCTCGTCGTCACGCTCCGCCTTCCCGTCGTCCCGTACGTCGTCGCGTTCCTCTGCGGGCTGCTCTTCATCGGCGCGGGCGGCGTCTACGGCGCGATCCTCTCCGAGAGCCTTTCGACGGAGGTTCGTGCGAGCGGCGTCGGTTTTCTCTACAACGTCGGCTCGTGCGGCGGCGGACTCGCGCCGTTCGTCGTTCTCTCGAGCCTGAGTGCGCTCGGGATCAGCTTCGGCGCGGGGCTCGCGGGCTGGACGGTCTTCGGTGCGGCGATCGCGATCACGCTCCTCCTGACGTGCACACGCGAGACACGCGGCGCTGCTCTCGATGCTACCGTGATCGAGACCGAGCGCGGCGAGGTCGCCGCGCCCGTCAACACGGCGACCTCGGCGATTCACCCGCCGGCCGCGCCGCTCAGCCGGGACTCGAGCCCGGCATCACGAGCTTGAAGTACGGGAGCGCATCCACCCGCTTGCCGATCGCGGGGTCGTTGACCTCGAAGAGCGAGCTCGCGCGGATCACCGAACCGTCGGTGTTGAAATATGCCTGCCGCGCCGAGGCGGCATCGAGGCCGGGTATCGTGGTCGCCTGCCGGGCGCGCGCCAGCGTTCCGTCGTTGCGGAAACACAGCTGCGTCGCGTGCCGCGCCCCTCGCGCGTCGAGCCGCGCCGAGTGGACCCAGTTGAGGTTTCCGGCCTGCTTCCAGACCTGCACGATCCACACGTGGTCCTTCATCGACTCGACCTGCTGCTTGTGTGCCGCGTCGACGACGGTCCAGCTCGCGGCCTGAATCGCCGCGACCTCCGTCGGCTGCACGGTCTGGATCGCGTTGTGGAAGACCTGGCAGTTCAGGTCGATGCGTTTGACCAGGATGTCCGGCGAAACCATCTGCGAGGGCGTCAGCGGCTTCGTGGTCTGCGCGGCGGCGGGGGCGGCGAGTCCGGCGATACCGATCGCGAGCGCGACGGCTCGCCAAGCAGGGAGACGATTGCATAGAGTCACGCGCGTTTCTCCTTGCGACGGATACGTTACCGACCGATCGTACTACCGTCCCCTGGGGTGGGGCGTATCCCGATCGCGCAAGGCCACGTCGAGCACGAAAAAAGACCCCGTCGGGTGACGGGGTCTTTTGTGGGGTTCGAGGAGCGGAGAGGCGGCTTACGCCTTCAGCTCGATGTCGACGCCGGCGGGGAGATCGAGGTGCATCAGCGCGTCCATCGTCTTCGGCGAGGCCTGAAGGATGTCGATGAGGCGCTTGTGCGTACGCATCTCGAAGTGCTCGCGCGACTTCTTGTCGACGTGCGGGGACCGGTTGACGCAGAACCGGTTGATCTCCGTCGGGAGGGGCACCGGACCGCTGACGAACGCCCCCGTGCGCTTCGCCGTGTCGACGATGCGCTCGGCCGACTGATCGAGTACGCGGTGATCGTACGCCTTGAGGCGGATGCGAATCTTCTGCTTAGCCATGATTCCCTACTTAGGCGGAGACTTCGGTGACGACGCCGGCACCGACGGTGCGGCCGCCCTCGCGGATCGCGAAACGGAGGCCTTCTTCGCACGCGATCGGGGTGATCAGCTCGACGTCCATCGTGATGTTGTCGCCGGGCATGACCATCTCGACGCCTTCCGGCAGCTTGATGGTGCCGGTGACGTCCGTCGTGCGGAAGTAGAACTGGGGACGGTAGTTCGCGAAGAACGGGGTGTGGCGGCCGCCCTCTTCCTTGGAGAGGACGTACACCTCAGCCTTGAACTTCTTGTGCGGTTTGATCGAGCCGGGCTTCGCGAGCACCTGGCCGCGCTCGATGTCGTTGCGCTCCACGCCGCGCAGCAACACGCCGACGTTGTCGCCGGCGATGCCGACGTCGAGCAGCTTGCGGAACATCTCGATGCCGGTGACGACGGTCTTGCGGGTCTCGTCCTGCAGACCGACGATCTCGACTTCCTCGCCGACCTTGACCTGGCCGCGCTCGACGCGACCCGTGCCGACCGTACCGCGGCCGGTGATCGTGAAGACGTCTTCGACCGGCATCAGGAACGGCTTGTCGACCGGGCGCTCCGGCGTCGGGATGTAGTCGTCGACCGCATCCATCAGCTTGAACACGGGATCCGCATCCGGGTCGCCGCGCTTGCCCGAGGACTGCAGAGCCTTGAGGCCCGAGCCGCGGATGATCGGGATCTCGTCACCCGGGAACTCGTAGCTGGAGAGCAGCTCGCGGACTTCCATCTCGACGAGCTCGAGGAGCTCTTCGTCGTCGACCTGGTCGACCTTGTTCAGGAACACCACGATCTTCTGGACGCCGACCTGACGCATCAAGAGGACGTGCTCGCGGGTCTGCGGCATCGGACCGTCGGTCGCCGCGACGACGAGGATCGCCCCGTCCATCTGCGCCGCGCCGGTGATCATGTTCTTGATGTAGTCGGCGTGGCCCGGGCAGTCGACGTGCGCGTAGTGGCGCTTCGCCGTCTCGTACTCCTGGTGCGAGATGGCGATCGTGATGCCGCGCTCCTTCTCCTCGGGCGCGTTGTCGATGTCGTCGACGGCGCGCTTTTGGATGCTCGAGTGCTCGGTCGCGAGGCAGTTGATGATCGCGGCCGTGAGCGTCGTCTTACCGTGATCGACGTGTCCGGTCGTCCCGATGTTGACGTGCGGTTTGCTCCGCTCGAACTTGGCTTTGGCCATGATTCCTTCTTCGTGGTCCTTCTTGCGTTACTGCTGGTGTCGAACGAAGCTACGCGGTCGCGAGCTTCTTGCCGGAGGCCTTGGCGACGATCTCTTCCTCGACGGACTTCGGCGCCTTTTCGTAGTGCGAGAACTCCATGGTGTACGTCGCGCGTCCCTGGGTAGCGCTGCGCAGGTCGGTTGCGTAACCGAACATCTCGCTCAGCGGGACGTTGGCCTTGACGACGACCGCTCCGCCGATCGCTTCGTCCTGCGACTGGATCTGGCCGCGGCGGCGGTTGAGGTCGCCGTTGACCGCACCCATGAAGTCGCGCGGCGCCGTCACCTCGACGGCCATGATCGGCTCGAGGAGGATCGGGCCGGCAGCCCGGTTCGCTTCCTTGAACGCCATCGAACCGGCGATCTTGAACGCCATTTCGCTCGAGTCGACGTCGTGGAACGAGCCGTCGAAGACCGTCGCCTTGAAGTCGAGGACCGGGTAGCCGGCGAGCACGCCGCTCGCGGAGGCTTCACGGATCCCTTCCATGACGGGCTTCTGGTACTCGCGCGGGATGACGCCGCCGACGATCGCCCACTCGAAGACGAAGCCGGAGTTCGCCTCGCCCGGTTCGAGACGCACCCAGACGTCGCCGTACTGGCCCTTGCCGCCCGTCTGCCGGACGAACTTGCCCTGCTTCTCGACCTTCTTGGTGAGCGCTTCTTTGTAGGCGACCTGCGGCTTGCCGACGTTCGCCTCGACCTTGAACTCGCGCTTCAGACGATCGAGGATGATCTCGAGATGGAGCTCGCCCATCCCGCCGATGATCGTCTGCTGCGTCTCCTCGTCGGTGTGCATCCGGAACGTCGGGTCTTCTTGGGCCAGACGCGCCAGCGCGATGCCGAGCTTGTCCTGGTCGCCCTTCGTCTTCGGCTCGATCGCCTGATGGATGACGGGCTCCGGGAACGTGATCGACTCGAGCAGGATCGGGTTCTTCTCGTCGCAGAGCGTGTCGCCGGTGCGCGTGTCGGCCAAGCCGACCGCCGCCGCGATGTCGCCCGCGCCGATCGAATCGATGTCCTCGCGGTGGTTCGCATGCATCCGCAG
>Ga0310811_10003893_pt1 | contig 18805 bp, 15 predicted proteins | sample YCmetagenome_FD_207642 | JGI IMG/M metagenome (GOLD analysis project Ga0310811, IMG submission 207642) | Soil microbial communities from experimental microcosm in Duke University, North Carolina, United States - YC | ecosystem: Engineered > Artificial ecosystem > Soil microcosm > Unclassified ...
GCCAGCGTGCCCAGCAGCGCGGCGCGCGGCGTGATCTTGCGGATGATGGGCGCGATAAAGCCACCAGCCATCAACACGAAGCTTTGTACAAACACCCACGTCAGCCCGGCCTCCCAGCCCTTCATGGGATCGTTGGTGCTCAGGGCGATGGGCATCATCACCACGAAAGTGACAATGAACATGTGCGGCACGCTGATGCCCGAAGGCAAAGCGCAGACATCGGTGCGCCCGGTCTTCTTTGCCAGCCGGTAGGCCAGAAACGCATAATAGAGGGTGCTCAAGAACATCATCAGCCCGGTGGCCGGGAGAATGCGGCCGAACACCAGGTCATCGGGCATTTTCAGCACAAAACGCAACAACGCGGTGAGCGTCAGCAGATTGACGAGAATGTTGGTGCCGAAGCCAAAAAAGGCGTTCCAGTCTCCGGGCACCCACAGTTTGGGTTTCATGGTCGTGGTCATAGGTTCAGGGGGTTGCAGGTTCAGGTTCGGGTCAGGGCTGGGGAAAATTTTGGGTTCAGGATTTTTCCGGAATGACGGCGAGAATTTTTTTGGAATGCGACACCCAACCGAAAATGCCGCCCTGGGCCTTGATCATCTTCAAGCCCATTTTGTGAAACTCGGGAAAATAGGAACCCACGCAATCGGACGGCACCAGGCAGTCGTAGCCCCGGTCATTGGCCTCGCGCACGGTGGTGTTCACGCATACCTCGGTAGTGACGCCGGTGACGATGAGCTGCTTGATGTTGCGATGTTGCAGGATGGTGTGGAGGTCGGTGGCGTAAAACGCGCCCTTGCCCGGCTTGTCAATCACCGGCTCGCCCCGCTGCGGATACAGTTCCGGGATGATGTCGTGGCCCGACTCGCCCCGCACGAGGATGCGCCCCATCGGACCGGAATCGCCAATGCTGGTCTTGCTGCGGCCGCGGAGTCGCTTGGCCCGGGACAGGTCGGTCAGGTCCTGCCGATGACCTTCGCGCGTGTGGATGACCGTCCAGCCCAGCGCCCGCCAGCGGGCCAGCAACCGGCGGTTGGGCGCGATGGTGCGGCGCAACTGCGAAACGTCATTCCCCAACATCTCGCCAAAGCCGCCGGGCTCCAGGAAATCGCGCTGCATGTCAATGATCAGCAGCGCGCAGGTGGCGGGGATGAACTCGAACGCGTAGGGTTCGGCCGCAACGGTAATGGGGAGTTTGGATTTCATGGGCGGGAGGAAAATTTCCGGCGGCAACGGCCCGTTGAGGTGCGGTGGAGGAACGCCCGCTCTCCGGACCATTGCCGCCGCTTCGTGCGGGAAGCTGGATCAAAATGGCAGGGCCACGCGTTCATTGGATGGCCTTCACAAACGCGGCGGAGTCCGACACCGCGCCAAAGACGCCGCCCTGCATTTTGATCATTTTGAGCGCGGCCAGGTGGTTGCCGTAGTCCGTGGCGCCGGTGCCATCGGATAACAGCAAACATTCGTAACCCCGGTCGTTCGCCTCCCGCATCGTGGTGTGCACACACACATCGGTGGTAATGCCCGCCAGCACCAGGTTCCGCACGCCTTTGCGGCGCAGCACCATGTCCAGGTCGGTGGCGTAAAATGAACCCTTGCCCGGTTTATCGATCACCGTTTCCGCGGGCAGCGGCTGCAGTTCGGGAATGATATCCCAGCCGGGCTGGCCGCGGACAAGAATCTTGCCACAGGGCCCCACATCGCCAATACCCGCGCCAATCCGACGGCTGCGCCACCGCTTGTTTTCCGGCAGGTCGGCCAGGTCCGGGCGATGCCCTTCGCGCGTGTGCATCACGTGAAATCCCCGCATCCGCGCGGCAGCGAGCACGTTTTGGATGGGTCCAATCGGCGCGCGGGTGAGCGACAGGTCGTAGCCCATCTTGTCCACATACCCCCCCGCGCCGCAGAAATCCGTCTGCATGTCAATGACCAGTACCGCCGTGTTTTCTGGCAGCAGGGCCCCGTCATACGGCCAGGGATATGGGTCGGCGGCGACAAATTTTTGCACAGCAGCCATGATCAAAAGAAGGTGGAAATGCCGCCGTAAACCTGGGTGGAACCGGAGCGATGCTGGGTGGCCTTGAGGTTGTCGTCTTCAAAGCCCATGTATTTGAAGCCCAGATGCAGGCTCCAGTGACCGTACCCCGACGGCATGAACTTGAGCGGGATGCTGCCCTTCACGCCCACTTCATACAGTCCGACGGTGGAACTGCTGCCCGCGCCGGTGCCGTAGAATTTGGAGTCCGGCAGCAAAACCCGGCAGGGCACTTCCACTTTCAGCCCAATTTTTTCAAACGTATAAGCAGGCGCGACGCCCAGGTCGAAGTAATAGCTGGATTCGGGATTGGCATCCGTGTTGGACACCGCCTTGCCGTCGAGTTCCTGCCAGTAGCTGAAGTACGGATGCACCGCAAATTTCTTCAGGTACGCCGAGTCATCGAAACTGAGTTTGGTTTCGAGATGCTCGGAAAAAGGGATGTTGAATATCTGCATGTCGAACGCCGTGTAGGTCACGTCCAGTGTGAGGTGTTTTGCGAACCCGATGGAGATGCCGGCGATGGGGTCAATCTCATACCAACTGGTATTCTTGGCGCCATTTGAATCGCTGCTCGCCAGCTTGCCGGTGCCGAAACAGTTCCAGACTCCGCCCACGAGGGTGACGTTGCCAAGCATGCCGTCGCTCCGATAGAGGTCAAAAAAACCAAGCACCAGCGGCTGGAACACCAGCCCGTGGTTTTGTACATCCATGCCGCGCGGCGTGAGGTAGTGATCCGAGAATTCAAAATTGACCAGCGCATGCACCTTGGAAGGCGCATCATCAGCCCGGGCGCTGGTGGCGGTCAGCGGCAGGGTGGCGGTGGCGGCCAGCGACCCCAGCACCAGACCGGTGGTGGTTTTTTGCGAAATGGTTTTGAGATGGTGGCAGGGGGAGACGTTGGTTTTTAAGGTCTTCATGCGTTCGTTCCTTGGTTCAGGTTCAGAGTTGGAATCCTGATGGCTCTCCTTTAGCCACCTTCGTGCCAACCGGGAACGTCCGCGAAAACCCCAATGTTTACGGGCTTTTTGAAAACCCGCCGGCCGCAAGCCTCCCGCCACCGTGTTTCACTTGTCGCGGGTGAAACACTTGAAACACTTTTCAGTCGCCCGCCGGACCGGTCTGCGCCAGCTTGCGATAGATACGCGTCCGGTGTACGCCCAACCGGCGCGCCGCTTCGGCAATGTTGCCGCCAGCTTCGTCCAGAGCCCGCTGAATCAGCACCTCCTCCGCTTCTGCCAAATTCAGAGGCAAAGCCGGAGACGGCTCCGGTTTGACAGCCGCCAGAAGCGGGGCGGCCGCAATACCGGCCAGCGGTGCCAGTTGCAGATGTTCCGGCAGGATGGTTTCGCCGCCGCTGGCAATCAACGCGCGTTCAATGATGTTCTTCAGCTCGCGGATATTGCCCGGAAAAGCATGGGCCTGCAGCGCAGCCAGGGCCGGGCGCGACAATACCGGAGCAGGCTGTCCCATTTCGGCCGCGAAAACTTTTAGAAAATGCGCGGCCAGCAGCGGCACATCATCACGCCGTTCGCGGAGCGACGGCGTGGCAATGGTGTAACGTGCCAGCCGGAAGAACAGGTCTTGCCGAAAGGTCCCGGCTGCGATGCGCGCCGACAAATCGGCATTGGTCGCGGCGATCACCCGCACGTTCACCTGCCGGGCCTCAGCCGCGCCCACAGGCGTCACCTGCCCGTCTTCCAACACGCGCAGCAATTTGACCTGCAAGGTCGCGGGCATGTCGCCGATTTCATCAAGAAACAGCGTGCCGCCATCCGCCTGCTCAAAACATCCTTTGCGATCCGCCACTGCCCCGGTGAACGCGCCCTTCACGTGCCCGAACAAAATCGATTCCGCCAGTTCCGCCGGAATGGCCACACAGTTTACCGGCACAAACGGCGCCTTGGCGCGCGGGCTGCCAAAATGTACCGCGCGTGCCACCAGTTCCTTGCCGGTGCCGCTTTCGCCGGTGATCAACACGCTGGTGTGGGCAAAGGGATGCAACCGGCGAATTTCCTGCACGACCTTTTGCAGCGGCATACTGTGTCCTACCAGGCCGGTGATATTGCCGCGCGACGCCTCCAGGTCAGAGAACACCGCCAACTGCCCGTCGGCCTGGTGCAGCGCCATTTCCGCCTTTTGCCGGCGGTCAATTTCCGCCAGGAGCTCGGCGGTACGATTTTCCAGCGCCCGGTTCTTTTCCCGCAATTCGCAGGTCAGCCGGTGAAGCCGGAGGTGCGTGGCCACCCGGCGCAGCACTTCCCCGGTCTGGAACGGTTTGACCACATAATCCACACCACCAGCCTGAAATCCTTCCACCAAGCTCTCCACTTCATTCTTGGCGGTGATGAAAATGACCGGAATGGCGCGGGTGGACTCGGCCTGTTGCAACCGGCGGCAGGTTTCCAAGCCGTCCAGGCCCGGCATCATGATGTCCAACAGGATCAAATCCGGTCGCGCCTTGACCGCCACCTGCAACGCCGTCGCTCCGCTGGCCGCGGCAAAAATTTCATAACCTTCCGGCTCCAATGCCGCCGCCAGCACGGTCAGATTGGCCGGAACATCGTCCACCAGCAAAATTTTTTCCTTGTACGTTGGGTCAGCCATTTTGGTTGGTTCAAATCAAAATGAATCCGGGACATTCCCCGACTGAAGCGCCTCATCCGGATTGCTTCATTTTGCCTTTCTCTTCCTGCGGGCTCCCGGCCGGCGGCACTACCAATTGCGACAACAACCGCTGGATCCCATCCATATCGTAACTGCGCATGAGCAGCCGGACCTGGTCGGCCAATCGCCCGGCCTCCGGACCAAGTTGCCGCAATTCCAACAGGCACGCCTTGAGCGCCGTGGTGCTGTGCAGTTCGGCAGCCACCATCAGACGCGCACACAAGGCTTCCGGCAGGGCCAAGGGCGCCAACGGGACGTCGGCCACCGGCTCCGGCGCGGGTGCCGCACGTTCAAATTGGACTCCGAGATGCCGTTCCAGACAGGCATAGATTTGTTCGCACTCGAACGGCTTGGACAAAAAATCCACGCACCCTGCTCCCCGGGCGGCCTCGCGATGCGCGGCCAGCAGCGAAGCGGTATGGGCCACCACCACCGGCGGCGTTTCGATCCCGGACCGGATGCGCCGGGCTGTTTCCGTGCCGCTCCATCCTGGCAGCAGTAGGTCCAGGAAAACAATGTCCGGCCGGGACTCCTGCACCGCCGCCAGTGCCGCAGGGCCGTCGGACGCGCACCAAACGGTGCAGCCCACCGCCAACAACGTGCGCTCCAGGACTTCCCGATTTCCCCAGTTGTCATCCACTACCAAAGCCCGCACCTGCACTCCGGCAGCAAGGCGGGTAACTCGCGCCGGAGCCGGCTCCATTGCGATGGCAGCAGCAGCGAGGGGAATGGTGAAATAAAAGCGTGACCCGGAGCCGCGTTCAGATTTTAACTCCAGGCGGCCGCCCAGCAATTCCGCCTGCCGCAGCGCGATGGCCAGGCCCAGCCCGGTACCGCCCTGGTGCCGTGCACCGCTCCCCTGGTGGAACGGCTTGAAGATTTCGGACTGTTCGCCCGGGGGGATGCCCAGGCCCGTGTCAAACACCTCAAACCGCCAGCACCCGTCCGCCTGCGGCATCATCCGCAATGCCACCTCACCGGCATCGGTGAATTTGACGGCGTTGCCCACCAGATTAATAAGCACCTGGCGCAATTTACCCTCGTCCCCCCGCACGCGATGATGATTCCCCGGAGGCAAATCCAGCCGGAAGCCAATCTTTTTTTGCGCACAGAGCGGCCGGAAGGTGGCCGCCAGGCCGTTGGCCAGCACGGCCAGGTCAAAATCAATCGGATGCAGTTCCATACGCCCAGCTTCAATCTTGGACAGGTCCAAAATCTCATTGATGACGCCCAGAAGATGCCGGCCGCTGGCGGCAATGCCCGCAATGCTGTCGCGCTGTTCTGGCGGCAGCTCCGGGTCGCGTTGCATCAACTGGGTATAGCCCAGGATGGCGTTGAGCGGGGTACGGATTTCGTGGCTCATGCTCGCGAGGAAATCCGATTTGGCCTGGTTGGCCGCCGCGATTTCCACCGTCCGCCGCCAGTTGCCAAAGAGATACGCGGTAAGCAACAGCGAGAAGGTCATCCCTCCGGCCAGCACCAGCCAGGATTGCAGATGCGATTGTGCGGCGATGAATTCCGGTAACGGTGCAAAGGCCATGACCCACCGACGGCCAGCCACTTCCAGCGCCACCGTGTCACTCCGGACAGTCAGGGAATCCGGATCGCCATAAATGAGTTCACCACTGGGAGCCAAATCAAACAGCCGGGCGGAAATACCCTTATGGCGCAGTTCGGTGAATTCCGCGCGCACCAGGTTGTTCACCCGGAAAACTGCCACGGCAAAACCAGCCAAAGTCTTCCGGCGCTGTTCCGGAGCGGGATCGCCCGCATAGACCGGCAACAGCACCAGCAACCCCGCCTGATTGTCCGGGCCTTGTGCCAGATGTACCGGAGCGGTCGCCACGGGCTGTGCCAGATCGCACGCCCGATTCAGGGCCGCCAGCCGGTCCGCATCCGACCCCAAGTCAAAACCTTGCGCCGCCGCGTTCGATTTCAGCGGCTCAATAAAATAAACCGGCACGTACTTTTCCCGCACTCCGGCTGGACGGAAACTGCCGGTGGCGGTCTTCTCCCGGATTTGAAAATCCGTCAGCCCGGCCGCCGCCGCAGCAGCCTCGAATTCTTCGCGTTGCGCCGCCAGCACCACTGGATTCCAAGACAGCGCCTGCAATTCGGGCTGGCGGTCCAGGGCCTGCCGGACAAATTGATGAAATTCCTGCCGTCGGATTCCGCCCTGAGCCGCGTGCAATGACGCGATGGAGTACAAAACCTCCATGGAGCGCAGAATGGAGATGTGCAGCTTTTCGGCCTGTTCATGCGCCAGGTCGGCCGCGTGTTGCTTCATTTCCTTCAGTTCCCACGCGCGCACCGTGAAGGCCAGCCCCACCGACAAAATGATTCCCGCCCCCAGCACGAAGCCAATCCAGGCTGGAGTCAACCGTGGCGGTAAAATTGAAGGCGTGCGATCCAGTAAGCCCCCTCAAGCAGAATGTCTGCCGGGATGGGAGACGCAGGCATGTCGTTTTTAATGCAGTCATAAAGTATTCAACAATAATGATTTGAAAACTTGTAAACTTAGCGCAAACGAACGAAGGAGCCCGACGCAACCACTGAATATTTGGTTCGAATTAGGCAGTCTGGCCAAAGGCCGTCAGCTTTGGAACAGCCGGGAATAGAGCCGGTCTTGCGCGCCCTGCCAGAGGTCCAGCAGCGGTGACGTCTGGGCCACTGCCTCCGGCGGCAAAGACTCACAGACCGCCAGCATGGCCGTCATGGCGGGTCCCAGTTGATGTTGCAGAGCCTGCGCTTCCATCGGCCCGATAATGTTCAGGCGCACCGCCGCCGCAAGCACACCGCGCAAGTGATTAAAACAAAACATGCGCATGGTGAGTTCGCGGGAAAGGCCCAACTGTTGGAGGCAGCCGCCAAACACCGGGGCAAAGTGGGCGAATTGCAGTGCCGGCATTTTTAAGGTTCCGCTGGAGTCATCACCAGAGGCCGATGGCATTTTGAAGATACGCACCACCGCACTGAGCAACGCCCGTCCTTGGGCGCGGCTGGCCCGGTTGGCAACGTGGTTCGTGGTAAAAACTTCGCACAACCGGTCCAACTCCGGCAACCGCCGCGGGGCATCGTAAACGCCGATGACGAAAGGCAAGGCAGCGTGGCCCAACTGATCCAGGCTGGCCTCGGCAAACGCCAGCAACTCCGCGCGCCCGCGCACTTCGCCATGTTGGCAGGCCGCTTCCAAGCCTACTGAATGGGCAAACCCACCTGTGGGAAACGCGGAGTCCATCAACTGCCAGACCAGCCAGTCTGTTTCAGCCGGAGATTCCGGGGATGCGGCGGCGGTGGTTAAATCCTTGCGGCGCGCCGCCGGCGCGGTCGGGCCGCTCAAGTTTGTTTCCGGGACAATTTGAAATCTGCCCTTCCGGTTGGTACGTCCTGGTCGTGGATTCTTCCGGTGCATCAGAACAGGAAATACCGCTGGGCCAGGGGTAAGACCCGGGCGGGTTCGCAGGTGAGCAACTCGCCATTGGCCCGGACTTCATACGTTTCGGGATCCACGGTGATCTTGGGCATGGCATTATTCCATTTCAGGTCTTTCTTGCCCACCTTGCGGCAGCCTTTCACTGCCACGATTTGTTTGGTCAGGCCGTAGGCTTTGCCCACATTTTTTTGCTTGGCCAACTGGCTGACAAACGCAATCGAAGTCGCTCCGGTGGCACCGCCAAAGGCCCCGAACATCGGGCGCATATAAACGGGTTGGGGCGTGGGGATGCTCGCATTGGGATCGCCCATCTGCGCCCAGGCAATGAAGCCGCCCTTGAGCACCATCTCCGGCTTGGCCCCGAACAGCGCCGGTTTCCACAACACCAGGTCAGCCAGTTTGCCCACTTCAATGGAACCGATGAAATGCGCCATCCCGTGCGCCAGCGCGGGGTTGATGGTGTATTTGGAGAGATAACGTTTGATGCGGACATTGTCGTTGTGCCCCTTTTCTTCGGGCAACCGGCCGCGCTGTTGTTTCATTTTATCCGCCGTCTGCCAACTGCGGGTGATGACTTCGCCAATGCGGCCCATGGCCTGCGAATCCGAGCTCATCATGCTGATGGCGCCCAGATCGTGCAGGATGTCCTCAGCTGCAATCGTCTCGCCCCGGATGCGGCTCTCGGCGAATGCCACGTCCTCGGGCAAATTCGGATCGAGGTGGTGGCAGACCATGAGCATGTCCAGATGCTCGTCAATGGTGTTAACGGTGTAGGGCCGGGTGGGGTTGGTGGAACTCGGCAACACATTCGGCTCGCCGCAAATGCGGATGATGTCCGGGGCATGCCCACCACCCGCGCCTTCGCTGTGATAGGTGTGAATGGTGCGGCCCTTGAACGCGGCAATGGTGCCTTCCACGAAGGTAGACTCGTTCAACGTGTCGGTGTGAATCGTCACCTGCACGTCGTGTTGGTCGGCCAGGCTCAGGCAGCAATCAATCGCCGCCGGAGTAGTGCCCCAGTCTTCGTGCAGTTTAAGACCGATGACGCCGGCTTTGATCTGGTCGGCGAGTCCCGCAGGCAAGGCGGTGTTGCCTTTGCCGGTGAAGCCAAAGTTTAGCGGCAAGGCGTCCACCGCCCGCAACATTTCGCGGATATAATTCGGCGCCGGGGTGCAGGTGGTGGCGCAGGTGCCCACCGCCGGGCCCGTACCGCCACCCACCATCGTGGTCAGTCCGGCGGCAATTGCCTCGTGCGCCTGCTGCGGACAAATAAAATGAATGTGCGAATCAAAACCGCCGGCGGTGAGAATCAGCCCTTCGCCCGCGATCACCTCGGTGGTGACCCCGACGATCATGTTCTTGGTCACTCCGGCCATGACATCGGGGTTGCCGGCTTTGCCAATGCCGGCGATCAGGCCGTTCTTGATGCCAATGTCGGCCTTGTAAATACCGGTGTAATCCAACACCAGCGCATTGGTGATGACACAGTCCAGCGCCTGGGCGGCCCCGACGCCTGCGGCCTGGCCCATGCCTTCGCGAATGACCTTGCCGCCGCCAAATTTGCATTCGTCGCCATAGACGGTGAAGTCTTTTTCCACTTCGGCAACGAGCGAGGTGTCGCCCAACCGGATTTTATCGCCGGTGGTCGGGCCGAACATATCGGCATAATGGGCGCGTTTCATTTTGTGAGACATATCAGACAGCCTCCTTCGGCAGATAACAGGTGTGTTTCATGGGCTTTTATGCGCGAAGGCTTTGCTGCGAACCCGTTTCATGGCGGCCTTGCGGCCCGCCGCCGACACTTTTCCGCCTGCCAGATTATTGCCGCCGCGAATGACCTTGCGGCCGGCAATTTCCACAAGTTTCACGGTCTTGGTTTCGCCCGGTTCAAACCGGACGGCGGTACCCGCCGGGATGTCGAGCCGCATGCCGTAGGCGATGGCGCGGTCGAATTGCAACGCGGCGTTGGTTTCGATGAAATGATAATGGCTGCCCACTTGCACCGGGCGATCCCCCAGATTGGTGACAGCCAGCGCGGCAGTCTTGCGGCCGCTGTTGAGTTCGATTTCGCCTTCCAGGATTTCGGTCGCCCCCGGGATGGGTTCGTCTTTCACGGGTTTGAAGCTGGAAAGAGCCGGCACCGGCAAAAAACTGCCGTACAGGGCCAGCTTCAAATCGCCGTTTTCACTGGCGACGGGATGATGTACGGTGACCAATTTGGAGCCGTCGGGAAACGTGCCTTCCACCTGCACGTCGTAAATCATTTCCGGCACGCCGGGCATGACCTGGTTGCGGCCGAGTAACTGCCGGCCCAGGTTCATCAATTCAGCCACACTTTTGCCGTCGCGGATAAATTCCAGAATGACGGTGGCGATGAGCGCCACCGCTTCGGGATGGTTCAGTCGCAGACCGCGGGCGAGACGTTTTTGCGCCAGAAATCCGGCCTGGTGCAGGGTTAGCTTGTCGAGTTCGCGAGGAGACAGGTGCATGGCTGTTTTGATTTAAGGTTGCCGGTTGATTTACCATTTTCGCGCCCACGGGTCATCTCCCAATAATTCGCCGGCAAAATTCAGGTGCCGGTGCAGTTCCCGACCGACGGCTTCCACGCTTTCGCCGGCCACGCGCAGCAGGGCGCCATCGGCCACGGGACTGGCGCTGCAAACCAGCGGCGCGCGGCGGGGTACCGGCTGCGCCGCCACATCTTCCAGCAACCGACGCGCGGCAGCCTGCAGCGGCGGCCCCAGCAGCAGTAGGAGCGCGACACAGTTGCATCGGCCCAAATGCGCCGCCACCCGGGGCGACTGGGTCTGGTCCAACAGCAGGGAGTCCAAAAAAATCCGCTCGCCGTTCAGAAACGCCTCGTTACGGCTCTGAAACTGATGAAACGCCCAGCGTTCCCCCCGGGCGGCGCGACCGGAGGTGAACCAGTCCACCAGGGCCAACCCGGACCCGGTGGCAAGGCGGAACTCCTGGTGTTGATTGTAAATGGAATCGGCGAAGGCCTGCACCGGGTCGGGCGCGAAAATGAGGATGCCATTTTCCCCGAGCGTGGCCCGGGTCTGATGGCCCGACAACCGGTGCGCCGGGTTGCGGTAAACCTTGGTGGCCGCCTGGGTACCGAGGAAACAGCGGGCATCCGGGCCGACATGCAGCTCCAACCGGGTCTGGTCGCCGGCGACCAGACCGCCGCCGAAACTGCTGGTGAAAGCCCAAACGCTGGGGCCGCGTGAATGCGGCGTCAGCAGCTTCATCGGGCTGGTGGCAAAGGCGGAAGTGACGGTGCTGGCCCCATAGACCAGTTCCACGGTCAACGCGGCCCGGCCCTTCTCCAAAACCGAATTGTCAGTCGGCGCAACCATAGGCACGGCGGCTTCCGCCGGGCTTAACAACCGGCAGCCGGAACGAGTCAATACAGCAACGACCCGGTGGCGCAGCAATACCGGCTGGTGACTTCATACGGTCAGATGTTTCTTGACCATCTCGTCGTTGAGATGGGCAATGGGCCCCTCGGCCACCACCGCCCCGCGGTCCATGATGAAAAAAATGTCGCCCACCGCCAGGCAAAAGTCGAGGTATTGTTCGACCAGCAAGATGCTGATGCGGCCCTCTTTTTTGATCTTCAACAGCGTGTCACCGATGAGGTCAATGATGTTGGGTTGAATGCCCTCAGTCGGTTCATCGAGGATGAGAATTTTGGGATCGGTCAGCAACGCCCGGGCAATGGCCAGTTGCTGTTGCTGGCCGCCGCTGAGCACGCCGCCTTTGCGTTGCAAAAACTCCTTCAGGATCGGAAACAGCTCCAGCACGCGGTCCACCTGGCCGTTGGCCTTGGCCCCGTGGACCACCAGCCCGATCTTGAGATTTTCCCAGACAGTCAGGTGCGGAAAGATGTCGCGGCCCTGCGGCACATAGCCGATACCTTCCCGGGCGCGCTGGTCGGACTTGAGGCCGGAGATGTCCTGATCCGCCAGCCGCACGGTGCCGGATTCCGGCCGGACCAGCCCCACAATGGATTTGAGCGTGGTGGTTTTACCCACCCCATTGCGCCCCATGAGACAGACCAGGCTCTGGGCCGGCACGTTCAGACTCACGCCCCGTAAGATCTTGGACCCGTCGTAACTGACATTGATGTTGGTTAGCTGTAACATTCGTTTTCAACGTCCCGGCCTGCGGGATGTCGGTTCAGTTCTTTTTCTTGCGGCCCAGGTAAACCTCCTTCACCCGTTCGTCATTCTGGACCTCGTCCACGCTGCCCTCACAAAGCACCGTGCCCTGATGCAGCACGGTCACCTTGCGGGCAATTTGGCGCACAAAGGTCATGTCGTGCTCGATGACAATGATGCTGTGCTTGCCTTCCAGGCTCAACAGCAACTCGCCGGTCTTGTGGGTTTCCTCATCGGTCATCCCGGCAGCGGGCTCATCCACCAGCAACAGCTTGGGGTCCTGGGCGAGCAGCATGCCGATTTCCAGCCATTGTTTCTGGCCGTGCGACAGCGAACCCGCCAGCGCCTCCGCTTTGTGGGTCAGCCCGATGGTTTCCAGCACGGTGGCAATGCGGTCGCGCTGTTCGGATGTGGTCCGCGAAAACAGCGCGGTGAACACGCTGCGCGAACCCTTAAGGGACAGCAGCAGATTTTCAAAAACGGTGTGATGAATGTACACCGACGGCGTTTGAAACTTGCGCCCGATTCCCAGCCGGTTGATCTCATGCTCCTTCAACCGGGTGAGGTCGGTGTCCCGCTCAAACTCCACCTTGCCGGTGTCCGGCCGGGTGCGACCGGTGATGATATCCATCATGGTGCTTTTGCCGGCGCCGTTCGGGCCGATGATGGTGCGCAACTCGCCTTCATCCATGTAAAAGGTGAGGTTGGAAATGGCTTTGAACCCGTCGAAGGTCTTGTTGACGTCTTCGAGCACCAAAATGAACTGGGGGATCGGAGCGGTCATTCGGGTTTGGCCGGTTGAACGGCTTCGTTATCCGCCGGCTCAATGCGGGCGGCGGCGGCCCGGCGGGCGGCAAACTTCCGATACACGCCCTGCAACTGCGCCGGCAACCCAACAATGCCCTTGGGCATGAAAACCGTCACCAGGATGAACATTGTGCCCAGAAAGATGAGCCACAGGTCCGGGTACGCCCGGGTGGCCCAACTCTTTGTGGCATTCACCACAAATGCCCCCAGGATGGGACCCACCAGCGTGCCGCGACCGCCCACGGCCACCCAGACCACGGCTTCCAATGATTTGTCCGGCGCCATTTCGCTGGGGTTGATGATGCCCACTTGCGGGACATACAGCACCCCGGCCAGCGAGGCCACCAGCGCGGCGAACACAAAGATGAACAGCTTGAAATTGGGAGTGGAATAGCCGGAGAACAACACGCGATTTTCGCTGTCGCGAATGGCGCGCTGCACCTTGCCAAATTTGGTTTTGGTGAGCCATTTGCACAGCCCATACACGCCCAGCAGGGCCAGACCGGTCGCTATATACAGGACGAGCTGGGTGCCCGGCTCGCGGATGTCCGCCCCGAGGATGAATTTGAAATCTGTGAATCCATTGTTGCCGCCAAGCAACAGACTGTTGCGGAAGAACAGCAGGCAGGCCGCGTAGGTCAGCGCCTGGGTAAGAATGGAAAAATAGACACCCCGGATGCGCGAGCGAAAGGCGAGATAACCAAAAATTCCCGCCAATGTGCCGGGTAATATCACGGCCATGAGCAGGGCAAACGCCAGACTGGAGAACGGCTTCCAGAAGGCTGGCAGTGTGCTCCAGCCGAGAAACACGAGAAAGTCGGGAATGGGCTGATGATACTGGCCGAGGTCGCCAATCATGCGCATGAGGTACATGCCCATCATGTAACCGCCGAGCGAGAAGAACAGCGCCTGCCCCAAGCTTAGCAGCCCGGTGTATCCCCACAGCAGGTCCACGCTGATGGCGAGCATGGCGTAGCAAAGATATTTGCCATAGAGGTTGATGGTGAAATTGCTGACGTGCAGCCAGCTGCCTTCGGCGGTGCAGCGGTTCAACAACGGCAACACAACAATCAGCAGCAATGCCGCCGCGGCCACCAGCCAAAGCTCGAGGTTAACAGATTTGCGTTGCATGAAATATCAATCCAGGCTGCGGCTGCGGATGGAAAAAAGCCCGCCGGGTTTCCATTGGAGGAAGAGAATGATGCAGACGAGCACCACAATTTTGCCGGTGACCGGGGAGCCGGTAACCTGCTGCAATATCTGGTCGCCGGTGCCGATGCCGATGGCCGAATAGACCGTGCCCACAATGCTGCCCACCCCGCCGACCACCACGGTCATGAAGCTGTCCACAATGTAATTCTGGCCCAGGCTGGGGCCCACGTTGCCGATTTGCGAGAGAAACGCCCCCGCCAGGCCGGCCAAGCCCGAACCGAAGGCAAAGGTCATCATGTTCACCCGGGCGGTACGCACTCCCATGCACGAGGCCATGTCCCGGTTTTGCATCACAGCGCGAATGAGCAAGCCCAGCGGCGTGCGGGTAAGCAGCAGCCAGGTGCCAAACACGATCAGGACGGCAAAGACGATAACGAACACCCGGTTATAGCCGAGCATGACGTCATTGACCAGGAAGTGACCCTGCAACCAGCGCGGGGAACTGACCTGCACATTGTTGGCGCCAAAAACCATGCGGAACAGCTGTTGCATCACCAACGAAACGCCCCAGGTGGCGAGCAGCGATTCCAGTGGCCGGCGGTACAGAAAACGGATGACCGTGCGCTCCAGCAACAACCCCGCCAGCGCCGCCATGAGAAAACTCAGCGGCAGGGCGAACAGAAAGTAGCTTTCATAAAACCAGCCGGTGGCATTCAACCCTGGCAATCTCAAGCCGAAGCCGAGCGGATGCCCGAACAGATGAAACGGCAGGTTCACGGAAAACGCGAAGCCGGTGCCGAAGAGGTTTTGGACGATATAACAGGTGTAGGCACCCACAGCGATCATTTCGCCGTGTGCCATGTTGATAATGCCCATGAGGCCGAACGTGATGGCGAGGCCCAAGGTCACCACCAGCAAAATGGACCCCAGGCTCAGGCCGCGGAAGATGGTCCCGAAAAAGTTTACCACGCTGATGTGGCCCTCAATAATTTTTCCCGCCCTTTGCGCCGCTACAGTCACGTCGTGCGAGGCGGTCTTGCTATCGGCCAGGGTTTTGAGCATTTGCAGGCTGCCGATGGTTTTGAGTTCGGCCAGCCGCTGGGTGGCAGCAATCTGCACCTTGGCATTGGTGTCGCCCAGTTGCAGCATGGCCACGGCCTGCTGAATGGTCTTGATCACCTCGGGGTTGGTTTCCTTGACCAGCCGCGCCTGGAGCACGGGAATGTATTTTAACTTCTGGGAATTGCCGAGTTTGAGCACCGCCGACCCGCGGGCGTCAGGATCAGAATCGGAAAGCGCAATGGTATCCAGCGCCTGCTGGATGGCGGTGCGCAGTACAGCAGTGGTATCGGCGCTGGTCAAATCATCCGCCGCCAAATGGAGTTCCTCGTGGTTGGTGCCGGTGAGAAACTGGCCGTTGTCAATGCGGATGGCCCGCGCATGGCCAGCGGCATCGGTCTGGTCTTCGAGCAAAATGGGAATTTTGGGACCGGACCCGGCGTCGTAGAGATAGACGCCATCACGGGTCCACGCCAAAAGCACGTCCCGCACGAGTCTGGAACCCGTCTCGGCAAGGTCGGCCACGAGTTTGGGTTGCGCCGCACTGTCGGCCAACAGGGCTGCACTTAGTTTTTGCCGGACAGCGGATTCATCCTCCGGTGCCGCCGCCGCAGTACGGACTGTCAGGCTGGCGAGCAGCAGGAACCACGACAGACATTTCAGTAAATTCATTTTCAAATGAGGGCGGAGGATTTCGCCTCCGCCCTCGTTACGGGCGATGATTCTGCCGCCCCGCCAGCCGGGACGGCAGCGGGTTGGCTTATTTCGCCGAGAGCTTGGCGTCGAGGTCCTTCAGCATGAAGGGTTCGCCATAAACCTGCGGGTAGGTTTCCAGGATTTTGAACTGGCCGTTGGCCTTGGTTTCACCGATGAACACATCCTTGGTGGTGTGATGGTTCTTCTGCATGGTGATTTTGCCTCCGGGGCCGTCGAAGCTGATGTCGCCGGTTTCCAGCACTTCGCGGACCTTGTCCACGTCAAACGAGCCGGCCTTTTCCACGGCGGCCTTCCACAGATAGACGCCGTCATAGGAGAGCACCATGGGGCTGTCCACCGCGCGCTTTTCCTTCACTACGCCGGGGTGAGTCTGGTCTTTCAGCCAGGCATCCCATTTGCCCAAAAACTCCTTGTTGGCCGGGGTGTTGAGCGACATGAAGTAGGTCCAGCAACCCAGTTCGCCCACGAGGTCCTTGGTCGGCAGGGCGCGGAGTTCATCTTCCGCCAAACTGAAGGAAACCACGGGGCAGTCGGCGGCGCTGAGGCCGGCGGCGGCGATTTCCTTGAAGAACGGCACATTGGAGTCGCCGTTGATGGTGTTGAGCACGCAGGCATCACCGCTGGCGGCAAACTGCTTGATTTCGGCCACGATTTGCTGGAAGTCGGTATGGCTGAAAGGCACGTATTTGCCGGCGGAAATGACCTTGCCGCTGTCATCCTTGCGGAAGCCGCCCCCGATGTTCTCCGCGGGCACCCCGTGAACGAGCAGGTACTTGTAGAGAATCAGGTTGGCAGTCTGCGGATAGACGTAGTCCGTACCGATGAGGTAGAACTTCTTCTTGCCCTGCTTGAGCAGGTAATCCACGGCCGGGGTGGCCTGCTGGTTCACCGCTTCGGCAGTGTAGAAGATGTTCTTGGAGAGTTCCTCACCTTCGTACTGCACCGGGTAGAACAGCATGCCGTTGTCCTTTTCAAATACGGGCAGCACCGACTTGCGGCTCACGGAGGTCCAGCAACCGAAGGTCACGGCCACCTTGTCCTCTTCCAGCAACTGCTTCGCCTTTTCTGCAAACAGCGGCCAGTTGGAGGCGCCGTCCACGATCACCGGCTCGATCTTCTTGCCGAGCACCCCGCCCGAGGCATTGATTTCGTCGAAGGCATACAGCAACACGTCGCGCAGGGACGTTTCGCTGATGGCCATGGTACCGCTGAGCGAGTGCAGTACGCCGACCTTGACTGTGTCGGCGGCCTGCATTGTGGCGGCCAGGCCGACGGCCAGGGCGCCGAGGGTTAATTTACGCAGGAATGGTTTCATATATTTGTCTGGTTATTAAGAATGGGTTGATTGGTAGTATCAGATTGGTTTTGGTTTTTGGGTTAGAACAGATAGCTCACCCCGGCGCCGAGAATGACGCGGTCGGTCTTGCCATCGAGGCCCCCGCTGTAGGAGGTGAAGTCATACCGGATTTCCGGCTGGATTTTCAGGTTCGGCACGGGTTTGTAATTGAGCGTGAGGGTCACGCTGCCCAGGTTGCCATCGGCATCCGGCGTAACGATGCCCGCGCCAGGACGCACTGCCGGTCCGAGCACGCCATCCGGGCTGTCCACAAAGTCCACGCGCATGGCCAGGCCCACCTTGGAGGTGAAGTCATACCAGGCCCAGCCGCCGATGGACCAGAGGTCCGCGTCCGCGGCGCCGTCGTTCGAGAAGTGGAAGTAGTCGAATTCAAAGCCGGTCCCGAATTTCTCGGTGACCTGCACGCCGCCGATAACAGAGGCGCCGGAGACGTCGGTGGTGCCCGATTCGGCGCTATACCAGCCGATGAGGTGGGCCCAAACCTTGTCCGTGGGTTTCAGGTTGAGGCTGGCAATGACCGCCTTGCCGCCGTTGCTGTCCACGGGACCGGCGAACATGCCGTTTTGCACGCGCACCGCGAGGCCCACCTTGTCGGTAAAGTCATAGGCGAGCTGGATACCGGCGGAAGGTCCGTTGCCGGTGAACCACCACTGGTTGCCTTGTGAGAAGTTGGGGTTGGCCGCGCCGCCGTCACCGGATTCCCAGTTCAGCAGCGAAATCAACTGCCCCGCCTTGACGTCAAGGCCGGTACCGATGGGGATGTTCAGTTCGACATAGGCTTCACGCAGGGCTTCAAACCCGGCCACCGGGCTGCCGGTGTTCAGGTTGGGGGAATCCTCACCCCAGATCAGCGACGTCCGGAAACCGGCGTCCCATTTGTCCTTGTCCACCGCCTTGCTGGCCAGCGTGACCTTGACCTTGTTGATGGAAAAGGAATTGTTGGAGGCGTTCCAGAGGTAAGCGTCGGATTTGCCGTCAGCCGGGTCCTGCGTATTGTAAAAATAGGAGGCCTGGACAAAACCGCTGATGGTGATGTCGGACATGGCGGAAACCAGCTTGGGCGCGGGAACGCTGCTGGTCAGGATGCCTTCCTTCACCGCCAAAGCTTCCAGTTGCGCCACCCGGGCTTTCAAGTCATCCACGGATGTATCCGCATTATCCGCCACGGCCAGAGCCGTGCCGCCCAATAGCACCCCGCCCATCAGGACGGTTTTGGTTATCGGTTTCAAGCGAGAGGTTCTCTTCATAGGGTCTTAGGTTTGTTCTCCTTTGGGTTCAGCAACACCCTGCCGGTCGGGTTATTCCCGGAACGCCTTTAAGGCCGGTTGTGTTGCTGGCGGACTCCCCCGTGCGGCTCCCGTGCCAGCAGCGGGGCGAGTGGCACGGTAAATTCTTCATGACATTGATGAAAAACTTTC
>Ga0310811_10003894_pt1 | contig 18801 bp, 15 predicted proteins | sample YCmetagenome_FD_207642 | JGI IMG/M metagenome (GOLD analysis project Ga0310811, IMG submission 207642) | Soil microbial communities from experimental microcosm in Duke University, North Carolina, United States - YC | ecosystem: Engineered > Artificial ecosystem > Soil microcosm > Unclassified ...
AGAAGGTGGTGCCGTCGCCGATTGCGTCGCGCCCCTTCCAGACCAGGTCGGCCAGGAAACGATCGCCCCGCACGTCGCGCAATTTCAGGATATGGCCGACTCCACAAGCTCCACGATCGAATCCCGGATCGTATGTCGCCGCATGCCCCACTCGGAAGCATCGAATTCTCGGATGGCGCCCAGCAGGCAATGAGCAAGGCGACGCGTTTGGCGTCGATCTGGTCCAGCACCATCGAAACCGCGATGGCATAAGGCGTGGCTGCGACATCGGCGGCGCGCCGCAGGTCGTCATAAACCGAGGGGGATGCCGTGCAGGCTGCGAGCCTGCCGCGTGCCCGCTTCGCCAGGTTTCCCTCCAGCGACTTGGTCACCTTGATAAACCGATCTATCACAAGGGCCAGACCGGCACACCCGATGCCTGCTACGCCATCCTCGAACGTTCAGCGCGGGGCTGGAGCGTCGCGTTCCGCTATGTGCCGTACGACCACATGTCGATGGCGCAATTGGCGAGAACCCATGGTCTGCCGGTTTGGGCCGATGCGCTCGCCACCGGTTGGGTTGAGTGATGCGAGCAGCCGCCGGGTGTGGGGGGACGTTTGGGAGTCTTAACCAGGCCAGGTTTTCGGCCATCGGTCGGCTTCGCCGCCGCGCTGCAGCGTTGACCTGACCACGGATCAGCCGCACCATGAGGGCCGATTTGCCGTAAGGTGCCGCCGTGGCCGGATTGTCCCACCGCCAGACTGAAATTCTCAACATCGCCCGCGCCTTCGGCCGGGTGATGGTGGAAGACCTCGCCAGGCGTTTCGAGGTTTCGGCGCAGACCATCCGCAAGGACCTCAACGATCTCTGCGACCAGCGTTCGCTGACGCGCATCCATGGCGGCGCTATCATCGCTTCCGGCGTCGAGAATCTGGCCTATGAAGCGCGTCGTTTCGTTGCCGCCGAGGAGAAGCGGGCGATCGGCATTGCCGCGGCTTCCCGAATTCCGAACGGCTGCTCGCTGTTCATCAACATCGGCACCACCACGGAAGAAGTCGCAAGCGCGCTGACCTCGCATGAGGATCTGCTGGTCATCACCAACAACCTCAATGTCGCGATGCTGCTGTATCGCCATCCGCGGATCGAGGTGATCGTGGCCGGCGGCGCCGTGCGCCGCGCCGACGGCGCCGTGATCGGTTCGACCGCGATCAGCCTCATTGGCCAGTTCAAGGTCGATTACGCCATCATCGGCGCCTCCGCGATCGACGAGGAGGGCGCGCTGCTCGATTTCGACTATCGTGAGGTGCAGGCGGCGCAGGCAATCATTGCCAACGCACGCAGCGTGATGCTGGTCGCCGACTCCACAAAACTTCGCCGCAGCGCACCGGTGCGCATCGCCCATATCAGCCAGATCCAGACCTTTGTCACCGACGCCCCGCTGCCCGCGGGGCTCGCCAACATCTGCCACACCCGCGGCATCGACGTGGTCGCTGCTATGGACAAGCCGGCACCCGATATCGATGAGCCTGTGGCGGAGCCGGCGTCGAGCGTGACGCGCTTGCGCTGAGGCTTTCCAGTTGGCCGCGGCGGCGTTGCCTGAATAATGACGGGTGTTGCCCGTTTAATACATATCCCCGCGGCGCGATCGAATAGGTTGTTCTGGTTGCCGCTGATGTGGTGCGGCGGCGCCTCGCGTCGTGGGACACGTTCATGAACAGAACCGTTCTTGCAGCTTTCATACTTGCTGTCAGCGCAGTAAGCGCATCTGCCGCCGATCTTGCGGCCCGTCCTTACGTCAAGGCGCCCGCGGCGGTTGTCGCCGCTTACGACTGGAGCGGCTTCTATGTCGGCGCCAATGGCGGCGGCGCATGGAGCCGCAAGTGCTGGGATGTCGTTCCCTTTACCGTCAATCTTGGTTTCATCCCTCCCATTCTGTTTTCCGGTTCTGAGGGATGCCACACCGCGAGCGGGGCGACGGCGGGCGGCCAGGTGGGTTATCGCTGGCAGAGGGCCGCATGGGTGTTCGGTCTGGAAGCCCAGGGCAACTGGGCGGATCTATCGGGCTCGAACGCCTCGGATGTCGCTCTATTTGCGGGTACCGCGAACCGCAGCAAGATCGATGCTATCGGGCTGTTCACTGGTCAGGTCGGTTACTCCTGGAACGCCCTGCTGTTCTACGTAAAGGGCGGTGCCGCGGTCACGCGCGACAAGTACGATAGCTTCCTGACCGGACCGTTAGGTCCGCTGCCTGCAGGTTTTGTCTCCAACCGCGGCAGTGAAACCCGTTGGGGCGGCGTGGTCGGGGTAGGAGGCGAGTATGCCTTCAGCCAGAATTGGTCGTTCGCGCTCGAATACGATCATCTGTTCATGGGTAGCGGTGATGTTGCCATGACCTATGATCCGGCGTTCATCGCCGCGCTCAACCACAATGAACGCATCCGGCAGGACGTCGATATGGTCACCGCCCGCATCAACTATCGCTTCAGCGGGCCTGTGGTCGCGAAATACTGACCTTTACTCAAACTCCGGTTTCAAAAAGTCCTGGAGCCGCGTGCCGATCCTCGCCTCCGAGCTTGATCCTCAAGTGTACGACCGTCTGCGACAATTCCCGCATTTCTACTTGCTTTCGTTTTTCTTTGTGATTTATTCCAATTCGAAAGCAAAATCGCCGAAGTGAAGAGGGCGGCCGCCGGGGAAGCGTCTGTTGGAACGGATTTTCGACCTCGCGATTGTCGGAGGCGGCATCAATGGCTGCGGCATCGCACGCGATGCGGTAGGCCGGGGCAATTCTGTTTTCCTTTGTGAAATGAATGACTTGGCTAGTGGGACGTCGTCCTGGTCAACCAAGCTCGTGCACGGCGGCCTGCGTTATCTCGAATATTACGAGTTTCGTTTGGTGCGCGAGGCCCTGATCGAGCGCGAAATCCTCTGGCAGATCGCCCCCCACATCATCCGCCCGCTTCGTTTCGTTTTGCCGCACCATTCCGGATTGCGTCCGGCCTGGCTCTTACGGCTGGGGTTGTTCCTGTACGACCACATCGGCGGTCGTCATCTGCTGCCGCCGACGCGCTCGGTCGATCTCGCCCATGACGAGGTCGGAAAGCCGCTGATCGCCAACCGCTACCGCAAGGGTTTTGAATATTCCGACTGCTTCGTCGACGACGCGCGGCTGGTGGTTCTCACCGCGCGCGACGCCGCCGATCGCGGCGCCGAAATCCACACACGCGCCCGCGCGGTCGAGATCCTGCAGATTGACGGCATCTGGCATCTTACTGTCGAGGATACAAAAAGCGGCATGCGCACCACCATCCAGGCGCGCGCGCTGGTCAATGCCGGCGGGCCCTGGGTAGAACAGGTGCTGTCGTCGGGTTCGGGCGTCAACGCACGCGCAAAGGTTCGACTGGTACAGGGCTCGCACATCGTGGTCCGCAAGCTTTACGAGCACGACCGCGCCTATATGTTCCAAAACGCCGATGGCCGCATCATCTTCGTCATTCCCTATCAGGGCGATTTCACGTTGATCGGCACCACCGATCGCGACTACGACGGCGATCCGGCCAAGGTGAAAGCCTCAACCGAGGAGATCGAATATCTCTGCGCCTCCGCCAGCGAGTATCTGACCAAGCCGGTCAAGCCGGAGGACGTGGTCTGGACCTATTCGGGCGTGCGCCCGCTGTATGACGACGGCGCCAGCGAGGCCAAGGCCGCGACCCGGGATTATGTGTTCGAACTCGACACTCCCGGCGGCGCGCCGCTGCTGTCGATCTATGGCGGCAAGATCACGACCTATCGGCGGCTGGCCGAAGAAGCGCTGGAACGGCTTGCGCCTTATTTGCGTAGTTCCTCGCCCGGCGAGGACTTCAAGGCGCGGGAGGGCTGGACCGGCAAAGCCGCGCTGCCCGGCGGCGACATGGACGTCTCGGCGGTCGCGGCGCTCTCGGCGGAACTGACGCGGGACTACCCGTTCCTCAGTGCCATCCATGCCAACCGGCTGGCGCATGCCTACGGCACCCGCGCCGCCAAGGTACTGGGTGCCGCGAAATCGCTGGCCGATCTCGGCCAGTCGTTCGGCGCGACCTTGACGGAGAGCGAAGTCAGGTACCTGATGTCGACCGAATGGGCCGTTACCGCCGAAGACGTCGTTTGGCGCCGATCCAAGCTCGGATTGCGGTTGTCAGCGGGCGAGATCACCGCCCTCGACGAATGGATGGCCGCCCATCAAGCCCAAGGTGAACGTCCGCTGCGTGAAGCGGGAGGACGGACATGAGCGTCACGCTCGATCACGTCACGCGAACGGTGGATGGCATTCCGACCATCCGCGATGTCTCGCTGACGCTCGAGCGCGGCACGCTGAGCGTGCTGCTCGGCCCGACCCTGGCCGGCAAGACCTCGATCATGCGGCTGCTCGCCGGTCTCGACAAGCCGACGACGGGCCGCGTGCTGGTCGACGACAAGGATGTCACCGGCTTCGACGTTCGGAAGCGCTCGGTTGCGATGGTCTATCAGCAGTTCATCAATTATCCCTCGCTGACGGTCTATGAGAATATCGCCTCGCCGTTGCGGGTGCAGGGCAAGCCGCGCGCGGAAATTGAAAAGCGCGTGGCCGAGGCGGCGCGGCTCTTGAAGCTCGAGCCGTATCTGAACCGCTTGCCGCTGCAATTGTCCGGCGGCCAGCAGCAGCGCACCGCGATCGCGCGCGCGCTCGTCAAGGGCGCCGACCTGGTGTTGCTGGACGAACCGCTCGCCAATCTCGATTACAAGCTGCGCGAGGAGTTGCGCACCGAATTGCCGCGCATCTTCGAGGCATCGGGCGCGATTTTCGTCTATGCGACCACCGAACCCTCCGAAGCTCTGCTGCTCGGCGGCCGCACCGTGTGCATGTGGGAAGGCCAGATCCTGCAGGCTGGCGGCACCGCAAAGGTCTATCGTCACCCCGATACGCTACGCGTGGCGCAGGTGTTCTCCGATCCGCCGCTCAATATCGTCGGCATCGAGAAGAAAAATGGCACAGTGCAATATTCCGGCGGTATCCAGGCGCCGGCCAGCGGGCTCTATGCTTCGCTCGCCGACGGTCCCTATCGCGTCGGCTTCCGCGCCCATCAGCTCGAGGTCGCCAACGGCATCGCCGGCCGCCACGCGTTCCAGGCTACCGTCACCGTGACCGAGATCACCGGTTCGGAAAGTTTCGTCCATCTCAATCGCGACGCCTCCAATTGGGTCGCGGTGCTGCAGGGTGTGCACGAATACGAGCCCGGCTACGTGCTCGATGCCGTGCTCGACCCCGACAATGTCTTTGTGTTCGACGCAGCCGACCGTCTGGTCGCAGCGCCCGCTACAGCGTTTTCAAGCGAAGCGCATCGTGGTTCGCGTGAACAAAACGCGTCGACTAAAAGCCCGAGCGCGTGAGGGAGATGCCGAATGGCCCGCATTGACCTCGTCGATCTCGCCCATTCCTACAGCGGCAATGATGCCGCTCCCGAATCATTTGCGCTGAAGCCGATCTCGATGACGTGGCGGCAGGGCGGCGCCTATGCGTTGCTCGGGCCGTCCGGCTGCGGCAAGACCACGCTGTTGAACCTGATTTCCGGAATCGTGACACCGTCGCGCGGCAAGATCCTGTTCGACGGCGCCGACATCACACCGCTGTCAACCCAGAAGCGCAATATCGCGCAGGTATTCCAGTTCCCGGTGATCTACGACACCATGACGGTCGGACAGAACCTTGCTTTCCCGCTGAAGAACCGTGGCGTCTCCAAAGCGGAGATCGACGCGCGGGTGAAGCAGATCGCCGATCTGCTCGATCTCGCGCCGTATCTCAATCGCAAGGCGACACGGCTGACGGCGGACGCCAAGCAGAAGATTTCGCTCGGCCGCGGCCTGGTCCGGGCCGACGTGTCAGCCATTTTATTCGACGAGCCGCTGACGGTGATCGACCCCGAATTGAAATGGCAGCTGCGCTCGAAGCTCAAGGCGCTGCACCGCGATCTCGATCTCACGATGATCTATGTTACCCATGACCAGACCGAAGCGCTGACCTTCGCCGATACGGTGGTGGTCATGCATGACGGCCGCGTGGTGCAGAGCGGCACGCCAGCCGAATTGTTCGACAAGCCCGCGCATACGTTCGTCGGCTATTTCATCGGCTCGCCCGGCATGAACATCGTGCCGGGCGAGGTGAGGGGTCGCGAGGCCAGGATCAGCGGCCACCCGATCGCGCTCAACCGCAGCTACGACACGCTGCCGTCAGGTGCGAAGATCGAGATTGGCGTGCGGCCCGAATTCGTCGACGTCGCAGCGCCCGCGCCCGGTCTGCTGTCGGCCAATATCGAGCGCATCGACGATCTCGGTCGCGTCCGCTTCGCCCGGGTCCGGATTGGCGACGTCAAATTCGCCGCGCGGGTGCCGGCCGGATTCTCGATATCGGGCGAGACCGCTGGACTCGTTTTCGATCCGTCGCACGTTCACGTCTATGCGGACAGTCGTCTGGTCGAGGGGACGGCGTGATGGACAAGACGATCAACCAAAAAGCCTGGTTCCTGGTGCTGCCGGTGTTTCTGGTGGTCGCGTTCTCCGCGATCCTGCCGCTGATGACGGTGGTGAACTATTCGATGCAGGACACCTTCGGCAACAACCAGTTCTTCTGGAACGGTGTCGGCTGGTTCAAGGAGTTGCTCGATCCCTCGACTGATCTTGGTGGGAGATTTCTCGATTCACTCGGCCGCAACCTGTTTTTCTCGTTCGTGATCCTGGCGATCGAAGTGCCGCTCGGAATCGTGGTGGCATTGTCGATGCCGCGCGAGGGCTGGACGGTCGCCGCCTGCCTCGTGATCCTGGCGCTGCCGCTGCTGATTCCATGGAACGTGGTCGGAACCATCTGGCAGATCTTCGGCCGTCCCGATATCGGCCTGCTCGGCTACACGCTGAACGGCCTCGGCATGAATTATAACTATGTCTCGAATGAGTTTGACGCCTGGGCTACCGTCATCGTGATGGATGTCTGGCACTGGACCAGCCTGGTGGCGCTGTTGTGCTACGCCGGCCTGAAGTCGATCCCCGATGCGTACTACCAGGCAGCGCAGATCGACGGCGCCTCGCGCTGGGCGGTATTCACCGCGATCCAGCTGCCGAAAATGAACCGCGTGCTGCTGATCGCGGTGCTGCTGCGCTTCATGGACAGTTTCATGATCTACACCGAACCGTTCGTGGTGACCGGCGGCGGCCCCGGCAATTCGACCACCTTCGTCTCGATCGAACTGGTCAAGATCGCGCTCGGGCAGTTCGACCTCGGCAAGGCCGCAGCACTGTCGCTGGTCTACAATTTGATCATCCTGATCGTGTGCTGGGTGTTCTACACCGTCATGACCAACGCCGGGGCCGAGCGTCCGGCCAAGCAGGGAGTCGCATGATGCATTCGATCCCCGGCCGCCGCATCGTCATCTCGGCCTTCCTGGTCTTCCTGCTGTTGCCGATCTACTGGCTGGTCAACATGAGCTTCAAGACCAACAATGAAATCGTCACGACCATGACGCTGTGGCCGCATCAGCCGACCATTGCCAACTACATGCGCATCTTCACCGATGAAAGCTGGTATTCCGGCTACATCAACTCGCTGAAATACGTGCTGATCAACACCGTGATCTCGATCTCGGTGGCGTTGCCGGCCGCCTATGGCTTCTCGCGCTACCGCTTCCTCGGCGACAAGCATCTGTTCTTCTGGCTGCTGTCGAACCGCATGGCGCCGGCGGCGGTCTATGCGTTGCCGTTCTTCAACCTCTATTCGGCGATCGGCCTGTTCGATACGCCGTGGGCAGTGGCGCTGGCGCACTGCATCTTCAACGTGCCGCTGGCGGTGTGGATCCTCGAAGGCTTTGTGTCGGGTGTGCCGCGCGAGATCGACGAGACTGCGTTCCTCGACGGTTATTCGTTCCCGCGATTCTTCGTCAAGATACTGGTGCCGCTGATTGCGAGCGGCATCGGCGTCGCCGCGTTCTTCTGCTTCATGTTCTCCTGGGTCGAATTGCTGCTGGCGCGCACGCTGACAACGGTATCTGCCAAGCCGATTTCGGCAATCATGACCCGCACGGTTTCGGCCGCCGGCATGGATTGGGGCCTGCTGGCCGCGGCTGGCGTGCTGACCATCATCCCTGGCGCGCTGGTGATCTGGTTCGTTCGTAACTACATCGCGCGCGGCTTCGCGCTCGGTCGGGTGTGAGGGGGCATCGCATGGAAAACATCGCATGGATGGCCTGGACGCTCCCGACCGCGATCTTCTTCGTTCTGATCTCGCTGACGCTCGGCGTCATGACGTGGCTTGCGGTCGCCTATCCCGAGGCCGAGCGCATCGGCGTGTTGCGGATACCGACCACGCGCGGCGACCGTCTGTTCATCTCGCTGGTGCTTACCGCCGTCATTCATTTGTTGTGGATCGCCTTCTTTGGCACCGACACGATTCTGACGCTGCCGATCGGGGAGGGCGTTGAAATTTCGAGCCTGTGGCTCGCAACCGTGATTTCGCTTGTTTCAGCCGTGGCGATTTTCCGCACCGTCTGAGAAGCGAAAAAGAGCAGATCCGGGGTTAACCCGGGCCTGGGTTTAGTTTGTCGATGCAACCGGAGGAACCAACATGCGACGTTTGAGAAGGACGAAAGACAGTCTTTTGACGATGACCAGCGCAGTCGCGCTGATTGCGGCATCCGTCACCATCGCCACGCCGGCGCGGGCCGACGACGCCGTCAATCAGAAGTGGATCGACAGCGAGTTTCAGCCCTCGACCCTGTCGAAGGCGGATCAGATGAAGGAACTGCAGTGGTTCGCCAAGGCCGCCGAACCGTTCAAGGGAATGGACATCAACATCGTGTCGGAGACCATCACGACACATGAATATGAGTCCAAGACCCTGGCGAAGGCTTTCACCGAAATCACCGGCATCAAGGTCAAGCACGACACCATCCAGGAGGGTGACGTGGTTGAAAAGCTGCAGACCCAAATGCAGTCCGGCAAGAACGTCTATGACGGCTGGATCAACGACTCCGACCTGATCGGCACGCACTTCCGCTACGGCCAGACCGTGATCCTGTCGGATTACATGACCGGCGAGGGCAAGGACGTCACCGACCCGATGCTCGACGTCAACGACTTCATCGGCAAGTCGTTCACCACGGCGCCGGACGGCAAGCTCTATCAACTGCCCGACCAGCAGTTCGCGAACCTCTATTGGTTCCGCTACGACTGGTTCCAGAATCCCGACTACAAGGCCAAGTTCAAGGCCAAGTATGGCTACGATCTCGGCGTTCCCGTGAACTGGTCGGCCTATGAAGACATCGCCGAGTTCTTCACCAACGACATCAAGGAGATCAACGGCGTCCGCGTCTATGGTCACATGGACTACGGCAAGAAGGATCCCTCGCTCGGCTGGCGGTTCACCGACGCCTGGCTGTCGATGGCCGGCAATGGCGACAAGGGCATCCCGAACGGTCTCCCGGTCGACGAATGGGGCATCCGCATGGAAGGCTGCCGCCCGGTGGGTTCCTCCGTCGAGCGCGGCGGCGACACCAACGGCCCGGCGGCGGTCTATTCGATCGTCAAATATCTCGACTGGATGAAGAAGTATGCCCCGCCGCAGGCGCAAGGCATGACCTTCTCCGAATCGGGACCGGTGCCGGCGCAAGGCGCGATCGCGCAGCAGATCTTCTGGTACACCGCCTTCACCGCCGACATGGTGAAGCCCGGTATTCCGGTCGTGAACGCCGACGGTACGCCGAAGTGGCGTATGGCGCCGTCGCCGCACGGCTCGTACTGGAAGGAAGGCATGAAGCTCGGTTATCAGGACGCCGGTTCCGCGACGCTCCTGAAGTCGACGCCCGCCGACCGCCGCAAAGCGGCCTGGCTCTATCTGCAATTCATCGTTTCCAAGACGGTGTCGTTGAAGAAGAGCCATGTCGGTCTCACCTTCATCCGCGAGTCCGACATCTGGGATAAGTCCTTCACCGAGCGTGCGCCGAAGCTCGGCGGCCTGATCGAGTTCTACCGCTCGCCCGCGCGCGTGCAGTGGACCCCGACCGGCAACAACGTGCCCGACTACCCGAAGCTCGCGCAGTTGTGGTGGCAGAACATCGGCGATGCGTCGTCCGGTGCGAAGACCCCGCAGGCGGCGATGGACGCGCTGGCGGCAGCCCAGGACTCCGTGCTCGAGCGTCTGGAGAAATCCGGCGTGCAGGGCGCCTGCGGTCCGAAGCTGAACAAGAAGGACACGGCGGAGCATTGGTTCGCCAAGGTCCAGAAGGACGGCACCATCGCGCCCCAGCGCAAGCTGGCGAACGAAAAGCCGAAGGGCGAAACCGTCGACTACGACACGCTCGTCAAGTCGTGGCCGGCAACGCCCCCGAAGCGGGCGGAAGCCAAGTGACCGAGTAGTGTGTCCCGGACGCGATGCGGCGCCCTTGCGCCGCTTCGCGGAGCCGGGACCCAGGCGTGCGTGAGGGATGGACCCCGGATCAGCAGCGCACCGCTTCGCGCTGCGCGGCATCCGGGGAACGAACCAAAGCGAAAGGCCGGGAGCGATCCCGGCCTTTTTCTTGTTTGCGTCATTCCGGGATGGCCCGAAGGGCCTGCGCCAAGTGATGCATCCCGGAATGACGATCGGACAGAGTCCACATCCTATTGGGCCGCCTCTGCGGCCTGCAGCGTCGGATAGTCCGTGTACCCCTTGGCGCTGCCGCCATAGAACGTCGCCTTGTCGGGTTCGTTCAGCGGTGCGCCCTTCTTCAGGCGCTCGACCAGATCGGGATTTGAAATGAACGGCTTCCCAAACGCAATAAGGTCGGCGGCATCGGCTGCCAGCACCTTGGTCGCGAGCTCGAAATCGTAGCCGTTGTTGGCGACATAGGCCTGCTTGAAGCGCTTGCGCAGGGAGCCGTAGTCGAACGGCGCGATGTCGCGCGAGCCGCCGGTGGCGCCCTCGATGACGTGGATGTAGGTCAGCTTCAGCGCATTGAGATGATCGACGATGAAGTCGAACAGCGGTTGCGGGTTACTATCGGAGACATCATTGGAGGGCGTCACCGGCGAAATGCGGATGCCGGTCCGCTCGGGCCCCGCGACGTCCGCCACCACTTTGGAAACCTCCAGCATCAGCCTGGCGCGGTTCTCGATTGAGCCGCCATAGGTATCTGATCGTTGGTTGGTGCCATCCTTGGCAAACTGGTCGAGCAAATAGCCGTTGGCGCCGTGGATCTCGACGCCGTCGAAACCCGCAGTCAGCGCGTTGTCGGTGCCGCGTTTGAAGTCTTCGATGATCCCGGGAATTTCCGAAAGTTCGAGCGCGCGGGGCTCGGAGATGTCGGTGAAGCTGTTGTTGACGAAGGTCTTGCCCTTGGCGCGGATCGCCGACGGCGCCACCGGCTTGCCGCCGCCGGGCTGCAGTGAATCGTGCGAAATGCGGCCGACATGCCAGATCTGGATGAAGATGCGCCCGCCTTGTTCATGCACGCGGTCGGTGACCTTGCGCCAGCCGGCGACCTGTTCCTTTGAATAGATGCCGGGTGTGTCCTGATAGCCCTGTCCTTGCTGCGAGACCTGGCTGGCTTCGGTGATCAACAAGCCGGCCGAGGCGCGCTGGCCATAATAGTCGGCCGCAAGCGGACTCGGCACCATGCCGGGCGGGACCGCGCGGTTTCGCGTGAGCGGCGCCATCACCAGGCGGTTCGGCAGCATGATCGGACCAAGCTTGAATGGCTCGAAGAGTTTGGTCTGGCTCATGGAGGAGGCTTCCGAACGATGAAACGATAGCGGAGAGTTGTGCATTGCGGCCGATAGCGCAATGCCCCAGCCATTCGCGCCGTGCAGGTTAGCTCCGCACAATCCCCGCCATATGGCCGTCGTCGAGGGCAGTGTATGCGCGTTGACGCAGGATGGTTCATTCGAAATCAGGAACAGCGCAGCATAGGCGACCTTCCCGCCGGTGCCCCGGCAGCCGAACGGCACCGTGCTCCGTCATTGCGAACCAACGGGTCGCTTGAACGCGCCCCGTTGGCTCCTCGCAATGAAGGATGAAACAATCGAGTTCGTTATTCCGGGCTCTCGCTTCGCGCGCCCCCGGAATGACGAGAGATTATCAGCTCACCCCGAGGAAATCGCGCTTGCCGATTTCCACGCCGTTGTGGCGCAGAATGCCGTGGGTGGTGGCGGCATGGAAGTAGAAGTTCGGGAAGGCGAAGCGCGAGAGGAATTCCTGGCCCTTCAGCGTCAGGGAGTTGTTCGCTCCGACCGGGAATGTAACGTCCTTCAGATCGGCGCCTTCGAACTGTGCCGGCGTGAACGCTTTCACGTAGTCGATGGTCTTGGCGAGCCGCGCCTTCAATTCCGCAAACGTCTTTTCGGTGTCGGGCACCGACGGCACCTCGCTATGCGTCAGCCGGGCGCAGCCCTTGGCCGCGAAATCGCAGGCGAGCTGGACCTGCTTGCTCATCGGCAGCATGTCCGGGAACAGCCGGGCATTGAGCAGTACCTCGGGCTGGATTTTCCTTGCCTCGCAATGCGCCTCCGCCTTGGTGAGCAGGCCGGTGAGGCTGCCCAGAATTTGCAGGAAGGCTGGAACGGTGGCGTCGTAGAAGGACATGTGATGCTTTCTCGCGTTGTGGAATAAAATGGCGTGCTGAGACTGTGCTGATCGACATGGGGCGCCGGCGCGTGAATTACAACGCCTGCAAGGCGCAAGATGCAGTCAAATATTTCAGCGCGCCGCCGGTAACGGCATCGAGACAGGCTCGGCGCGGGGCCCGCGCATCCGTGCCAGCAATTCGGCGGTCGGCCAGGAATCCGCCGGCAGGCCGTATTTGACCTGCATCGCCTTGACCGCGGTGCGGCTCTGCTGGCCGAGCACGCCATCGACCTTGCCGACATTGAAGCCTGCGCGCACCAGAAGCTGTTGCAGCTCCTTGATCTCGTTGAACGGCAGCTGCGCCACCGGCGCCAAGGGCGGGCGCATCGGTGCGGCGCCCGCGATCCGGCTCGCGAGATAGCCGGCGGTGGTCGAATAGATCAGCGAGTTATTCCATTCGGTGTAGGCGGCGAAATTGGCATAGGCCAGAAACGCCGGTCCGGTGCGACCCATCGGCAGCAATAGCGAGGCCGGCATGTCGTCATTGGGCAGCGGCTTGCCGTCGGGATAGGTGACGCCGAACGCCGCCCATTTCGAGCGCGGCAGCTTGACCGTGAGGTCCGCCTGGTCCCACGGTAAATTCTGCGGCGTGCGCACCTCCTGCAGCCACGGCTCGCCGCGCCGCCACTTCAAGCCGGTGGCGATGTAGTTCGCGGTCGATCCGATCACGTCGGGCGCGCTGCTCAAGAGGTTGCGATGGCCGTCGCCGTCGTAATCGACCGCATAGTTGAAATAATGCGTCGGCAGAAATTGCGTCTGCCCGAGTTCGCCGGCCCACGATCCGATCATTTCGCTTGCCGAGAGATCACCGCGATCGATGATCTTCAACGCGGCGATGGTTTCCTTCTGGAACATCTCCGAGCGGCGGCAATCATACGCCAGCGACACCAGCGACGGCAGCGTATGCAGATTGCCTAACTCGGCGCCAAAACTGCTCTCCAAACCCCAGAAAGCGGCGATCACGGCCGGCGGTACGCCATATTCCTTCTCGGCGCGGTTGAACGCTGCCGCATGCATCCGGATTCGCGCCTGCGCGTTCTTTGCCGCGCCATCGGACGCCCTGTTCCGTGCGAATTCGGTGAACACCTGGCCGAACACGCGCTGGCCGCGGTCGCGATTGACGATGCCCTGGTCGTAGACGAGGTAGGGCGCGGCCTCGGCAAGCGCGCGCTGCGAGACGCCTTCCGCCACGGCCTGCTGCTTGAGGTCGGCCAGAAAACGATCGAAACTCATGCCGTTGTGGCACGCCGCGCCGCCGCGCGAGGCCGCTGCGGCAACCGGCCGTGCGAGGGGTTGCTGGCCTGGCGCCGCAACGGATTTTGGCGGGGCGGCGAGGGGTCTGGCGGGCGCAGGCCGGACGGGAGCCGGCACCGGCTGGGCCAGCACGGACGATGGAACGACCAGGCAGGCGGCGATGGTTGCGACCATGGCACGGATAAAGGAAGGCATCGGCATCAAATGTCACCGGCTCGCAAGAGGAGGAACCGGGTTTGTACAGCCTTTGAGGCAGATCGGTGCAAGTCCAATCCGTGATATGCCCATCTATCCGGCGACGATCCGGCGCAAGCCCGCTTGGCGCATAGGAGCCTGCCGCCAGAGCCGCATCCCGGAGGCTGTTCCAACCGGGTTTGCCCGTGTAGTCTGCCGCAACTGCCGGCCGCACGAGGCCGACGCCCATATGGGGCGGGCAGAAAAGGGGAGATCACGGACCACCATGACGGAACTCCGATATTTGGCGCCCAATTCGCTTGATGAAGCGGTTAGCGCATTCGCCGCTGCCGGAAGCGCGGGGCGCATTCTGGCGGGCGGAACTGACCTGCTGGTGCAAATGCGCGCCGGCGTCGTTAAGCCGGGCCTGATCGTCGACATCAAGAAGATCGCCGAGATGACCGCCATCGAAGAGACCGCCGATGGCGGCTTCCGCATCGGCGCCGCCGTCTCCGGCATGGCGCTTCACGACCATGCGAAATTTGGCAAGGTCTGGCCCGGCGTGCTGGAGGCGGTCAATCTGATCGGCTCCAAGCAGGTGCAGGGCAGGGCGTCCGCGGGCGGCAATCTGTGCAACGGCTCGCCGGCCGGCGACAGCGTTCCCGCGATGGTTGCGGCCGGCGCCATCGTCACGGTGCAGGGGCCGAACGGCCGCCGCGAAATGCCGGTGGAACAGGTGCCGGCCGGTCCCGGCCGCACCAATTTCAAACCCGGCGAAATCCTCGTCAGTTTCACGCTGCCGCCGCGCCCCAAAGGCTCGAGCGACGCCTATTTGCGCATGATCCCGCGTACCGAAATGGACATCGCCGTGGTCGGACTTGGCGTCAGCCTCACGCTGAAGGACGGCGTCTGTACCGCCGCCCGTGTCGGGCTCGGCGCGGTGGCGCCGACGGTGCTGCTGGTTGAAGCGGCGTCCAAAGCCCTGATCGGCAGCAAACTCGACGATGCCGCGCTCAACGCCGCGGCCGCCGCCTGTTCCGCCGCCTGCCGTCCGATCGACGACAAGCGCGGCACCATTGCCTACCGCACCAAGGTGGCCGGCGTGTTGCTCAAGCGCACCACCGCGATCGCCGCTCAACGCGCCAAGAGGAATTGATTTCATGGCCAAGGTCCACGTATCCACCACCATCAACGGCGAGCCGATGGAGTTTCTCTGCGAGCCGAACGACACCATGCTCGATGCCCTGCGCGGGCCGCTCGGGCTCACCGGCTCCAAGGAAGGCTGCGCCTCCGGCGATTGCGGCGCGTGCAGCATCACGCTCGACGATCACCTGGTCTGCTCCTGCCTGATGCTCGCCGTCGAATCCACAGGTCACGAGATCAGGACGATCGAGGGCATGGCCAAGGGCGACCAGCTGCATCCCCTGCAGCAGAAGTTCCTGGAGATGGCGGCGCTTCAGTGCGGCATCTGCACGTCAGGGATGCTTGTCGCCTCCGACGCACTGCTGAAGCGGAACCCGAAGCCGAGTGAAGAAGAGGTTCGGTTCTGGTTGGCCGGAAATCTCTGCCGGTGCACCGGCTATGACAAGATCGTTCGTGCGGTGATGGACACCGCCGCCGAAATGCGCGCGCAATAAAGCCTGGAGGCAGCACCATGAACGTCGTTACCAATAACAAGTGGATCGGCCAGCGCACCATTCGTCCTGATGGCATGGACAAGGTAACCGGCCGCGCGCAATTCGCCGCCGACACCAATATGCCCGGCATGATCTGGGGCAAGGTATTGCGCAGCCCGCATCCGCACGCGCGGATCAAGTCGATCAACACCGCGAAGGCGGAAGCGCTGCCCGGCGTCAAGGCGGTCGTCACCGCGCGCGACATCGTCGATTTTCCGATCGCAAACGGCGCGGTCATGCTCGGCATCCAGGACATGCGCTGGATGTGCCGCAACGTGATGGCGCGCGAAAAGGTGCTGTTCCCCGGCCACCCCGTCGCGGCCGTGGCCGCCACATCGGAAGCGATCGCGGCGGAAGCCTGCGCGCTGATCGAGGTCGACTACGAAGTACTGCCCTGGGCGATCGAGATCGAAGACGCGATCAAGCCTGACGCGCCGATCCTGCACGAATTCAACAAGTTCGAGGGCAAGGTCTCCAATATCGCGGGCCGGCTCGAAAACAAGAAGGGCGACATCGCCGAGGGCTTCAAGAAGGCCGACCTGGTCATCGAGCGGACCTTTACGACGCGCCCGGTGCATCAGGGCTATATCGAGCCGCATGCGTGCCTGATCAGCGTCGCGCCCGACGGCAAGACCACGATCTGGAGCTCCAGCCAGGGCCAGTTCATGGTCCGCGCGATGACGGCCTATCTCACCGGCATTCCGCAGAGCGACATCCGCGCGATTCCCGCCGAGATCGGCGGCGGCTTCGGCGGCAAGACCATCGTCTATCTGGAGCCGCTGGCGACCTTGCTTGCAAAGAAGTCCGGCCGTCCGGTGAAGATGGTGATGACCCGCGAGGAAGTGATGCGCGCGACCGGGCCCACGTCGGGTTCGAAGAGCACGGTGAAGATCGGCGTCACCAAGGACGGCAAGATCGTCGCTGCGCACGGCACTTTCTATCTGCAGGCCGGCGCCTTCCCGGGCTCGCCGATCCGCGGCGCGGCCGGCTGCAGTTTTACGCCCTACGACATCCCGCATTTGCTGTCGGAAGGCTATGACGTCTGCTCCAACCGCTCGAAGGTCGCGGCCTATCGCGCTCCGGGTGCGCCGATCGGGGCTTACGCGGTCGAATGCGTGCTCGACGAACTCGCCGAAGCGTTGAAGATGGATCCGCTCGACTTCCGCCTGAAGAACGCCGCCAAGGAAGGCACCAAGGCCGCGCACGGCCCGGTCTTCCCGCGCATCGGCTACATCGAGACGATCGAGGCGGCGAAGGCATCCGATCACTACAAGGCGCCACTCGGCAAGCTGCAGGGACGTGGCGTCGCGTCCGGCTTCTGGTTCAACGCCGGCGGCGAATCCTCCGCGCAAGTGAACATCACCGAGGACGGCAATGTCGTCGTCACGACCGGCCATCCCGATATCGGCGGCTCGCGCGCCGGCATCGCCAACATCTGCGCCGAGCTGCTCGGCATCGACTATCGCCGCGTCTCCGTCATCATCGGCGATACGCAGACCATCGGCTTCTCCAACCTCACCGGCGGCAGCCGCGTGCTGTTCGCCTCGTCGATTGTGGTGACGCAGTCGACCGAGAAGATCATCCATACCTTGCGCGAGCGCGCGGCCAAGATATGGGAGATCGACCCCGAAGCGGTGAAGTGGGAAGACGGTGCGGCGCATCCGGTAAGCCCGAATGCGGGCCAGTTCCCGCCGCTGACGCTGAAGGACCTCGCCGAGAAGGCGCCCGCGATGGGTGGCCCGATCGGCGCCGGCGTACAGCTCAACACGCAGGGTGCGGACGGCGGTTTCGGCACGCATATCTGCGACGTCGAGGTCGACGTCGATCTCGGCATCGCGCGCGTGATCCGCTACACCGCCGTACAGGACGTCGGCCGCGCCATTCATCCGGGCTATGTCGAGGGCCAGTTGCAGGGCGGCGTCGCACAGGGCATCGGCTGGGCGTTGAACGAGGAATACATCTACACCAAGGAAGGCAAGGTCGATAACCCCGGCTTCCTCGACTATCGCATGCCGGTCTGTTCGGACCTGCCGATGATCGATTGTATCATGGTCGAGGTGCCGAACCCAAAACACCCGCAGGGCGTCAAGGGCGTCGGCGAAGTGCCGCTGGTCCCCGTGATGGCGGCGGTGTCGAATGCGATCTACAACGCACTGGGCAAACGCTTCTACAGCCTGCCGATGTCGCCGCCGAAGGTGCTGGAAGTGATCGATGCGCCGGCACCGCGGCAAGCCGCGGAGTAGGGTCAGATCTGCGTAGGGTGGTGGAGCGAAGCGATACCCACCAATCGTCCGACGAAGGAAGATGGTGGGCTACGCTTCGCTAACCCACCCTACGAGTCCGTTCTCCAATGAGGGAAAACCCATGGAAGACATCGCGGCCCGGCGCGCGGCGCAATCGCTGCTCGCGGCCCACAAGGCCAACGTCCAGTTCAAGACGCTCGGTCCGCCGGACAAGCCCTCCACGGTATCGGACGCCTACGACATCCAGGACCGGTATGTCGCCCTGCTCCGGAGCGAACACGGCGACGCCGTCGGCTACAAGGTCGGGCTGACGTCGGCGACGATGCAGAAATTCTGCGGCATCGACCATCCGATCGCCGGTGTGGTGCTCGCAAGCCGCGTGCATCGATCGGCAGCCACCGTTCGCCGCGCGGATTTCGGCCGCCTCGGCCTCGAATTCGAAATCGCCGTTCGCATCAAATCCGACGTCCCGGTCAGATCAGCGCCGTGTACCGCCGAAATGGTTGCGCCGCATATCGGCGGCGTGTGCGCGGCCATCGAACTGGTGGACGACCGCAGTGCCGACTATGGCAGTCTCGATGTGCTCTCGCTGGTCGCCGATAATTCCTGGAACGGCGGCATCGTGCTGTCGGAATTCGCAACGAAATGGCCTGATCTCGAGCCCGTCGCCGGGCGGGCAACGAAGGATGGCGCCGATATCGGCGTGGGCCATGGCCGCGACATCCTCGGCCATCCCTTCAACTCCGTCGCCTGGCTTGCCACGCAGCTCAATGCGCGCGGCGAGGGGCTGAAGGCGGGCCAGGTCGTGATGACCGGT
>Ga0310811_10003895_pt1 | contig 18793 bp, 18 predicted proteins | sample YCmetagenome_FD_207642 | JGI IMG/M metagenome (GOLD analysis project Ga0310811, IMG submission 207642) | Soil microbial communities from experimental microcosm in Duke University, North Carolina, United States - YC | ecosystem: Engineered > Artificial ecosystem > Soil microcosm > Unclassified ...
GTATCCCGGTGGCTCGCGGCGAGGCCGGCGAGGCCATCGGCAAGATCGCGGGCGGGGCGGCGCGCTTCGAGGGCTATACCGATGCCGCCGCCAGCGAAAAGAAGATATTGCAGGATGTGTTCAAGCCGGGCGATGCCTGGGTCCGGTCCGGCGACCTGATGCGTCAGGACGCGAAAGGATTCTTCTATTTCGTCGACCGGATCGGCGACACCTTCCGCTGGAAAGGCGAGAATGTCGCCACGACCGAGGTTGCTGCCGCAGCCGCCTCTGCGCCTGGCGTCCGAAATGCCTGCGTCTATGGTGTGGCGGTGCCAGGCTCGAGCGGCCGCTGCGGCATGGCGGCGCTGGAAGTGGAATCCGATTTCAACCCCGCCGCCTTCCATGCGCATATGGCATCACGGTTGCCGGCCTATGCGCAGCCGCTTTTCCTGCGGATCGTGGACTCCCTGACCGTGACCGAGACCTTCAAGCAGAAAAAGCAGCTTCTGGCGCAGGAAGCTTTTGATCCCGCCGCCATTGCCGAGCCGCTTTTTGCCGATTGCGGCACAGGTTTCGTGCCGCTGGATGGGGCGCTTTACGCCCGGATCAGTTCCGGCCTGATCCGCCTGTGAACCCGCCGCTCCTTGACCGGTAGATCCACCGCGTACCGGATTTCGGTGCCGATGATGCGCACCGCTTCCAGCGCGTAAGGAATCATGCGGGGCATGCAGTAAAAGTAATGGATCATGCCGGTATGGGCCCGGCCATGCACGGAAACGCCGAAACCGCCAAGGCGCTGGGCATAGGCTTCGCCTTCGTCGCTGAAGGGATCGAACTGTGCGGTATGGATGAAAGCCGGCGGCAGGTCGGCGAATTCCTCCGCCAGCAAGGGCGACAAGCGCACATCCGATAGTTCGGTGCCCGCCGGCACATAAAGCTCCAGATCCCGCTGCAACGTTTCGTTGTCCAGGAAATAGCCTTCCGCCAGTTCGAGACGGGCCGGCGACTCGCCATGCACATCCAGGATAGGACAGATCAGAAGCTGAAAGGCGATGCGTGGCGCGTGCGGGCTATCTGTGGCTGCGTCGCGGGCCATGCGGCAGAGAACGGCGGCCAAGGTCCCGCCCGCGCTATCGCCCGCAACACCCACGCGCACCGGATCAATGCCGAAGATCTTGGGATTGCGCACGACATAGTTCAGCGCCGCCCAGGCATCGGCGAGGCCGTAAGGAAAGGGATGGAGCGGCGCCAGGCGGTAATCCACCGCGATGACGCGGCATCCGGTCTCGTTGCTGAGACGGCGGCAAAGACCGTCATGGGTCTCGAGACTTCCCGCCACCCAGCCGCCGCCGTGGAAAAACAGCATGCCCGGCAGCTGGCGCGCCGGCGGACCCAGCGGCGAATAGATGCGCAAGGAAATGTGGCCGTCATGCACCGGCAGCAGATGCTCGCGCACGCCGCCGATTTCCACCGTGCCGGGCGGATCCACCAGATCGGCCAGTTGGGCGAGCGCGGTGCGGCGTTCCTCCACGTCCTCATAGCGGCCGCGGGCCTTGCCGGCGGCGGCCAGCATTTCCAGAAAACGGCGGGCGTGGCGGTCCAGCGGCACGTTCAGGTTCCTTGCGGGGAATCGGGCGCGCGCATCACGCCGCTTTCAGCGTGACCGAAACCAGGGACTCGATGGCGGCGACGGTGTCGAAATTCTCGGGGGTCATGGCGCTTTGCGGAATCTCGATATCGAACTCCGCCTCCACCGCCAGCACCAGATTGACCATGTCGAGCGAGGTCAGCCCCGCCTCGCGCAGATTGTCCCCGCCCTGGGGAACCGTTTGGACCCCGCGTTTGGCGAGCATCCGGCAGGCGATGGCAATGATGCGGTCTCTGGCGTTGGACATGGCTTAAGCTCCCGAACCACCAATCTAGTGACCAGCCGTAAAGCATTGGTTGCCCCGGTATTGTTCATGGCCGTTAAGCTTTCGCTTACCATGATGGCGGGCTTCACCCTTGTTTCAGTTTTGCGCCCTATCCTCGCGGCTCCATTTCCAGAGCACGCTATGGCCCCGACACAGACTGCCGTCCAGAAAGTTTCGCTTCCCGTCCGCGACAGCCTGGCAGTCCGCGCCGTCCGCGCCGCTGAAATCGCCGCAGCCCATGCCGACCAGGTAGACGCAAACAGCCGGTTCCCGCAGGAAGCGCTGGATGCGCTGCGGCAGGAAAAACTGCTGGGCATCATGGTGCCGGAACAGCTCGGCGGCGAGCAGGCGAGCTTCGCCGATGTGGTGGACGTCTGCTACACGCTGGGTCGCGCCTGTTCCTCCACCGGCATGATCTATGCGATGCACCAGGTGAAGGCCGCCTGCATCACCCATCACGGCATGGACAGCCAGTGGCACCGCGACTTCATGGTCCGCATGGTGGACGACCAGCTTCTGCTCGCTTCCTCCACCACCGAAGGCAAGGGCGGCGGCAATGTCCGTTCATCCGAGGCGCCGGTGGAACATATCGACGGCCGCATCCATCTGGTGCGCGATGCCAGCGTCATTTCCTACGGCGCCCAGGCCGATGCCGTGGTGACAACCGCCCGCCGCGCCGCCGACGCCGATGCCAGCGACCAGGTCCTGGTGGTGTTCGAGAAGCAGAACTACGCCCTGGAGAAAACCATCGGCTGGGACACGCTGGGCATGCGCGGCACCTGCAGCACGGGCTTCAACCTGAAAGCGATGGGCTCGCCCAAACAGATTCTGCCGGGTGCCTATGCCCCCATCCATGCCCAGACCATGGTGCCGGCCTCGCATCTGATGTGGTCTGGCAACTGGGCCGGCATCGCCGCCGGCGCCGTGGACCGGGCCAAGAAATTCATGCGAAAGGCCCAGCGCGCCGGCAGCCTGCCGCCGGGCGTGCCGCACTTCACCAGGGCGCTGGCGAACCTGCGCGCGCTGCGCGCCCTGATCGCTGCCACCCTCAAGCGCTATGAGACACTCGCCGGCGATCCCCAGGCGCTGTCGGGCGTGGACTTCCAGACCGCCATCAATCTGCTGAAGGTGGACGCCTCGGAGCTGGCGGTGGAGACGGTGCTGAACGCCATGCGTGCCACGGGCCTGTCGGGCTATCGCAACGACACCGATGTTTCCATCGGGCGGGCGCTGCGGGACGTGCTGTCTTCGCCCATCATGATCAACAATGATCGCATCCTGGCGAGCCTGGAGAGCGCGACCCTGCTTTCCGACATTCCTGCTTCGGTCCGGGATTAGCCATGAACATTGCGACGCCGGTCACCCATTCCTGCTGCGCTCACCACTTCGAGCCGGAGCATCTCCACGCCACCCTATCGCAGCTTTTCATGCCGTCAGGCGTGGACGGGGTCTATGGCCGCACCGGCGCTTACGAAGGCGTGGTTGAGGCGCTGGCCGCGCTGATCTCCCGCCACCGGCCGCATGGCGCGGAGGTGTTCCGTTTTCCGCCCGTGATGCCGCGCGCTTCTCTGGAAAAGCAGGGTTATCTGCAAAGCTTTCCCAACCTGATCGGCGCGGTTTCCACCCTGACCGGTACGGACCGGGAGATCACCCGTTCCGCCAACAAATACCAGGAAGGTGGCGACTGGACCGAAGACCTCAAGCCCGCCGATCTGGTGCTGGCGCCGGCCGCCTGCTACCCGATCTATCCCATCGCTGCCGAGCGCGGCGTGGTGCCGGATGAGGGCTATGTCTTCGATGTGGCCGCCGACTGTTTCCGCCGCGAGCCCTCGTGCCAGGCCGACCGTTTCCAGAGCTTCCGCATGCGCGAATATGTCCGCATCGGCACCCCGCAGCAGATCCAGGAATTCCGCGATCCCTGGATCGAGCGCGCCAAATCGATCGCCGACGCTATCGGTCTTTCCTACACGGTGGACGTGGCCAACGATCCTTTCTTCGGCCGGGTCGGCACCATGATGGCCACCCAGCAGCGGGCCGACGCCTTGAAGTTCGAACTGCTGGTGCCGGTGCGCGCGAAAGACTCGCCGACCGCCTGCATGAGCTTCAACTATCACAAGGAGCATTTCGGCGAAGTCTGGGGCCTGCACAATGCCAAGGGCGAAGTGCTGCATACCGGCTGCGTTGCCTTCGGCATGGACCGGCTTGCGGTGGCACTGTTCGTCACCCATGGCACCAAGATCAGCGCCTGGCCGGCCAGCGTGCGCAAGGCGCTGGGTTTATAGTCATGTCATGGCCGGGCTTGACCTTGAGCCAGCGGCGCCGAAGGCGTGAGCATGTCCGGTGGACATGCGAGAGCTGGCGAACGCCGCGAGCTTGAGCGAGCGGCTGGGCCCCGGCAGGATGGATGGCGCGCATACGCTGTCGCTATGCGCCGGAGGCCGGCCATGACAAGTGGGATTATGCCGTATTGCCCGCGTCGACCGTCATCACCGTGCCGGTGATGTTCCTCGCCGCATCCGACATCAGATACGCCACGATCGAAGCCACGTCCTCGACTTCCGCCAATCGTTTCAGGGCGGCGCGCGAGGCGATCTTGACCCGCTGACCGGTGGCCATGCTCCGGGTCATCTCGGTGTCCATGAAGCCCGGCGCCACGGCATTGACGTTGATGCCCAGCCGCCCCACTTCACGGGCAAGGCTGCGGGTAAAGCCCAGCATCGCCGCCTTGGTCGCGCCGTAAACAGTGAGGCCGCTATAGCCGGTGGAGGCGATGATGGAGCTGATATTGACGATGCGCCCCTCGCCCGCCGTCATCATCCCGCGCACCACATATTTGGTCAGCACAACCGGCGATACCGTGTTCAGCTTAATCAGCTTTTCGATCTCGGAATTGTGCATGTTGGAGAGCAGGCCCTCCGTTCCCAGCGCGGCATTGTTGACCAAGCCGTAAAAGGGCCCGTGCTCGGCCTTCATCTCCCGCACCAGATCGGGAATCACATCGACCTGCATCAGGTCGAAGGGTACGAAATTCAGCACGCCGGCTGGAACACCCGCGATCGCCTTTGTCAGAGCCTCGCTTTCCTTGCGGCCCAGGGCGAAAACGCGGTAGCCGTCAGCCGCCAGCCGGGACGCCACCGCCAGGCCGACGCCTCGGGTACCGCCCGTGACCAGCACGTTACGCATGACGGCTCAGCTTTCCGCCCGCCGTCAATTCCAGCGCCGGCACGAAACGCAGCATGGCGGGGACCTTGTGTGCGGGCAGCGTCTGCCGGCAGGTCTCCATGATGGCTTCCTTGAAACTCACATTGTCATTGGCCGAATCGACCAGGACGACCTCGGCCACGACGATGAACCCGGTGAAGGGATTCTTGCGGCCCGATACCCGTGAGGCGTGGACGCCGGGATGGCGGTTGATCACCGCTTCCACTTCCTCGGGATTTATCTTGAGGCCGCCGACATTGATGATACCGCCGACACGGCCAGCGAAATAAAAGCGATCGCCTTTCCGCTCCAGCATGTCACCGGTATTGACCCAGCCGTCATCGGTGAGCGCTTCGGGACTGCCGACATAGCGGCTGGCGGTGCGGGGCGAGCGGACATGCAAGACGCCATCCACCACCTTCAGCTCGACCGGGCCGGGGCGGCCGACATAGGAAACCGGAAAGCCTTCCAGCCCGTCTGTGACTTCAAAGCCCACGCCTGCCTCGGTCGAAGCATAAGCGTGACCCATCGGCACACCGGAAAAGCGTGCTTTCAAACTGTCCAGAATGGCCTGGTCGGCAATCTCGCCCGACAGGCGCACATAGCGCGGAGAAATCGCGTCATCGCCGCGGCTCATCACCGCGCGGCGCCAGTGCGACGGTGTGCCGGTGAGATGGGTGACCCCATGCCGGCTCAACCGCACCAAGAAATCACCCGCGCTTTCCTCGGCATCCGACAGGATCAGCGAGGCGTGGCCGAATAATGCCCGCAACAGGATCTGCAGGCCACCGTAGCGGCGAATATCATAGAAGGTGCCCCAGACAATATCGTCAGCGGCGGTCGGTTGAATGGCGCCGGTCAGCGCCTCCAGGCTGTGCGCCACCATCTTGGGAATGCCGGTGGTGCCCGACGTAAAAAGGACCCACTCGCTCTTGCCCGACGGAGTCACTGCCTGGCCCGGCTGTGGCAGATGCAGGCGCTCGAAACGCACACCCTCGACCGCCAGCGCCGGATCATCGCTGACCACAATGTCGACGCCGGCGCGCTCAACGATGGCGGGAAGATACTCTGGCTGAATGTCTGGCGGCGCGATCACGATGCGGGCGGCAACGCCATCCAGTTCGATCAGCCCCAGGGCAGCAAAAAGCTGGTCGGAGGTGCGCAACAGGACATTGCGGCCGGACAGGTCCGCATCCAGCGCCCGGCCCAGTGTGGAGAGCGGAACTGTCTGGTGACGGCCGAACAGGTGTGCGCGGCTGCCGGCAATGGCAGCCCGCAAAGTGTCAGGCTGCGGCATCTTGGTAGAATTTGATGAAGTCGCCCAGAGTCACCGGGAAATAGACATCTTCCGAAGCGGTGAAGGGATCCACCCCCAGCCGGTCTTCCAGCCGCGCCACGATGATGGCGAAGCACAGCGAGTCCAGACCCGAATCCAGCAGCACGGTGTCGTCGGAAAGGCCGCTCAGCACCTTCTCCTGCTCGCGCGCCACCTGCTCGAATTCGCTGCGAACAATGCTCTCGATGCTCATGGCCGGCCCTTGGGGGATCAGACCCCAATTTAGCCCCTCGAACTTTAACGTTCCGCTAATGGCAAATGCTTCATAAAGGCTTTCGGAGAAAGGCTTTTTCGCGTGACCGCCGAACCCTCAGCGATCGCTCCCGCGCCCAGGCTGCGCTGCCGTGCCATCGTCGAAAACGACCTGGACGGACTGGCCGATTTTCTGGTGAAGGGCTTTCCGCTCACGGATCGCTCCTATTGGACGCGCGGCTTCTCGCGCTGGAAATATCTGCCCCTGGTCGAAGGCATGCCGCGTTACGGCTACATGCTGGATGCGGGCACGGGGGCCGTGGGCGTCATCCTGCTGCTGTCGTCACAGCGGGGCGAGCAGATCGTCGCCAACCTGTCGAGCTGGTATGTCGAGCCGGAATGGCGAACCCATTCCACGCTTTTGATCGCGGTGGCGACCAAGCTCAAGCATGTTACCTACACCAATGTCTCGCCGGCGCCGCACACCTGGCGCACGCTCGAAGCCCAGAATTTCATTCCCTACAATTTCGGCCGCAGCGCCATCTTCGCTTTGCCCGGCCGCGGCCAGGTCAGCCAGACCATTCCCGATGATCTGCCGGAGGCGGAGCTTCTGCGCGATCACCGCGCGCTGGGCCAGATCAGCCTTGTGGTGGGGAAGGACGGCCTTGTTTCACCCATCGTGCTCCGGCCGCGCCGGCTGGACCGGCCGCCGGTTCCGATGATGGACGTGATGTACTGCCAGAGCCCGGAAGATTTCGCGCGCTGCGCCCCGGCCCTGGCCCGCCATTTCCTGCCGCGTTCCCTCGGTTTCCTGATCGACGGCGACGTGCCTTCTTCCAATTTCGGCCCCTCTTCCAATTTCAAAATTTGGGGGCACTATGTCGAAGGCAAGGAGCGGCGCTATTACAAGGGACCCTGGCGGCCACGCCTGGGCGACCTCGCCTATACCGAGAAAGCGATCTTTGAATGACCGTGCATGCCGGCACTATCACCCGCACCGCCGCGCAGGTGCTGGTGGACCAGTTGCGCATCCAGGGCGTCACCCGCGTCTTCTGCGTGCCGGGCGAATCCTATCTGCCGGTGCTGGACGCGCTGTACGACAGCGGCATCGAGGTGATCGTCTGCCGCAATGAAGGCGGCGCCTCCATGATGGCCGAAGCCCATGGCAAGCAGACGGGCCGGCCCGGCATCTGTTTTGTCACTCGCGGCCCCGGCGCCACCAACGGCTCCGGCGGCATTCATATCGCGGCGCAGGATTCCACGCCCATGATCCTGTTCGTCGGCCAGGTCGAGCGGGAAAACCGCGGCCGCGACGCCTTCCAGGAAATGGATTACCGCAGCTTCTTCGGCGGCCTGGCCAAATGGGTCGCGGAAATCGACGAACCCGGCCGCATGGCCGAGATGGTCTCCCGCGCCTTTTCCACCGCGCTGGCGGGACGGCAGGGGCCGGTGGTGCTGTCGCTGCCCCATGACATGCTGCCGCTGGCGTCCATTTCGCCCGATGCGCCGTGCGTGGAGACTATAGAAACAGCACCGAGCGTCGAGCAGATGGCAGCGCTGGAAGGCCTGCTGGAGAAAGCCGAGCGGCCGATGCTGGTCCTGGGCGGCGGGCGCTGGAGTGAAACGGCGCTGGGCCAGATCGCCAATTTCGCTGAACGTTTCGGCGTCCCGGTCTGCACCTCGTTCCGCCGCGCCCATCATTTTCATCCTTTCCATCCCAATTATGCGGGCGATTTGGGCTTGGCCGCGAACCCGAAACTGGTGGCGCGCGTCAAAGCAAGCGACCTGGTGATCGCGGCTGGCGCGCGGCTGAACGAGCTGACCTCGCAAGGCTACAGCCTGTTCGACATTCCCACCCCGCAGATGACCCTGGTGCATGCCTATCCCGGCGCCGAAGAGCTGGGCCGGGTCTATCAGGCACAGCTTCCCATTTATGCGTCACCGCAAGCTTTTGCCGCCGCGCTGGACGAACTCAAGCCGCGCCGCGCGCCGCATGACGTCCGCGCCGCGCATCAGGACTATTTGGACTGGTCGGAAAAGCCGCTGCCGCAGCCCGGTCCCGTCAACCTGTCGGAGATCATGGTCTGGCTGCGCGGGCATCTCGCCGACGACGCCATTGTCTGCAACGGCGCCGGCAACTATTCCGGCTGGATCCACCGCTTCTACCGCTTCCGCCGCTTCAATACCCAGATCGGCACCGTTTGCGGCTTCATGGGCTATGGCATGCCCGCGGCGGTGGCGATGAAAGCGATCTATCCCAAGCGCACGGTGGTCGCCGTCAATGGCGACGGCGATTTCCTGATGAACGGCCAGGAATTGGCCACTGCGGTACAATACAAGCTGCCCATCATCGCCGTGGTGCTGGACAATTCCACCTTCGGCACTATCCGCATGCATCAGGAGCGGGAATATCCCGGCCGCGTCTCCGGCACCGACCTGGTCAATCCGGACTTCGCCGCCATGGCGCGCGCCTTTGGCGGTTTCGGCGCCAAGGTGGACAAGACCGAGGATTTTGCGCCGGCTTTCATCGCCGCGGAAAAAAGCGGCCTGCCTTCGGTCATCCACGTGAAGTTCGATGCCGAAGGCATCACGCCGACGACGACTCTGTCGGCCCTTCGGAAGAAGGCTTTAGGCGCCTAGCACCACCGGCAAGGCTTCGCGCACCGGCAGCACGTCCATCCGCGCCGCCGCCAGCCGCGACAAAGCCCAATCCAGCATGGCGGGGGTCGAGCCATATTCGCTCGGCGTCTCCGACACATCGTGGGTGTAGAAGACCAACCAGCCATTCTCGTGCCGGACCCGTGCGATCGCGGCCTCGATCGCGTCCTGATCCCAGCAGCGCACTTCCAGCGAAACGGCGTTGAGCTGGGCCAGATCCACCCGGCCCGCATTGAGGCCCGGATGCACGCCGCGAAGGGAGGCGAAGCGCCGCGCCATCACTTTCTTGGTGCGCAGGCTGGCCTTGCCATAGGGATAGGCATAGCTGACCAGCGGATCGCCTTTCAGGAAGGGCTTCAGGAATTCCAGATTGCGCTCGGCATCGGCTTCCAGGTCCAGGGTGCGAAGGCTGGGCGTCGGCTGATGGGCAAAGCCGTGACAGGCGATTTCATGTCCCGCCGCTGCCAGTGCCTGGAGGTCGCCCTCGTCATAAAAGACCGTGCCGTCCTCGGTCCGGCCGCAAAAGCCGCCGGCGGTATAATAAGTAGCCCGCACGCCATGCCGGGCCAGCACCGGCCCGCCTTGGACCCAGGCATTTTTGGGGAAGTCATCAAAAGTGATGCTGGCGACCGGCCGGTGGCCCGCCAGCCGCGCCGGCTGGGTCTTCCATTGCCGCGCGATCCAGCTGGTTGCCTTGATTTTCAGGTGGTTAGCCAGGCTCATCCCAGCTTTTTAGCCCCTTAAGCCTTAAAGCCGGGGTAACGCGCTATCGGTCTTAAAAAGATACCTTGCAAGACAAGATACCGTGTGATAGACAATAGCTATGCCTGAGTCCTTACAGATCCAATTGAAGAAAGGTGTCCTGGAGATGTGCGTTTTGGCGCTCCTCTCCAGGGGCGACAACTACGCCTACGATATTGCCAGCCGCATGGCCGAGGCGGTGGGGATGGGCGAAGGCACCATCTATCCCCTGATGCGCCGGATGCAGAATGACGGGCTGGTTTCCACCTATCTGCAGGAGTCGGAAAGCGGCCCGCCGCGGAAATATTACCGGCTTACCAAAAGCGGCGCGCTGGCGCTGAAAAACCAAATTGCGGAGTGGCTGACCTTCGAGTCGGCGGTGCGCAAGATCCTGGGAGAAGCATCATGAACCGCGCCCATTTCATGGCGCAGCTGCGCGACGGCCTGTCGGGCCTGCACTATACCGACATCAGCGATATCGTTGCCGACTATGAGCGCCATTTCGCCGATGGCGCCGCCGACGGCCGCAGCGAGGATGAAGTGGCCGCCGCCTTAGGGGATCCCCAGCGGCTGGCGCGGGAGCTGCGCGCGGAAGCCGGCTTCAAGCGCTGGGAAGAGAACCGCAGCGCCGGCAACTTCCTGGGCGTGGTGCTGGCGTTGCTGGGCCTTGCCACCATTGATTTCGTCATCCTGCTGCCCTTCCTGTGCGCCCTGGCCGCGATCTTCTTCGGCCTGTCGGTGGCCTGCCTGGGCTGCATCGTGGGCGGCAGCTACCTGCTGTTCAATCTGCTGCCCTTCGGCTGGGACACGGCCATGAACAATCCCCTGGCCCAGGCCCTGATCGGCATCGGCCTGATCACCGGCGCAGTGGGCGGCGGCGCGCTGCTGCTATGGCTGATGGAGATCATCGCCAAGCTGTTGATCCGCTATGCGCGGCTGCACTTCCGCCTGTTCGATTCCGCCAACGCTTCGCTCTAACGGGAGAGGAAAATGGTCCATAAGCTCGCCATCGTCGCCGTCACCGGCATCACCATCTCCGCAGTCTGCCTCGGCGCCGGCGGCGCCCTGGAAGGACGCGACTTCGGCCGGGACTTTGACGGCTTCTCGATGTTTAACGACCGGCCGCGTTGCGAGGCCGGCGGCGGCGATACCGTCACCAGCCGCGATCTGGATTGGGACGGCAGCGACCATGTCGGCCTGTCCGTTCCCGGCCACGCCACCTATACGCCCGGCACCGACGACCGCCTGCATGTCAGCGGCGATGCCGCGCTGGTGTCGCATGTGCGGGTGCATGACGGCCGGGTGGAGCTGGACTGCCGCGGCTGGCATAGGGGCAGCAACCTCACAGTCACCCTGCCGGGTCGGAAGTTCAACAGATTCGGCATCGCCGGCAGCGGCGATCTGTGGCTGAACAAGCTGAACCAGGACCGCGTCAAGCTGACGATCGCCGGCTCGGGTTCGATCAAGGCCGACGGCAGGGTGGAAAATGCCGATGTGAATATCGCCGGTTCGGGCGACATCAATATCGGCCAGGTGAATGCGGAGGTGGTGAAAGTGCGCATCGCCGGCAGCGGCAATACCGATATCGCGCCCACCGAGGAAGCCGACATCCATATCGCCGGCTCCGGCGACGTCAATCTGCACAGCAATCCGAAGAAGCTGGAAACCCATATCGCAGGCTCCGGCCGCATCCACAACATCCCGCCCGGCGGCTGAGCCAGGCGCAAAGGAGACAGTCATGGTTCACAAGCTTGCCACCATCGCCCTGATCGGGCTTGGCGCCTCCGCCGTGTGCATCGGCGCGGCCGGCGCGATCGACAAAAAGGATTTCAGCGACGGCTGGGAGGGCTTTTCCCTGTTCGATGGCCGGCCCCGCTGCGAAGCGATCACTGGCGCCACCGCCGCCAGCCGCGAGATGGATTGGGACGGCAGCGACCGCGCCCGCCTCAATCTGCTGGGCCAGGCCAGCTACACGCCCGGCAGCGGCGACAAGCTGCAGGCCAGCGGCGATCCGCAGGTGCTGGCGCATCTGCGCATCCACAAGGGAACGGTCGAACTGGATTGCCGCGGCTGGCGCGACCGCACCAAAGACCTTGCCATCACCCTGCCCGGCCGCGAATTCGAAAAATTCGAAGTGACCGGCGGTCGCCTGACCATTGCCAAGCTTCAGCAACAGCACGTGACGATCCAGATCGCGGGATCGGGCAAGGTGCAGGCGAGCGGCAAACTGCAAGACGGCATCAAGCTCGGCATCGCCGGCTCCGGTGAGATGGATCTGGGCGAGATCGCGGCCCATAGCGGCAAGATGGAGATCGCGGGCTCCGGCACCATGAGAGCCCGAAGCGTCGCCATAGACGATCTCAAGATGGAGATCGCCGGATCGGGCCACGCCGAAGTCGGTCAGCTCGCCGCGCACACCACCCGGCTGGAGATTGCCGGCTCGGGCACCGTGATCGCTAAGGGTGTGGCCGACGACCTCAATATCGAGATCGGCGGATCGGGCCGCGCCGACTTCGGCAATGTCGCCTCCCGCACCGCGCGGGTAGAGATCGGCGGCCATGGCGATGTCGATATCGCGCCGACCGAGGAAGCGAAGATCGAAATCGGCGGCTCCGGCGATGTCACCCTGCATTCCAACCCCAAGCTGTTGAATACCGAAATCGGCGGTTCGGGACGCATTCATCGCCTCGCCGGAGGCTAAGAAGAAGCCGATGGAGAGGCTTGTCCTGATTGCCGTTGCGGGTCTTGGCGTGTCCGCCGTCTGCATCGGCGTCGGCTCCGCCATTGGCGGAGGTTTCAACGGATTCGGCTTGGAGTCCCCCGACGGCAGGCCGAGATGCAGCAGGATACCCACTGCTGCTGCCGCCAGCCGGACGCTCGCCTGGGATGCTGGCGACAGCGTCCGGCTGGTGGTGTTCAGCGACGCCCGCTATGCGCCGGGCGCCGATGCCATGCTGCACGCCAGCGGCGATCCCCAGGTGCTGGCGCATCTGCGAGTCAGGAATGGCACGATCGAACTGGACTGCCGCGGCTGGCGCGACCGCGACCAGATAAAGCTGACCTTGCCGGGGCGGGAATTCCGCAAGTTCGCCATTGCCGGCCGCAGCGACCTGGTGCTGGAAAAGATGAACCAGGCGAGCGTGAAAATAGATATTGCCGGCACCGGCACTGTTCGCGCCGAAGGCAAGATCGACGATGTCGCCATCCGCATCGCCGGCGTGGGCCATGCCGATTTCGGAAAAGTGACGTCGCTCACCGCCAAGGCGGAACTTGCCGGGGTCGGCAGCGCCGACATTGCGCCGACCGACACGGCCACCATCAAGATCGCCGGACCCAGCACGGTCAACCTGCACAGCAATCCCAGGCATCTGGACACCGAAATCGCCGGCCCCGGCCATCTCAACAAACTGGCCGACGGCGACTGACGTAAAACTTCCATGAACGGAGAGGTTCGTTGCATGCGCCGATATTTTCTTGCGCTGGTGACATCATTGACCCTGGCTTCATCCTTTGCGCAGGGAGAGCCCACCATCGTCTGGGCACCTCAGGCACTCAAAACCTCGTCAGGTGCCACTGTCCCCTCGGAGATGGGCTGGCTCGAAGTACCAGAGCGCCATGGGCAGCCCGACGGCGGCAAGATACGGCTTCCCGTCGTCAGGTTGCGCGCGACAGGCCCAAACCCTGGGCCACCCATTCTGTGGCTTGCCGGCGGTCCCGGTGAAGCCGGGACACGCAGGCTGGCCAGTTCCTATCCCTTGTTCGAGGCGCTGCGCGTCTATGGTGATGTGATCGCCTTCGATCAGCGCGGCACCGGCGCCGCGGAGCCTAGCCTGGCGGTCCCAGGGCAATTCGATCTTCCCGCCGACAAGAGCATTGAATCCGACGAGGCGCGGTTGCGGCTGGCGGAAATGGGCAGAAAAATTCACGACACCATCCGCGCGCGCGGCATTGACCTGGACGCCTACAACACAAGCGAAAGCGCAGATGATGTCGAAGCCTTGCGGCAGGCACTGGGCGCCGATACGATTGTCCTCGCCGCTCACAGCTATGGCACCCATCTCGCCTTGGCCACGATCAAGCGGCATGGTCGGCACATCAGCCGCGCCATTCTGGCTGGCGTGAGCGGCCTCGAGGACCGGTGGCGCGAACCGGCAAGCAGCGATCGCTGGCTGGAAGGGGTGGCGACAGCCATGCGCAACGATCCCTCGGCGCCGGACTTCGTCGCCCAGGTCAAACGCGTTTTCGCGCAACTCGAAAAGGACCCGATCCTGGTGCGGCAACCCCAGGGGGACATCCTGATCGGGAAAAGCGAAATCCAGGAACTGGTCGTGCTGCGCAGCGGCGACCTTTCCTTCATTCGCACGCTGCCGACCTTGTTCGGCAATCTGGAGAAACGAGAGAAGACCGAAGACATCGCCAGGCTTATCCAGCAGGCGATCCGGCAAAGGCCGATCGGAACCGCCATGACCTATGCGATGCATGTCGCATCCGGCCTCTCGCCAGAACGTTCAAGAGCCATCGCCGCGCAGGCGGACTCGGCCATTTTCGGCAATGCCATCAATTGGGGTATCGGCGATCCCGGATTCGTCGAGGCACTGAATGTGGCCGATCTCAGCCCTTCATTCAGGGCAGGGTTCCCTTCCAGGGTGCCGGTACTTTTTGTTTCGGCAAGTCTTGATGGACGGTCATCCGAAGCCGATGCGCATCGGGTCGGCCGGCAGTTTTCCCGCGCAAATTACGTGACGATCGAGGGCGCCTCGCATGACCTGTTGTTCCGGACTTTGCCACCGGGACTGATGGACAGGGTGACGGCCTTTCTGAAGGATGAAGGCCCATCCAATATGCGGATCGAGGTCCCTGTCCGTTTCTGACGGCCAACTCGACAAAGGGCGCCGACGGGCGTATCTCCCGTCGCGCCCATGTCCCAACTGCTCCAGATCGGTGACGTCACGATTCCCGGCCGGGTGCTGACCGCGCCCATGACCGGGGTTTCCGATCTTCCCTTCCGCCGCATCGCCTCGTCCTGCGGCGCGCCTTATGTCGCCACCGAGATGGTCGCCTGCGATGCCTTCGCGCGCGGCCGGCCCGATGTGGTGCGCCGCGCCGCCATCGGTGACGGCCTGCCCCTGATGGTTATTCAATTGGTCGGCCGTTCGCCGGAATGGATCGCCAGGGGCGCGAAGTTGGCCGAGGAGGCCGGCGCCGATCTGATCGACCTCAACATGGGCTGCCCCGCCAAGGAAGTGACCGGCGCGCTCTCGGGCTCGGCCCTGATGCGCGAGCCCGAATTGGCGGCGCGCCTGATCGAGGCCGCGGTGAACGGATCGCAGCGTCCCGTCACTTTGAAGATGCGGCTCGGCTGGGATGATCAGAACCGCAACGCGCCCGAGATCGCGGCCATGGCCGAGGGGCTGGGCATCAAGGCCATCACTGTGCACGGCCGCACGCGCCAGCAATTCTATGGCGGCAGCGCGGACTGGCGGGCGGTGGCGGAGGTGAAAAAGGCGGTGCGCATTCCGGTGATCGTCAACGGCGACATCACCGATGCAATGTCCGCCCGTACAGCGCTGTCACAGTCAGGTGCCGACGCAGTGATGATCGGCCGGGGCGCTTATGGGCGGCCCTGGATCGCCGCAGCCCTCGACAAAGCCATGAACGGCGACACGGACATGTCAGAGCCTTCACTTGCACAACGCTTGGGCATCGCGCTTGAACATTTCACAGACACGCTGCGCTTCTATGGCGATGCGCTGGGGCTGAAAATCTTCCGCAAACATTTAGGCTGGTATGTCGAACAGGCTTTGTATCCAGCCGATCCGGCTTTACGCCGCCAAACCAGGGCCCGCTTGTGTCAAATTGACAACGCGGCCGGCGTAGAATCGGCCTTGGCCGCACTTTGGTCGGAATACCCTCTTCCAATTCTCGCACCCGCACATATCTAGAGGCGCGGGCGGGGGAGTACCGTCCGTAGTGCTTTATATGCGCAGGCATGTCTGAAACGGTCCCGCCCGTTCGTCATCCTGACAAGTAATCATTCGGGGGTTTTGATGTTGCGTCATGCTTTGCCGGCATTCTGCCTGGCTTTGAGCTTTGCCCTGACGGCGTGCGGCCAGCCCCCGCAGCAGAAGATGCCGCCTGCCATGGTGGGCGTGGTGGTGATCAAGGAATCGCCGGTGACGCTCACCACCGACCTGCCCGGCCGCACCAGCCCCTTTGCCGTGTCCGAAATCCGGCCGCAGGTGTCGGGCATAATCCTGAAGCGCCTGTTCGTCGAAGGCTCGACCGTCAAGAAGGGCGATCCGCTTTACCAGATCGATCCGGCGCCTTACCGCGCCGCCCTGGACAATGCCCTGGCGACCTTGGCTTCCACCAAGGTCAAGGCCGAACGCTATCAGCGGCTGGCGTCCGAAAACGCCATCGCCCCCCAGGACGTGGACGACGCCCGTGCGGCTTATCTGCAGGCCAAGGCCAATGCCGATACCGCGCGCATCAATCTGAACTATACCCGCATCACCGCGCCGATCAGCGGGCGCATCAGCGCCTCCACTGTTACCGAGGGTGCGCTGGTGACGGCGCAGCAGGCGACCGCCCTCGCCACCATCTCCACGCTCAATCCCATCTATGTGGATGTGGACCAGTCGAGCGCCGAGCTGGTGGCGCTGAGGCGCGCGGTGCAGGCCGGCGCCGTAAACCAGAGCGGGCCCCTCACCGCCAAGGTCACGCTCAAGCTGGATGATGGCAGCACCTATCCGCAGGAAGGCAAGCTGCAATTCACCGATGTGACCGTGGATCCCTCGACCGGCGCCGTGCGCCTGCGCGCCATCTTCCCAAATACCGATGGGCTCCTGCTGCCGGGTCTTTATGTGCGCGCCACCATCAATCAGGGCGTGGACCCGCATGGCATTCTCGCGCCCCAGCAGGGCATCGGCCACAATGAGAAGGGCCAGCCCACCGCGTTGGTGGTGGACCAGAAGAACATCGCGCGCCTGCGCGTGCTCCGGACCGGCCGCTCCGTGGAGGGCCAGTGGCAGGTGCTGGACGGCCTGAAGCCTGGCGACCACATGATCGTGGAAGGTCTGTCGAAGATACAACCCGACATGCCGGTGGTGCCGCAGGTGATGGAAGCGAAGAAATAAGATGGGCTTGTCGCGCTTCTTCATAGACCGCCCGGTTTTCGCCTGGGTCTTGGCCATCGTCATCATGCTGGCGGGCGGCATCGCCGCTTTCAGCCTGCCAATCGAGCAGTATCCCACCATCGCCCCGCCGGCGGTGGTGGTCAGCGCCGTCTATCCCGGCGCCGACGCCCAGACGGTGCAGAACGCGGTCACCCAGGTGATTGAGCAGCAACTAACCGGCCTGGACAATCTTCTGTATTTCTCCTCGACCTCCAACGCCGACGGCACCGCCAGCATCACCGCCACCTTCGCGCCGGGGACCAGTCCCGACATCGCCCAGGTTCAGGTGCAGAACAAGGTGCAGGCGGCCGTCCCGCTGCTGCCGGCCCAGGTGCAGCAGCTGGGCGTGGTGGTGGCCAAGAACCAACCCAACTTCATCATCGTGGTCGGCATCTATGACGATACCGGGCGCTACGACAATGTGGACATATCCGACTTCATCACCAGCAAGATGAACGATCCGCTCAGCCGCGTGCCGGGCGTGGGCTCAACACGCGTCTTCGGCGCGCAATACGCCATGCGCATCTGGCTGGACCCTTTCAAGCTGCACAATTTCGCACTGCAGCCTTCGGACGTGCGCGATGCAGTCACGGCCCAGAACATCCAGGTCTCGGCCGGCCAGATCGGCCAGCAGCCGATCACCCCCGGCGCGCAATTGAACGCCACCGTCACGGCCCAGTCGCGGCTGCAGACGCCGGAGCAGTTCCGCAACATCATCCTCAAGACCGATCCAAGCGGCGCGGTGGTGCATCTGGGCGATGTGGCCCGCGTCGAGCTGGGCGCCGACAGCTATGGCGTCACCAGCCTGTTCAACGGCTATCCGGCGGCTGGTGTCGCCATCATGCTGGCGCCGGGCGCCAACGCCCTCAAGACCGTGGATGCGGTGAAGGCCAAGGCGGACGAGCTGAAAGCCGCGCTGCCGCCGGGCATGAAGATGATCTATCCGGTGGACAACACCACCTTCATCCGCCTTTCCATCCATGACGTGGTGGTCACCCTGATCGAGGCCATCGCCCTGGTCGTGCTGGTCATGTATCTGTTCCTGCAGAACTGGCGCGCCACCCTGATCCCGGCCATCGCCGTGCCGGTGGTGCTGCTGGGCACTTTCGGGGTGCTGGCCGCCGCCGGCTATTCCATCAACACGCTCACGCTGTTTGCGCTGGTGCTCGTGATCGGCCTTCTGGTCGATGACGCCATCGTGGTGGTGGAGAATGTCGAGCGCATCATGCACGAGGAGCGGCTGCCGCCCCGCGAAGCCACGCTCAAGAGCATGCAGGAAATCACCGGCGCCCTGATCGGCATCGGCCTGGTGCTGACGGCGGTGTTCCTGCCCATGGCTTTCTTCGGCGGCTCGACCGGGGTGATCTACCGGCAATTCTCCGTCACCATCGTCGCGGCCATGACCTTGTCCATCCTGGTGGCCCTGGTGCTGTCGCCTTCGCTCTGCGCCACTCTGCTTAAGCCGGTGGAGGGCGAAGGCCATCTCAAGCATGGTTTCTTCTTCGACGCGTTCAACCGCAATTTCGACGCCTTCCGCGCCTGGTATCACCGTTCCGCCGCCTGGTTCCTGCGCCGCACCTGGGGGACCATGTTCGCTT
>Ga0310811_10003897_pt1 | contig 18792 bp, 19 predicted proteins | sample YCmetagenome_FD_207642 | JGI IMG/M metagenome (GOLD analysis project Ga0310811, IMG submission 207642) | Soil microbial communities from experimental microcosm in Duke University, North Carolina, United States - YC | ecosystem: Engineered > Artificial ecosystem > Soil microcosm > Unclassified ...
CGCCGAGCCGGTATCGAACTTCACCACCGGCGCGGACTGCGCCGCCGCGCTGGCCGAGAAGGGCGTGGCCTGCTTGTAGCTCTTGTACATGGTCGCCGCCCAGATCGAGCCCGGGATGGTCACCAGCTCGGTGTTATAGTCCTGCACCGCAGAATTATAGTCGCGCCGCGCGATCTCGATGCGGTTCTCGGTGCCTTCCAGCTGCGACTGCAGCGACAGGAAGTTCTGGTTGGACTTCAAGTCCGGATAATTCTCGCTGATGGCCAGCAGCCGGCCCAGCACGCCGGAGAGCTGGTTTTGCGCCTCCTCGAACTGCTTGAACTTGGCCGGATCGGTGATGGTGGAGGCATCCACCGACACCCGCGTGGCGGAGGCGCGCGCCTGCGTCACCTGGGTCAGCACGGACTTCTCCTGCGCCGCATAGCCGGCCACGGTGCTGACCAGGTTGGGGATCAGGTCGCTGCGGCGCTGATAGGCCGCCTGCACATCGGCCCAGCGCGCCTTCACCGCCTGGTCCTTGGTGGGAATATTGTTGACGCCGCAGCTGGCCAGGCCCACGGCGATCGCCAGCGCGGCAACAAGCTTCGGCAAGCTCTTGAGAATGGTCATAACCTCTCCTCTTCAGCCGTGGGGAATCCGGCCAAATACCCGCGCTGAAAGATGGGGGATAACCGCCCAACTGCAAGGGTTAAATTGGACCGACAGGCCCTTGATTTCCGGAGGCGAGGTTCCTAGTCCGACTTGTCATGGCCGTCCTTAAGGCGGCCACCATCAATGACACAGGATGGAATTGGCCATGGACTGCCCCGTCTCTTCCGAGACCACGCAGGAATGGCCGGGATCGCCATCCGGCTTGGGCACCCCCTTCAGCAGAAGGAAACGCGCAGCATGCGCGCCGTAAAGCTCGGCGGGAAATCGGATCTTTCGATGAATATGGAATTCGCCATTGTGATAGCTGAGCGCGCCCGACTGCACCAATTGCGCCAGGCCCGCCTGGTTGGGCAGCACCTCATAGCTACTGGGCTGGGCGCTGCCGATGACGTCCTTGGGATCGAGAGCAACAACGCCTCCCGGATAATAGAGACGCACCTCACGCGCGAGGTCGCTTGCCCCCTGCAAGACGAAGGGCCCGCCCTGTAACAGCAGAGTGCCGGAATCTTTCCGGATGAAAAGACCTCCCCGCTCGGCCGCCTGGATGGCCCCCGAGGGAAGGCTGAAGCCGGTCACGGCATATTTCCCGGCCACGATATCGGGCGGCCGGCCGATCGCGGATTTCAACTGCCCTGCAGCCGTCGAGGCGGCGACAGAAGGCACATCGCTAAAATAATGCAAGCAGCCCTGGGCGATGAGAAAGCTCACGCGCGCGGCTGGAAGGCCGGTTGCGCCGGCCAACCCGGGCAGGCCCGGATCAGCGCGCTGAGGCCCCGTGTTCTGACCGATGAGAACGGCTTTTTCGATGCGGCCAACCGCACCGGTGAAGCGCCAAATGGTGGGGCGGAAGCTGGTGATCACAATGAAAAGCGGCTGGGAGCCTGGCGCCACATCCACGGTGGCGGTCCCCACCGCCACATCCTGAGAGCCCAGGGTGACCGATGATAGGGACTGCGCCTCATAAGCCGAAAGCAGCACAACCGTGGCCCCTTTTGAGGGCGCGGGCATGGCGCAGTTGGAAAATGCCTGCCCCATCGTATGGGTCTCCGGAATGACCAGCGGCATCGCAGAAGAAGAGCCGCGCACGGCGTTGACCTCCGCCGCGCTCAAGGTGTGGTCATGGTCCTTGTCGATGCTGGCAAAGAATGACAGTGCCGTGGCGCGCACGCTCTCCCAGGCAACGCCTCCACCAGTCTTCTTGGCGGGGGCGAATCCGTCCAGATAGAACGGGAGTCTGGGCGCGGACAGGTTTTGCCGCGACAGCGCAAAATCATAAGCCTCTTTGAGGGTAACGCGGCCGTCCAGGTTCTTGTCGGCCGCCATAACGCTCTGCAACTGCAAGGCCTGGCGCGCCTCCTCAGCCAAATCGTCATTCGGCCGGTGAAAGCGCACCCGCTCCTGCCGATAATATTGCCGAAGCTCGGCGCCGGTTATGACGCCATCGCCATTGAGATCTTTGCGAAAAAGCTGCTGCAGCTGCTGGGCCCGCTGCTCCGCCGCCAGCATTTGCGTTTGGACCTCGACGTCGGCAGAGGTCAGGACGCCATCGCCATTGGCGTCCTGGCTGTTGAAGTAGGTATGGAGCATGTCGATATACCGTTCTTCGGTCGTACCGACCATGAGCCGACGTCCATAGATGCTATCGAAACTGGGGGTGGACGCCGCCCGGCCCGCATCCGGGCCGGATAAGAGCAGCATCGCCGCGCAGCACAACGCCTTCCCGTATTTGCGATGAAAGAGGTTCATGATGTCCATCCCGCACCCTGCAGCACCCGTGCTGGCCTGACTATTCGGGCGCGCGCTTAAGGGAGGATGAACAAGAGACATGTTGGCGCAGCAAGCATGTCCGCAGTCCTGACAGGCAGTCAGCGCCTTGCCATGGGCAAAGCACCCGCTACTGTTATCCCATGCCCCGCCGCCATCACACCGAACAGCATCTGATCGCCCGCGTCGGCTGGTTGCGCGCCGCCGTGCTGGGCGCCAATGACGGCATCCTCTCCACCGCCAGCCTGATCCTGGGCGTCGCCACCGCCTCCCATTCCAGAAACGCCATCCTCGTTGCCGGCATTTCCGGCCTGGTGGCGGGCGCGCTCTCCATGGCGGCGGGCGAATATGTCTCCGTTTCGTCACAAGCCGATGTGGAGAAAGCCGAGCTCGCCCAGGAGCGCCGCGAACTGAAGCAGGACGCCCACGCCGAACTGGCCGAGCTGACGCAGATCTATGAGAAGCGCGGGCTGGGTCGCGAGCTGGCGCACCAGGTCGCCGTCCAGCTTACCGCCAAGGACGCGCTGGCCGCGCATGCGCGCGACGAGCTTGGCATCACCGAGGAATTCATCGCCCGCCCGCTTCAGGCGGCGCTGGCGTCCGCCATTGCCTTTTCCGGCGGCGCGATCCTGCCCCTGATCGTCGGCATCGCCGTTCCCATGACCTTGGCCGTCCCCGCCATCTATGGGGCCTCGCTGATCTTCCTGATTGTGCTGGGCGCGATCGGCGCCAGAACCGGCGGCGCGCCCGTCGCGATGGGCGCGCTGCGTGTGGGCTTCTGGGGTGCGGTCGCCATGGCCGTCACGGCCGGCATCGGCACCCTGTTTCACGTCCAGCTATAAAGGCGCTGTTAAATCAGGACTGGGCTCACGCGCGTTTGATCGCCCGCACGATCAGGATCAGGACGATCGCTCCGACCGTCGCGGTGATGATGGACGAGATCAAACCGCTCGCCAGGTGAAGGCCCAGGACACCGGCAAGCCATCCGCCGATAAAGGCGCCCACGATACCGACAACGATATCGCCGATCAGGCCAAAGCCGCCGCCGCCGAGCAGCATGCCCGCGAGCCAGCCCGCGATCGCGCCGATGACCAGCCAGATAATAATGCCGTGCGCGTCCATGTCATTCCTCCACCAATAGGGAAACGTTATTGTTTTATGGCTGCTGCAATATGATGGGCGAAGGTTGGTCCGTTATGGGGAACCGGTCAATGTGCCCGTCCCTTTCGCTGCGGCGCAGCGAAGGCTGGTGCACCTGTATGATTGATCTCCAGGCCTACTCGGCGGCTCCGCGCGGCGCCTCTTCCGCCACGGGGCGGAAGCTGCCGAAGCGCTTCTGCAGATTGTCCAGATAGGTATAAAGCACGGGCGTTATATAAAGCGTCAGCAGTTGCGAGAAGAACAGGCCGCCCGCCACGCACAGGCCCAGCGGCCGGCGCGCATCCGCCCCCATCCCCGATCCCAGCGCGATGGGCAAGGTGCCCATCAGCGCCGCCGCCGTGGTCATCATGATGGGCCGGAAGCGCACGATGGCGGCTTCATAGATGGCGTCGGCCGCATGCACCACATCCCCGCTGCGCGCCCGCGCCAGTGCGAAGTCGATCATCATGATGGCGTTCTTCTTGACGATGCCGACCAGCATGATCATGCCGACAAAGGCATAGAGCGTCACCGGAATGTGGAAGATGTAGAGCGTGAGCAGCGCTCCCAGCGCCGCCGACGGCAGGCCCGACAGGATGGTCAGGGGATGAACGAAGCTCTCATACAAAATCCCCAGGATGATATAGACCACGATGATCGCCACGATCAGCAGCCAGCCCATGTTGGAGGTCGAGCTCTGGAAGGCCGCCGCGGTGCCGGCGTAACTGCCCTGCACACTGTCGGGCAATCCGCCGACGCGGTCCTCGGCCGCACGCACGCCGGCCACCGCATCGCTCAGCGCTTTGCCGGGCGCCAGATCGAAGGAAATGGTGATGGCGGGAATCTGGCCCGCATGATTGATGGATGGCGGCATGGTGCGCCGGCCGATCTGGGTCACAGCCGAAAGCGGCACCATGGCGCCCCCGGTGCCCTTCAGATAAAGCCGCGACAGCGACGTGGCGTCGAGCTGGTATTGCGGCAGCAGCTCCAGGACCACCTGATACTGGTCGGTGGTGGCATAGATCTGCGACACCTGCTGGCCGCCAAAGGCCAGGCCCAGGGTGGCCTGGATATCGTCCGGCGTGACGCCCAGCGCCGCGGCGCGCGCCCGGTCGATCGTCACCTTCACGGTGGGCGACAGCCTGTCCTGGTCGCTGTTGACGCCCACGAAAGTCGGGTCCTCCTGCATCGCCTGGGTGAGCTGTTCGGCCGCCTGCTGCAACTCGGCCAGATCCAGGCCCTGCAGGGTGTATTGATAGCTGGAACGGGAGAAACGCCCGCCGATGCGGATGATCGGAGGATTGTTGAAGGTGATGGCGGTGCCGGGAATGTTGCGCAGCTTGGCGCGCAGCCTGATGGCCATCTCATCCGCCGACAGGTCGCGCTGCGACAGCGGCTTCAGGGCGACGTCCATTCCCCCATGCTCGTCGCCCTGCACATCGGCGACATTGGGATCGGCCTTCACCACCGCCATCACCCGCTTGGTGTAAGCAACCTGCTGGTCGAAGGAAGTGCCGGTCTGGGTCTGGATGTTGCCGCGCAGCTCGCCGGTGTCGTCGCTGGGCAGGAAATCCTGCTGCATGATCGAGAAAAGCCCCACGCTCGCCAGGATGCTGCCCGCGAACACGCCCAGGATCACCGGGCGGTGGCGCAGCGACCATTTCAGGCTGCGATCGTAAGCCCCCTGCATGCGGGCAAAGGCCGCCTCATTGAGCTTGTAGATCCAGCTATGGGTCCGTTCCCGCTCGTTCTTCAAGACCCGCGCGCACAGCATGGGCGTCAGAGTCACCGAGACGAAGCCGGAAATCAGGATGGCGATGATGATGGTGACGGCGAATTCGTGCAGCAGCCGGCCCACGATGCCGCTCATGAACAGGATGGGGATGAACACCGCCGCCAGAGACAGAGTCATGGACAGGATGGTGAAGCCGATCTCGGCCGAGCCCCGCAACGCCGCCGTATAGGGCTTTTCGCCATGCTCCACATGGCGGACGATATTCTCCAGCATCACGATGGCGTCATCGACGACAAAACCCACCGACAGGGTCAGCGCCATCAGCGACAGGTTATCCAGGTTGAAATGCAGAAGCTGCATCCCGGCAAAGGTGCCCAGGATGGTGATGGGCAGCGCCAGCGAGGGAATGAGGGTGGCGCTGACGGTGCGCAGGAAGATGAAAATCACCGCCACCACCAGGGCCGCGGCCAGGAGCAGGCTGAACTGCACGTCATGCACCGCCGCCCGGATGGTCTGGCTGCGGTCGTAGAACACCTTCATCTTGATGCCGGCCGGCAGCTGGGCGGCAAAGCGCGGCAGGATCTTCTTGATATCGTCGACGATGGTGATGGTGTTGGAATCGGGTTGGCGCTGCACCGCCACGGTCACGGCGCGCTGATCGTTGATCCAATCTGCCGAACGCACATTCTCGTAACTGTCCACGATCTTGGCGACATCGCCGAAGGTCACCGCGGCGCCATCGCGATAGGCGATCACCTGCTTCCTGAAGGCGTCCGCATTGTCGAGCTGGCCTTCCGAACGGATGATGGCGTTCTTGGTGGGACCGTTGAGGGTGCCCGAGGCCTGGTTGGTGTTGGTGGCGCTGACCGCCTGGGCCAGGTCCAGCAAGGTCATGTGCCGCGCCGCCAGCGCCGCCGGATCGGCCTGGATGCGCACCGCATAGCGCGCCTGGCCGAAGATATTCACCTGGCTGACGCCGTCCACGGTGGAAAGCTGCGTCGCCAGCATGCTTCTCGCATACTGGTCCACCTTGGAGATCGGCACCGTGTCCGAATAGACCGCGACCTGGAAGATCGGCGCCTGGGTCGGATCGTTCTTCCGCAAGGATGGCGGATTGGGCATGTTGCGCGGCAGCCGCCGCAACACGCCCGAGATCGCCGCCTGCACGTCGGTGGCGGCGGCATCGATGGGACGCTCCAGATGGAATTGCAGGGTGATGTTGGTCTGGCCCTGGTAGGAGCTGGAGGTCATCGTGTCCAGGCCGGGCACCGCGGACAGCGCATTCTCCAACGGTGTCGCCACCGCCGAAGCCATGGTCTCGGGGTCTGCGCCCGGCAGGGCCGCCTGCACATTGATGGTGGGGAAATCCACGTTCGGCAGTTCGCTGACCGGCAGCAGCGCGTAGCCGAACAGGCCGAAGATCACCAGGGCGGCCATGACCAGGCAGGTCATCACCGGCCGCTTGATGAAGGGTGCCGACATATTCATGGCAGCTTCACTTTTTTATTGAGCCGGGCGTTTCCGCCCGCTTCTCTTCTTCGGTCCGGCCGCACCAGCGCGGGCTTGCGGTTTGCCCACCACCCGCACCTTGCTGCCCGGATTGACGCGCAGCTGGCCTTCCACCACCACCTGGTCGCCGGCACGCAGCCCCGTGCCCGACAGCGCGACATTGGTGCCGTCATCGGTCAGCACCTCGACCGGCACTTCCTCGGCCTGGCCGTCCTTGACAACAAAGACAAAGGCGCCGTTGGGGCCGTCATTCACCGCATCGCGCGACACCACCAGCGCGTTCGGAATATCGTTCAGCTGCACCGTGACATTCACAAGCTGCCCCGGCACCAGCGACAGGTCGGTATTGGGGAAGTTGGCGCGCAGCTCGATGCTGCCGCTCTGATTGCTGACCATGTTGCTGACAAAATCCACCGGCGCGGCCAGCACATTGCCGGCATGGTCCTTGGCATCCAAAGTCGCCAGCAGCACGCCTTTGCTCTGCTGGCGTGCCTGGATGCGGGAGAGCTCGCTCTGCGGCAGGGTGAACGACACCTTGATGGGCCGCACTTCAGCGATCGTCACCAGCGCCGCGGTCTGGCCATTGGAGCTGGAGATCATGTTGCCCGGCTGCACCAGGATCGGCCCGGTCTTGCCGTCCACGGGCGAGCGGATCTGCGTGTAGTCCAGATTGAGGCGCGCCATGTCCAGCGCCGCCTTGTCGGCAGCGACCGTGGCGCTCATCACGTCGGCATTGGTCTGGGACGTATCGCTCTGCTGCAGCGAGATGGCGCCTTGCTGGCGCAGCGTCGCGTAACGATCACGGTCGCGCATTGCATTCTTCATCTGCGCCTGGTCGCGGGCATAGATGGCTTCGGCCTGCGCCACCGCCGCCTGGAAGGGGCGCGGATCGATCACAAACAAGAGGTCGCCGCGTCTGACGAAGTCGCCTTCCTTGAAGTTGGCGCGCTCCAGGGTGCCCTGCACCCGGGCGCTGAGCTGGACCAGGGTATTGGCGACCACGGTGCCAAGGCTGCGCTCGACCACGGGCATGTCGCGCTGCTCCACCACCGCCACGCGAACCGGCGCGGCATTGCCGCGCTTGTCGCCCGCGCCCTCGCCCCGGCCGTTGAGATACCAATAGCCGCCGAGCACCAGCACAAGCAGGCCGCCGCCGATCAGCCATGTCTTGCGGCTGGGCATCCGGCCCGGACCTATTGAAGTCCCGGCCACCCCCGCCATCGAAGCCATGGAGTCGATCTTGTGTTTGTCGAACTCAAGCATCGGTGCGAATTGTATCCCCCCAAACGGTGCGTTTTCGTTATTTGGCCGGAGATTATCTTGGGATTCTGTGCCCAAACTTTGCCAGGGCGTAGCATCGCCGCCCGCGCCACGCCTATAACTTTTACCAATGTCTATGGGGGATTAGCGGATTTCCAGCTCCGCCGCCGCCGTCTTTACACCAAATTTCCAATTCCGGCCCCGGTCCGGGGTCAACGGCGCCGGCCTGGCATCCCGCTGATCAGCAGGCGGACGGTTTTGGCAGCGGCGCGCCCTGCGTCTGGCGTCTCCCCGCCCCAAACAGCCGCAAGGCGCTGCGCGAATCCGGCGACGCCATCTGCACGGCCGCAAGAGCTGCGTCTTAACGGATTTCCCCCGTGCGCTGTCCGCACTACCCGGCGTCGTCGGTGAGCATGCCAGGCCAACTGCACATTTCGCCCTCAGCCACGGAACGAACTATCATTTGATGCGTTGGCCGTATTGGAGATGCGTTTGCATCTCAAAAGGGGCAGATGGATCCGCTAAAGCCGGAAGAGTTGCGCCAACGCGCCAGGGAACTGTTGGCCGCGTCGCTGACAACCATAGATAGGGAACGGCGGACAAGCCTGGTCCAATTGGCGGCTTATTATGAAGAGCTGGCCGTCAAGCTGGACGGCTTGACCAGCCCTCTCGGCCAGTTCGCGCCAGGCCGCAGGCCCGACACCAAGCACTGATTCGCAGGATCGCTACCTTTTTTTGCAATCACGGGTTTGGGCGGCTTGGCGGCAACAGCGGCCTGACGCTTGGCGTCAGCTTCCTTCTGCACTTTGGAAACAACCGCCCGGCGTTCGACCGCCTCGGCTGACATGTCGTTTGGTGTTTTGGGCATGGTTCCTCCGGATCAACAGGCGCTATTTGCGCGGGGCCGGGGCATTCGTGATGGAAGCCGACTTGACGGGCGCTCCTTGTGCTTTTGCCTGAGTTAGCAGAGGCCCGCAATTGGCATCTTTGGCCAATCCCAGATCGACGAAGCTGAACAGCGAGGCCACCGGATTGAGGAACCCCATCGCCAAGGCCATGCCGCCCTGCGCCAGCGCAGGGCCGGCCCTTACGCCGATCGCCGGATGCGCCCAGGGGCCGCTTAAGGTGATGGGGGCGTGCAGCCGCACGAGCTGGAAATTCTTGGGCTTGCCCTGAAGCTCCAGGCTCATAGTTTCATCGGCAAGATCGATGTGACCGACGCCGTCCAACCGCACCGGATCAGTGTCGATCACCAAGTCCTGCGTAATCATCACGCCATTCTTGGCGCTGAAGCTGGCCACGGCGCAGCGCAGGTTGGTGTCGGAATTGTCGCCGGCCAGATTGAGGCTCAGCGCCGTCAGCACGTCCACGCCCGCCCATTCCGCCAGGCTGTGGCGCATGCCGCCCTTGGGCACCACGGCGGTGAAGGTGCCATTGGCGTTGGACGCCGCCGCATGCACCGACTTGCCGGTGCCGATCAGCACCGCCCGCGCTTCCAAGACGCCCCTGATCGGCTTGTCCGCGCTCTTGATGAAGTTCTCGGCGCGAAGGTCGCTGATCCGCGCATCCACGGTGGAGGTCGGCACATCCTTGCGCGCATCGATGCGGATCGAACCGGCCAGCTTGCCTTGCGTGAAGCCGAAGGCCAGCGGCTTGAGATTCAGGACCGCATTCTCGACGCTGATATGAGTGTCCAGGCTGGTTAGCGGGAAGTCCCGCGACTTCACGGTGGCGGCGCTGTAATCCACCTCCGCATTGGTCTGGCGCAGCCGCTCGGTGTGCATCGGGATATCGGGCAACAGATACTTGCTCGCCACGGCGGGCCGGCCGCCGCGGATCAGCGGCCCCAGGTCCGAAAAGGTCAAGACGCGGGACGCCATCTTGCCGGCCAGCGCCGGAATCTTCTGCGAGGTGTCCACGGTCAGGTTGCCGCGCAAATCCGAATTGCCCAGCACCGCGCTGATATCGTTCAGGCGATAATTCGTGCCGTTGCGCTCCGCCGACATGGTCAGGTGATAGGCGGGCGTGGACGGCAGCACCAGGCCGGTCAGGAAGTAAAGGTCCGACAGGGTCGGGCCGTTGACATTCACCTGCGCGGTGAAACGGTCCATGTGGAATGGCTGGGTGACCTGGCCCTTCACCACCGCATGGGTCTCGCCGGAATGGATGTCAGCGCTGAAGTCATAGGGCTTGCTGGCATCCACATTGATCAGCGGCCCGCCGACGACATCGGCCGTGAACTTGTTGGCGTTGAGGGTGCCGTCACCGTTCAGGGTGAAGGCCGAACGGCCGCCGCCACGATTTTCCTCTGACGTCACCGTACCGGTGAAGTGCAGCTTCCTGACTGCATCGTCGATCTTCACATGACCGTTCTGGATCAGGAACCGCCTGATCGGCGGCAGCTTATAGGCCTGGTTCGGTCCCACATTGGAACGGTCCCAGTTGGTGCGGCCGTCCGGATCGCGCACCACCAGAATGTCGGGCTCATCGATCTTCACCAACGGCACGACCAGATGGCCCCAAAACAGCGGCACCAGCCGCACTTCAATGCGAAATTCCTTGGCTTTGGCGGCCTGGGGCGCCCCAACCCATTTGGGGTTCCCGATGAACACGCCGCCGGCATCGGCGCTTGGCTGCCAGGTGAACAGATTGACCGCGAGATTGCCGTCGATGCGGACCTCCCGCCCGCTGCGGTGGGACAGCCAGCGCCCGATGGGTCCGCGCATCGTGTTCCAGTCCAGGAAATAGAGTGCGAACAGCGCGCCCATGATGACGCCCAGCAGGGTTGCGCCTGTCCACTTGAAGAAACCGCGCCAGGTGAAACGAAGATCGCGGAAATCGGAGACAAGCCGTTCCCGCACATCTTCCTTGGACCAAGGCCGGTTTTTGCCCGGATGTTCGCTGACAGACATGACAAATCAATCGCTTAGGTGTGTCGCTCCCCTTTCCTAACGTTTGAGAACCCCGTGAGCTTCAAGGCCCTTGAAACTTTCGGGCAGGGTGCGACGTTGGGCTCCCCGGGAACCCTGAGCTGCGCCGTGACCCGTCATCGCCCCCTCACCCTCTGGACGTTGATTAAGGAAGGGGTCACGGCCTTCATTGACGACAATGCGCTCACCCGCGGCGCGGCCATCTCCTTTTATGCCGTCACCGCCATCGCGCCGGTTCTGTTCATCGCCACCGCCATCGCCGCGCTGGGCCTTGGCCAGCGCGCGGCATCACGCGCCGTCCATGAGCAGCTCACCCGCATCATGAGCCCGGACAGCGCCGACATGGTGCAGCTCGCCATCCTGCATGTGCGCAGCAGCCAGCATTCCATCACCGGCAGCATCATCGGCGTGATCGCGCTGGTGGTGACGGCGTCGGGCTTCTTCACCGAGATCGAGGACGCGCTCAATGTCATCTGGCACGCGCCGCGCCATGAATCCTATTTCTACACGCTTCTGCGCGGTCGGGTGCTGAGCCTGTCGCTGGTGATCGGGCTGGGCCTGTTGCTGCTGGGCTTCATGATCCTGGCATCGGGCATCCGCTTCCTGGGCAACCTGCTGGACCGCTACACCGACATTTCCGATGTGGTGATCCGGGCCATCAATCTCGGCGTCAGCTTTTTCATCGTCACCCTGCTCTTTGCCGCTATCTACAAAGTGCTGCCCAACAAGCGGCTGGAATGGCGCGACGTGCTGGTGGGAAGCTTCGGCACGGCGGTGCTGTTCGAGGGCGGCCAGACCCTGATCGGCTATTACCTGGCCAATCTGATCACGGCCACCATCTATGGCGCGGCGGGCGGCATCATTGTGCTGCTGATCTGGGTCTATTACTCGGCGCAGATCTTTCTGCTCGGTGCGGAGTTTACCAAGGTCTGGGCGGAGCATTATGGCAGCCAGCGCCGCCAGGGCTGATGGAAAGAAGCGATGGCGAAAAAGACCAAGATCAACTGGCAACCCGAAGCCGTGAAGAAGGATTACGAGGCGGCACGAAACTATCTTCGCCTGCTGTTCAACGACAAGGATGCCCGCAGAATCGTCGAACGGTTGCGCAAGGCGCCGACCATCCAGTTCGAGGCCAAGGACATATTGCGCGCCAGCCAGACCCATCTGCTGGACGGCGATGACGACAAGGTTCACGAGACGTTGAAGGACATCAAGAAGGGCAAGGCGATTTCGCCCGTGCTCCTGATCCGCGGCCAGGGCGGCAAAGGCGTCAACCTGATCATTGCCGATGGCCACCATCGCATCTGCGCTTCCTGGCATTGGGACGACAAGGCGCCGGTTTCCTGTTCCCTGGTGGAACTGCCTGCCAAGGACAGGGACTGAAAAGTTCCGGTCTTATCTTTTGGCACAATTTCCGAATTTGTCCGTTCTCGGACCATGGTGCCTGGCATGTCCCGCTTTTACTTCCACATCTACCAGCAGGGCACGCTGATCCCGGATGAAGAGGGATCGGAGTGTCCCAATCTCGAAGCCGCCAAGTGCGAGGCCAAGGCCAGCGCCGCCGACCTCGCCCGCCAGGCAGTGGCGCGGGGAGAGCCAGCGGACGGGCTCTGTGTCGAGATTCATGATGAAGACGATCGCGTGCTGGCGGGGCTGACCATCCGGGAAGTCCTCGCCCATCCCCGGCACCCCCATTTCGACGCCTCCTGCGCAACCGGGCCCACGGGCCTGCTGCACTGAAAGCCCCGTCCGTACACGGATATCTGTGCGTCAGATCGCCCGGCGTGCGCTAACGGACAAACTCTCCTGCATACAGCGCGGGCCGGTTTGCTAGCCTTTCAAAAAACGGGACATCAGAAGGCGGCCATGAACAGGGGGGACAAGGCGTGGGATTGCGACCTGCCGGAAAATCCATATTTGCGGGCGCGCTACTGGACCGACAAGGCGCTCGCCGCCGATGCGCAAGCCGCGCTGCGTTCGGGCGCGCAAGCGGCGGCCTGGCAAGCCCTTGCCAAGGCCTGGCGCGAAGCCGCCGAGTATCTGAAATATCCGCCCATCTCGGTTGTCCGCCGTCCGGCGCACAAGACCAGCCACTGACACGCCGGGCGGCGTTCATGCACTGACATGTTTATAAGGGGGCATGTTCAGAAATGGGAGCGTTATAAAAGCGCCTAATAATTACCCCAGGACGATTGCCTTTGCCGCCTTCCAGGCGGAAAATTGCCTCCACGTGGGGCGATTCAATGACGAACGGTCAAAGGAGCGGTGACCGCGACTTGCGAATTCTCCAGGCTTTCGCGGAAGGGGCACCCGTGGAAGAGCTGGCGGTTCGCTTCGGTCTTTCGCGCGAGAGAGTGGGCACGATCATCCGGGCAGAGCGGCTGAAGGTCGAAGTCAGCCCGCTGCCCGAATATCGCGCGCTGCGCACCGCGATGAAGCTGTAAACACTGTCTGCGAGGGATGCGCTTCTCAACTCAGGATTGGGAGCCGGCGGTCTTGCCCTGCGGCGGCTTTTCATCGCCGGGACGCGGCGCGTCATGAGTCGGAAAGTGCTCCAGGCAAAAATAGAGTCTCGAACCGTCCGCCTCGATCAGATAAGCGAACGCATCTTTCCCGCAGGAATGGCATTTTCGCTGTGTCATGAGGTGCAAACGTTCCATCCGAAAAATCGGGTGGAACATTTAATTTGGAACCAATCCCCGCCCTTGCTCAATTGCCTTGGTTCTGCCGCGGGTGTGGCGGCAACGATTCGGAACGACATTTGTTATCGCGTCTCAGCGATCGATCAGGCTCCGCCGCTTCGGACCGACCCGCGCCTCCAGGAAAGGCCAAGCGTCTCAAGGGTAGATGAGTTGAGGACCGCCGCGCCTGGAACGACCGGCTTACACTGTCTTCTTTTATCCCTTTGTAACCGTGGACGTGCAAAACAACCCGCGCAACTGGCGGCGAAAACGGATGCGCGCACCCCTTTCCCCAATACAGCTCGGCGGTCTTGCGGCGATCCTGCTGTTCGGGCTTGGCATTCAACTTTTCAACAGGCGATCGGGAAAGGAACCGCTTTCGGGCCTGCCTGTCATCCTCAAATATGACCCCTGGCAGACCGCACCGGTCTTGGCCGCCTTTCTGTTCAGTGCCGGCGTCGTCGACTACGCCCTTCGCAAATTGCCCCAGGCGTTCGCAAATCATCACGAGAGCGCAGGAACAGTTTTTTCAATCATGGCCATGATCGTCCTCTTGAACCTTATGTTCATAGGCGGGATCGGCTGGCTGTTTTTCAAGATGATCTCTCCCGACCGTGTGGTCATGGACGCGGACACAATCGAGCTTTATTCGCTTGGCCGGACGCGGCAATGGAGCTGGCGGCAGATCGCGGACGTCGAGCTGAAGACCGTGCGGGAGTCTCGCGGCGGGACGCATCAAGTCGTGTGCCTGCATATTCCGGATGAGGCAAAGCCGACCGTCGCATTGCCGCGCTTCTTGAGGTCTGCCGAAGGACCGGAAGACGAAAGCACGATCTACGAACTGATCCGAAACCTACTCGCCAGAGCAAAGGCGGCGAAAAGATAAAAAAGATTTCGGGGAGGGACGGGGGACCAGGAGATGTCCCTCCCCGAAATTGCCCTGCCCCACCTCTCGGGAGCAAAGCGCCCCGCCTCTCCTCATGGAGGCAAAGCCGTTCCTCACAGCCGATTCGCTCCGCCCAGCGGCGTCAGCGGCGTGAAGTTCTTGGCGGCAAAGGCTGCGAGCGTCGCGGCCTGCCGTGAAATCTGGTTTTGCAGCGCGACGACGCGCTCGGCGGCCGGCATGTCGCCCGCTTGCGCCGCTATGCCGTACCAGGTCAGCGCCTGCTTCATGTCCTGGGGCACGCCCAGTCCGCGCTCATAGAGCAGCGCCAGGTCGAAGGCGGAATCCACATAGCCGCGCTCGGCCGCGCGCTTGAACCATTCCGCCGCCTGCTTCTCGTCTTTAGCTGTGCCCTGCCCCTGGGCATAGGCGATGGCGAGATTGTGCATCGCCTTGAGATTGCCCTTGGCGGCGGCGGCGGCGAACCAAGTGACGGCAGTCACGTCGTCGGCCTGCACGACCTTTCCGTCGCGATAGAAGGTGCCCATCAGATATTCGGCGACCGGCTGGCCCGACTCGGCGGCGGCCCGCGCCCAGCGCAGCGCCGCAGCGGGATCGGCGGCGACGCCATCGCCCTTCAGATAGAGCAGCGCGAGCCTGGCCTGCGCATCTTCATCGCCCGCATCGGCCAGCGCGGTCATGCGCGCGACGGCGCCGACCGCATCCTGGCGATGGGCGACGCCATCGTCCTGGACCGTGTCGGCCGTCGCGGCGCTGGCCCCGCTGGTCAGCGAATTCTTGCCCAGGGAAAGCCCGATGAACAGGAACAGCACCAGCAGCGACAGCCCCGCCACCGCCAGCCAGCGGATGCGCGAGCGGTCCGGCGGCATGGCTTCCAGTTCGGCCGCGGCGGCCTTGGCGCGGTCGCGCGCCTGATTCACCACTTCGGCCATCTCCTTGCGCGACAGGCTCACCGCCCGCGCCGGCGTGACTTCCAGCAGCGCCGGATTCTTTTCTTCGGGAGCCGCTTTCGGCTGTTCGGCCTCTTCGGGCGCCGGTGCTTCGGCCGCCGCGGCCTCGCGCAAATCTTGCTGTGAATTCTCCGGCGCCACGATCAGGTCTTCGATCGGCGTGACACGGGCCTTGCGAAGCGCCGGCTTTGCCGGCGCCGCCGGGGCCCCTGGCTCTGCCGCACGTGGTTCGCCTTGTGGAGCGGGGCGCTGCGTGGCTGGGGATCCCTGGAACTGCGCCAGCTTCTCTTCCAACTCGGCGATGACACGCGCTTGTTCGCGCTCCTTGGTTTCGGCCTTGGCCTCCAACGCCGACAAAGCGCGTTCGAAGACCCTAAGACGACGCTCAAGCCATGCGTCGGGTGTGGAAACAGACGGCTCGGGCGCCGTCTTAGGGATGACTTCGGCCGCGCGCGCTTCGCGCGGTGCCTGAACCGGTGTTTCTATGGATGGCTGTGCTTGAAAAAATATCTGGGCAGGCGCTGGCTCGGCCGGCTGAACCTGAACCGGAGTTTCTATCGCGGCCTCGCCAGGCGCTTCGACGAATGTATCACCGGACTCTTCGTCAAAATCCTCGCCGGACTCTTCGATGGCTATTTCGACCGCTGTCTCTCCCGGCGCGGCATCGGAGGCGGCAGCGTCCGCCATCAGCTCCGCCATCAGTTCGGTCCGGCTGGAGAAATATTCGGCGAAGGACGCGCGCGGCAGGCCGGCCTGGCCGCAAAGGCGCGAGATGGAGAATTTCCGCTCGCCCTTCAGCACCATGGCGCGCGCGGCAGCGAGCAGCCTGGACCGCTCGTCCGTCGCCTGAATTGCCTGTTCCTGCCCCATGACCAAAAATCGTGTGGTAAGCCCCGGTCATGAAGCTAACGGTCGCCCCTTACTGGATGGTGTGACCGACGCCCGCCAATTCAATCGAATTTTAGAGATCAGGAGCGACAGGGAACGCGAGCGGTCGCTAGCGGCAGCGTGGCGACGCGCCTCCCGGCGCGACCAACAAAAAAGTCAGGCGTTGTGCGTTTTTGGCGCAGACGGCGCGCGCGCCGGCCCGCCCTGCGGCACCATGCGCATCAGGATCACGATCAAAAGGATGGTGGCGGCATAGGCAATAAGTTGGGCGCCATTGGGCGCCTGGCTATAGCCGACCAGGGTGTGCAGCAGCCTGCCCGCGATACTGTCTTCCTTTATCAACCAGGACGTGTCCCACACGGTGGTGGTGAAATATTCCAGCCAGCCGCCATTCTGCAGGAAAATAACCGCCTGCGCCGCCATCCCGGCGGCCAGCAGGGTGATCAGGCCGCTGGTGACCTGGAACAGCTTGCCCGCCGGAATGGTCAGCAGGCCGAAATACATCAGCGCCGACACGCCTGCGCCCGCCAGGAGCCCCAGCCCGCCGCCGGCGACCATGCCGCTGGCGGAGGTGCCGCCCTGGGCGGCAATGCCATAGAGGAACAGCACCACTTCCGAGCCTTCGCGCAGTACTGCCACGCCCACCACCACCGACAGCGCCAGCAAGGTGCGCTCGCCGGTCTTCACTTTGTGGCCGGCGGCCTTCAATTCGCGCGCCATTTCCCGGCCATGGCCGGCCATCCAGACATTGTGCCAGGTGAGCATGCAGACGGCGAGGAGCAGGATCGTGGCATTGAAGAACTCCTGCCCCGAACCCTGGAACAGGCCTGCCAGCTCGCCGGCGAATCCCGCGACCAGGCAGGCGCCCAAAACGCCTGTGCCCACGCCCAAACCCACGGCGCGACTGCGATGGGGCACGCCGGCGGTCGCCGCCAGCACGATGCCGACGATCAACCCGGCCTCGATGACTTCACGAAAGACGATGATGAGCGCGGGGATCATTCTGAAATCACCAGGCCTTGCGCAGTAGCGGCGTGGAACTCGCCCATGAAGGGGTACTTGCCGGGCGGCAGCGGCCGCAGCCGGACCGCGCCCTTCTGATGGCCGGGCACCACCTTCTCCACCTTCAGCGAGGAGGAGTCGAACTCGTCCGCCGTGTCGTCGTCATTGTGGAGCATGATCACGCTGGTCTGGTTGGCCTTCACCTTGATTACATTCGGCGTGAAGCGGTGGTTCTTCAGATGCACCTCGATGGGTTCCTGCGCGAAACCGGAAGTGGCAAGGGCCATGCCGGCAACAACAGCGAGCAAGGACAGGTTTTTCATGGTCATTTCGATGCCAATGGATAGGTGAAGGTCCAGCTTGCATTGATGGGTTTCCACCAATCGGGCACGCCGCCGCTTTTGTCGGTCTGGCGCATCATGCCGTGGGTGTTGGGCGGAGAGATGATGTAGGTCAGATGGTAAGTCCCTGCGCCGGCGAGCTGGGCGCCGGCGGCATAACGCGGGCCCGTCTTGCTGGCGGCCGGATAAAGCAACCCCGCCTGCTTGTAGGTGGGCGCGCCGTCCTTGGTCAGCGCATAGCTGATCGAGAGATAGGGAACGAAACTGTGCTCGGCAAAGCCGTGCGGCTCGTCCTTGCCCGCATGGACATCGGCAACAAGGAACAGCGCATCGGCCCCGCGCGCCATGCCGCCCGGCGTATGGTCCAAGGTGCCGCTCGTTTCGGCGTGGGCGGCGATCTCCAGCCCCTCGCGCTGCAGCGGCTCGCCGATCACGCCGGCAAAAGCCGGCCCGCAAAAAAGGGCAGCTGCAGCCAGACCGGCGGAAAAGCTGGGAGATAACATGTCACCCCTATAGATGCGATTAATTCTCAAGTACAGGGGTAGATTAGCTCTCAGCAGGTTAAATCCTGCCAACCTTTGCGGCCCGAAAGCCCGGTTTACCGCCTTTTCCCTGGCTGGGGCTGGGGTATGCTGCCGTCAATCAGAATAATAATAAGTGGGGTGGCGCCATGCGGATGCTGGTCGAACGGATGCTCGATGATTTCGAGCGGGGAACCCTGAGCCGCCGGGATCTGGCGGTCACCCTTTCAGGTTTGGCCGGCCTTGCGGCCGGCGGGGCGGGGCTAGCCGCAGGGGCAGCCACTTTGGCGACTCCCGCGAAGGCCGCGCCCAGCCTGAAGGCCATCAGCCTGAACCAGGTCACGGTGCGGGTGCCGGATCTTGCAAAGACCTCGCGCTTCTATCAGCAGTTCTTCGGCATGAAGCTGGCGCAGCAGTCCGAGACCATCCACATCCTGTCGGTGGGCGACGGCTTCTTCGGCATCGAGCAGAAGCCGGACGTGGCGGCGCTGGATCATTTCGATTTCGGCATCGAGG
>Ga0310811_10003899_pt1 | contig 18775 bp, 22 predicted proteins | sample YCmetagenome_FD_207642 | JGI IMG/M metagenome (GOLD analysis project Ga0310811, IMG submission 207642) | Soil microbial communities from experimental microcosm in Duke University, North Carolina, United States - YC | ecosystem: Engineered > Artificial ecosystem > Soil microcosm > Unclassified ...
AGGATAACAAAGAAATAGGAAAAGACAAGCAATGATCAGATCAAGATATATATACGCGCTGCTTACCTTAGTAATAGTATTTTACTTTGCTCCTGCTAACGCACAAAATAAAACTACTACTAAAAAGACGACCACCACAAAGAAGCCTGCAGAAAAACCAAAAACTGCCGCCAAAACGTCGACAACCCAGGATACCACCAAAAAAGGTGGACAGGCACAAGGTCAGGCTAAAAACCAAAACCCCGGTGGCTTATCAGAAGAAGTAATTGTAACTACAGCATACAAACCGGTATTGGCCGATGCGGTAAAGATCCGCCGCAACCCTGATTTGGAAGACAAAACACCTTTTAAAGCACCTTTGACTTACTTCCCGCTAGACAAACGTTTAGAACGCAATACTGATATCCACCAACTGGCGGCTATGCAAATGCCGAAAGAGCAGGATTCGGTTCCGTCAAATAACTATGCACGTATTGGAGTGGGCAACTTAAAAACCACTTTTGGCGAAGTGTACATCAATAACGGACAGGATCCGAATATGCAGGTGGGTGGTTACGCCAGGCATTTTGCACAATCGGGTAGCAGCAGTATCCCTAAGCAGAACGAAAGCCGGGATGAAGCGAATATATTTATCAAAGGCATTCTTGACGACAACAACATTACCGCCCGCATAGGATATAACCGCAGGGGAACTTATTTCTATGGCTTTGATCCGGCTAATCCGCCAAAGGCATATAGTCCGCTGGCACAGCATTTTAATACCATAAGCGGCGGTGTTGAAGTAGCCAAGAGGTTTAAGGACGAAGAAAACGCTTTTACTTACGCAGCTAAAATAGAAGGTTATACATGGAGTAATGCTTTCGCTACTAAAGAAAGCAACATCGTACTGAGCGGCTTTATTAACCAGACTGTTAAACAATTCTATGCCGGTTTAGGTGCCTCATTGGATATGAGTTCTCAAAAAGACAGCGCATATTCGATCAACAACAACCTGGTTAGATTGAATCCTTACTTGAAATTTCAGGGTGATAACTATAAGATCGACGCGGGATTGAACCTGGTTAGAGGATTTGGCGCGACAAGCAAAGCATACATCTTCCCGGCTGCCCGGTTAGAATTCCAGGTGATACCAAAATATGTGCGCCTGTTTGCTGAGGTAAAGGGTGATGTAAATAAAACCTCGCTTCGCGACCTGTCGGAAGATAATCCTTTCCTCGAAAACAATCTTCAAATCCGGAACACCGTTACAGGACTTGATAATAGCCCGATCCAGAACTCTGTTGACAGGCTGGATATTGCGGCAGGTTTGAAAGGAACAGTTGCTCCCGGTGTCGGTTTCAAGGTGACCGTATTCCGCAACAAGGTAAAGAATATGCCTTTGATGATACTCGATTCTACCTCAGTTAATCATAACCAGTTCGGTATTGTGTATGACAATGGCACCGCAACCATCACCGGCATCAATGGTGAATTGGATGTTAAAGTTTCAGACGCAGTTAATGTATTCGGTAAAGTTGAATATAAGGACTATAAAATGGCCAGTGAAGCCGAACCATGGAACCTGCCTAAATTTAAATTGACAGCCGGTACACAATTGCATATTACACCACAATTAACTATTAACGGAACTTTATTATTCAGGGGCAGCACTTTTGACGAAACTTTCATCAGCAGTACTGTTACGGGTAATGCAACTGCCAGAACCTATAGCCTGCCAGTAGCTATCAAATCATTTGCTGACCTGAGTGGTGGTGCAGAATATAAGATAAATAACACGTTTTCAATTTTTGGACAAGTAAACAATATTTTGAACAGTAACCCGCAAATCTGGCGCAATTACCAGGCATATGGCTTCAATATATTTGGTGGTGTAGCGGCTCATTTTTGAGTTGTGTGATTTGTGATTTACTGTTACTTTTAGCGGAATGGATTTAGCCGTATACATAAATGAACTATTGGGATTAGAAGGTGAAGTAAATGTGCCCGGAATCGGTCATTTTGCTCACACCCGCATCAACGGCTACTATAACGAGAAAGAAAACAAATTTTACCCCCCTACCCATAAGGTAAATTTCGATCCGGAAACAAAAGCCAACGACCGGCTGGCCACATTCATTTCCGATAAGAAAAACATCTCGCTGGCATCGGCTAAATACTTTATTGATAAATATGTCAACGGGTTAAAGCAACAGATACCTGCGCAGAATGTGGACATAGCAGGCTTGGGTCAGCTTTATTTAAATGGCTCAAACATTGGGTTTAAGGATAGCCTGACCAAAGAAAGCGACCCCGCATTTTTTGGGTTGAAACCTGTTAGTGTAGATGTACTGGCTGAAAAGCCATCAGTAAGATATACGCCTCCACCGCCAGTTAAAGCTGAGGAGAAAAAGCAAGAGCTGTCCATTGCTGACCAGGTGATGAAAGAACTGGTTAACGACCGCATCCCTCCACCTCCTCCGAAACCTGTAGAGGCTGAGAAACCTCCGGTTGTTGAACAGCAGCCAGTTGTCGAAGTACCGCCTGTGGTTGAAAGGCCTACGGTTATTGAGAAAGAAGAAGAACCAGTTGAAGAATACGCATACGAGGAACCAGTTCAACGCAATAGCAATAATACCTGGATAGCGGTATTGCTTATATTGATTATCGCTTTATTGGCGTTAATGGGACTTTATAAATACAAACCCGAATGGTTCGATCGCTCAAAAGAAAAACCGCAGACTTTTGTGGCTGTAGATACCACCGCCAACAAACCTGATGATAAGAAAGCTGACAATACCGATACAACTAAGAAGGTTGCTACTAAACAAGATTCCATAGCCAAGGCGCAAGCGTTGGTTACAGGGAATACGAGTAAACCCAATGCAGTTGATACGGCAGCGGTTTTACATTACGAGATATTAGCAGGAGCCTTTAAATCATCTGAACAGGCTTATAATATCATCAACCGTTATGAGAGCCTGGGCTTAAAAGCTCGCATGCTTAAACACATTGAGGGTAAAAATTACATAATTACATTAGGTACCTATTTTGATAAAGAGGTAGCAGATAGAGTTAGAGATAGCATACTAAATGCTACGAAGATTAGAAAAGGCGATATTTTAGTACAAATTTATAAACCAAAACAATGATGCTATTAGCACAAATAACTGATACGGCGCAAAAATTATTGACCGACACATCAAAACATTTACCCTTAGTACCCGGACAAGGAGATGACCTCCGTTTCGGCGACCTCCTGATAAAAGGTGGCTGGGTAATGATCCCAATAGGTTTCCTGGCAGTGCTGGGACTGGTGATATTTTTTGAGCGATACTTTACCATACGTAAAGCAGCAAAAGATGAATCCAACCTGATGAGCCAGGTGCGTACCAGTATCTTAACCGGTAAGCTGGAATCAGCCATCGCGATTTGCCGTAACAGCAACTCTCCGCTTGGACGTATGCTTCAAAAAGGTTTGCTGCGTATCGGTCGCCCGATAAAAGATATTGAAGGCGCCATTGAGAACGTGGGCAAACTGGAAGTTTCCAAGCTCGAGAAAAATATCAGTATACTGGGTATTGTAGCCGGTATAGCGCCGATGTTTGGGTTCCTGGGTACAATTGCCGGGGTTATCAAAATATTTTATGATATATCAAAGACTGACAACATCAGTATGGGCGTTATATCTGGTGGTTTGTATGTGAAGATGGTAACATCGGCCGCTGGTTTGATGGTGGGTATCGTGGCATATGTATGCTATCACATTCTGCAAATGATGGTAGATAAAGTAATTTTGAAACTGGAAACCGACGCTATTGAATTTATCGACCTGTTAGAAGAACCAAGCAAATGAATTTAAGAAAAAGACATCAGCGCGTATCGGCTGAGGTGCACACCTCGGCAATGAACGATATTATGTTCTTTCTGTTGCTTTTCTTCCTGATCGCGTCGACCATTACCAACCCGAACGTGATCAAGCTTATGCTGCCTAAATCATCGTCGGGCAAAGCGGTTTCTAAAAAGACCATTTCGATCACTATCGATAAAAATCTGAAATATACCGTCAACAATAAACCGGTAAAGGTAGAGGATTTGCAAACCACCCTGATGGGTTTTAAAAACGTAGCAACAGAATTGACTATAGTTTTATCGGTAGACCGTACCGTAGCCATACAAGACGTGGTGCAGGTAATGGACGTAGCACAGAAATTGAATATAAAACTTGTTCTGGCAACAGAACCGAAGGGATAGATTTTGTAGAGACGCAATGCATTGCGTCTCTACGTAAATAACAGAGAGATGGAAGCTTACCAGGAAGAGAATAATTATCCGAAAGCATTTGTAGCTACAGGCATCATTATGGGAATATTGATCGCCCTGTGCTATTTTATCGTGTTTCATAACCCACCACCGCAAGAGATGGGAACCGGTGGGATATTAGTTAATTATGGTACCAGCAAGGAAGGTATGGGCGATGATTACATGAGTACCGAGGAACCTTCTAAATCACCAAAACCAACTCATACTAAGGCTACCAAGGTTACTCCTCCTACTCCAACACCTCAAAAAACGCAGGTAGAGCAAGCCGATAAAAAGGTAGTTACCCAGACTACAGAAGATGCACCGGAGGTTAATGATAAAACGAAAAAAACGACTAACGCTGTAACTACTTCTGAGCCCACAAAAAAAGCTGTAAAGCAAACTGTCGATAACAGGGCCCTCTTTAAAGGAATGAGCAGCAAGGGAAATGGTAATGGTGACGGAACAACCAATACGCCTGGGAACCAGGGTAGCCCTAATGGGTCTAATATGTCTAACAACTACAACGGTACCGGATCAGGTAATGGAGGTCTCGCCCTGGCAAACAGAAGCTGGGTTTCACGCCCAACAGTCCAGGACGATCACCGAAGTACCGGGAAAATTGTTGTTCAGATACAGGTTGATAAAAATGGCAATGTTGTTTCTGCCACCCCTGGTGCGAAAGGTACAACTATATCCGATTATGAACTATTCAACAGGTGCAAAGAAGCAGCATTAAATGCAAAATTCAATACCGCCGATAATGCCCCGGATTTACAGGTCGGCTATGTAACTTTTACTTTCAAGGTAAAATAATCAGTTTGCACATCGCTGTTTGTAGTTTGCATTTCCTAATTGCATAGCTTTGCATCCGTATCAGTTGCTCACTGCCAACTGATAACTGCCAACTGAACAAATGGACTACCAAGTTACCCTCGATTACCTCTACAGCCAACTACCCATGTTTACCCGGGATGGCGCTTCTGCTTTTAAAAAAGATCTGACCAACACACTTGAACTTTGCAAGCGCCTGGGCGATCCTCACAAGAAGTTCAAAAGTGTGCATATCGCAGGTACTAATGGAAAGGGATCAACCTCTCATATGCTGGCAGCCATTTTGCAGACTGCAGGTTATAAAACCGGATTATACACATCACCTCACCTCCGCGATTTTAGAGAGCGTATCCGCATCAATGGCGAGATGATCAGCGAAGAACATGTTATCGATTTTGTAAAAGAGCATAAACAGGATTTCGAGGATATCAAACCTTCCTTTTTTGAAATGACAGTCGCTATGGCTTTTGATGCTTTTGCGAAGGCAAAGGTAGATATAGCTATTATAGAAGTTGGCTTAGGCGGACGACTTGATTCGACTAATATCATCACTCCCCTCCTTTCGGTGATCACCAATATTGGCTGGGACCATATGAATATGTTGGGTGATACGCTACCACTTATTGCAGGTGAAAAGGCGGGGATTATTAAACCTGGCATTCCTGTCATCGTCGGGGAGTATCAACCTGAAGTTGCTGATGTATTTATCAACAAAGCTAAAGCCGAAAACGCACCTATCAGTTTTGCTTCGGAAGGATGGTTTTTGAAGCCAGAAGTCAAAAGTCAAGAGTCGAAAGTCTCTTCAGAATATTTGAAATTTGAAATTCAGAAAAAAGACTCTGGACTAAAGACTTTAGGCTTACGACTGGATTTACCGGGTATATACCAATTGAAGAACGCAAAAACAGTTCTATCTGCTGTTGAGGAATTGCGTCGTCAAGGCTTTGCTATAAGCGATGAACAGGTTAAATCAGCATTAAGCTCAGTGAAAAAACTAACCGGTTTACATGGGCGTTGGGAAACATTAAGTCATAATCCGCTTACCATCTGTGATACCGGCCATAACCCCGAAGGCATAACCGAGGTATTAAAAAATATTGAAAACACGCCCCACGAAAATCTGCATATTGTAATGGGTGTGGTAAATGATAAGGACATCAGCAAAATATTAGCGATGCTGCCCAAACATGCCACCTATTATTTCTGCAAACCCGATATTCCGCGAGGATTGGATGCTGAATTACTGCAACAAAACGCTGGAGGTTTTGGCCTGCATGGTGAAATATATGTATCAGTCAAGGCTGCGCTAAAAACCGCACAAAGTCAGGCTGATAAAAACGATTTGGTATTTGTGGGCGGTAGTACTTTTGTGGTGGCGGAGATAGTTTAAGCTTGCCCACAACCTCTTTTATTTCGGATTTCGGAATTTCAATTTCGAATTTATAAAAAGCTATTCCACCCGCTTCCATACTACCTCACCTGTCACCGAACCTCCTGTAGTTGGTGCAGGAACTGTGTACTTAAACATCTTCCCGTCAAACTCAAAAGGCCGCACCTGTTTGGTGCCCTCCCAATTAGGAAAAGAAGCATAATTAATATTGAACGTGACTGTATGTTTCAGCTTATCGATGCTATAAGTTCCGAAATGTGCATTGCAGCCTTGTATAGCTAATCTGTTCTCTTCATCAGTTCCTTTGCTCTTATCCTTTGAGGCGAATTTTGGTCTTCCTTCGCTTACTATTTGCAGACTGTAGTTGCCTTTATCATCCATTATTAAAATTCCATGCGGAGTATCTCCATATAAATGAACCCTGGTGCCATTGGCTAATAAATTATCTACCAAAACCAATGAATAAGTACCGGCTATGGCGGCCGGGGTCTGTTTGATCGCGGTGCTTTGTCCGTAAGCTGCGGCACTCCAGGCCAGCAGGCAAAAATTTAACAAAAGTCTGATTTTCATGCAGCAAAGCTATATTTGCATAGCTTGTGTATCAAGTATGCACAAAAAAGTAACCTGCTTACCAAATAGTTACCAACCTGGTTATCAGCTCAATTAATTTAAAATAATGGAGAAGAAAACAAAACACCCGGCACCTAAATGCGGCATCGACTACGCATTTCAACGCATCGGGGGCAAATATAAAGGCAGAATATTGTGGCGATTGAGAACAGGAACATTCCGGTATGGCGAACTGCGCCGTACAGTGACAGGTGTGACCGCCAAAATGCTTACCCAAGCCTTGCGGGAGTTGGAAGATGATGGCCTGATAGAACGGAGAGTGTATGTGGAAGTGCCGCCGAGAGTAGAATACTCGTTAACTGAATCGGGTAAAGAACTGCTTCCCTTCCTTGCGCTTTTGCGCGATTGGGCCAAAGCACAAATGCAGGTGAATAACATACAGGCGATGCCGACGCCGGCCTACTAATAGCAATTATTTTACACCTGATTTTATTTTAAAATATTACTTTTAAGGCGCAACATTTAAAGCTTTTAATCAATGACCTACCTACCCTCTAAAGACAGATACAACAACAACATGATATACCGTCGCTGCGGACGCAGCGGCATTAAACTACCGGCTGTTTCGCTGGGCCTGTGGCACAACTTCGGTGGTGTGGATGTGATGGAGAATTTTCGTAAGATCCTTCACCTGGCGTTCGATAGTGGTATTACGCATTTTGACCTGGCTAATAACTACGGTCCGCCGCCGGGATCTGCAGAAGAAAATTTCGGTATAGTTTTAAAAAAGGATTTTCAGGGCTACCGCGATGAAATGATCATCTCCAGCAAGGCAGGTTACACCATGTGGGATGGTCCTTATGGCGATTGGGGTTCAAAAAAATACCTGGTATCGAGCCTTGACCAAAGCCTAAAACGTATGGGGTTGGATTATGTAGACATCTTCTACCATCACCGTCCTGACCCGGAAACGCCGCTGGAAGAAACTATGGGCGCACTCGATCTGATCGTTCGCCAGGGAAAAGCACTTTATGCAGGTGTTTCTAACTATCCTGCAGACGAAGCCGAAAAAGCATTTGCGATTCTGAAAAACCTAGGAACCCCATGCCTGATCCATCAGCCTAAATACTCCATGTTTGAACGCTGGGTAGAAGGCGGCTTATTGGATGTATTGGAAAAAGATGGCGTAGGTTGTATACCATTCTCCCCACTGGCTCAAGGATTATTGACCAACAAGTACTTGCACGGTATTCCTGAGGATTCAAGAGCTGCGAAATCAACAGGATTTTTACAGGAAGGCCAGGTAACTGAGCAACGCGTAAACCAGGCAAGAAAGCTAAATGATATCGCGACTGAACGCGGACAAACACTAGCTCAGATGGCTTTAGCATGGCTGCTCAAAGATCACCGCGTCACTTCGGTATTGATCGGCGCCAGCAGACCATCCCAGTTAGCGGATTCGTTAAAATGCCTTGATAATATTGAGTTTTCAAAAGAAGAGCTGGATAAGATAGAGGGCATTCTGAAATAGACATACGCCGTGTGTACTCACCCCGAATGCGCTATGCTGTTCGACCCTCTCTCCGTTATGCGGAAAGAGGGTAAAAAAAATAAAAAGTCCCTTCTTTTCGCGCAGCGAAGAGAAGGTGGTCGAGCGTAGCAATGACCGGATGAGTCGACTATGCGACATGCCTTTAATATTAATAATAAATGGATAACATCAACTGGGGTATCATCGGCTGCGGCAACGTGACTGAGAAAAAGAGCGGACAGGCTTATAACAAAATTCACAATAGCAGGCTCGTAGCCGTAATGCGCCGCAATGCTGCAAAAGCGGCGGATTATGCTGCGAGGCACAATGTGGGCCGCTGGTATGATGATGCCGATAATTTGTTAAACGATCCTGAAGTAAACGCGGTGTCCGTGGCTACCCCGCCAGTCAACCACCTGGAATATGCTATTGCAGCGTTAAAAAAGGGACTGGGTGTTTATGTTGAAAAACCTGTTACACGCAACGCCCAGGAGGCGCAAGCCATGGCCGATGCCGTAAAAGAATACAATGGTAAACTCACCGTAGCGCATTACCGCCGCGCTTTGCCAATGTTCCTTTATGTGAAAGAATTGATCGACAATCAGACCATCGGCGAAATACGCACTGTGCAGATCAGGATGTGGAAGACCCAGCGCCCCGACCTGATCGCCAATTCGGAAACTAACTGGCGGGTTTTGCCGGAATTTTCAGGTGGTGGCTATTTTCACGACCTCGCCCCTCACCAGCTCGACCTGATGCTCTATTATTTCGGTGAGCCTGAGAAATATCATGGGTACTCCTTAAATCAATCCAAAGCAACACCTGCGGACGACCATGTTTGCGGGGAGATCGTTTTCAAAAATGGTGTGGTAGTGAATGGCTCCTGGTCGTTTAATGTAGCCGAAAGCGAGGTGGTGGATACCTGCGAGATCATCGGCACCAAAGGACGTATCACCTTCCCTTTCTTCGGCACTTTCGTTAGCTGGAGAAATATTTACGAAGAACAAACCGTAAACTTTACTCATCCCGAACATATTCAGCAACCCATGATCGAAAAGATCGTAAACTATTTCAGAGATAAAGGACCAAACCCCTGCCCCATTGAAGAGGCGGTGACGTTGATGAAGATACTGGATGCGTTTACGGGCCAATAATGCACTCGTAGAGACGCGATGCATCGCGTCTCTACTATCAATTAAGATTTCTTCTTAGGCACCTTCGCCCCTTCTTTCCGCGCCTCTGAAAGCCCAATAGCTACCGCCTGCTTTTTACTGGTTACTTTTTTACCGCTGCCGCTTTTTAGTTTGCCTTCTTTCATTTCGTGCATGGTTTTCTCAACCTTTTCTCCTGCTTTTTCTGAATACTTTGCCATGGTTATATTTTTTATAGTAGATGATATTTAAGGAACAAATGGCTACCAGAACGGTTTTATCATCGGGTTGATTACCTTTACCGCCAATGAAACCGATAGCCGAAAGCGAATTGATATTAAATAAGGACGGCAGCGTTTACCACCTGCATTTATTACCGGAGGATCTTGCCGATACGGTAATAACTGTAGGCGACCCAGACCGTGTGCCCAGGGTGAGCCGTTATTTTGATACGATTGAACTCAAAAAATCAAAGCGCGAATTTGTTACCCACACAGGTACCATTGGCGGCAAAAGAATAACCGTTATGTCAAGCGGGATCAGCACGGATAATATCGATATCGTTTTGAATGAGCTCGATGCACTGGTCAACATCGACCTGAAAGCGCGGTTACCAAAAACGCAGTTAAGGAAGCTGAATATTATTCGTATCGGGACTTCGGGTACTATTCAAACCGATATACCTGTTGATAGTCTGCTGGTTTCAAAAGCCGCATTTGGACTGGATACCTTAATGCATTATTATAAACGAGAGAACACTGCGTTAGAACAGCAATTATTAGACGCTCTTAAACCAGCTTTGCCAAAGGACGGTGGTTTTGTTCCCTATATCGCGTCAGCAGATGCCGGGTTGATATCCAAACTAGGTCATGACACATTACAAGGCATAACCTTTACCGCACCCGGCTTTTATGCTCCTCAAGGGCGAGAGGTAAGGGCACATACTGCACACCCGGAGTTTATGACCGCCTTGCAACAATTTAATTTGAACGGGCAGCGTATCACCAACCTTGAAATGGAAACCGCAGGCATTTACGGCCTTTCATCTGTTTTGGGTCACCGGGCCATATCGTTTAATGTAATATTAGCTAACCGTTCTACATTAACGTTTAGTAAACAACCCGAAAAAATAGTCGACAATTATATCCGCCAGTTACTGGAGCGGATTGCGGGTATTTTATAAGTATCGATAATTATACTATCTTCAAAAAAACATTAGTTGATTAATCCATGTTAATTGGCTGAAAATTAACCTACCCCTATGAGCGTCAAAAAAGTTGCAGCCCCGTTTTACGAAAAGCTTTCACTCGTTATGGTCGGCCTTATTTCCTTGGGCTACCTTATTGTTTTGGGTAAAGACCTGCTCGACCCGCTTATTTTCGGTTTCCTGTTTGCCATACTGCTTTTGCCGGTATGCAATTTTTTTGAGAAGAAATTTAAGCTGCACCGCAGTTTATCAGCTCTTCTGTCAATCCTTTTGTTAGTAGCTTTTGTAGGAGGTATATTATACCTTGTCGGTTCACAAATATCAAGGCTGGCAGATGACTGGCCGATGCTAAAGAAACAGGTAGGCCAATCAATAGATGATATCCGCCAATGGGTACAGGATAGTTTCCATATCAATATGGACAAGCAGATGGACTATGTACATGACGCTACGAATAAACTAATGGCGTCTGGCAGCAGCGTAATAGGTACAACTTTAGGCGCTGTTTCATCCTTAATGCTGTTTTATTCGTTCATCCTTATCTTCACCTTCCTGGTATTGCTTTACAGGCGCCTATTATTAAGATTTTTGGTATGGGTTTTCAGAGATGATAATGCCCCCGTCGTATTTGACATCGTTGAAAATATCCAGAGCATCCTGCGGAAATACATTTTAGGACTTTTGCTCGAAATGGTCGTAGTATCAACCATTGCCTGTACCGCTTTTTTGCTCATCGGCATTAAATATGCTATGCTGCTGGGCCTGATCGTAGGTTTATTCAACATTGTGCCTTATGTTGGGATATTTACGGCTCTGTTCCTGAGCTCGCTTATTACTTTTGCAACCGGTAATCCGCAGCATGTGTTATATGTGATTATAAGTGTTATTATTCTTCACGCTGTGGATTCAAACGTCTTGCTACCAACCATAGTTGGCTCCAAAGTGCGGTTGAATGCATTGATATCTTTTCTCGGTATCGTGATCGGTGAAATGATCTGGGGGTTGTCGGGCATGTTCCTGGCTATTCCGATAATTGCTATCCTGAAAATTATTTTCGACCGGATAGAAAGCCTGAAACCATGGGGATTCCTTTTTGGCGGGGATTATGAGTACAAGAAATCGGCGGAAAAGGCCATGAAAACCGAATGATCAGTGCATCATAGTCAGCTGATAGACCTTTGAAAATAACGTAGCGCAATAGGCCATCAACACAAGCGTATTGATCACAAGCAGCCAGTTTGAATCGGGCTCTTTGTATTTGTGTATCATACAACGGATCAGGAAGTATACAAACCCGCCAACAAGAACTATAGGGAAGATAAACAGCCACTTGCTATGGGCCGTAATATACAGATGCTGCAGTTTACTCCTATCCACCTGGAAAAGCGGGACTATCGCCAATACCAACAACAACAGAAACAAACGACTTATAGCTTTGGCAACAATTCCACTGGTTTTCATGAGGGGCAAAACTAATTAAAATCAAAAATAAACTACCTCTGGCTCTGTATTATTGCTGTTATTTACAAAAGAATAAAACTTTTCGGCCGATTTATTTGTATCTACATGTGAATGTAAGATACCCCCATATGAGCACGTACAAAAAGAATTATACCAATACATCAACCTGCCGACGCTGCCACCAGGCATTGGATACAAGAATTAGCCGGAGCCTTCTCTTAAAAACACTGCTCTTTTGGTTGCCCATAAAAGTTTATTTCTGTCAGAAATGCCTGGCCAAAAGATATGTTCTGAGCTTTAAAAGCAGCGCAGAATCGCTCGCATAATGCCAATAAATAATTCGGTTTTAAAGGTCCGATCCGTATTTTCGGGGCAAACAAATTGACCTCTGTAATGCGTATTGTGAAGCATGTTCTCTCAGCCTTTCTATTGATATTAGCGATTTCAGCTTTTAGTCAGAACGCTTTTAAGGTGGTTCCGCTAGGCGTCAAGGGAGGAATCGACGAAAGCAACCTTTCAGCCTATATGCTCGCCCCGGCCAACAGCAATAACTTTGTTTGCCTTGATGCAGGCACCCTGCATTTTGGTATTGAAAAGGCGATTGAGAAAAAAGTATTTCACATTCCCGCCGAACAGGTTTTGAGAAAATATATAAAAGGATACCTGATCTCCCATTCGCATTTGGACCATTTGTCAGGATTGATTATCAATTCGCCGGATGATACTGTAAAAAATGTTTACGCCTTTGCAGATTGTATCGAAACTTTTAAAACCCGGTATTTTACCTGGAAGAGCTGGGCCAATTTTGCAGATGAGGGCGAGACACCACAATTAAAAAAGTATCACTATAAAGTACTCACTCCTTCGGAAGAAACTCCGATAGAAAATACTGAAATGACTGTGAAAGCATTTCCGCTGAGCCATTCCAATTTGACCAGTTCTGCATTTCTGGTTAAAAGCCAGGATAATTATATTCTGTATTTAGGCGATACTGGACCGGACGAGATAGAAAAAAGCCATAACCTGGAATTATTATGGCAGATTATAGCTCCTTTGATCAAAGAGAAAAAATTGAAGGCGATCATGATCGAAGTTTCCTTCCCGGATGAGCAGCCTGATAAAACGTTGTTCGGTCATCTTACTCCGCGTTGGTTAATGAAGGAACTCGATGAATTGGAAAAATTAAGCGGGGCAGGAAGTCTGAAAGGCTTTAACATCATTGTAACTCATGTAAAACCGCCTCAGGCTAATATCGAACGCCTCAAGAAACAGCTTACTGCTGAAAATAAATTGCAGCTTAACCTCATCTATCCGCAACAAGGTAAGGAGCTTAATTTTTAGCATTTTTCCATTGCAGATATTCCTGTCGCATGCAGTGTCCGCATGGGCGGTAACCTTCATTAATTGCTTCCTCTGCCGATTTAAAAAATACCCGGTTACCTGTTTTCATTCTTTTTCCTGATGAACAACGTAACGTCCCGTATATTTTCAGGTTCAGGTTACCTGCAAGTTGAATCTTTCCTTCATCGATCAGACTTTTAAGCCTGCGGAATCTTTTGAAAGCAGTGTCGCCTAACTCCAGGTGCGTAATCATGCGGCGTCATGAAATATGATTCCCAGGGTATGCCGCCGTCCCGAAGTGACTTCGCTTACGCCGTGCTTCATATTTACCCGGTAATAGCCTTTACTGCCTTTTACCGGTCTGAAATTAGTTGTGAAGATCAGCATATCCCCTTTTTCGGATTTCAGTACGATGGCTTTTGATTGTGCCCGTGGGCGTTGTTCTATCAACACAAACTCGCCGCCTTCGTAATCTTTGCCCGGCTCATCTAAAAATAGCACCAGTTGCATCGGGAAGTAAATATCGCCATATAAGTCTTGATGGAGGGTGTTGTAGCCGCCTTTGTCATATCTCAGTATCAAAGGCGTTGGTTTGGTTTGGTGATGCGCGTGACATTCATCCAATAATTCTCTATGTTCCTCTGGAAAATGTTTATCAATGTTCAACACCCTCATCCATGTATTCGCTACTGAAGCTAGGTGAGGGTACACATTCTGTCTTATCTGTTCAATAATTATGGGTAATGGATAATTAAAATACTTATACTCTCCCAGTCCGAACCTGTACCACTCCATATTGATGGTTTTACGATAAAGCTCTTTCTGGTCATATCCTTTAGCTAGCTGATCGCATTCATCAACAGTAATTACTTGTTTTATTAAAGCATAGCCATGCTCATTCAACTGGCTGGATATGGTACTCCAATCCAGTTGGTTAATTGTTTCTTTCATAATCTGAAAATATTTTCCTCAAAAGTTTTTGTCATTTCGAACGAGCGAGGTGGCTGAGTGAGTTGGGGCGAGGAGAAAACTTTTACAATATGCAAAGCGAATTATGCGGGGCGTATAAGTTTTCTCACCCGCGACCACCACACAACCCTTTAGCGGGTTTCGAAATGACATGGTTTTTATTACACGGTTAGATTTTATATTATACCGCTACATCCAACTGCGCAGCTTCCCAGCCGATGATGGCCGATTTACGCGTTGAGCCCCAATGATAATCACCTATTTCGCCTGTTGAGCGGATCACCCTATGGCAAGGGATCAGGAAGGCTACCGGGTTATCACCAATAGCACTACCCACTGCCCTGCTTGCATTGGGCAAATCAATATGTTGCGCTATTAATCCATAAGTATGCAGTCCGCCCATAGGTATGCGCAACAATGCTTCCCATACTTTCAATTGGAATGGCGTTCCTTTTAAATGAAGTTTTACGGTTGACAGCTTCGACCAATCCTTTTTAAAGATGAACAAAGCATTTTGCTGTATCATATCCACCACCTGGTGATAAGCGGCATTCGGGAACTGTGCCTGCAACTCTGCAAATGCCGTTTTTTTATCATCAGCAAAAGCCAAATAACATATGCCTTTAGCGGTCGATGCTACCAAAATATCCCCGAAAGGACTTTCGGCAAAGCTGTAATTGATGGTAAGCGCTTTGCCACCATACTTGTATTCGGCCGGTGTCATCCCTTCAATATTGACGAACAGATCGTGCAAACGGCCCGTTCCTGATAAACCTGTTTGAAAAGCTGCATCAAAAAGTGTGGCTTGTTTCTCTTTCAAAATACCTTTTGCATATTCTACGCTGAGGTATTGTAAAAATTTCTTCGGACTGATTCCTGCCCAATCCGTAAACATCCTTTGAAAGTGGAACGGACTCATATTTACCTTCTCCGCCACATCATCCAGGTTGGGTTGATCCTTGAAATTCAGCCTGATATAATTGATCGCATCAGCAATGCGCTGATAGTTGATCGTTTCCTGTGTTTCCATTTTTATCTATTTAACACTACAAAAGTACCCTGCCCTGTAACGCCGTAAAACCCGGAACTTGCGGACTTGTATTTGCCCCAAGCATCATCAATATACAATTTATGCAGATAAGTGGTATTTTTGCATTTAGTTCCTAAATCAAATTAAGTATGAAAAAAATTCTATTAACTCTAATTATTGTATCCGGCCTTTATTTTGCAGCTTCTGCACAGACCAGAAACTCAAATGAGTTTGGCATCAATATCGGATACAATGCCGCAACCGTAACCGAGTCCGGTTCAAATTACACCAGTGACTATACCAGCGGGTTAAATCTTGGCGTTTCCTTAGAACATTATTTTAACGACAGGTGGAGTATAAAAGGTAAGCTGATCTATGATCAAAAGGGTTGGGGCAACGGATACCTCTATTTCGACGACGGCTCCGAGATTGACGGCGTAAATTTTCACCTGAACTATTTAACTGTTCCGGTAATGGCTAACTGGCACTTCGGCAGAACAAGAAATTGGTATTTGCATTTTGGTCCGTATGTTGGCTTCCTGTTAAATACCACCGAGTCATCTAACAGCGGAGTGAACATAAAAGATTATTTCAACACTACCGAGGTGGGTTTTGATGCCGGTATTGGTGTAAAGTTCCCGGTATCTAATCATATTAAATTATTTATTGAGGTCGACGGCCAGGGCGGGTTTACAAACGTATTCAAAGATCCTCCAACCGTACAAAGCGAAAGATCAAGCATCAACTTTGGTATGCTGTTCCCTTTGAAATAAAGAGCTTATTCTTTTAAGAAAGACAGGTTCAGTTTACGCTGAGCCTGTTCTCTTTAAAAAACTTCCATATCTCGTCGCAGGCGTTCAGGTTTTTAGAAAGCTGGCCTATCATGAATTTAGGCAGATACTGTGTTCCGCCCGGCCAAACATGGCCGCCATCTACAATAGTAAAGCCGATCACCTTCATACTGTCAGCACTGGTATACTCTTCTTTTTGCACGCTGGTACCGTCATTTACCAAAATCGGCAAATTGGTTACTACGGGCTTGCTATCGCATTGGTCTACCGTAGCCCATTTTTTCAGGATATCTTCGTGGCTGTAAATAACTCCTCCAGCTCCCTTCATCTTTCCTCCGGCAAATGGCACTAAAGGGTCTTTTGTTCCCTGGATATACATTACCGGCATAGGTTGGTTAGGCTGATAGCCCATATCCTTATCCATAGATGCCGCCACAATAGCTACTGCTGCAATGCGTTTGTTGAGTTCACAAGCCAATCGCGAAGTCATAAACCCACCGTTTGACATACCGGTCACGTAAATTCTGGATGGATCGGTGTGATAGGTTTCAATTATATAGGTGATCAGCTCATCAATAAACTTCACGTCGTTAATTCCTCTGGAGTTGGCAGGTGTACCCCGGCCATCGTTCCAACTGCGTTCAATACCTTGAGGACAAACGATTATCACTTTATCCCTATCGGCAATCGGTTTAAAATCGGCAAACGCCATCTGTCTTACCGCCTTCCCTAACCTGCCATGTAATGAAATAATCACCGGCGCTTTATCTCCGACATTATTTGGCAAATAAGTAATAAACTCACGGCGTGTATGGTCGACTATAATACTTTCGTTTTTTTGCTGCGCGATAACGGCTGTCGATATAAAAATCAACAGGAACAATAAAAATGCTAAAGTTTTCATTTTGAGGTTGAACGGTTAAAGTTCTTTTGACTTTAACTGCGCGAAAGGTTTAAATCCTTTTTCATATTTACCACCGGCAAATGGCCGCCATCCGGAAGTGGCACACTGATCTTTTTAGACTGATGATACCCCATCGACTCATAAAGCGGTACGCCGGGCAAGGTTGAGCCGATCTCCATTTTGGTAAATCCATAGTGATGTGCAGCCCTTTCGCAATGGGTGATCAACATACGTCCTATCCCCTGCCGCGCCCAGTCTGGGTGAACGAAGAATGCACGGATTCGCGCAGCATCTGTTGCCGGATTAAGCAACGGGTCTAAATCACTTTTATGCTGATCGCCGCCATACAAAGTGCTTCTCATACTCCAGCCTCCACAGGCTACCAGGCAGTCTTTTGATTCGACTACATAATAAGTACCATCCTGTATTAATTGACTATCAACTCCAAAAACATATTTAATAGCACTTTCGGTCTGAGCATCAGAATAATAACCATTACTTAACCCGCGGGCTGATAAGGCGATCAGCTCGAGCAGTTCGTCAACATCTTCAAAGGTGGCTAAGCGGGTGGTTAATGACATGGCAACTAAAATATCTATTTTCTTCCGGTCTTTATATAGACAACTAAAATTTCCTTATAGTTTAATCTCAACAAATATTTAATATTTATTACATATATTTAGGTCATTAACTACTGACCCTATGATATTTAAAAACGCAATTAGCTGGTTCGAAATCCCGGCAACCGACCTCGATCGGGCTCAAAAGTTTTACGAAACCATTTTCGACATAAAAATGATCCCGCTGGATATGCCCCAGTTACAAATGCGGATGTTTCCTACCGAAAGCCCGATGAGTATAGGCGGCGCTATATGCAGCAGTGGCGATTTTTATAAGCCATCCGCCCAAAGCGGCCCGCTGGTTTACCTGAATGGCAACCCGGATGTACAACTGGTGCTCGACAAAGTAAAAGTAGCCGGTGGCAAGGTCATCATCCCAAAAACACAAATATCACCAGAGCACGGATACATGGCCGTTTTTTCGGATACGGAAGGGAATCGTATTGCATTGCATTCGGTGCCGGAAGGGATGATATAAGCAACAACGTCAAACAATATAGCGATGGGTTTGAAACCCATCGCTATATTGTTTCCGGAAATACCTTCTTAGAATCTCAAATCTCATATCTCAAATCTCACATCTAAACCCTATCTTTGCCCATGCAAGAAAAAATCCTCATTCTTGACTTCGGCTCACAGTTTACCCAATTAATAGCACGCCGTGTCAGGGAGCTCAATATCTATTGTGAGATCCACCC
>Ga0310811_10003900_pt1 | contig 18770 bp, 14 predicted proteins | sample YCmetagenome_FD_207642 | JGI IMG/M metagenome (GOLD analysis project Ga0310811, IMG submission 207642) | Soil microbial communities from experimental microcosm in Duke University, North Carolina, United States - YC | ecosystem: Engineered > Artificial ecosystem > Soil microcosm > Unclassified ...
TTACTTCTCTTTTGCGAAAGCGGGATTTTCCGTGATGATTGTCGCGAGGAAATTCATCACCGCTCTGAGTTGAGGGGAACGGCGCAGGTCGCGATGAACCGCCATCCAGATATCTCGCGAAAACGGTTCGCTGTCGTGCGCAACACGTTGCAACCGAGCATCGCTGTCGCCGAGAAAGCAGGGTAGACCGGCAACGCCGGCGCCTGCCTGGGCCGCTGCCAGATGACCGTTGATATCGCTGATCTGGCAAGCGACCGGCCTTCCTTTTGCCACGCTCATCAACCACTGTTGCTGCGGCATGTCGGCGAATCGGGCGTCGTACGTAATGAACTCCCACGCGGACGGATTGTGCAGATGGGAATAGTCCCGGCTTGCGTACAGACCAAACGGCATTCGTCCGAGTTTGCGAGCGACACTCGCTGCCTCTTCCGGCCGAACCAATCTGACGGCGATATCGGCTTCTCGCCGACTGAGGGAAACCTGGCGCGCCTGGCCCGAAACGGACAACTGGATGTCCGGGTGCGCGCGCCTGAAGTCGGCGAGATGCGTGACCAGAAAATTGGCGACCAGCACCGGCGGTGCGCTCAGCATGACCTTGCCGCTCAATGGAGTGCGGCTAGCTTCCAGAAAGCGTTCGATCGCATAGACGTTTTCTTCCATCGCTTGCGCCAGCTCGAACACGCGTTGACCGGCCGGCGTCAGCTTGCACGCCCGGGGCAGGCGGTCGACGAGACGAGCCTTGGCCTCGTCCTCGAAGGCACTCAAGCGCCGGCTTACCGTTGCGTGATCGACGTTCAGACTGCGAGCGGCACCGGACAGCGTGCCGATGCGCGCCACAGCCAGGAAATGGCGAATATTTTCCCAATCGAACATCGGTGCATTTTTCCCAGGTTGCTATGCGGATATATGGAATATTCGCACAAAGCCAATGCGCCTAACATTGAGGTTATTTCAGCAAATGGGTCAATGTCAGATGAGCCTCTCGATGACTCGCGATCAACGCGGCACGCTCGCCGCGGCGGGATTGGGCTTTGTCGTCGTTCTACTCGACGTCAGTGTCGTCAATATCGCGCTCGATGTATTACGGCATCGCTTCGCTACGGACGTCGCGGGACTTCAATGGGTCGTCAACGCATACACGCTGGCGTTCGCGTCGCTACTGCTAACGACCGGAACGTTAGGCGATCGCTTTGGCGCAAAGCGCATTTTCGCCATGGGATTCGTCGTCTTCACGGTGGCGTCGATTGCGTGCGGGATCGCGGACAGCTTGCTGTTTCTCGTGGCCGCGCGCGTCATTCAAGGCGTCGGTGCCGCACTGCTGGTGCCCAATTCGCTCGCGATGCTGCGTCAGGCATTCCCGGATGCGGGTCAAAGAAGCCGGGCAGTGGGCTGGTGGGGCGCGGCAGGAGGGATTGCGCTCGCCGCGGGCCCGGTGCTGGGCGGCTTGCTGATCACGCACGTCGGCTGGCGCAGCATTTTCCTGATCAACCTGCCCATTGGTATCGTCGGCCTGTTTCTCACCGTTCGCCATGCGGCAAACAGTGAGACGGTGCACGGCCGCGGTATCGATTTCGCCGGGCAGCTGACGGCTATTGTTGCCCTGATCGCATTGACTTTGTGCCTGACCGAAGCGGCCAGATTGGGATGGCGTCACCCGCTCGTGTATGGCGGGCTGCTTGTTTCAATTGTCTTTGCGCTACTTTTTCTCTGGGTGGAATCGCGCGGCACCGAACCGATGCTGCCGTTGTTTCTGTTCCGGACGGCGACATTTTCCACGGCGTCCGCGGCCGGCGTTATCGTGAACTTTGCGTATTACGGCCTGATTTTCGTTTTCAGTCTTTTCTTCCAGATCGAGCAGCAGTTGTCGGCCCAACGAACCGGCCTTGCGTTCCTGCCGATGACCGCTGTTCTGATGGGCGTCAATATTCTGGCGAGCCGGTTGCTGAACCGCCTTGGCGCAAAGAGACTGATGATTGCCGGCATGCTCATCGCCGCAGTGGGCTACCTGCTTCTGTTGCCGATCAGCATCAACGGCTCGTACTGGAAGCTGATCGTGCCGATGCTGATCGCCGCAAGCGGCATTGCGATCATGGTACCGACGATGACCAACGTCACGCTGTCGTCCGTGGAGAGTTCGCGCTCCGGCATCGCGGCGGGGATACTCAATTCCGCGCGGCAAGTCGGCGGCATGTTAGGCGTGGCGGTGTTCGGCTTTTTCGTGCGGGACAGCCGGCCGGATGCGTTTATGCACGGAATGCATCTCGCTTTGGTGACGGCCGCGGCCATGCTGTCGTGCGGCGCCGTAATGTGTTTGTATGGGATTCGCGTGCCGGGAGCCGAATCTGGCAAGGCGGCGCGCAACGCGCTGGGTTCGAGTCGCTAGGGACGGATGCACGACGGCCTACGCGTCGTCGGTGAGACTCATCCGCACACCCAGGGTCTCGTACAACTGCGCCCATCCGCGCGGCGTAACCTGCACCGCGCGCGACGAAGGCGAACGCAGCACCCAGCCGTTATCACACAACGTCGACAGGAACTTCGCCCCGAGCGGGCCGGCAAGATGGTGCTGCCGCTCGGTCCAGTCGAGGCATTGCCGGGCGATGCCATGCTTGCCCGGCCGCAGCGTCGCGACATCGATGCCGAGATCGCCGAAAAACTGCGTGCCGGTTGGCGTGACCTCGAAGCGCTTGTCGTTTCCGGCCGCGAGAAAACCTCGCTCCATCAATTGCTGTGTGACCGCGACGCCGACCTGGCCGGCCAGATGGTCATAGCAGCAGCGCGCGACGCGCAGTGTCCGTGCGTCGCGGCTATGCGGTTTGCGGCGCACTGGATTTCGCGCGGCGACCGTCGCAAGGTTTTCCAGCAAGGCAGCCACCTGCGCATCCGCAAGCCGGTAGTAGCGGTGACGTCCTTCCTTTTCGACAGTCAGCAGACCGCCATCCAGCAACTTCGCGAGGTGGCTGCTGGCGGTCTGGGCTGTCACGCCGGCCGCGTACGCCAGCTCGCCGGCTGGCAATGCGCGGCCATCCGCGAGCGCCATCAGCATCGCCGCGCGGGCGGCGTCGGCGATCAGGAACGCCGTGGCGGCGACTTTCGGTTGAACTTCCATATCCGACTCCTGCACATTTCTTCACAGCGTAGCCGAATCTGCCGGCCGCATACTTCGACACGTGTCGAAACGTTCCAGGCGGCCGATCCTGAATACTGAAGCGATACCCGCCGGAATTTAACGGCATCGCTACGGAAAATCGCCTGATGAACACTCGAATACAGCAGCGGGCCGTGCTGCTCGCGACAAGCATCAGCTATGTCGTCGTCATTCTCGACACGTCGATCGTCAATGTCGCGCTCGCGCCGATCGCCACGAGTCTCGCGAGCGGGCTGAGCGGTCTGCAATGGGTCGTCAACGCCTATACGCTGACGTTCGCGAGCCTGCTGTTGTCGGGCGGCACGCTGGGCGACCGGATCGGTGCGCGCAACGTGTATATCGCGGGGCTCGCGATTTTCACGGGTGCGTCGGCGCTGTGCGGCATGGCGTCCGGCCTTGCGATGCTGACCGGTGCACGCATTGCGCAGGGCATCGGCGCGGCGCTGCTGGTGCCCGCTTCGCTGGCGCTGATCAATCGCGCGTGCCCGCATCCGCGCGAGCGCGCGGCCGCATTCGGCGTGTGGGCGGGACTCGGTGGCCTTGCGATGGCCGCCGGGCCGTTGATCGGCGGTGTGCTGATCGGGCTGATCGGTTGGCGCAGCATTTTTCTGCTGAACGTACCCGTGTGTCTGGCCGGCATCGTGTTGGCGCTGAGAGTGGACACCGAGGTGACGGCCGCAGCGGCGCGCTCACATCGCTTCGATATCGCCGGGCAAATCGCGGCAATCGCGACGCTTGCGCTGCTGAATATCACGGTGATCGAATTGCCTGCATATGGATGGTCCGCGCCGGTCGTCGTCGCTGGCTTTGCCGCGACGCTGGTGGCGGGCTGCGCATTCGTTGCAATCGAAACGAGTCGTTCGCAGCCGATGCTGCCCGTCGCACTTTTTCGCCGTCCCGGCTTTTCCAGCGCGATTTTCGTCTCGATGGTGTCGGCGTTTGCGTTCTATGGACTGATGTTCGATCTCAGTCTGTACTTTCAGCATCAGCGCGGCGACACGCCGATGCAGACCGGACTCGCGTTTTTGCCATTGACCGTCGTCGTGCCGGCCGGCAGTCTGCTGTCCAAACGCGCGGCCGGCTGGTTGGGACCGAGAACGCTCGTGGCCGGCGCGTGCATGCTCGCGGCGTTCGGTTATATCGGCCTATGGGCGATCGTTTGCCATTTTCCGTCTCTGCCATTTGCGTTGGCGTTGCCCGCGATCGGCGTGGCCGCGAGCCTGATTACGCCGGCGACAACGGCGACGCTGATGGCATCGGTCGACAGCAGCCGCTCCGGCATCGCGGCGGCGATACTCAATGCCGCGCGGCAAACCGGCGCGGTGCTCGGCGTCGCGATGTCGGGGAGCATGATTGCGTTCGCGCATTCGATCGCCAACGGCATGCGCGCCGCGCTGGTGCTTTCAGGCGCAATGTCGATCGTGGCCGGCGTGCTCTGGTGGCTCGTGGCGAACCATACGCTGACCGAGGCGCCGATCCAGGCGTCACCCATCGTCAAGCAAGCTTCCAGCTAATCGCTCGTCAGGCTTCGGTGTCGCCCTTCGCGACGATTTCCCGGATCGCCTGCACGAATTGCTCGATCGGCTGGCCGCCCGTCACCAGATAGTGCCGGTTGAAGATAATCGACGGCACCGATTGAATCCCCATCTGCTGATTGCGTTGCTCCGCCTCGCGGACCTCGTCGGTGTAGGCGCCGCTCGTCAGAACTTCGCGCGCTTCGTCGGCGTCGAGCCCGACGGACTGCGCCGTTTCGACCAGCACGTCATGGTTGCCGGGGTTCTTGCCGTCCGCATGATAGGCGCGCAGCAGCGCGAGCTTGAGCGGCAACTGTTGGCCCTTCAGGCCCGCCCAGTGCAGCAGGCGGTGCGCGTCGAACGTGTTGTAGGTGCGTGTGCGCGGACCGAAATTGAAGCCGACGCTTGCGCCGCGTTCGCGGATCATCGCCTGCGTTTCAGCGATTTGCGCGGGCGTACGGCCGTATTTCTTGCCGAGATAGTCGACGATGTCTTCGCCAGCCGGTCCCATCTCGGGGTTCAGTTCGAACGGATGGACGACGATCTGCGCGTCGACGCTATCGTGCAGGCGCTCGAGCGCGAGCTGAAGCGACGAGAGGCCGATGGCGCACCACGGACACGCGATGTCGGAGACGAAATCGATCGTGAGCTGTTGTTTCATGATGGTCCTTGCGGGAGTAACGTGCTGGCGCGCCGGCTGGATGCCGGAGCAACGAATGTCGACAGCGTAGCGTGAATCGTTCGCGCGTGCAGCCGCACCGAATTTGACCGCAAGAGCCGGAGTGTTTTGGCGCCACCGCGCTCGTACACTAACGTATCGAACACTTCTACAGCGCTGCCGGCGGACCTGGCCGCCAGCTCACCGACGATGAACTCACACAGAACCGCGACCTCCGCGATCGCCGCGACGATCGATCCCGCGCCAACGATCAACCGCCGCGTCGATGCGCTCGAGTGGCGGCAGATCGAACACGACCTCGATCAATACGGTTGCGCCGCCGTGCCGCGACTGATCGGCCCGCGCGAGTGCGACGCGCTCGCCGCGCTTTATACGAGCGACGACCTCTATCGCAGCCGTATCGTGATGGCGCGCCACGGTTTCGGCCGCGGCGAATACAAGTACTTTGCCTATCCGCTGCCGACGCTCATCGGCGAATTGCGCGGCGCCATCTATCCGCACCTGGTACCGGTCGCGAACCGCTGGAACCGGGCAATGGGCATCGACGTGCGCTATCCGGACCAACACGCGGATTTCATTCGACGCTGCCATGACGCCGGCCAGGTTCGCCCGACACCGCTGATCCTGCAGTACGGCGAAGGCGACTACAACTGCCTGCATCAGGACCTGTACGGCGAGCATGTGTTTCCGATTCAGGTCGCGATACTGCTGTCCGAGCCGGGGCACGATTTCACCGGCGGCGAATTCGTGATGACCGAGCAGCGTCCACGCATGCAGTCGCGCGCGGAAGTCGTGCCGCTCGCGAAGGGCGACGCGGTCGTATTTACCGTGAACAGCCGGCCGGTACAGGGCACACGCGGGCCGTACCGCGTGAATTTGCGGCACGGCGTGAGCCGGTTGCGCTCCGGGCATCGGCATACTGTCGGGATCATCTTTCACGACGCGCTATAACGACCGGCAGGAACGCCAATGGCGTTGCACCGCACTCCATGAGACGATAAAGGCCATGTTTTCAGCGATTCCCCAAGATCAGCGAAATACCTGCCACGTCCGATGGAAAACCTGCTCAAGAAACTCGACCTCACTTCGCTGCGCCTGTTCGTCGCCGTTTGTCAGGAGCGCAATATCGCGCGTGCGGCCGAGCGCGAGTTCATCGCGTCGTCGGCGGTGAGCCGGCGCATCGCCGAAATCGAGACGATGATCGGCCTGCCGGTGATTCAGCGCCAGTCGCGCGGCATTACGGTAACGCCCGTCGGCGAAACCGTGTTGCGTTACGCACTCGCGATCATCGGCAACATCGAACAGATGAGCGCGGAGCTGTCGCGCTTTTCGTCGGGCGTGAAAGGGCGCGTGCGGGTGGTCGCGAATCTGTCGTCGATCGTGCAGTTTCTGCCTGAAGACGTCGCCGCGTTTGGCCGCGCGTTTCCGGATGTGTCGATCGAACTCGAAGAAGAAAACAGCGCGGACGTGCTGCGTATCGTTGATGAACACGGTGCCGATTTCGGTATCTGCAACCGGGTGGCAGGTAGCGAAGCGTTCGAGCAGGTGCCGTATCGCCAGGACCTGCTCGCGGTGCTGGTGCCGGGCGCTCATCGGCTCGCTGAGGCAACACGCGTCGCGTTCGATGAATTGCTCGACGACAGTTTCGTCGGCCTGCGCAGCGAAAGCGCGTTGACGCGTCTGCTCGCGGAGCAGGCGGCGAGCGCGGGACGGCCGCTCGACGTGCGGATACGCGTGAGCAGTCTGGACGCGCTGTGCCGGATGGTGCATGCGGGGCTCGGCATCGCGATCGTGCCCGAGCAGGTCGGGTTGCTGTATGTGAATACGCTCGACGTGCGCTTGCTATCGCTCGGCGATGCGTGGGCCGAGCGACACCTGATCATGATCTTCAAGGCACGCGAGCAGTTGAGCGCGAGCGCGGCGGCATTGGTCGCGTTTCTCGGCGGCAAGCCTTAGGAAAGCCCCGCAAAAAGGCCGCATCGACACACCGCAACCAGACACCCGCGCCGCGCTGCAGCATCGAGCATTCGCGAAACGAGACGGCAGCATTGCCAGACCAACACTTCGGCATTGACCTGGTGCGCCGTATAGTGAGCGCAAGGAGAATGCCTCGATGAGCGATACGATTCGTCTGGACGGCCGCGTGCTGTACCTGTCGCAGAATCCGGCCGTGATTGATGCGCAGTTGGCCGGCGAAAACTTCACGCGCGCGAGCGCGGGGCCGCTGCGCGACAACGTTTCCACCGATGAAATCACGCCGGTGACCGTGATGCTCACGTACGACGAGCGCCTCGGCCAGTACCCGTATGTCGGTTTCAAGGCGGGCGAGCGACTGCCGATCGGCCGCAACACGGTCAAGGACGGCGGCTTTCAGGTGACGGTCGCGGGCAAGCGCTACGGCAAGGGCTCGTCGCGCGAATCGAGTCCGCTCGCGGAGTTGTCCGCCGGTATCCGGCTGATCGTCGCAGAGAGCTTCGAGCGGATCTATCAGCAGAACTGCGACAACATCGGCATTCTGACCACCACCGATTTCTCCGTGCTCGATCGTCTGCTGGCGGGCGAGGCCGTGCCGATCGACGAATTCCTCAAGGGCCGCGACGCGCTTACGCAGCAGATCATCCGCAGTGGCGGGCTGCTGGCGTACAGCAAATTCGCGGACTGGCCGGTGCCGGGCGAGCGTGATAATACGGCAGCAACGGATGCGGCGCCTGCCGAACCAAAGACCTTGGTCGAGAAGATCATCGAGCGCCATCTGCATCCGGGCATAGCGAGCGCGCGACGTGGCGACGGCGTGTTCATCGCCGCCGACTGGCGCTTCAGCCACGACTATTTCACCGGCATGTGCGCGCATCTGATGCATCGCGCGTTCGGCAAGCCGGCTTCGCTCTTTGCGCCCGATCACATCATCGCGTTCCAGGACCATCTGGTGCTTGCGCCGCAGAGCATTCCGCACGTGCGCGACGGTTTGCTGCCGGGTGTCGCGAATCTGATGGAAGGCCATACGTCGTTTGCGCGCGACTATCCGGTGCGCGCACACGGCGCGCTCGACGGCACGCCCGGTTCCGAGGGCATCTGCCATGCGCTGATGGCCGAGCAATACGTGTTGCCGGGCCAGGTCGCGTGCGGCACCGATTCGCACACGCCGCATTCGGGCGCGCTCGGCTGCCTCGCGTTCGGTGCGGGTGCAACCGAGATCGCCAATAGCTGGGTGACCGGCTATGTGCGTTGCAAGGTGCCGCAGACGCTGCGCATCGAGATCGACGGCCGGCTGCGCGACGGTGTGAGCGCGAAGGACGTTGTGCTGCATCTGTTGCATCTCGACGCGATCCGCTCCGGCGGCGCGATCGGCCTCGTGTTCGAATACGGCGGCGAGGCGGTGCGCGCGATGTCGATCGACGAACGCGCGACGCTGACCAATATGGTCGCGGAACTCGGCGGCTTTACCGGCATCGTCGAGCCGGACGAGCGCACGGTTGCGTTTCTGAAGGAGCGTCGCGGCATCGCTTTCGCGCTTGAAAGCTGGATGAAAAGCGATACGGGCGCGAGCTATCACGACACGATCCGCATCGACGCGAACGCGATCGAACCGATGCTCGCGCGTCCGGGCGACCCCGGCAACGGCGTGCCGGCGCCGCAACTCGACGAGGACGTCGCGATCGATATCGCGTATGGCGGCTCATGCACCGCGGGCAAGCGCGAAGACTTCGATTTCTATCATCAGGTATTGCGCTGGGGCGTCGAGCATGGAATCCGCGTGGCGGACGGCACGCGTCTCTATCTGCAATTCGGCACGATGGCGGTGCGCGCGTATTGCGAGGAACAGGGCTATCTGCCGGTGTTCGAACGCGCGGGCGTGACGCTGGTGATGCCCGGCTGCGGCTCGTGCGCGAACTGCGGGCCGGGGCAGTCCGCCACTGCGAAGGACGTGACGATCAGCGCGATCAACCGTAATTTCCCGGGTCGCTCGGGTCCGGGTGATGTGTGGCTCGCGAGCCCGTATACGGTCGCGGCGAGCGCGTTGGCCGGAAAAATCACGACCTTTGAACAATTGAAGCGCGCGCACCGCTAGAATGCTGGCCGGAGTCCGGCCGGTCAGCATCGGGGTGCGTGCGATGCATGACAATACGCAAGGCCGGCATCGAACCGGCCGCGGCGAGTGATGTTGGTTTGCAGTAGCAGCGGTCGTCGACAGCGTTGCATGGGACGCGAGTAAGCGCTAAAGCGCCAACTCGCGTCGACAGCTTTGCATGGGACCAGAGTAAGCGCTAAAGCGCTAACTCTGGTCGACAGCGTTGCATGGGACGCGAGTAAGCGCTAAAGCGCCAACTCGCGTCGACAGCTTTGCATGGGACCAGAGTAAGCGCTAAAGCGCTAACTCTGGTCGACATAGGAGACACACAACATGGCATCCCCCGACCACGCGGGGTCCGTCGCGCGCAGCGGCGGCAACGCGGCGTATCCCTCTGGCGCGGCTACTCATTTAGCCGGCACAGCCGACTCAACCGCGTCGCTCGACGCCGGCAGCATTTCCGCACGCCTCGACCGGCTGCCCGCCACGCGCTCCATCTGGAAGTTCGTGGTGCTGCTGAGCCTCGGCTTCTTCTTCGAACTTTACGATTTGCTTTATTCGGGCTATGTCGCGCCGGGTCTCGTCAAGAGCGGCATTCTCACCGCGACTACGCACGGGCTGTTCGGCTCGACCGGCGTCGCGAGCTTTATCGCTGCGCTGTTCAGCGGCCTCTTTATCGGCACGATCGCGTGCGGCTTTCTCGCGGATCGCTTCGGCCGTCGCGCGGTGTTCACATATTCGCTGCTCTGGTACACCGCGGCCAACGTCGTGATGGCGTTCCAGGAAACCGCGACGGGCCTTAATTTCTGGCGCTTTATCGCCGGTGTCGGCATCGGCGTAGAACTGGTGACGATCGGCACGTACATTTCTGAACTCGTGCCGAAGCAGATTCGCGGCCGCGCATTCGCGTGCGAGCAGGCGGTTGGTTTCACCGCGGTACCGGTCGTCGCGTTTCTATCGTGGTTTCTGGTGCCGCGTACGCTATTCGGCCTCGACGGCTGGCGCTGGGTCGTGCTGATCGGCGCGCACGGTGCGTTGTTCGTCTGGTGGATTCGCCGAGCGTTGCCTGAAAGCCCGCGCTGGCTCGCGCAACGCGGACGTCTCGACGAAGCCGATCGCGTGATGCGCGCGCTCGAAGCGAAAGTGCGAGGCGAATACGGCCGCGAATTACCGCCGCCCGCACCACCGGTGCCGGTTGCGCCACGCGGCAGCTTCCGCGACATGTGGGTGCCGCCGTACCGCAGCCGCACGCTGATGATGACGATCTTCAACATCTTCCAGACGGTCGGCTTCTATGGCTTCGCGAACTGGGTGCCGACGCTCTTGATCAAGCAGGGCATCACGATTACCACGAGCCTGATGTATTCGAGCGTGATCGCGCTGGCAGCACCGCTCGGACCGGTGATCGGCCTCTTTATCGGCGACCGTTTCGAGCGCAAGACCGTGATCGTCGTGATGGCCGGCGTCAATATCGTGTGTGGGCTGTGGTTCAGCCAGGCATCGGGCGCGGTGCTGCTGGTGAGCCTCGGCGTATGCCTGACGCTCGCGGGCAATATCATTTCGTATAGCTTTCACGCGTATCAGACCGAGCTGTTCCCGACCAGCATCCGGGCGCGTGCGGTCGGCTTCGTTTACTCGTGGAGCCGTTTTTCCGCGATTTTCACGGCGTTCATGATCGCGGCCGTGCTGCGCAGCTTCGGCACGACTGGCGTGTTCGTGTTCATCGCCGGCGCGATGCTGATCGTGATGCTGGCGATCGGTTTGATGGGGCCACGCACCAATGGGCTCGAACTCGAGAAGATTTCCGAATAACGCGGGAGTAGCGCTCAGAACAACTGCCTTTGCCCCGACATCAGCGTCGTGAAGTCGTCGCGCAGCAAAGGCAGAATCGCATCGGCCACCGGCTGCAATTGCTTGGTCAGATAGTGCTCGTAGTCGATCGCCGAGCGCAGCGTTTCAAGCGGTTCGGGGCCGGCTACCGTCATCACGTAGCTGATCCAGCCGCCGTTCTGATATTGCAGTGGGCGTCCCTGCTTGCGGTTGAATTCATCGGCCACGCGGGCCGCGCGCACATGCGGCGGCACGTTGCGCTCGTATGCGTCTAGCGGCCGGCGCAACTGTTTGCGATACACGAGCTGTTCGTCGAGCCGGCCCGCGAGCGTATCGCGCACATAGTCGCGCACGTAATCCTGATACGGCTGCTGCCGGAAGATGCGCCCGTATAGCTCCTGCTGGAATTGCTGCGCGAGCGGCGTCCAGTCCGTGCGCACGGTTTCCAGCCCTTTGTAGACGACGTCCTCGCTGCCGTCCGGCAGCACGGTGAGACCTGCATAGCGTTTCTTGCTGCCTTCTTCGGTGCCGCGTACCGTCGGCATGAAAAAGCGCCGGTAGTGCCGCTCGAATTGCAGTTCGAGTGCGCTGTCGAGTCCGAAACGGGCCTGCAATTTGTCGCGCCACGCCGCGTTGATATGTTCGACCAGTGCGCGCCCGATGCGCGCGGCGTCGTCTTCATCATGTGCGTGCTTCAGCCACACGAAGGTCGAATCGGTATCGCCGTAGATCACCTCGTAGCCTTGCGCCTGAATCAACTCGCGCGTCGTGTGCATGATCTCGTGACCGCGCATCGTGATCGACGACGCGAGACGCGGGTCGAAAAATCGGCAGCCGGTCGAACCGAGCACGCCGTAGAACGCGTTCATGATGATCTTCAGCGCCTGCGAGAGCGGCTTGTTGTGCTCGCGCTTGGCCGCTTCGCGAGCCTGCCAGACTTGCGCAACGACTGACGGCAGACAGTGGCGCGTCCGTGAAAAGCGCGCGCCGAGAAAGCCCGGCACCGAGTGTTCATCGTCGGGATGGAGCATTCCTTCGATTAGCCCCAACGGATCGATCAGAAACGTACGGATGATCGACGGATAAAGGCTTTTGTAGTCGAGCACCAGCACCGAATCGTAGAGACCGGGCCGCGAGTCCATCACGAAACCGCCGGGGCTCGCGGCGCCGGCCACGTCGCCGAGATTCGGCGCGACATAGCCTTGCCGATGCATGCGTGGCATGTACAGATGCGTGAATGCCGCGACCGAGCCGCCACTGCGATCGGCGGGCAAGCCGGTGACGGTCGCGCGTTCGAGCAGGAACGGCAACAACTCCGTTTTCGCGAAGATGCGCGTGACGAGCTCGCAGTCCTTCAGGTTATAGCGCGCGAGTTCGGGCTTGTCTTCGTCGAAGCGGCGCTGGATTTCGTCCATCCGCTGATACGGATTGTCGATCGCCTTGCCAACGCCCAGCACCGACCGCGACACGTATTCGAGGCTGAACGACGGGAAGCTCCATGTCGCCGAACGCAGTGCCTCGATGCCATCGATAATCAGCCGGCCCGCCGCGCCCGCAAAGAAGTGATTGCGCGTGACCCCATGCTCACGCCACTCCATCACCGCACCGCTGCGGCCGATACGCAGCGGCACCCGATACTGCTCCGAATGCTGTTGCAGCACCTTCAGATCGAACTGCACGAGATTCCAGCCGATGATTGCATCGGGATCGTGCCGCTCCATCCACTCGATCAGCTTTTCGAGCAGTTGCGCGCGGGTTTCGCAGTATTCGAGTTTGAAGTCGAGCGGGCCCGCTTCGGCATTTGGCGGCCCGAGCATATAGACCTGCCGTTCGCCGCAGCCTTCGAGTGCGATCGAATAAAGCTCCGCGTGCGCGCTCGTTTCGATATCGAGCGAAACGAGTTTCAGCGGCGGACGATAACCGTTGGCGGGTTTCAGTTCGCCATTCACTAACGAAGCCTCCGCCGGACCCGCTGAACCGGTCTGCGCAGGCTCGCCGCCGAACCACACCGGCGCGGTGATGAAGCGCTCCATCATGTAGCGCTCGGGCGGCTGGATATCCGCTTCGTAGACGTCGACACCACCTTCTCTCAGGCGTTTTTCGAGGCCCTTCAGTTGACGGTATTGCGGGCAGTAAAGCCCCATGACCGGCCGATGCTGGAAGTCGCGAAGCTCGAGCGCGCGCAGCTCCGTTTGCGTTTCGCGGCGCAGGATCGTTTCGGCGCGCTCGCGCTGTTCGGCGGGAATGAAGGCGACGGAAGGTTGAGGGCGCAAGCGGATGTGGCGCGGCCCGCTGTTCGTGGCCAGCCAGAATTCGATCTCGGTGCCGGTGGGGGTGTCCCGCCAGTGCCGGGTCAGAATGAAACCCTGCTCAAACTCAGTCAAACTTCCACCTTTTATCGGGCGTCATCGCCTCGCGCGATTTTACCGCCGCGGGCGGCGACGAGAGACGTGCGGGATTCTGTAGTTTGACGGGCGGATAGAGCAGGGTGGCGTACTTCGAATAAAAAAAGGCGCTTCGTATGAAAGCGCCTGAATGGAAAACACAAACTCGCCCGAAAACCTCGCTCAGGCTTCGAGCGCGAGCGTCGCGAACGTACCCAGCCAGTGCTCGCCCATGTAATCGCCGGCCACATGCGCGAGTGCGCTTTGCAGATGATGTTCGGCGGCTTCGAACAGCACCGTGCGGCGCACGTCGCCTGCCGGCAGCGCACGCGCGAGCGAGCGCTGGCACCACGCGCGGCTCAGATTCAGGCCGTCCAGATGCGCGATCTTGCCGTCGCTGCGATCGGTCACGGTAGCCGGTTCGAACAGCGTCGCGGGGTGTTTCGCGCCGAGGTCGGGCAGGAAGCGGCCGAACCAGGTCGCGAACTGCGCGGGCGGCAGCACCCGGCGCATCAATTCCGCTTCCATCAGCGACGGCGACAGAAATTCGTCGCCGGCCGGCTCCCATGCCTGGCACGCGACATCGTTCAGGAACCATCGCTCCGCGGTGCTGACGATCAGCGCTTCCAGCGATTCGCGTGACGTTTGCCGCGCGAAATCGAGCGTCAGTGCAAGCGCGAACGCCATGTTGAAGTGCGTGCCGACGCGCAGCGGATAGGTCGCCTTCGGCAAAAATTCCTCGAAGCGATCGACGAAGGTAGCCGTGAGCGGCGCGAACGTCTTGTTCCACCGTGCGGCTTCCGAAATCTTCATCGACTGCAGTTGCGCGCTGAGCGCGAGCAGCCACGCCCAGCCATACGGCCGCTCGAAGCCGCGGTTGTGCGGCAGGTCGAGATAGGCCAGTTCGCCGGCGACGTTCGCGTCGGTGAAATGCTCGTCGACCACCGCGACGATGCGCGCCGCCTCCGGCAGATCGGGAAAGCGCTCTAGTAGATGCAGGATCAGCCAGTAGCCGTGCACGCACGAATGCCAGTCGTAGCTACCGTAGAAGATCGGATGCAGCGCGCGCGGGCCTTGCACGTCCTGCGGCCCTTCGAGCGAGTGCGTGAGCTTGTTCGGATATTCGCGCGTGAGATGGGCGAGCGCGAGATTGGCGAATTTCGACGCGAATTCACGGGTGAGTTGGGCAGTCATCGGCGGCTCCTCAGAAGCGGAATACGAACAGGTACAACAGTATGGTGTTGACGATCAGCAATAGTAAAGCGGTCGGCCATTGCGCCTTGATCACGCCGTTCTGGTCTTTCAGCTCCAGCAGCGCGGCGGGGACGATGTTGAAGTTCGCCGCCATCGGCGTCATCAGCGTGCCGCAGAAGCCGGACAGCATGCCGATCGCGCCGAGAATCGCCGGATTGCCGTTGAACTGATGAACGATCAGCGGCAGGCCGATGCCGGCCGTCATCACCGGAAACGCGGCGAATGCGTTGCCCATGATCATCGTGAAAATGGCCATGCCGAACGTGTAGGCGGCGACGACCGCGAACGCGGAGTCGACCGGGATCCACGTCTTGACGAGATCCGAGACGACGTGGCCGACGCCGGCCACCGCGAACAGCGCGCCGAGCGCCGCCAGCATCTGCGGCAGGATCGCGGCCCAGCCGACGGTATCCATCGTGTGGCGGGCGTCTTTCAGCGCGTGCACCGGCGAGTCGCGCAGCATGAAGATTGCCGCGCCGAACGCGACCAGCGTGCCGAGTACCAGCGAAATCAGCGTGACGTTCTTCGCTTCGACGAACGGCACGTATTTCAGCGTCAACGTGCCCACCAGCGTGATCACCGGAATCAGCAGCGCGGGCACGAACAGCTTGTTGCCGAAGCGTTGTGCGTTGGCTTCGCGGCGCGCTCCGGCCGCCTCGCTGTTGCTTTCGTTGCGACCCTTGCCGAGCTTGCCGGAGCCGGCGATCAGCGCCAGCGCGATGGCGAGACAGCCGGTGACGAAGTGCGGCAATTCCGCGCCGAACAGGAACGTGAGTGCGTAGATGCCCCAGAACAGAAAGTTGACGACACGGCGCGGATTCGAGCGGTCGCGCAGATTGAAGATCGCGAACGCGGCGAACATCAGGCCGGCGAGCACGTACAGCGATTCGAGTTTGATCATCATCGCGCGGCGCCTCGTCCCAGTGCGTTCATTTGGTGCGACAGATTGCGATCGAGCAGGATCAGACGCACGACGTGAATGATGAGCGCGGCGATCGCGGTCGGAATCGCCCACACCGATACGTGCAACGGTTCGACGATCACGCCGTTCTGTTCGAGAAAGCCCTTGATCAGCAGGATCGATTGAATCGCGATGAAAATGTCCTCGCCGAAGAACACGGCGATATTGTCGACCGCCGATGCATTCGCACGAATCTGCTGACGCACCGCGTCGGGCAGTTCGCCGTAGCGGTTCGCGGCCGCTGCTTCGGCCATCGGCGCGATCAGCGGACGCACCATTTGCGCGTGACCGCCGAGCGACGTGAGACCGAGCGCGGCGGTGATCTGCCGGATCACGAAGTAGAGCATCAGCACGCGGCCGGTCGTGGCCGCGCGCAGGCGGGAAATCAGATGCCGCGCCTGTTCCTTCAGGCCGTTGCGTTCGAGCAATGCAATTACCGGCAGCGTCAGCCAGATCAGGCCCATATAGCGGTTATCCGCGAAGGCCTTGCCGAATGCACTGATGATCTCGACCGTGTGCAGACCGCCCGCGACACCCGTCGCGATGCCCGCAATCGTCACCACCAGCAGCGCGTTGAAGCGCAATGCGAAGCCGAGCACTACGATCGGCACGCCAATCAAAACCCCCATCCGACTCTCCTTTTTATCTTCCCCGATGACCTCGTCGTATTGCCGTTGCGCGTCAGCGCGGCGACGGAATCTACCATGATAATTTATCGATAAATAGTTAAGAAAATGTTTTTACCGGGTAAACGCCAGGGTGGTGCAATTGCGAGCTGGGCTTGGATCGAGCGGGAAAAATGAGGTGAAGAGGCGACGTGATGCGCACACGCTCGCGAAGATGCAAGCGCGGCATACGTGGATGTCGATGCGGCAGCAGCGGATGAATCAACAGCGCGCAAAGCGCGCCTTTTACATCGATTCGCCCCCTGAGCCGTCGCCCGAAGCGGTCAACTGCCGCAACTGCTCCAGCAGCTTCACCGCCGGACTCGGCAGGATGCCCTGGCGCCTGCGAAACGCCGTCAGCGTGCGCCGCCCAACCACCCCCGGCATGGCGAGCGTATCGAATACGCGCGCCTTGCTCTCGGTCACATACATCGTCGACGCCATCCAGCTCAGAAAGCCGGAGCGCGCGACGAGACTTTTCAACGCGGTGATCGAGCGCGTTTCGACGACCACATTCGGCAGCCCCAGCCCGCGCTCGGCGAACACGCTTTGCATATGCTCGAACGGCGCGGTGCCGCGCGGCGGAATCGCCCAGCGTTCATTCAGCGTATCGGCTAGCGTGAGATCCGCTTTGCCGCGCAACGGATGATCGGTTGCCGCGACCACGTAGCTCGTGTCTTCCCAACGGCAATCGGCGATCGCCGTGATTTCATCGGTATCGGGAACCGCCATGCTGAGCGCGAGATCGATGTCGCGTTTGACGAGCGCATCGGCAAGCCGGTCCCACACACCCTCGATGATCTGCACGCGCAGATTCGGCCACTTGCCGAGCACGCCGCTCACCGCGAGCGGCAACACCAGGCTCGCGATGCTGCCCACCGCGCCGACGCGGATCGTGCCGCGCGCGAGCCCGCGCAGCGCGTCGATTTCCTCGCGCGCCTGTTCGGATTCGCGTTGTAGCAATATCGCGTGTGGCAGCAGCGCTTCGCCGATCGTGGTCAGATGCATGCCGCGCGAGTGCCGCTCGAACAGCGGCGCGCCGATCTGTTCTTCGAGGCGCCGGATCGTCCGGCTCAAGGCCGGCTGCGTGATGTGCAGCACTTCCGCGGCGCGGCCGAGGCTGCCGCTTTCGACAATCGTCGCGAACGCCTGCAATTGCTGAAGGTTATAAGTCATGCCGAAAGGTAATGCCTTTTCTCAAAATAGGCAATTTCGGGTTGGTGAAGCGGCCATGATAATGGCTGTCAGATTATTCGCGCTTACAAGACAGGAGACTTCGCATGACAGGCAGCGCGCCGCAACACAATCACGGGCAGGCAGGCGAACGGAGCGCGCCGCGCGCTCAGGGTCCAGACGCCCGGCAATGGACCGTCCGCGACGCAGTGATCGACTTCGCCCGCCGCGTCGGCATGACGTCGATCTTCGCGAACCCCGGCTCGACCGAGTTGCCGATGTTCCGCGATTTCCCCGCCGATTTCCGCTATGTGCTCGGTCTGCAGGAAGCGGTCGTGGTCGGCATGGCCGACGGCCACGCGCAGGCCACCGGCAACGCGGCGCTGATCAATCTGCACTCGGCGGCCGGCGTCGGCAATGCGATGGGCAATATCTTCACCGCGTTCCGCAATCGCACGCCGCTCGTCGTCACAGCAGGTCAGCAGGCCCGCTCGATTCTGCCGTTCGATCCGTTCCTCGCCGCGACCCAGGCCACCGAACTGCCGAAGCCCTATGTGAAATGGAGCATCGAGCCGGCGCGCGCGCAGGACGTGCCGCTCGCGATCGCGCGTGCTTACGCGATCGCGATGCAGGAACCGCGCGGCCCGGTGTTCGTGTCGATTCCCGCCGATGACTGGGACCAGCCGGCCGAGCGCGTCGCCCAGCGCGAGGTCGCGCACGTGATGCGTGCCGATCCCGCGATGCTCGCGCGCATCGGGGCGATGCTCGACGCGTGCGAGCGGCCCGCGTTCGTGGTGGGCAGCGCGGTCGATCGCGCGGGCGCGGCGGCGGATGTCGTGCAGCTTGCCGAGCGTCATCGCGCGCGCGTCTATGTCGCGCCGATGACCGCGCGTTGCAGCTTCCCCGAAAATCACCGGCTATTCGCGGGCTTTCTGCCGGCGATGCGCGAGCGCATCGTCGAATTGCTCGACGGGCACGACGCGATCTTCGTGATCGGCGCACCCGCGTTCACGTATCACGTTGAAGGCAGCGGCCCGCATGTGCCGCCGGGCGCGCAGCTGTGCCAGTTGATCGACGATCCGGGCGTTGCCGC
>Ga0310811_10003901_pt1 | contig 18770 bp, 18 predicted proteins | sample YCmetagenome_FD_207642 | JGI IMG/M metagenome (GOLD analysis project Ga0310811, IMG submission 207642) | Soil microbial communities from experimental microcosm in Duke University, North Carolina, United States - YC | ecosystem: Engineered > Artificial ecosystem > Soil microcosm > Unclassified ...
GTGTTCGACCGGATCTACAAGCCGTCGTGACCGACCAGGCGTCCTCCTCCTTCAACCCGGTCCCCACCGGAGGCGCGGCCCGCAAGCCGCGCCTTTGGGCGTGGAAGGAGCCCTCCATCCTGCCCGGCTTCGGGGTGTCGATGGGGATCACGCTCGCCTACCTCGGGCTGATCGTCGTCGTGCCGCTGGCGGCGCTCGCCCTCAAGCCGTGGGAGCTCGGTCTCTCCGGGGTCTGGCATGCGCTCACCGAGCCGCGGGTGGCCGCCGCGCTGCGCCTGTCGTTCGGGCTCTCGGCGCTGGCGGCGCTGGTCAACGCGCCGCTCGGCCTGCTGATCGCCTGGACGCTGACCCGCTACGCCTTCCCCGGCCGCCGGCTGCTGGACGCCTTCGTCGACCTGCCGTTCGCCCTGCCGACCGCGGTCGCCGGCATCGCGCTCACCGCCATCTATGCGCCGAACGGGCTGCTCGGCGCGCAGTTCGCCAAGATCGGCGTCAAGACCGCCTACTCGCCGATCGGCATCTTCATCGCCCTGGTGTTCATCGGCCTGCCGTTCGTCGTCCGCTCCCTTCAGCCGGTGCTGCAGGATCTCGACCGCGAGGTGGAGGAGGCGGCGCACACGCTCGGCGCGACCGCGCTGCAGCGCACCGTGCTGGTGGTCCTGCCGGCTCTGCTGCCGGCGCTGATCTCCGGCGTCAGCCTGGCCTTCGCCCGCGCCGTCGGCGAGTACGGCTCGGTGGTGTTCATCGCCGGCAACATGCCGCTGAAGACCGAGATCGCGCCGCTGCTGATCGTCATCAAGCTCGAGCAGTACGACTACGCGGGCGCCGCCGCCGTGGGCCTCGCCATGGTGGCCATCTCGTTCGGCGCGCTGATCGTCATCAACGCCGTCCAGACCTGGCTGGCGGGCAGGGGCCGCGCATGACCACCGAGACCCCCGCCGTCCGGCCGCCGGCCGTGCGCCTGCCCGGCGCCGCCCCGCTGCTGGTGCTGGCCTCGGTGGCCGTCATGGGCGTGCTCGTCCTGCTGCCGCTCTACACGGTGTTCCACGACGCCCTGTCGAAGGGCGTCGGCCCCTACCTCGCCGCGATCAAGGAGCCGGACGCCCGCTCGGCGATCAGGCTCACCCTGATCGTCGCGGCGATCGCGGTGCCGCTGAACGCGGTGTTCGGCGTCGCCGCCGCCTGGGCGGTCGCCAAGTTCGAGTTCCGCGGCAAGAGCGTGCTGCTCACCGTCATCGACCTGCCGTTCTCGATCTCGCCGGTGGTCTCGGGCCTCGTCTGGGTGCTGCTGTTCGGCGCCCAGGGCCTGTTCGGCGAATGGCTGACCGATCACGACGTGAAGATCATCTTCGCCCTGCCGGGCCTGGTCCTGGCGACGGTCCTCGTCACCCTGCCGTTCGTCGCCCGCGAGCTGATCCCGCTGATGCAGGAGCAGGGCTCCGACGAGGAGGCCGCGGCCCTGACTCTCGGCGCCGGGCCCCTGGTCACCTTCTGGAAGATCACCCTGCCGAACATCCGCTGGGCGCTGCTCTACGGCGTCCTGCTCTGCAACGCGCGCGCCATGGGCGAATTCGGCGCCGTCTCCGTCGTCTCCGGACACATCCGCGGCCAGACCACGACCCTGCCGCTGCACGTCGAGGTGCTCTACAATGACTACGACTTCGTCGGCGCGTTCGCCGCAGCCTCTCTCCTGGCTTCGCTCGGGCTCGTCACTCTGGTCCTCAAGACCGTCCTCGAATGGCGACACGCCGGTGAACTTTCCGCGGCCCGCAAACACTGAAGCCACGCCCCTGTCGCTGGACATCCGCGGGATCTCCAAGGCGTTCGGCCGCTTCCCGGCGCTGAAGGACGTCTCGCTGCAGGCCCACGACAAGGAATTCCTGGCGCTGCTCGGGCCCTCCGGCTCGGGCAAGACGACGCTCCTGCGGGTGCTCGCCGGACTCGAGACGCCGGACGTCGGCGAGGTGCGCTTCGACGGCGAGGACTTCCTCAGCCTGCCGGTCCGCAAGCGCCGCGTGGGCATGGTCTTCCAGCACTACGCCCTGTTCCGCCACATGACCGTGGCCCAGAACATCGCCTTCGGCCTGAACGTGCGGCCGCGCGCCGAACGGCCGTCGAAGGAGGCGGTGCGGGCCCGGGTCGCCGAGCTCCTCGCCCTCGTCCAGCTGGAAGGCCTCGGCGGCCGCTTCCCCGCGCAGCTCTCCGGCGGCCAGCGCCAGCGGGTGGCGCTCGCCCGGGCGCTGGCCATCGAGCCGCGCATGCTGCTGCTCGACGAGCCATTCGGCGCCCTCGACGCCCAGGTGCGCCGCGAGCTGCGCCGCTGGCTGCGCGAGCTGCACGACCGCGCCGGGGTGACCACCGTCTTCGTCACCCACGACCAGGAGGAGGCGCTCGACCTCGCCGATCGGGTGGCGATCCTCAAGGACGGCGAGCTGAAGCAGCTCGGCACGCCCAACGAGGTCTACGAGAACCCCGCCGATCCGTTCATCTACGACTTCCTCGGCGCGGCCTGCCGCATGCCCGGCGTCGTCGAGGCCGGCCGCCTGACCATCGCCGACTGGGAGACGCAGGCCCCGAATGGCGCGCCGGACGGCGCCGTGGAGGTCTTCTTCCGTCCCGACGAGGTGGCTTTCGCGCCGCCCGACGGGGCCGGCCTGGCGGCCGAGGTCCGGGCGATCGCCGCCCGTGGGCCCGACGTGCGGATCGAGTGCGTCGTCGAGGGCCGCGTCCTCGAGCTCGAGGCGCACGGGCCGACCCTGCCGCCCGGCGTGGCGCCGGGCCTGGCGCTGCGCGTCAAGCCGCTTCGGCCGCGGGTCTACGCCTAGCCCGCGCGGGGCCCGCCGCTCACCCGGCGCTCTCGGTGCGGCGCGTCGCTGCGCTCAGCCGGGCGATGTCGGGGAACACCACGTGACCCGCGCGGTTGGCGATCAGCCCGTCACGGCGCAGCTGCTGCAGGGTGCGGTTCATGTGCACGACCGAGAGCCCCAGGTGGTCGGCCATCATCTCCTGGGTCAGCGGCAGGGGCATGCCGCGTTCGTCGGCCACGCCGGCCCGCCGCAGCCGGCGGTGCAGCTCGAGGAACAGATCGGCGGTGCGCTCGTGGGCCGAGAGCCGGCCGAGCCGCACCACGTGGCGGACGAGGCGGCATTGGGCGTCGCGGCGGGCGCTCGCCCAGGCCTGCGAGAGCGGCCGCAGGGCGGCGTTCGGCTCGGCGTCCAGCGCCGCCGCCAGGGTCGCCGCGTCCATGGTGCGGACGGTGGTCAGGGCCTGCGGCTCGACGCCGTTCTGCAGGTCCTGGCCGGGATCGAGCACGTCGCCCGGCACGAACAGCGAGACGATCTGCCGGCGGCCGTCCTCGAGGTGCGCCACCGCCGCGGCCCAGCCGGAGGCGATGATCACCGGCTTGCCTTCTTCCCTCGGCCCCTGCACGACGGTTTCGTCCACCGTGTGCGTCTGCACGGGCCCGAGCGTGCGGCGCACGAACATCAGGTGGGCTTCGCGAAGCGGGCTCCAGCTGGCCAGGCCAGCCTCCAGCGGCGCGCTCCATCCCTCGGCTTCCAGGCTACGTTTGGCGTCCATTGTCAGTCCCTCCGAAGGGAACAGTTCGCCTGTCGCGCGCCGCCGCCTTGACCTGCGTCAGCCGCTCGTCATTCCGTGGCCGCTCTCCGTTTTCAGCGAAATCTCGATAGTCGCCTGCAATCCCCCGGGGGCGAACCGCAGGGTAGTCAGCGCGCCCAGCTCGTAGGGCAGCGCCTTTTCCAGGAGGCGGCGGCCGAATCCCACGCGCCTGGGCTGCACGTCGATGACGCCAACGCCCGTCTCGCGCCAGTGTAGCGCCAGCGCCCGCCCGCCGTCACGATCCGACACCGCCCACGTCACGTATACGTGTCCCTTCGGCGTGGTCAGTGCGCCGTATTTCAGGGCGTTGGTGACCAGCTCGTGCACCGCCAGGCTGATCGACTCCGCCACCTTGCCGCACAGCTGGACCTCCGGCCCGTCGAGCGTCACCTGTTCGGCGCAGGCGGCCGCCAGGAACTCCTCGAGCACCAGGGCGTCGAGGCTGGCCGACACATCGTTGTTGCGGGCGAGCGCGGTCTGGGTGCGGGCGATCGCCGACAGCCGGCCGTCGAAGTGGGTGAGGAAGCTTTCGAGGTCCTCGGAGGTCTCGGCCGTGCGCCGCGCGACGCCGCGGATGACGCCCAGGAGGTTGCGCGTGCGGTGCTGCAGCTCGGCCAGCAGCATCACCTGGTGATGGGCGGTCCGGGTCTCGGCGGTGACGTCGTGGGCCACCCCGCCGATGCGGCGGAGCCGGCCGGCGAAGTCCCGGATCGGGAAGTCGGTGTCGCGGATCCAGCGCACCTCGCCGGTGTCGGGGCGCCGGACGCGGTACTCGAAGGCGACCCGCTCCCCGGCCAGGAGCTTGCCGAGCTGGGCCAGCGCGGCCTCGCGGTCGGCCGGCACGATCAGCTCCGTCCAGGCCTTCAGGGTGTCGCCGATCAGCGCCCTCTCGACCGTCAGGCCGTAGACGCGCTCGAAGGCGGGGCTCAGGAATTCCAGCTCGAGGGTCTCGGCGTTGCGGATCCAGAGCACGTCGGAGGAAGCGTCGGCGAACTGCCGGAAGCGCTCCTGGCTGGCGCGCAGCGCCTTGAGGGACGTCACCTGCGCGGTGGTGTCGATGACCACGCCCATGACGCCGGCCAGCGCGCCGGCTTCGTCGCGCAGCGGCGAGCAGGTGAAGGTGAAATAGGCGGTCCGCGGTCCCGCGCCGCGGCCGTGACAGAACGGCAGGTCCTGCCGCGTCACCGCGGCGCCGGTGGCCAGCACCTCGGCCATCAGCGGCGCGACATCGCGCCAGACTTCCCGCCAGGCGTCGGCGGCGGGTCGGCCCAGCCCCGCCGGATGCTGGGCGACCAGCCTCGCCGCCGCATCGTTGTGGAGCTGGATCAGCTCGGGCCCCCACCAGACATAGCTGGCGAAGCCCGAGCCGAGGCAGATGTCGACGGCGGTCTTCAGGCTCTGGGGCCACGCCGCCATCGGCCCGAGCGGGGTCGACGACCAGTCGAACGCGCGCATGCGCGCGGCCATCTCGCCTTGCCCGGTCGGCCAGTCCCCGCACATGCCGCACTAACGTCCGAGCCCGCCAAAGCGCGCTCGCAAATGCCGGATGTTACAGGCCGCGAATCGCTAGGCGATGAGCGCCTCGGCGATCTGCACCGCGTTCAGCGCCGCGCCCTTGAGCAGCTGGTCGCCGGACAGGAACAGGCTCACCGACCGGCCGCTCGGGTCGGACAGGTCGCGGCGGATGCGGCCGACCAGCACCTCGTCGCGGCCGCTGGCCTCGATCGGCATGGGATAGCGGTTGGCGGCCGCGTCGTTGACCAGCCGCATGCCCGCCGCCTCGGCCATCCAGGCCTCGACGTCCTCCGGCGCGAGCGGCCGTTCGCACTCGACGGTCAGGGCCATCGAATGGGCGCGCGGCACCGGCACGCGTATGCAGGTGAAGCTGATGCGCAGGTCCGGCGCGCCGAGGATCTTGCGTAGCTCGGCCATGACCTTGGTCTCCTCGCCGTTGTAGCCGGTGGCGGGGTCGATGGCGGTGTTGTGGCTGAACAGGTTGAAGCCGTAGGGGTGCGGCAGCACCTGCGGCTCGAAGGTCTCGCCGGCCAGCGCCGCGGCGGTCGCCGCCTTCAGCTCGTCCATGGCCGCCGCGCCGGCCCCGGAGGCCGCCTGGTAGGTGGAGCCGATCACCCGCTGGATCGGGTTGCGGCGGTGGATGGGGGCCAGCGCCATGACCGAGATCGCCGCCACGCAGTTGGGGTTGGCGACCAGCGCCGGCCGCCCGGCGAGCGCCTCGCCGTTCACCTCCGGCACCACCAGCGGCGCGTCGGGCTCGAGGCGGTAGGCGGAGGAGTTGTCCACGACCCGGCAGCCCTCGGCCACGGCCAGCGGCGCATAGGCCCGGCTGACCGCGTTGGAGGCCGCGAAGAAGGCGAGGTCGACGCCGGCGAAGCTGTCGCTGGACAGCGCCTCGACGGCCAGCGGCGCGCCGCGGAATTCCACCGTCCGCCCGGCCGATCGGGCGGAGGCCAGCGGCTTCAGCCGCCCCACCGGGAAGCCGCGCCGCTCCAGGCAGCGCAGCAGCTCGGCGCCCACGGCGCCGGTGGCGCCGACGACCGCCACGTCGAGGTTATGTTGATCCGTCACGTCCAGTCTCTCCAGTTGGGGCCGGAGGGCGGGGTTCGGGTGCCTGGATCAGACCGTGCGCTTCGACCCCGTCCTGCGGCGGGGTCTTTTCAGGTCCGTTAGGCGGCGAGCGCGCGCGAACCCGAAACCCCCGGCCGTCCGGTGGCGGTTTTCGAAATTCGCATGGTTTTGGTCGCGGCCATCGGCGCCTTGTAGCCGAGCCGTGGAAGGGCCGCTAGCTCCCACTGCGGGGGTGGCCTAGACCATGCCGGCCTTGCGCAGCGTCTGGTAGGCCCGGATGACCTTCTGCAGGCGATGCTCGCCGGCCCGGTCGCCGCCGTTGGCGTCGGGGTGCAGCCGGCGCACCAGCTCGGTGTAGCGGGTGCGGATCTTCGGCCCGTCGGCGTTGATCTCGAGGTCGAGCTCGGCCAGGGCGTTGCGCTCCAGCTTGCCGAGGGCGCGGCCCTCGGGCTCGGGCGGCTGCGGCCGGGCGTGCGCCCCGCCGCGGCCGAACACGTTGAACGGATCCTGGTAGCCCTCGCCGCGCCGGAAGCGGTGGTTGAAGGCGGCGGCCTCGCGCGAGAACTTGCCGGCCTTCATCTCCCAGGTCGGACGCCCGCCGGTGAACATCTCGTCCTTCTGGTAGGCGCGCATCTCGCCTTCGCTCATGCCGGAAAAGTAGTTCCAGTTCCGGTTGTACTCGGCGGCGTGCTCCTGGCAGAACCAGTAGTGCTCGTTCATCAGGTCGCGCGACTTCGGCGCCCGCGCGGTCGCCGCGCGCCGGCAGTCCGCGTGGTCGCAGGCCCGCTCCCCCGGCTTGAGGGCGTTGACGTCCTCCGCCGCCGGCTCGCCCTCCTTCGGCGGCTTCACTCGGATATCGACGAACTTGGGCTTGTATTGAAACGCGCCGGGCATGGGCCAAGTATGGGGGGACGAACCTCCCGCGCAAGAATTGAAGATGAGGCCGATGGGCGCTATACTAGAGGCAATCCACCACAAGCTGACCGCGACGTTCCAGCCCTCCCGGCTGGAGGTTCAGGACGACTCCGCGCGCCACGCCGGGCATGCCGGCTCGCGGCCGGGCGGCGACAGCCATTTCAACGTCATCATCGAGGCCGAAGCGTTCGCCGGGCAGTCGAAGGTCTCGCGCCAGCGGATGGTTTACCGGGCGCTGGCCGAGGAGCTCGCCGGGCCGCTGCACGCGCTTTCGGTCAAGGCGCTGGCGCCCGGCGAGAGCTAGGGTCTAAGACAGCGGTCCGAGGGGCTGTCGCCGCCCGATCTGGGTCTGTGCGGCGGGCGAAGAATCTGGCGTCGGGAGAGGCGAGTGGAGACCACGATCACCGTCAACGGGGAGCCGCGGACGCTGGACCTCGACCCCCGCACGACACTTCTCGACGCCCTGCGTGAGCACCTGCGGCTGACCGGCTCGAAGAAGGGCTGCGACCACGGCCAGTGCGGCGCCTGCACGGTCCTGGTGAACGGGCTGCGGATCAACGCCTGCCTGTCGCTCGCCGTCATGCACGACGGCGACGAGGTGGTGACCATCGAAGGGCTCGGCCGGCCGGAGAAGCTGCATCCCATGCAGCAGGCGTTCCTCACCGAGGACGCCTTCCAGTGCGGCTATTGCACGCCCGGCCAGATCTGCTCGGCCATGGGCATGCTCGCCGAGCTCGAGGCCGGCGCGCCGAGCCACGCCGCCGGCGATGTCGCGGCGCGGCCGGCGCTCAGCGAGGCGGAGATCCGCGAGCGGATGAGCGGCAACATCTGCCGCTGCTCGGCCTACCCGCAGATCGTCGACGCCATCATGCGCTACGCCCGCGAGGAGAGCGTCGCGTCATGAGGCCCTTCACCTACGAACGCGCCGCCGATCCGCAGGCCGCCGTCAAGGCCGCCGCCGAGATTCCCGGCGCGCGCTTCATCGCCGGCGGCACCAACCTGCTGGACCTGATGAAGCTGGAGATCGAGCGGCCCGCCCACCTGATCGACGTGGGGCGCCTGCCGCTCGCCGCGATCGAGGACACCCCGGACGGGGGCCTGCGCATCGGCGCCATGGCCACCAACAGCCGCGTCGCCGCCGATCCGCGGGTGCGCGGCCGCTATCCCGTGCTGGCCCAGGCGATCGTCTCGGGCGCCTCGGGCCAGCTCCGGAACAAGGCCTCCACCGGCGGCAACCTGCTGCAGCGCACCCGCTGCCCGTACTTCTACGACACCCGCAAGCCCTGCAACAAACGCCAGCCCGGCGCCGGGTGCGCGGCGCTGGAAGGCATCAACCGCGAGCACGCCATCCTCGGCGCGAGCGACGCCTGCATCGCCGTCCACCCGTCCGACATGGCGGTGGCCATGGTGGCGCTCGACGCGGAGGTGCTGACGCTGAGCCCGTCGGGCGACGAACGCCGCCTGCCGCTGAGCGAGCTGCACCGCCTGCCGGGCGAGACCCCGCACATCGAGACCCAGCTCGCCCCCGGCGAGCTGATCACCACGGTGATCCTGCCGCCGCCGGCGGCCGGCGCGCAGACCTATCGCAAGGTCCGCGATCGGGCCTCCTACGCCACCGCCCTGTCGAGCATCGCCGTGGCCGGCGGCCGGATCGCGTTCGGCGGGCTGGCGCCCAAGCCCTGGCGGGCGGCCACCGCCGAGGCCGCGCTGGCCGCCGGCGCCGCGCCGCAGGAGGCCATGGCCGCCGAGCTGGAACAGGCCAGGTCCGCCGGCCACAACACGTTCAAGATCACGCTCACCGCCCGCCTCGGCGCCACGGTGATCGCCGAGACGCAAGCGAGCGCCCGATGAGCACCGTCGCCGACTGGGCCAAGCCCAATCCCGTCACCGAGAACCGCTCGGGGATCATCGGCAAGGGCGTCGATCGCTACGAAGGGCCGCTGAAGGTCACCGGCACGGCGCCCTACGCCTACGAGGTCGAGCCGCCGGCCGCGCCGGCCTACGGCGTGCTGGTCCCGGCCGGCGTCGCCCGCGGCCGAATCGCCGCCATCGACACTGCCGCCGCCGAGGCCGCGCCCGGCGTGCGCCTCGTCTGGACGCACCGCAACGCGCCCGACCAGGCGCCGCGGCCGCCGAACATCGACTTCTGGACCGCCCAGCCGAGCCCGGCGCTGGACACCGACCAGGTGGGCTACTTCGGCCAGCCGATCGCCCTGGTGGTCGCCGACACCTTGGAGAACGCCATCGCCGCGGCGGCCCTCGTCCAGGCGACCTACGCCGAGGAGCCGGCGACCGTCGACTTCGACCGCCACTTCGCCGAGGCCGGCGATCCGCCCGGCGAGCAGGACGTCCGGGTCGGCGACTTCGAGGCCGCCTTCGCCGACGCCCCCGTGACTCTCGAGGAGACCTGGCGCACCCCGCTGCAGAACCACTGCCAGATGGAGCCCTGCGCCACCACCGCCTGGTGGGAGGACGGCAAGTGCATCGTCCACACCTCGGTGCAGATGGTCCGCCGCACGGCCCAGTCGCTGGCCCTGACCATCAAGGTTCCGAAGGACGACGTGCTGCTCCGCACCCGCTACATCGGCGGCGGCTTCGGCGGTAAGGGCCAGTCCTACGACGACCTGACGCTCGCCGCGCTCGCCTCTCGGGCGCTCGGCCAGCCGGTGAAGATCGCCTACAGCCGCCAGCAGATGATGCACGGCACGGTGCACCGCCCGGCGACGATGATGCGCGTGCGGCTCGGCGCGACCCCCGACGGCCAGCTCACCGCCATGTCGCTGATGACCACGACGCACTGCCACCGCTCGGGCGCCTTCACCGAGCACGCGTCGAACTTCGCGCGCAGCCTCTACGCCGCGCCGAACCGGCTGACCGGCCACCGTCTGCTGAAGATGGACCTGCCGCACGCCGGCGCCATGCGGGCGCCGGGCGAGGCGTCGGGCATGCTGTCGCTGGAATGCGCCATGGACGAGCTCGCCGAGACGCTCGGCCTCGATCCCGTCGAGCTGCGGATCCGCAACGAGCCGGAGGTCGATCCGGAGACCGGCAAGCCGTTCTCGATCCGCCAGCTGGTGCGCTGCATGAAGGAGGGCGCCCAGATGTTCGGCTGGGACCGCCGCCTGCCGCGTCCCGGCCAGGTGCGCGACGGGCGCTGGCTGGTCGGCATGGGCATGGCCGCAGCCATCCGCGGCAACTTCCTGCTGCCGGCCCGGGCGAGCTTCACCGTCGACGCCGACGGACTGATCACCGTGCGCCAAGGCATGACCGACATCGGCACCGGCACCTACACGGTGCTGGCCCAGATCGCCGCCGAGACCCTCGGCGTGCCGCTCGGCGACGTGCGCGTCGAGATCGGCGATTCCGAGCTGCCGCCGGCCCCGGGCTCGGGCGGCCAGTTCGGCGCGGCGACCGCCGGCTCGGCGGCCCTCGACGCCGGCATGAACCTCCGCAAGGCCATCGCCGAGCTCGCCACCGCCGATCCGGGCTCGCCGCTGCACGGCGGCGACCCGCGCGCCGTCACCTTCCAGGACGGCGTCATCGCGCTCGGCAACCGCTCCGAGAGCCTGAAGAGCCTGATTTCGCGCGCCATGCCGCAAGGCCTCACCGCCGACGGCGAGATCCGGCCGGCGGAGGACGCGCGCAACTGGAGCCAGCACACCTACGGCGCGCACTTCTGCGAGGTGGGCGTCGATCCGGTGACCGGCGAGACCCGCGTGCGGCGCATGCTGGGCGTGTTCGCGGCCGGACGGATCATCAACCACAAGACCGCCCGCTCGCAGCTCACCGGCGGGATGATCTGGGGCGTCGCCTCGGCCCTGCACGAGGGCAACGCCGTCGACCCGCGCTACGGCTCGCTGATCAACCAGGACCTGGCGAGCTACATCGTGCCCGTCCAGGCCGACATCGGCGAGGTCGAGGCGATCATGCTCGAGGAGACCGACGACAAGGCCAATCCGATGGGCATCAAGGGGGTCGGCGAGCTCGGCATCGCCGGAGCCGGGGCGGCGGTGGCCAACGCCATCTACAACGCCTGCGGGGTCCGCGTGCGCGACTATCCGATCACGCCGGACAAGCTGTTGGCGGGGCTGACAGCGACCTGAGCATTTCTGCAGCACCGGTCTGCGCGAACGCTTCTGGCGCTCGGGCATGGTCACGCCTATCTCCCGGCCATCATCGAGGAGACCGGACCGTGAAACTCTTGCTGCCGCTGATGGCCCTGACCGGGGCGATTGCGCTTCTCGCGATGGACCTCTCGGTCCGCGCCCTGGGGTATCTGTAACCCGCCGAAGTCGTGGCCGGCCTTGCGCCGGCCGTCCCATGATCTCGGCGGTTCAGCGCGGGACGATCGGGTTGCGCTCGCCCACCGCCATCTGCAACTGACCGAGCACGCGCGCCAGGTCGCCTTCGCGGAACGGCTTCTGCAGCACCGGCGAGCCACGGTCGACCTCGCGAAGGCCGGCGTCGCCATAGCCGGTGGCGAAGGCGAAGGGCGCGCCGCGCTCGCGCAGCAGGTCGGCCAGCGGGAAGATCGGCTGGCCGCCGAGGTTGACGTCCAGCACCGCGCAGTCGAGGTCGGCCTCGCGGGCCAGCTGCAGGGCCTCGTCGAGGCGCGACGCCGGGCCCACCACCTCGCAGCCCAGTTCGCTCAGCATGTCCTCGATCAACATCGAGACCATCATCTCATCCTCGACGACGAGTACGCGCAGGCCCTCGAGCTTAGGGTCGGTCATCTACAGTCACTCCGAAGGGTCGTGGCAGGAGCGGCCGGCAACAAAGCCGGTCCGGAGTTCGCCCGCAAGTACGGCCGCCCTCAACGGCGGTTCGATGGCGCGCATAGGATGGACGTTCCCCCGACCACGCAAGCTTAGCTAAACGCATTTTTTGCGGCCAAGGTTCCTTTGTGGGGGGCTAGGGGCCCGCTCTGGGCCTATTGGGGCCGCGCGCCCGGCGGCGCGATCTCCAGCCGGGTGATCTGGTTGCCCTTGCGCGCCAGCACGCGGAACCGGTGGTCGTAGAAGGTGAAGGTCTGGCCGACCTGGGGGATGGTCTGGGCCTCGTGGATCAGCAGGCCGGCGACGGTCACCGCCTCGTCGTCCGGCAGCTCCCAGTTCATGGCCCGGTTCAGCTCGCGGATGGTCACCGCCCCGTCGACCGACACCGCGCCGTCCGGTCCCGCCTTCACGTCGGTCTCGTCGACGTCGTACTCGTCCTCGATCTCGCCGACGATCTCCTCGAGGATGTCCTCCAGCGTCAGCAGGCCCTGCAGGGCGCCGTACTCGTCGACCACCAGGGCGAAGTGGTTCTTGCGCTTCAGGAAGGCGGCCAGCTGGTCCTTCAGGCTGGTGGTCTCCGGCACGAACCACGGCTCGCGGATGATGTCGTCGATCACCACCTTGTCCATGTCGCCGTCGGCGTCGGCGATGGCCTGCAACAGGTCCTTCACGTGCAGCACGCCGACGATGTTCTCGGGCTCGCCGCGGTAGAAGGGCAGGCGGGTGTGCGGGCTTTCGAGCGCCTCGGTCACCACCGCGCGCGGCGGCAGGTCGGCGTCGATCATGGCGATCGCCTTGCGGTGGACCATCACCTCGCTGACGTCGAGCTGGGCGAGGTCGAGCACGCCGCCGAGCATCCAGCGGTCGCCGGTCTCCACCAGGCCTTCGGAGTGGTGGTACTCCACCGCCCCGCGGATCTCCTCGTGGGCGGCCAGCACGTCCATCTCCATCGACATCCTGACCCCGAACAGGCCGAGCGTTTTCCGGATCACCCACTGGATGGCGTAGATGATCGGGCCGAAGGCCCGCACCACGATGGTCGTCGGCCACGACAGCACCCGCGCCACGTCGTCGGAGCGCAGGATCGCCAGGGTCTTCGGCAGCACCTCGGCGAACACCAGGACCAGCACGGTCATCACGGCGGTGGCGACGGCGACGCCCAGCGCGCCGGGGATGGCCCGGGTCAGCACCTGGGTGGCCAGCGCCGAGGCCAGGATGTTGATCAGGTTGTTGCCCAGCAGCACCGAGCCGATCATCGTCTCCTGGTCGGACAGGAGGCGGTTCACCCGCCGCGCCGCGCCGTCGCCGTCGCGTTCGAGCTGGTGCATGCGGGCGCGGCTGGCGCCGGTCATCGCCGTCTCCGCGGCCGAGAACAGGGCCGAGACGGCGAGAAGCCCGAAGAGGATCGGCGCGAGCGCCATCACCGCGGTCATGGCAGGGCCCCTTCGCCCAGCAGGAAGTCGTGGACGAGGCCCGCATCGACGTCCTTGGCGACGTAGGCGTCGCCGAGCGCGCGGGCCAGGATGAAGGTCAGCCGCCCGGCCTCGGCCTTCTTGTCCTGCGCCATGTGGCGCACGAGCTTGTCGGCCCGGAACGGATGGCCGGTGACGTCGCCGAGCCGGGTCGGCAGGCCGGCGGCGGCGATCGCCCGCTCGGCGCGCACGGCGTCCTGCGCGGCGCACAGCCCCTGGGCGGCGGCGAATCGGAAGGCGATCGCCTGGCCGGCGGCCACGGCCTCGCCGTGCAGCAGGGCCGCGCCGTAGCCGGTCTCGGCCTCCAGCGCGTGGCCGAAGGTGTGGCCGAGGTTGAGCAGCGCCCGGCGGCCCTGCTCGGTCTCGTCCTCGGCGACGATCTCGGCCTTCATCTCCACCGACCGCGCCACGGCGTAGCCCAGGGCCGCCGGCTCGCGCGCCAGCACCTCAGGCCCGTTCGCCTCCAGCCACTCGAAGAACGCGAAGTCGCCGAGCAGCCCGTACTTGATCACCTCGGCGTAGCCGGCGCGCATCTCGCGCTCGGGCAGGGTGGCCAGCACGTCCAGGTCGGCCAGCACCAGCCGGGGCTGGTGGAAGGCGCCGACCAGGTTCTTGCCGCGCGGCGTGTCGATGGCCGTCTTGCCGCCCACCGAGGAATCCACCTGCGCCAGCAGGGTGGTCGGGATCTGCACGAAGTCGACGCCGCGCTTGTAGATCGCCGCCGCGAAGCCGGCGAGGTCGCCGACCACGCCGCCGCCGAACGCCGCGATCAGGTCGCCGCGGTCGAGCTCCAGGGCCAGCAGCCGGTCGGAGAGGTCGGCGAGGCCCGCGAAGCTCTTGGTCTGCTCGCCGGGCGGGATCACCAGCGGATGCACCGCCAGCCCCTCGCGCTCCAGCGCTGCGGTCAGCCGCGCGCCGTGCAGGCCCCAGACGGTCTCGTCGCTGACCACCGCCAGGCGCTTGCGCTTGAGGAACGGCGCGATGCGGCGGCCGGCCTCGTCCAGCAGCCCCGGCCCGATGGCGACCTCATAGGCGCGCGCGCCGAGCCCGACGGCCACGGTCCGATCGACAGGACGGCTCATCGCGCCGGCTCCTCCAGAAATGCGGACAGGGCGCGGATCACCTGGTCGACGGTGGTGTGGTGCGGCGTGTCGCCGGTCTCCACCGTGACGTCCGCCTCGGCATAGGCCGGATAGCGCACCTCGGCCTGGGTCTTCAGCACGTCCAGCGGGTCGCGGCCGGCCAGCAGCGGACGGGTGTTCTTGCGTCCCACCCGGCGGGCCAGCACCTCGAGGTCGGTCCTCAGCCAGACCGAGACGGCGTGGGCCTTGATCAAGGCGCGGGTCTCCGGGTGAATGAACGCGCCGCCGCCGGTGGCCAGCACGTGCGGCGGCTGCTCCAGCAGCCGCGAGATCACCCGCCGCTCGCCCTCGCGGAAGGCCGGCTCGCCGAGCTCGGCGAAGATGTCCGAGATCGACCGGCCGGCGGCGGTCTCCACCTCCGAATCGGCGTCGCGGAACGGCAGGCCGAGCGCGTTCGCCAGCCGGCGGCCGACGCTGGACTTGCCGACGCCCATCAGGCCCACGAGGGCGATGGTGCGGCGGCGAAGCGGTTCGTAACGGTCCATGGGAAACTGCAGGCTTACACGGGCCTCGCCCTCGCGCCAACTTCACGACCCAACTATGCTGTGGGGATGGTTCGCGTCCCGTCGTTCGTTCCCGCCCTGGTGACCCTTCTCCTCGCCGCCGGTCCCGGCCTGGCGCAGCCCGCGCCCGCGCCCGGCGAGGCCGCGCCCACCGCCCAGCCGGAGGCGCCTCCGCCTGCGCCGCCCCCGCCGCCGGCCATCGCGCCGACCCCGGTGGAGCCGGTGGACGTCACGACGCTGGCCGCCCCCGACGCCTTCACCACCGCGGCGCGCGACACCGGCCTGCCGCCGACGCTGTGGCGCGGGACCTCGCTGCCGATCGTCCAGGCGGTGCTGCCGGTCCTGGCCGAGCGGCCGTTGCCGCCCGCCGCCGCGGCGCTCGCGCGCCGGGTGCTGGGGACCGGCGCGCAGGGGCCGCAGGGCGCGCTGCAGAAGCCGGAGCTCGCCGGCCTGCGCGCCCAGGCGCTGATGACCCAGGGCGATCCGAAGGGCGCCGCCGCCATCCTCGCCCGCGCGCCCGGCCTCGACCGCAACGCCGTGGTCGCCCGCGCCGCCGCCGAGAGCGCCCTCCTGACCGGCGACGACCAACGGGCCTGCCAGATCGAGCACGCGCTCACCGACGGCCGCGAAGACATCTACTGGGTCCGCTTGCGCGCCTACTGCCAGGCGATCGCCGGCCAGGGCGCCCAGGCCCAGCTCACCTTCGACCTCGCCCAGAGCCAGGCGAAGGACGCGGTCTTCGGCCGGCTGATGGGGGCCAAGCTGGCCAGCGCCGGCGATCCCGGCCTGCCGTCCCTGCGCAACGGGCTCGACTACGCCCTGTCGCGCAACCTCGGCCTCGACCTCGCGGCCGCCAAGCCCACCCCGGCGGTGGCCGCCGCCCTCGTCCAGGGCGACCCGGCCGATCCGAAATGGGACCTCTCGGGGCTCGCCCCCGACCTCGCGCCGGCGGCCGGCGCCATCGCGGCGGGCCCGCTGCCGGCCGCCGAGCTGGAGCGGCTGCTGGACGCGGCGGACGACAAGGACCCCAAGGCCCGCGCCCGCGCCGGGGCGGCCGCGCTCATCGCCGAGCCGTTCGCCGAGCCGCTCGGACCGGCGCTGCGCGCCCGCCTGGCCGCGCTGGCCACGCCCGAGGGCAAGGCGCCGGCCGGCCGCAACCTGGCGCTGGAGGACGCCGCCGCCGCCAAGCGGATGGGCGAGACGGCGCTGCTCGCGCTGTGGACCTGCGCCGAGGCGCCGGCCGGCCTCGCCCCCGCCGATCGCGCCCGCATCGTCCGCGCCCTGCGCCGCGCCGGCCTCGAGGCCGACGCCCGCGCCTTCGCCCTCGAAGGGCTCCTGGCGATCAGATGAGCGGGCAGGGGGCGGCCTGGGCCGAGGCGTTCCTCGAGATGATGGCGGTGGAGCGCGCCGCGGCCAAGAACACCCTCGCCGCCTACGCCCGCGATCTCGCCGACGCCGCCGGCTTCCTCGGCCGCACCGGCCGCGACCTCGCCACCGCCTCGGCCGAGGACGTCGAGGCCTATTTCGCCGAGCTCGGCGGGCGTGGGCTGGCGCCGGCCACCGCCGCCCGGCGGCGCGCGGCGCTGCGCCAGTTCTACCGCTTCGTGCTCGGCGAGGGCTGGCGGGAGGATGATCCGTCCCGCCGCGTCGAGGCCCCGAAGAAGGGCCGTCCGCTGCCGAAGGTGCTGTCCCGCGAGGAGATGGACCGGCTGATCGCCGCCGCCGGCGCGCGCGACGGGGCGCAGGGCCTGCGGCTCGCCTGCATGGTCGAGCTGGCCTACGCCTCGGGCCTGCGGATCTCCGAGCTGACCGCCCTGCCGCTCGTCGCCCTCGCCAAGGATCCGGCCTACCTGATCGTCAAGGGAAAGGGCGGCAAGGAGCGCCTCGCGCCGCTGAACGCCGCGGCCCGGGCGGCGGTGAAGGCCTATCTGGAGGTGCGGCCGAAGTTCCTGCCGAAGGGCGACAAGGCCAATCCCTGGCTGTTCGCCTCGCGCGGCAAGACCGGCCGGCTGACGCCGCGCCGCTTCGCCCAGCTGCTCGACGAGGCCGCCGTCGACGCCGGCGTCGATCCGGCGCGCGTCTCGCCCCACGTCCTGCGCCACGCCTTCGCCACCCACCTGCTGGAAGGCGGCGCCGACCTGCGGGTCGTCCAGACCCTGCTCGGCCACGCCGACATCGCCACCACCCAGATATACACCCACGTCGCCTCCGACCGCCTGCGCGAGGTGGTGGCCACCAAGCACCCGCTGGCCAAGAAGAAGCCTTCCCTCCCTTGACGGGGAGGGTGGACGGCGCGCAGCGCCGGACGGCTGGGGGAGCCACGCTCAGGCTCTGACCCGGAGTTCACGCTCCGCGCGTCCTCACCCTGGCCGCTTCGCGGTCCCTCCCCATTCAAGGGAGGGAAGCGGAAGCCGCCCCGGAGGGCGGCCTCCGTTCAACCGTCACCCGACGATGCGATACCGCCCGTCCGGATCTGGGCAGACCCGCACATAGCGGTAGTCTTGGGCGTTGGCGTCGACCGGCGCGGTCGCCAGCCGGCAGCCCATCCGCTGGTATTCGCTGTAGCGGTCGGAGCGGTACTCGGCCGGCTCGGAGTACGGCACGGTCTCCTGGTAGGTGAAGTACGCGCCGCGCTGGTCGCACTTGTACTTGTCGTGCTGGTGGCCGACGAGCGCGCCGGCGCCGGCGCCCACCACGCCGCCGAGCACCGCGCCTTCCGTGCGGCGGCCGTGGGCGGCGACGTTGGAGCCCAGCACCGCGCCGGCCAGCGCGCCGATCACGCCGGCGCCCACCGCGCCGGAGTTGTCGCACCGCACGGCCGGGCCGGCGTAGGCGGCGTTGGCGCCATAGGCGGGCGCGGCGTAGCCCGGCGCATAGGGCGCCGGCGCGGGCGCGTAGCCGGGGGCCGGCGCATAGTAGGCCCAGTTCGTCTCGTCCCAGACCGGCGCCGGGCCGTAGGCGCGGACATAGGCGCCGTAGCCATAGCGGCGGTCGTAGTCGTAGCGGGCGCGGTTATAGGCGTCGAGGCGGCGCTGGTACTCGTCGCGCGCCGCCTGATAGCCCTCGCGGCGATCCTGATAGGCGTCCTGCTGGTGTTGGTAGTCCTCGCGCTGCTGCTGGTAGCGCTGCAGGTCCTGCTGGTACTGCGGGGTCGGTTGGTACGGGCTCGATTGGTATTGGGCCATGGCCGGGGCGGCGGTCGCCAGTGCGAGCGTCGAAGCCATGGCGGCGTTGATCAGCGTCCTCATCTCACTCTCCTCGAGCGCGGAACGAGCTGTGTCGGGCAGGAACCGCGCGGGTTTGAAGGGCGCGCCACGGCCGCGCCGCCATGCCCCCGATCAGGACGGTGCGGTCACGGCTCGACCTGCGTTAACAAACACGAACCCAAGCGCGACGGTTGCACGCGGCGGCCGGTCTCTTGTGAGCGGAGCCTATCGCGCCTAATTTCCGCCGCTTCGCGAATTGCTGAGGTGAGCCTTCGGTCATGGCTGTGCATTATCTCGAGTTCGAGCGGCCGATCGCCGATCTCGAGGCCAAGATCGAAGAGCTCTCCAAGCTGTCGGAGACCGCCGGCTCCGGCGCCTTCGACGCCGAGATCGAGGCGCTGCGCGCCCGCGCCCAGGTCATGCGGCGCGAGGCCTATTCCAAGCTCGACGCCTGGCAGAAGACCCAGGTGGCGCGCCACCCCGACCGGCCGCACTTCCTCGACTACTGCGCCGCCCTGATCGACGAGTTCGTCGAGCTGCGCGGCGACCGCAC